>PVMK01120193.1_pt1 | contig 63197 bp, 55 predicted proteins | sample 1853481 | NCBI WGS metagenome assembly PVMK01 (sample SAMN08533507, study PRJNA380276) | Marine sediment metagenome, whole genome shotgun sequencing project.
GCCACCGTCAAGCGGGGTGAATTGCTTGGCGTCATAACCGACCCAATGAACAATGCGAGCACCCACGTCTATTCGCCATTCGCCGGTCGTATTATTGGCATGGCCAGGAACCAGGTCGTTATGCCGGGATTCGCCGCATTTCACATCGGCATCGAAACCAGTGACACGCCGGTTGACGAAGGGAAAGACGTGCTGAGCCATGATCGCGAAAAGGAAGCACAAATCAGCGACTACATCGACGGTATGTCGGAGTAGCATAGCGCGAATGAAAACGGCGGATCGTCGACCCCTATATCATTTCTGGACCCCGAATTACTGGCCTGCCTGGTTGGCGCTGGGACTGTTGCGACTCGTTTGCCTGTTACCACATCGGGCGCGGCTGAATGTCGGATTTGCGCTGGGTCGCATCGGCCACCGCCTCACACCGTCGAGGCGCGCGATTACCCGACGCAATATTGAGTTGTGCTTCCCCGACATGAGTACTGATGACCGGGACGCGCTGGCGCTCGCACACTTTGAAGCGCTGGGTGCATCGCTCATAGAAATGGGTCTCGGCCAATGGGCATCTGATGAAGAGCTGAATTCGCTCACGAAGATCGAAGGCATTGAACACCTGCAAAAGGCCGCGGCCGATGGGGCCGGCGTCATCATTCTAAGCGCGCACTTCACAACGCTCGAGGTGGTGGGACGCGTTCTCAGGCTTCATGGACCGGTCTATGACGGCGTATACCGAAAGAATCGCAGCCCTTTCATTACGGCGTTTTTGCTTCGAGGCCGCGAACAATCGGCAAGAAAAGGCATAGAAAAGACGGATATCAAGGGCATGGTTCGCAGCCTGCGCGAGGGAGTCGCCGTCTGGTATGCGGCCGACCAGAGTTACACGGGGAAACAATCTGCGCTGCTGCCGTTTTTCGGCGTGCCCGCGATGACTAACACCGCAACAACGACACTTGGCAAACTCGGCAGAGCGGTCGCCGTGCCGTTCTTCCCCAGGCGACTGGAAGATGGCACCTATCTGCTTACTCTATTGCCACCGCTCAAGGGATTTCCCGGCGATGATCCTGTCGTCGATACCGAAAATTTCACATCGATCCTCGAAGACTATGTTCGCCGGTTTCCTGCGCAGTATTTCTGGATCCACAAGAAATTCAAGAACCGTCCGGCGCCGCTGCCCGATGTCTATTCTGACCTGGATTCGCTGAAATAACCGTCCAGCAACTGTTGCCAATCCGTTTCCGCAAAATGCAATCCGGGCGAAAGCCCTTTTATTTTTTTCAAAGAACGGTGCAAGCGGCTTAAGGTTTCCTGTTTCCAGGTACCGCTCGGAGACAAGCTGCCGCGATCAAAATCGAGCAGCCACATTTCATCATTCTCGTCCAACTGTATGTTGTATGCGTTCATGTCCGCATGATAGACATCTTCCGAGTGAAAACGACAGATGGCGATACCCAGCGATTGCCAGAATTCGTCTGATCCGCGCGCCTGCAGAAGGCGTTCTGCCAATGACTGAATGCCGGGTATTCGCACGGTCAACAGGTCGGCAGTATAAAACATCGCCGTGCGTCGATAGTAAGCGGCGGCGGGTATCGGCACGTTCAGGCCTTTCATGACCAGCTTGCGAAGCAATCGCCACTCAGCGAAACAGCGGGTTTCATCCTCGCCATTCCAGAAATAAGTGTCCTTGATGAGGCGCCCGATCAAACCGCCCCGCACATATTTGCGCAGCACGTACTCATTGCTGCCATCGCTGACGATCAGCGTATTGCCACGCCCCGCCGCCCGCAGCGCACCTGTCACTGGCTCGACACTCTGCCACCCGCGCGCGCGGAACAGGTCTTCCGACACTTGGTCGAAAATGTCCGAATCGTATACGATGGCGCCCTGTCGGGTTTTCTTGACGAACTCAGTCAACTTAGGTTCCCGTTAATCGTGTCCAGCATATCCAGTCAAACACCACCTGAGAGTATTTGCATTCTCCGCCTGTCGGCCATTGGCGATACTTGTCATGTGCTGGCTGTCGTTCGCAGCATTCAGGACACTTGGCCCGACACAAAAATCACCTGGATTATCGGTAGGGTCGAAGCATTGTTGCTTGGCCATATCCCCGGGATCAAGTTTATCATTTTCAACAAATCCGCTGGAATTTCGGAATATAGCAAGTTGCGCGCCAGTTTGAAGCATCGGCGATTCGACGCGCTGCTGCACATGCAGGTGGCATTTCGCGCCAATCTGGCCAGCGCGATGATCCACGCTGATCGACGCATCGGTTACGACCATGGGCGCTCAAAAGACCTGCACGGACTGTTTGTCAACGAACGCATTGCGGCCGGGCATGAACAGCACGTACTGGATGCCATGCGCTCGTTTGTTACTCCACTGGGTGTGCCGCCAGTAACCCCGCGCTGGGATATTCCCTTATCGGATGAAGATTTTGCTTACGCAGAACAATGTGTGGACCCGGAACGAAAGACGCTATGCATGAGCCCTGTTTCATCACACAAGCTTCGCAACTGGAGTATCGAGGGTTATGCGCAAGTAGCTGATCATGCGGCAAGTCGTCATGACATGCAGGTGATTCTCACCGGCGGCCGCAGCGATTTTGAGCTTGAATTTAATGCCGCAGTCGCTGCGGCTATGCAGACCGACGTACTGAATCTTACTGGTAGTGACACATTGACACAGCTGGCCGCGATGCTGGAGCGATGTGATCTGCTACTGGCGCCCGACACCGGTCCGATGCATATTGCAACAGCCGTGGGCACCGATGTTCTGGGCCTACACGCTGCCAGTAATCCGCATCGCAGCGGACCCTATAACTCTATCGAGTGGTGCGTAAACCAGTACGATGCGGCGGCCCGGAAATACCTGAAGCGCGGCGCCAACGAAATCCCCTGGGGAACCAAAATCGAGCACAGTGGCGTCATGGACCTTATTACTATCGATCAGGTCATCGATAAACTGGATGCCTGGGTAGCGCGGTCTGTCAGCTGCGACGACGTCAAACAAGGATAATTCCGGTTCAGTTTGCGATCAATGGCAGTAACCGTGGCTTTCACTATACTTCGTAACGAGTAAACGCCGAGATCCTGATTCAATGAACGATTTTCCGACCGCCAGGTTGATAACCCTGGACGCCTTTCGTGGATTGACGATTGCGGCCATGATCCTCGTTAACAATCCGGGAAATTGGGACCATGTGTATCCCCAACTCCTCCACGCCGAGTGGGTGGGTTGGACTTTCACCGATCTTATATTTCCGTTTTTCCTGTTCATCGCCGGTGTCTCGATGTGGTTTTCGTTCAAGAACCATTCCAGTGAGGAACGGTGGGATTTGTGGCGCAAAATCCTGTTGAGGGCGACCCTGATTTTCCTGGTCGGCCTCTTTATAAGCTGGTTTCCGTTTTCCGATCTATCGCGCGACAATCTTCATTTCGTTGGTGTGCTTCAGCGCATTGCGGTTTCCTACGTGATCGCCTCGGTCATCTGCGTTTCGTTCGGGCGCAAGATAATTGTGGCCATGGCCACACTGTCGCTCGTGGGTTATTGGATGCTGATCGTCCAAATTAGCACCGGCGAGCCCCTCGCGAGGGACGTGTTCTTCAGCCAGGGCATTGACCTGGTTTCTTTTCGTAGCTGCTTCGCGTCTGCTGTCCCGATCATGATCGGCTATTTAGTGGGGTCGTACATCGATCGGCCTAGTTACGATCTGCGCGCCATTTCGACCCTCGTCGGTGTTGGTATCGCCATGATCCTGGTCGGTAAACTGTGGTCTCTCGAGTTCCCGATTATCAAGAGCCTGCTTTGGTCGAGCAGTTACGTGTTATTTACGGTCGGCATTGGTATCGTCGCATTTAGTGTCTGCCTTTGGGTTATTGAAAAGGAAGGCATAAAGTCCTGGGCGATCCCATTTGTGCATTTCGGACTGAACCCCCTTTTCCTCTACGCGTTGTCCATTATCCTGGACAAGCTGACCTGGATGATCAAGGTCAGCAATGTAGATACATCAATGCCGTTACACGTGTGGATTCATGAGAACATGTTCCGGCCTTGGGCAGGCGACATCAATGGATCACTGTTGTATGCCGTCTGCTTCGTTGTCATTCACTGGCTCATCGCTTATGGATTGTTCAAGAAAAGAATCTTCGTAAAAGTCTAAGCGTCTTTCTTGGCCGTTCGTCAGAAAGACGCTTAGACTTTGAAACACCAGCCGATCGATTTAACCAATGTGTTGCGTCGATCGGTTGAATCCGTACGGAAATCCGCCGTTCGAACCCGTTTAAGTCTGATACCTTCTGAACGACCGGGTCTGAGCTATTACACCTAGGCATAGTCCTCGTATGATTTTTCCTCTACCAATTCTGAGCCCAGTGCCAGGTTGATCTCCTTCTTGATATCGGCACGTCTGTCGTTTGTCACGTACACGGATCGCGCTAATTCAATGAACTCCTCACCGAAAGATTTTTGCGATTCGCTTACACGTATCTTGTCCTCGATTTCCCAGAGATCTTCGTTCACCGCCTTGAGACGCGCACGTGCATCACTGATATCTGCCTTGCCTTTTATCGCATCAGTCCAGGTGTGTTCGAGCAATTGCAGCTCGTTGCGAACATTCTTGACCTTGTCCGGATCGGCAATGCGCTCGGACTTGATCTCGAGGATGGTAATTTTGTCGATTACTTCACCATAGGAAACAGGCACGGTGATGAGGCTCATAGGGACTCCAATTTGGATGGCTGCGATCTGCGGGCCGAGTTTAGCGCAGTCACTGGCGGTAGGTCACGCCGGCGTGTCCCGCCTATCGAGTCTTCTTCGATATTTCTGATATTTGCTATTTAACGACTTTTAGGCGTCATTTAACGGATATTCGCTACAGAATTCCGCAAAATTGGAGCATTTCTTCAATTAGCAGAGGAAAGCTCGTGATCGTCGAGGCATTGTGGACTATCAGAGATCACTTATTTGCACCATCGAGTTTCCTGATTTTGCTTTTTTCAAGATTTTTACCGATATTCAGCTACTATTGTCCGACGAATCGGGATTTTCTGAGTAAAAAAATAATAGAATTTTCTGATATTATTCAGGGCGAATATTTCTAACAAACCGCCATTTTGGAACGTTTACCGAATATTTGGGTTTTTTACTATAAATACCGCCTATTTATAAGACATTACGAACTATCCGGCGATCGCTCAATGCCCGCATTAACGGCCTCCGGCGAGATACCCTTCAGGCAGTTCAGGTGACCAAGTGGACACTCCCGCTTGAAACACGGGCTGCAATCGAGTTGCAGGCAGTGGATGACGCTGTTTGCAGTCAGCGGAGGCGTGTATTTCGGCGTCGACGAGCCATAAATGGCGTGCACGCGGGTGCCAACCGCGGCCGCCATGTGCATCAGGCCCGAATCGTTGCTCACCGCGTGTCTGCAATGGCCCAGCAGGTCGATCGCATCTTCAAGACTGGTCTGGCCGCACAAATTTCGGGCCGCACTTGCCGCGGCAATGGCTTGTCCAGCCGCTTCATCATTGGCCGACCCCAATACCCATACCGTATAACCTGCTTCATCCAGCAGTCTGGCCAGCGCCGCGTAGGATTCCAGCGGCCAGCATTTGGCCGGCCCATATTCGGCGCCAGGCATTAGTGCGACAGCGGGTTCGTCCGCCGGCAGCTGTAATCTTTTCATCGCAGCATGCTGATTTTCCGGTGACAACCTTAGTTCGGGCTGCAGCGGTGGGCCAGGATGCTCGCCCTTGTCCAACCCGAGGGCAATAAATCTTTTCACGGTCTGGTCGAGGAACTGCTTGTCCATCTCACGCATATCGTTAATCAGGCCATAGCGTGTTTCGCCGCGGAAGCCAGTGCGCCGGGGGATGCTCGCAAACCACGGAACCAGCGCTGCCTTGAACGAGCGCGGCAACACGATCGCACGATCGTAGCGATTTGGCTGCAGTTGGCGAGCAAGGCGCCGCCTTTTGCCGAAGCCGAATTCGCCGTGCGAAACGTTTGCCCCAATACCCTGCCGCACTTCCGGCATTCGTTCGATAACAGGCAGCGACCATTGCGGTGCCAGCACATCGATCAGACATTCCGGCTGGCGTTGTTTCAACAGTTTGAACAGCGACTGCGCCATGATCATGTCGCCCACCCATGATGGGCCAACAACCAGAATGCGCTCCTTGTTCAAGGCTCTGTCCGTTTGGCTATCCGGCCAGCTTGTCGAGGTAAGAACTGATGCCTGAGCCGACGTCATTGAACTCAATGTCGCATCCCGCTTTGCGTAAACTGCTCAGGTCAGCCTCCGTGTAGCTTTGATAAGTGCCTTTCAGATGTTCGGGAAACGGAATATAGGTCTTCTTGCCCTTCCCATGCCAGGCGATGACCGCATCGGCGACATCGTTAAAGCTCTGTGCCTTGCCAGTGCCGGCATTGAATATCCCGGAGACATCGCGATGCTCGAGGAACCACAGATTCATCGCGCAGATATCGTCAACGAACACGAAATCCCGACGCTGTTCACCGTCAGCGTAACCGTCGGTTCCCTCGAACAGGCGCACCTCGTTCTTTTCCTGGATCTGGTTGTTGAAATGAAAGGCAACACTGGCCATTGATCCTTTGTGTTGCTCGCGCGGCCCGTAAACATTGAAGTATCGAAAGCCAACGACCTGTTGCCCGGCCGCAAGCGAAACTCGTCGAACGTATTGATCGAACAGCAACTTCGAATAGCCGTATACGTTCAGCGGTAATTCGTTTTCCGGAGATTCGACGAATGCTTTGGCGCCTCCGTAAACCGCCGCCGATGATGCGTACAGGAACGGAATATTGTTATCCAGGCAATGATGTAACAGCATCTTCGAATATCCGAAGTTGTTCTGCATCATGTAGCGACCATCCCACTCGGTGGTCGTCGAACAGGCTCCCTGGTGCAGCACCGACTGCACGTTTTTCATATAACCGGGATCGGTCTCGAGCAAGGTCGCGAATTCTTCAACATCAAAGTAGTCCGCAACACGCAGGTCAACGATGTTCACAAATTTGTGACCATCGCGGAGATCATCAACAACAACTATGTCATCACCTGTTTTTTCGCCAATCAGGCGAACCAGGTTGCTACCGATAAAGCCGGCCCCACCAGTGATGATATGCATTATTCTTCAGCCGCCGTCAGCACGTATTCGGCACCGCAATAGGGGCATTTTGCCTCACCGGTTTCCTCGACTGGCAAATATACTTTCGGATGGGAATTCCACAAGTACATGCCGGGCATCGGGCACGACAGCGGTAGATCCCTGCTGTGAATTTCGTATCTGTGCTGGGAATTCGCCGGGATCAGGTTTTGATCCACGGTTCCTGCTTTTGCTGCCAATTCGGTCACCAGTTAGCGCTTCTGTCGAGGATCGAAATTATACCCGCGAATTTCGCCAAATGGATCAGATATTCCCGGCTCGTATGCAGCGTGCCCCACTACCCGCTTAGTCGCCACCCTCGGTCCGGCCCAATTCCCGTTGCCAAATCGTGATGACGAATTGCCGCTGACTCATGAACTCACCGCCATCGACAAGTGGCGGCGCCCGATCCAGGGCGAGCTGGTGCAGCCGCGCCCGATAGTCGCGATAGATATCCTGCAGCTCCGACACATCCGATTGTGGCAGGCAATTGGCCGCACCGAGTGTGCCGAGTTGCCGGATATTGTCACGATAATGGATAACAGCCTCGCTATCGCTGGCATTCTTCAGCGCCAGGTATTGCACCAGGAACTCCAGGTCGGTGATGCCGCCACGACCTTGCTTCAGGTCAAACTGATCACCCGAGCTTTTATCAAGCTGCTTTCGCATGCGTGCCCGCATCTGTCTGACATCATCGACAAGCTTTTCCTTGTCAACGCGACGTCGCAATATATCGCTGCGTACCTGCTCGAACTCACGGTTCACGCGTACGCTGCCCGCGATGGGGCGACTTCTGAGCAGTGCCTGGTGCTCCCACGTCCAGGCATTTTCTAGTTGATAACGCTCGAATGCATCAACGCTGGTCACCAGGAGACCGGAACGGCCGCTCGGGCGGAGCCGGGTATCCACTTCGTAAAGCGCGCCGGACGAGGTTTGTGTCGTCAGAAAATGTACGAGCCGTCGTACCAGGCGCGCAAAGAACATACTGTTCTCCAGCGGCCTGGCACCGTCCGTTTGCTGGTCCTCGCCGGCAGAGTCATGCAGGAACACGAGATCCAGATCCGATCGGTATGAAAGCTCCATTCCGGCAAGCTTGCCGTATGCAATCACGCCAAAGCCCGCCTTCCGGTGAACGCCGTCAAGCACAAACGACGGTTCGCCATGCTTGCTCACCATGTCCGCCCACGCAAGTTCCAATGTGTGTTCCAGAACCACCTCGGCGAGGTCTGTCAGCGCGTCGCTGACTTTCATTATCGGCATCTCGCCGCTGAAATCTGCGATCGCTATCCTGAAAAGCGTTGCTCGCTGAAACTGGCTGAGTATTTCGATCTGATGTTCACTGTCCGATTCAGCGACCTTTTGCAATCGATCGGACACATCGGATAGCATCGCGCTGGAGGAAGCCGCTGCCGAAAATAGCCTTGGATCGAGCATTTCGTCCAGCAACATGGGGAAACGCCCGATTTCGTCGGCCAGGTATTCACTTCGTTCGCACAATTCGACCAGGCGTTGCATCGCTGCATGGTTTTCGTTGAGCAATGCGATATAGGCACTGCGGCGCAAGACCCGGGACACGATATTCAGCACGCGTTGCAAGGTTTGTTCCGGCGATTGTCTCGCCTGCAGCAGGGCCAGTAATCCCGGGACAAAAAGTTGCAGCCGTTTTTGGGCGGACGAGCTTAGTTGTTGTACCGGCCTGCTGGTCGAAAACGCCACAAGTACCTTCGCAAGATGCTCTGCATCGTCGAATCCCTGCTCTCGCAATAGCACGGACCACGATACTTCATCGGCCAGCGCATCCCACAACGCGCGAAATTGGTTCTTGGGCTCGGCTGCAGCGCTTTCTCCCTGTGCACAAAAGGCGACCTCCTGGAAGTGCCGGCTCACATTCGCCCGATGCGAAGACACCGCAGCGGCAAGTGAATCCCAACTATCAAATTGCATCGCCAGGGCGAGACGTGCTCGATCCATGCTGTCTTTCGGGAGGTCATGCGTCTGCTGGTCGCGTATTGCCTGGACCAGGTTTTCCAGCCTTCGCAGGAATCGATAGGCCGCCGTCAACTCTTCAATACTCTCGGCAGGCAGCGATCGACTGTGATCCAGTTCCTGCATCGCAATCTCCAGTTCCGTGCGACGCAGTTTTCCGTTGCCGCCGCCCCGAACAAGCTGCAGCGCCTGCACGATGAATTCGATCTCGCGAATACCGCCCGGACCGATCTTGATGTTGTCGGCAAGCTCACGCTTTCGAACCTCCTCGGTGATCATCGCCTTCATATCACGCAACGACTCAAACACACCGAAGTCCAGGTAACGCCGATACACGAAAGGTTCGATCATGCTATGCAGCAGTTCGCCTGCAACGTCGCTACTCTCCTCAGCACCGACTACCCGTGCCTTGACGTATGCGTATCGCTCCCAACTGCGGCCATGCTGCAGCAAGTAGGACTCCAGGGATGAAAAACTGACAACCGGCGGCCCGCTCTCGCCGAACGGCCTGAGCCGGGTGTCGACACGATAGACAAAGCCATCTTCGGTTTTATCGTCAAGCAGCCCTACGATACGCCGCGAGAAACGAATAAAATACTCGTTTGCACTCAGCGTTCGCTGCCCATTTGTTTCGCCATCCTCCGGATACAAAAAAATAATATCGATATCGGAGGAAAAATTGAGCTCAAATCCGCCCAGCTTACCCATGGCCAGAATCACCAGGGGAATCCGGTCCCCATTGGCATTGACGGCTGTCCCGAAGCGTTCCTCCAGCGACTCTGCTGCAACTGAGCGAGCGGCGAGCAGTAACTCGTCCGCAAGCGCTGACAAGCTTGCGAGGGTTTCACCCTGTCCGGCCGTGTTTGCGTATTCGCGCCATAAGATGTGGAGCATCTGTCGATGCCGGTATTGGCGCAGCTGTTTTTTTGCGACGGCTTCATCGCTTGCGGCGGTTGGCAGCGTGAATCCTGTCTCTGGAGGTTTTGTGAATTTCCCTTTCGCGATGGCGCTGTGAAACCACGGCCAGTGCTTCCTTACTGCGTCTGCGGCATAGTCGCTGCACGCGAGCATTCGGGCGAATACTGCGAGTTGCTCCTGTGACAGATCTCCGTTACCGGGATCGACTTGTGCACAGATTCGCTCCCACGCAAGATTTGCTGCCGTTTGCAGTGAATCCGGGAGGGTGTCGATCACTTGCCGCATCGATGCATGTAGCTGGACTGCCATTGCGGCAAGTTTACTGCCTCACGCGCTTATTGCGACCAGCCGGGGAACAGATTTGTGGCCAATCAGGCCGATTGGGCCCGCTTCGCCAGGGTCGCGAGGACAGAATCGAACGGGGTCGGCTTGCCAACCGCATGGCCCTGGGCGAAATCAACACCAAGCTCTGCGATGATTTTGATGGTCGCCTTGCTTTCCACGTACTCGGCGACCGTCTCAAGTTTCATGACTTTTGCAACCTGCGTAATGGCGGCAACCATTGATATAGAGATCTGATTGTCGACGATGTCCCTGATGAAGCTGCCATCAATCTTCAGCGTATCAACTTTGAAATTCTTGAGGTAGGCAAATGAACTCAACCCCGCACCAAAATCGTCCAGCGAGAATCTACAGCCCCGCTCTCTCAAAGCGTTGATAAACGCCTGTGCTTTGCGCCGATTCGATACCGCCGCCGACTCCGTCACTTCGAAACACAGCGAACTGGCCGGCACTCCGGTACTGTCTATTTCTTCTTCAATGAAGTTGAGAATCTCATCGTCACCGAGCGATTGGCCCGACAGGTTAATCGAAAAACTCGCTCCTGAGCTCTTCAGATAATCGCGATGCTCGGTTAGCTTTGCCAGTGTCCTCGATACCACCCACCGATCAATCTGCGGCATCATCTGGTATCGTTCTGCAGCGGAGAAAAACGTTTCCGAGGGCACATTATTGCCAGCGCTATCCTTCATTCGCAGCAGAATTTCATATCGCTGCTGATGGTCGTCGTTAGCCAGCGAAACAATCGGCTGGGCCATCAGATCGAAACCATCAGAGTCGAGCGTGTTCTGTATCTGCGAGACGATGTGCATATCGTCATAACGACGAATAATGCTTTGATCACCACGGTCGTAAATCTCTACCCGGTCGCGCCCATGGTCTTTGGCAGCATCGCAGGCGAACCGCGCGGCAGTAACGACTTCAGTGCCGTCTTTTGCCTTCAGATCGAACGGCGCGATTCCGATACTGAAAGTAACCTGCAACGATTTGTCGCCCTGCAAGTAACGCAATTTATCGCCGCCTTTGCGAACCTGGTCAGTCAGGTCGAGCGCCTCCTCAACTTTGCTATGCGTCAGCAAAATAGCGAAATCATCGCCGGTCAGACGCGTGGCAACGGCGTTTTTAGGCAGCACTTCTTCCAGCATCTGGGCGAAACGCATAATGACTTCATCGCCACCGTCATGACCGAAGGTATCATTGACGAGCTGCAGATTATCGAGATCAAAATAGATTATGTGATGGGCATCATCCTTGCCCTGCAACGCCTGCTTTGATTCGTGCAGCTGCGCCTCGAAGCCCGAGCGGTTCATTAGCCCGGTCATCGAATCGAAGGACTGTTCGATGACGTATTCTACCTTGCGGACGATATGCGCCATGAATCTCAGGTGCGAATGATTGAACTTGCTATCGTCCACGCGACTGAGCTGCGCCAGCACACCTTCGAGATTTCCGGCACTATCAGTCAGCGGACAGAGAATCGCCTGATATCCCTGATCTGCAATATTGTCCGAACCGGCGACCGTGGGGATTTCGAATACAGCGGGAGAGCGCTGACCCTCAAGGCGAGCGAACAAAGAATCAATTATGTACTTGTCGACTGCCTTTCGATTAACTGCTTTCCAGGACGAGTGGGTCGCACTGATACGAATACGCTTCGACGGTAGCAACAGTACGCTATACGCAATCCCAAGAAACCTGCCACTTTGACCTATGAGTTGAGCGAGGCTGGCGTGACTGCGTGATGTGCCGTGAATTTTCTCATCAACTTTATAGACGAGATTTAGCTCTTCCTCAGCCTGCTCTGATTTTGCTGTTGCGAGCGACAGCTTGTTATTCAATCGCAGGTTTTCGCCGATAACCTCGATGGCGGGCAGCAAGATGCTCTTTAGCAGGCTCGGATTGAACCACGACGACTTGCCCGCATTTTTTGAGAAGACGGCAACGAGCAGTCCGAGTCCGTCTTTTTGCTCACCATAGACGGGTAGCACCAGCAGGGTTCGGCCGGAGGTTAGCGTGCGACGCAGCAGGTTTGAATCCGGTACGAGTCCCGCAACGATGTCCGGAGGCAAGTCCGCTATGTAATTGTCGACCTCGTAGTCGTCGGCACCGTCGCTGCTCCATATGCAATCGCGGGACAGCCCATAGAAACAAAAACACTGCGCGCGAGGAACGAGCGAATGCAAAAGACCCTTCGCAGCCCCAATGTTCTTTCTTGTAATCAGATCGTGCAGTTCGGCCGACATGGGCAAAAGGACTCCGCAATCCGCCTGATATGATCAAGCGCTCATGATTGCGGAGAATCTTGCCATGTGAAACCGTTACCCGCTGTGACTTGCGTCTCGAATGGGCAGATCAACGACCCCGGAAATTTCTTCCTGATCAGCGAATTACATCAATATCAGCAACGCGCCAGCATTTTTCGCCGCATGCTTTCGCAAGCCACCCCCGGCCTACCCCAGCGAATCGAGCCACTCGTCGTCCGAGCCCTCGTTTACGCCCTCAAACAGCGGTGTGCTGAGATACCTTTCTCCGGTATCCGGCAGCATGGCGAGAATGACTGATCCTTTCTCCGCCTTCTCGGCAATCTTTAATGCTGCTGCCAATGTTGCGCCGGATGAGATACCGGCAAAAATACCTTCATCGACTGCCAGGGCGCGAGCAACCTCGATGGCGTTCTCGTCCGTCACGGGCACCAGTTCGTCAAACACCTCACGATTCAGAACCTCCGGAATAAAGTCCGGAGTCCACCCCTGAATCTTGTGCGGCTGCCATTCATCACCGGCCAACAATGCTGCGCCGGCTGGCTCCGTGGCGACAATTTTCGTGTCCGGCCTGGCGAGTTTGATAACTTCGCCCGCACCGGTCATCGTGCCGCCCGTGCCATATCCGGTTACCCAGTAGTCCAGCCGCGCACCTGCAAAGTCGCTCAGGATTTCCGGTCCGGTCGTATTGCGGTGGTACTCCGGGTTCGCCGGGTTTACAAACTGCCGGGCCAGAAACCATCCATATTTCTCGGCGAGTTCCTCAGCTTTCTTGACCATGCCAGTACCACGCTCGGCGGCTGGCGTCAGGATCACTTTGGCACCCATGCCACGCATTATCTTGCGTCTTTCGATTGAAAATGAATCAGCCATCGTCGCAACAAATTTGTAGCCCTTGGCAGCACAAACCATCGCCAGCGAAATGCCGGTGTTCCCGGATGTTGCCTCAACAATCGTCTGTCCAGGTTTAAGAAGGCCACGCTTTTCGGCGTCAACCACAATGGCGTAAGCCAGCCGGTCTTTGACCGAGGCCAGCGGATTAAACGACTCGACCTTGACGTAAAGATCGACATGCGATGGACCCGTTCGGTGAAGCTTTATTATCGGTGTGTTTCCGATCGTGTCGAGGATGTTGTTGTAGATCATTTTCCTGCCCCCTGATTTTTTTGCAGACTTACCTGTCAATTTGCGCCAGCTGGTCCTTCGTTGTCAAAGATCTGTGCGGCACGGCGTGATGCCATTTTGTTCTGATGCTTTCTTTATACTCTCCGGCTCAACTCTCGCACATATATCCTGACGTTATATGAGGCACTTTTGCAACACTTTTTGGCGTTTTAGCGAGAAATCCGCCTCTTCGAGGAAAGTTTTCACCATTTCTGAAACGTTCATGCAAAACCGTTGTCTACGTTTTATACCTCGGGGGATTTCAGACACTCTGCCTGTTATGAAGCTACAGCAACTAAAGTATCTGTTGGCAATTGTCGACAACGGTCTCAACATCACCGCAGCGGCTGAGCGCATGTATACCTCTCAGCCAGGGGTCAGCAAACAACTCAAATTACTTGAAGAAGAATTGGGCCTGCAGTTGTTTTCGCGCAAGGGGAAAAGCCTCGAGCAGGTTACCGGAGCCGGGGAAAAGGTAATTGACCGCGCCAGGATTATTATGGGCGAAGTTGAAAACATTCGTTGCCTGGCGAATGCATACTACCGGGAAGAAGAAGGTACGTTGTCAATCGCAACCACCCACACCCAGGCTCGTTATGTATTGCCGCCGATAATCAAAAAGTTCCGCGAGCGTTATCCGAAAGTAAGTCTTAATCTGCACCAGGGAACCTCGGAGCAAATTGCCGAGATGATGGCGTCCCGAGATATCGACTTTGCGATTGCGACCGGTTCGAACGAGTTATTCAGCAATCTGTTACTCATCCCCGCTTATCGATGGGATAGAAAGATTCTCGTCCCGCATGATCACGCGCTGGCAAAACTGGATCAGGATATTTCCTTGCAGGAACTGGCGAAGCATCCGCTCGTCAGTTACGTCTTTAGCTTTGGTGGCGAGTCTTCATTGAAAAAAGCGTTTTCCGAGCACGGGTTAAGGCCTGACGTCGTCTTTACTGCCCGGGATGCCGATGTAATCAAGACCTACGTTCGTATGGGACTGGGAGTTGGCATCGTAGCAAGCATGGCTATTCATTCCACCGACAGCGCTGATTTGACGACGCTGGATGCGCCTGGACTGTTTCCACGAAGCACAACCTGGGTCGGCTTCCGGAAGAATGTCCCGATGCGACAGTACATGAGTGATTTCATGCTTCTGTTCGCGCCACACATCAGCGACTCGCAGTTGCGCGCTGCTACTGTCGCTCAGCGTCAACAGGAAGTAGATGCGATATTTTCCAACACCGAATTACCGTTGCGTAATGGCTCCGGTGACAGCCTGTCGGTTGCGGCCTGATTGACTGAAGCGTTTTAGAAGCGAAGCGATCTTAATAGACGCGAAATCCACCATGGCGACTCCGGCTTTTACGATCTATCCACCACAAACCGCCGAGAAATCCGCATAACAGGCAAACAGTCATCGCGCCGGCGACCCATAACAACGGCAGACTGTATTTGAACTGGTCGTGGCGACTCCGATACTTCTCGTTATCAGCCGTTAGCTCTGCAACTTGCTCTGTTTGCGACTCAAGCTGCGCCTGGCTCTGACCCAGCTCCTGCTTCAGCGTGGCAATTGTCGCCCCTGGTACTGCAAACGCCTCTTGAGTCTCGGCAAGCTCTTGCTCCAGCTGCTCAGCTCTAGCCTGGGTTTCAGCAACAATAAGCCGCGCGGGTTTGTCAAACACGAGATACGCTGCTTTGAGATGACCTTCCACACCGTCCGGAAGTCGCACGTGAGCAAAGTTTCTGTTTCTGTCAAGAACTTCCAGTTCCTGCCCGCTCTCGAGAGTGCGAAACGCGCGGTCGCTGGTGTCGGGCGCCTGGTGCAGTCCCAGCCGGAGATTGTCCGTAACGTATGCTGTTTCCGCCGACACGGTTGCGGATAAGAAAATGGTCAACAACCCCACGTATTTCAGAAACATTGCAGGCACTCCCTATAATTGCCACAGCGTTGTCGGCCACATTGCCCCGACGGACCTCATTCAGGCAGCAGTTTACTACAGAGAGTGCCGCTTGGCGGCCCGTATGCTGTCTCAAATTGACGACGACCTTATTGCGCATCCAGCCAGCTGAGAAGCGCGGCCTGTACTTCCTCCCCGGGACCGCGATGAATGTCGGTATGGTTCTGCATTGCCGCTACCAGGAATCGCCTGCCGGAGGCAGCTTGAAAATAGCCTGCAATTGCACTCACGTGATCCAGCGAGCCCGTTTTCATGTGCGCCTTTCCTGTCAGGCTACCGTTCCGGAAGCGTCTGGACAAGGTTCCATCCAGGCCGGAAAGTGACAATGAGGAGACGTACTCCGGCATGTACCGGCTATCAAAGCCAAACCGCAGAAGATCAACCAGCATTTTGCTTGTCATGCGCACGTCACGCGAAAGCCCGGCACCGTTCTCAAACTTCATCGTTGGCGTGCAGAGTCCGCGACTACTGAGCCAGTCAACAACCACATCGCGCCCCGACCCGCTGGTTCCAGGTGCCCCGTTGACTTCCGCGCCCAACGTTAACAGCAGCTGACGCGCCATCACATTGTTGCTGTGTTTGTTGATCTTGCGAATGATGTCAGACAGTGGCAATGAACGAAAAACGATATCGGGTTCCAGTTCGTCCGGCGTTACAACATTTCGCCAATCTCCGGTCAGCTCTCCGCCAGACTCCGTCCAAAGTGACTTGAAGAGTGAGTAGGTGTACTGATTGTGGTTAAACACGGTCCGGTCCATTGAATAGACTGCGCAACCGCTCGGAAAATCTCCACTAAACGTCACTTTATTCATCTCGTCGTTCATGGATATAGCAATACCGCGTTGATAGCCTCTGCAGCTCCCTTGCCTGATCCTCAAGCGATTCTGCACCTCCAGGCCCGGAAGCTCGGGATCCAACTTGACCTTGACCGTGCTACTGAAGCGATCGGGTTCAAACGTGTAACGAACGACTTTCAGATTGGAGAGCAATGCGTTGGGACCGACGTTGTAAGCGCGTAGCGGCTCATGATCGAACTTCGCAGCGTCGTAAAACGGTACGCTGAAATAACTATCGTCGAGCAGCAGATTGCCATCGATGTTTTCTATGCCGGCCTGCCTGAGCATTCGCAGCATTTGCCAGAAACGATCTGTGACAAGAAAGGGATCGCCTTTCCCCTGTATGAGTATGTCTCCGTTCAGCTTGCCCTGATCGACATCGCCCAGCACATAGATATTGGTTTCCCAACGATACGCCGGCCCCAGAACATCGAGTGCCACCAGCGTGGTCAACATTTTCATTACGGAAGCCGGATTGCGCGGCTCTGACTCATTCCAGGCCAGAACAGGTTCACCGGTATCCAGACTTTCCACGTAAATGCTAAGGCTGTCGGCCGGTAGATTTCGATGCTGCAATGCATTGCTGATGTTTTGCGGCAGGCTACCATCAGCGAAAACAGGAAAAGAGCATAAAAGGAGCAGTAAGCAGGAAGTTCGCATATACGGTTTTTTCAAATCCTTTTTTGAACCTAACTATTTTGTGGGTTTTTTAATGCCAAACATTTTCATTCGGTCGGCGAGCGTAGTTGGCTTCACATCCAGCAACTCCGCAGCGCCATGACTCCCTGACACCCGCCAATTGCTTGCCTTGAGCGCCAACAGAATATTCTTTTTTTGCATAGATTTCATTTGCTTTTCAGTGAAGACCATCTCTTCATTCGATGAGTGCCCTGTATCGCCTGGCATGCTAACGCTCTGCGCATTCTCGGGTAATGAAAGATCCAGGCGCAATGTCTTGCCTTTTGAGAGAATCACAGCGCGCTCAATCACGTTCTTCAACTCCCTCACATTTCCGGGCCAGTCGTAATTTTGTATCTGATCGGCCTGACCTCGCGTCAACTTCATCTCTTTTCGACCGAAGTCCTGACATGTCTGCTGAAGGAAGTGTTGAGCGAGTTGAATGACATCTTCTCTCCGCTTTCGCAGCGGCGGCACCTCGATCGGAAAAACGCTCAATCGATAGAACAGGTCTTCACGAAACGTGCCCGCCACCACGAGTTCCTCGAGATTTCTGTTCGTCGCGGCGATAACCCGGACATCAACGCTTCGCGTAATGTCATCTCCAACCGGTTCGAATTCACTTTCTTGCAGCACCCGCAGCAGTTTGCCCTGCAGCTCGAAGGGTATCTCTCCTATCTCATCAAGAAACAGTGTGCCGCCATCGGCTAGCTGAAATCGCCCTATACGATCTTTATGCGCGCCGGTGAAAGAGCCTTTTACGTGCCCGAAGAATTCACTTTCAAACAACTCTTTGGGTATGGCGGCACAATTTACTTTCACCAACGGCGCTTCTGCTCTCGGACTTCTGGCATGAATCGCGCGAGCGACCAGCTCCTTGCCCACTCCGGACTCACCGAGCACCAGTACATTTGCCGGGGTGTCGGCAACGGCCTCAACCTGCGCAAGCATATGCTTCAACGCCGGGCTCTTGCCGACAATGCGCCCGAAGTTCAATGCAACGTTAACCTCTTCACGAAGATAGTCGCGTTCACGTTCGAGTTCTTCGCGAAGCCGTGCATTCTCGACCAGCGTTGCGCGCAACGCCCTCTCTGCCCGGTTTCGTTCCGTGACATCCTTTGACGCAACAAGCATGCGTTCCACCTTGCCGGCCGAATTACGCTCTGCAACAGCAGAAGTCAAAAGATCCAGCACCTGTCCCGATTTGGTAACCAGTTGCCGTTCTTCATTTTGAAAGTCGCCGCCACTTATTAGTTCCTTCAGCTTCCCGCTGGACAGGCGTTTCTGAAATGCATAGCTGAAAAAGTCCGATATCGGCCGGCCGACGACTTCGTCACGCGTATAGCCCAATTTGAACAGCCAGTGATCGGTTGCCGTGACGATGAGACCGTTCGCGTCGACCGTGTGCAGCATGGCCGGCGTTGATCGGTAGAGCTGCCGGTATTTGAGATCAACTCTCGCCTTGTCACCGAGTTCGGTGTACAGGGCAACCGTACGAATGAACGCGCCATCCGGGTCATGTTCGACAAGAGAATTGGTCAGGCAATTGACCGGCTCGCCCGCCTGGGTCAGGAATGTAATCGGCTTGTTTTCCAGCTTGCCGGTACGCCGCAACATCGGCAGAAACTCGACCTCAATCCGCTCCGCACTTTCAGCCGTTACGAAATCGGAGGGCCGCCGGCCGACCATTTCTTCGCGCGGGTAACCCAGGCGCTCGGTGAATGCATCATTGACGTCCTGATACAGACCATCCTCACCAATTGATGTCGCCATCATCGGTGCCTTGCGAAACAGCCACAAGTAGTCGTCAAATCTGGTCATCACGGGAGTATATACGAAATATCGTGAAATTAGTTCCGGAATTCCGTTTATTACGAAATTCCGTTATACACCAAAATACGATAACTCATTGTTTCTATACTCTTTCTTATGTTGGCACGGCTTGTGCATTAGAGGTAATAAGAAATCACATTTCATCTTACCCGGTCGAACCGGGATGACGAAGAAGCATAGGAAGCTCAAATGAACCGCGAAACGAAACTTTACAGAGGCATTGTGCTCGCGCTCGCTGCCTCCGCACTCACCGGCCAGGCGGCGCTTGCAGAAGATCTGCTGCTGGACGAAACCACGCCGACCCAATCCAGCATTGTTGTCGCCGGCGCGACGACAGCTGTCAGCGAAACCTCGACGATCTCGAACGATGACATTCAAGACGCAGCTGTAACAGAAGCCCTGGCAGGCGTGCTGGCCGACAGCAAGCTCGAACTTGAAATGCGGCTTTTAGGCCATAAATCATTGATCCTGACAGCTGACCTGTAAAGGTCAGTGAAAGGCTACTGGCGGTAAGGCGCCCTCCGGACACCTCTCCCCCCGAGCTCCGGACGGCTCTACCCCGGTCGATTGCCGGCGTTCAATCCGGCAACAAGCGGATCTCATGGTCCGGCGGCACATCTCCCCTTTGACTGTGCCGCGTCTGTTGGGGAGCCGGAGACCGTTCCGTGTCGGATCGGCCCGCTGAATAACAAGATTTCAGTTTCTCCGGCTCCTTTCTTTTTTCCTTTGAAACCGCCGTCCTCAGTTATCCCGCCGTCGTTTCAGAATTGGTCGCGGGCGAGCGAGGCACATAGGGTGCCCCTTTTTCATGAAGGCAGCCATCTCGCAAAGTAACTCGCCGACTGCAGGCCCCGTGCGACAAACCAAACGCTACCCCAGCTGAAACACTCCTCAACCACCATCCCACACGCGTGGTCGAAGGCAATAAGCAACACTTGTTTTTTGGTAGCCGTTGCGTAGCCTTGCCACCATGAAGTCATTCACTCTCTTGGCGCTTTTGCTTGTCACGTTGTTCGGTTGGGGCGCTTGCCGTGCTGACGAGGCTGCCTTGCTCATCACGCCGAGGACGCCGGACATCAATGTCGAAATTCGTGCGCATGATCGTCATAAGATCAAGTTGCCGGCCTTGCAGTACGCGTTTCGGATTGAGGCCAGTTGCGCAACAGGATTGATGCCGGACTCGATGTTGCTTAGCGTGGCCGACACGAGGAAAAGAATTTCCACCAGTGATATTCAGTCAGGCTCTGAATCCGGCATCATGATAAATATTCCCGCCGGGCAAATTGCACCGCTGACGGTTGAGGGATTTTGCCTTGCATCCGGCGACAGCGATCGGCGCAAGAACGATCGGGTTACTGTGCGAGGTGTATTGTCGGCGCAGGCTTCGCTCTTGTGTTCCGGCGAAAATGGGCAACAAATTACCTATGCGTCGCAAGCACTGGATGTAACGCTTACCTGTGAAGCCGAACGTACGGAATAGGGTACAAATTGTTATCGATCAGGCGGGGCCCGGCTGAGCGCCATTGAGATTCTGATTCAGGAACTCGATCATTCTTCGCCAGGATATCCCGGCAATGTTTTGGTAGTAGTGACGACTGGTGGGATTCGCGAATCCACTCTTGGCGCCCGGATAGATATTGATCTCGTGGTCCTTGCCAAGCTTCTCCAGCACGATATCGAATTGTTTGACCGACTCCACCGGAATAATGTTATCGGCGCCACCAAAGAAGCCCAAAACGGGGATCTCAATTCCGGCCAGAACCTGTTCGTTTTCTGACACCCGGCCATAGAAAATGACCGCTGCATCGAACTGATCCGGCATGGCAATGGCCGCATTTAAAGACCAGTCGCCACCAAACCCGTAACCAACAACAGCGACCTGGCTCGCACCGGCAATATTCAAAACCCAGTCACGCGCCTGCTGCAGGTTCTCTTCTGCAAACTCAGGGTTTTCGAACACCTCGAGCATCAATTTTCGTGCATCGCCGGGCGCCGTTGCGGTCTGGCCACCGAACATGTCCACGGCGAGGACGATAAATCCTTCGGCAGCGAACTGATTCGCGAGCAAACGTACGTCGTCATTCAGGCCCCACCATTCATGCACCAGGACAATCGCCGGTGAGGCACCGACTTTGTCCTCGGGAAACGCGAAATGGCCTTTGACGTTCTGATCGTCAACTTCGCCATAGGCGAGCATATCGGTTATCACGGCATGCTGGATGACCTCACCGCCGGAATCGGGGCTTTGCGCACCGCCCTGCGACGATGACGCGGCGCCACCGACTGTCGAGCCACTACTATTCGGATTGCAGGCCGCAGCCAAAACAATTCCGCACAGCATGGCAAACAGTGGTCTGGTTTGATTGGCGATATAGCGGATCATTCCTGTCCCCAATGACCGAATGAGCGTAAGTGTAATCGAATTCCCGGTCAGCTGGAATCACGCACCACACATCTTTCTGCATGGCGTTCATCCGGCAGCGCCTATAGAATCGGCACGTATCTGGGTACGCTGCGAGCCGGTCACCTTTTCCTCAAAAATGAGCATACTTCTTGAAATTGTCATCTACCTGACGGCAGCCATCATCGCGGTGCCGCTCAGCAAGCGACTCGGCCTCGGGTCGGTATTGGGCTACCTGAGTGCAGGTATCCTGATCGGACCCTTTGGCATCGGTATTATCCAGAACGCAGAACATGTTTTGCATTTCGCAGAGCTTGGCGTGGTATTTCTCCTGTTCGTTATTGGTCTTGAACTGCAGCCATCGAGGTTATGGGTATTGCGGCGTATGGTCTTCGGGCTCGGCAGCATGCAGGTGCTTCTGTCCGCATGCGCCATCACCCTGATCGCTTTGACATTCGGCTTGCCGCTGCTACAGGCGGGTATCATCGGCATCATTCTCGCATTGTCGTCGACTGCTTTTGTGCTTCAGATGCTGGCTGAAAAGAAGCAGTTGGCTACAGCACACGGTCGAGCAGCATTTACCGTACTGCTGCTTCAGGATCTGGCAGTCATTCCACTGATCGCATTGATACCGCTATTGGGAGATTCCGCCTCCGGTAGCATGACCCTCAATAGCGGCTTGTTGAAGGTTGCAACAATCGCTGGCCTGATCGTCGGTGGTCGATACCTGTTACGACCCGCGCTGCGTATTGTTGCGCGCACTGGCATTCCCGAGTTATTTACTGCTTCCGCACTGTTGGTTGTTATCGGCGCGGCACTGTTAATGCAGCGCGCCGAAATATCGATGGCACTTGGCGCTTTTGTCGCCGGAATGTTGCTTGCGGATTCCGAGTATCGACATGAACTCGAAGCTGATATTGCTCCTTTCAAGGGACTGCTGCTGGGTCTGTTTTTCATAGCTGTCGGCATGACGGTCAACCTGGAGTTGTTGGCGGCGCAACCGTTTCTCATTTTGTTGATCGTTGTATTGTTGATGAGCACAAAAGCCCTCATCCTGTTTCCACTGGCCCGCCTGTTTGGCGTAGCGGAATATCAAAGTCGCATAAAATTATCAGCTGTACTATCGCAGGGTGGTGAATTTGCGTTTGTGCTATTTGCCCTGGTGTTACGTGTGGGTCTGATCGAACGACAGCTCGTTGACCAACTGATTCTTGCCGTCGCCATTTCGATGATGCTTACACCGCTGCTATATGCAGCAGCTGAAAAGCTGACGGAAAACGTTACGGACGATGTAAAGCCGGAGTTCGACCAGATGGAGAGTCAGCACGACGCCGTAATCATAGCCGGCTTCGGCAGGGTTGGACAGATTGTCGGCCGTTTGCTTCGTACCGCGCAACAGCCATTCACCGCACTCGAGAATGACCCGGTCCAGGTGGATGTCGTCCGCCGCTTTGGCAGTAAGGTTCATTACGGCGACGCAACCAAACCGGACTTGTTGAGAGCAGCAGGAGCAGAACATGCGAGGATACTGGTATTGGCTATTGGGAACATCGAAACCTCGATGCGCATAGCCGAATCGGTGTCACGACATTTTCCTGACCTCGAGATAGTGGCGCGCGCGAGAAATCGCCGGCACGAATACAAACTAATGGATTTGGGAGTCAAGCACATATTCCGCGAGACCCTCCTCTCCAGCATTGCGCTTAGCAAGCGCGTTATGGAGGATCTGGGCATGGACAAACAGGAAGCCAACCGCATTGCTGAAGTTTTTCAGCAACATGATCGCAAACTCATTGTCGAGCAGCATGCCGTTCATCACGACGAAGATCGCTTGATTCAATCGGTGAAAGATACTGCGCGCGAACTCGAGATACTGTTGAAACAAGACCTGGATCAGTAGCCATGACCAGCTGGCTTCTGGTAGCTTAGTGAGATGACCAAGCTGCAAAGCAGTAGTCCGCCAGACCTCACGTTCGCGCCGCGACGGCCCTCATTTGAGATCGAACAGGCGCTCGCGACTGACTGGCATAGTGGAAGCGCATTCAAGACCGCCTTTTTCAACGCATTCTCGATGTTGTTCCCGATCGGCGAGAAGTTCTTCATTGACAGTGTTCTGTATTTCAAGGATCAAATTGATGATCCGCGACTGCTTGCAGAGATCAAGGCGTTTCAGGGCCAGGAATCGGTGCATCGGCTCGAGCATCAACGATACAATGAGATCTTGTGCCGTCTTCGCGGATATGACCTCAAGAAAATTGAAGAACCGCTGGTCAGGCGCCAGGCATGGGTTTACAAGAACCTGTCACCGACACGCCGACTGGCAGGTACCGCGGCGTACGAGCATCTGACGGCTATCCTGGCTGACGACATGCTTCGTAACGACGATGTGATGAAAGGCGCTGATCCTGCAGTGGCAGAGCTCTGGCGCTGGCATGGCATAGAAGAAACAGAACATAAGTCGGTTGCTTTTGATGTCTACGTCGCGACCGGTGGCACCGTAGCTGAGCGAAGAGGCGCGCTCTTGATGAACACCTGGTATTTCTTCAAGGACGTTTTCGGCATTCTGCGCTATATGCTGGAAGTCGAAGGTAAGCACACAGGCATCAGGGAATGGATGTCCGGTCTCAATTTCCTGTTTGGCTATCCGGGTATTTTACGACGCCTCACATTCAAGTATTTCAGGTTCTTCGGCAAGCAGTTCCACCCCTGGAACAATGACAACCGGGATCTGATTGATCAATGGACGAATCAGCAAGCGCAATCCGATCATCGGCATTAGTGGTCAGAATTGTATGATGTCGGATTGCTCGCTTCCACACGCTACTTCATGACTGACGTTCCACTGATTGATATTCATAACGCCACTATCTATCGCGGCGATACCCGCGTATTCGAAAATTTCTCGCTGACCATCCGGCAACATGAGCAAGTCGCGATTCTCGGCCCGAACGGCTGCGGCAAAACGACTTTGCTGAAAACACTGAATCGCGAAATCTATCCCGTCGTCAGTGATCAATCCTGGGTGCGAATCCTGGGCCGGGATCGATGGAATGTTTGGGACCTTCGGGCACATATCGGCATCGTGTCGCACGAGCTTCAGATGCGCTATACAAAGACGAACACCGGCTTGCACGTCGTTCTGTCCGGTTTCCTGTCGAGCATCGGCATCCACGGTATTTTGGCCGGCCGGCTCGGTGATAAACAAAAGCGCAGAGCGATTCAGGTCATGCACGAACTGGCCATCTCAGATCTGGCCGAAAAGCCACTGGGCGAAATGTCGACGGGCCAGCAGCAGCGGTGCCTGCTGGCGCGTGCACTGGTGCACGATCCGGATACGCTGATATTCGACGAACCCACGGCCGGCCTTGACCTGACCGCAAGCTTTGATCTGCTGAGGCGTATCAGGGGCCTGGTTGAGGCGGGAAAGTCATTACTGCTCGTAACCCACCAGTTGAACGAAATACCACCGGACATTCGCCGCGTAATTCTCATGCGGAAGGGAAAAATCGTGGCGGATGGCAAAAAGCACGAAATCCTTACCGAGGAAAACCTCTTTCGTACCTACGACACCGACATCCGCGTCAGCGAAGTGGGCGGGTACTACCTTGCCTCACCCGGTGGCATGTAGCGCCAGCTCACGACCTGACCAGTTCACATTACTGCGTAACGCTCACTGGTGAAATTGCAAAACGTGACGTATTGCACTGCCCGGCGTCAACAATCGGCCTAATGTCAGATTATGTTTCGTCGTCTACAGCTATCGCTCGCCTCCCTGCTGGCTTTGCTTACCTCTGGCAGCGCTATGGCGGTTGCCGCTGACTCCACCGACGTTCAGACGGGCCTGGGCAACATGGGTCCGGCACTGTTCATATTCGCGATAGCGGCTGCACTGCTTCTGACGCTTGTTTTTCGATCCACCGTCAGCCATCTGGCGCGCGTGATTACCGGGAAGATCGGCGCCCGGCGCATTCACAGGGTCCTGTCGACTCGCAGCAAGGACGTGCTGGACGACTTTCTGCTACCCGGCGCTTATGGTGGACTGACACGTATTGACCATGCAATCCTGACTTCCGGCGGAATTCTTTGCATTCAGACCAAGCATTACAATGGCATCATCTTCGGCGACGCCGACGAACCACAATGGACGAATGTCGATGGCATCCACCGCCGCAAGTTCCTCAATCCGTTGATCCAGAATGAAGGACGGACTCGTGCACTGCAAAAAGCTGCACCGGACGTTCCTGTTGCCAACCTGATTGTTTTCACCGGAGATGTGCAGTTCACATCAGCAACAGAAAAAAACGTCATTCATGTTCGGGACCTTGACGTTTACATCGCGAAGTTCGTCTTTGGACCGTGCAAGATCGAAGACTGGGACGCCGTCTGGATGACCGTCAAATCTGCCGCGCTTACTGACGAAGAATCACGCAAGGATTTCAGCGCTCAGCTGAGTTTTTCCTGATTCCACAAAGCAATCGGATATAATGGCCCACTGATAGCTGATCCTGTGGGGCCCCATGACAGAAGTACTCATTAGCTCGCCGGTCGGTGTCCTGACCGTACTTTGCGCGACAGCTGCATTCTGGTTCCTGGTGCAGCAAATCACAGGCTGGGTACTTTTCGATTACGTCCCGCCCCTGCTGTTCATATACGCGACACCGGTAATACTGAATAACACCGGTGTAATACCGGGCTCATCGATGGTGTACTCCGGCCTGAGTGCGTATGTGCTGCCGGTGTTCATTGTATTGATGCTGATCAAGGTCAACGTGCCTGCCGCTGTTCGGATAATGGGCAAAGGCGTACTCGTCATGTTGATGGGTACGGCGGGCGTGATTGTCGGAGCCGTAGTTTCTTATATTGCGGTTCACCAATGGCTATCGGCTGACGCCTGGAAGGGATTCGGTGCCCTTGCCGGGAGCTGGATTGGCGGCACTGCAAATATGGCTGCCGCGGCGGAAATGCTGGGCACGCCGGAAGAGCTGTTCGGCCTGGCCGTACTCGCCGACAACGTTATCTACATTATCTGGCTGCCGATTCTGCTTGGCTCGAAAAATATTGCAGACAGATTTAATGCCTGGACAGGTGTTTCTGCCGATCGCCTTGCAATGATGGACGAGGCTGCCGAGCTCCACCTCGTTGAAGATCGTCTACCGGAAATGCGTGACTATATCTATTTGTTTGCCGTCGCTATCTCCATTACCTGGATTGGCGCCACGTTCGCATCAACCATTCATGCGTCTATGACTGATGCACCGCAGTGGGTCAATGATGTCTTCTCCGAGTCAACGATACGAATTTTGCTCATCACGACGATTGCGCTGACACTCTCTGCAACGGCGGTTGCAAAACTACCGAATGCCACAGCGATCGGAACCGCACTTATCTACGTGTTTGTTGCCGGCATGGGCGCGCGTGCATCGCTGGCCGGCTTTTCCCAGGCGCCCGCATTTCTGCTCGGCGCTTTGATCTGGATATTTGTACACGGTGCGTTCTGTGTGTTGGGTGCGAAACTGTTCAAGGTGGACGTACACAGCACCGCGATTGCGTCTGCCGCCAATATCGGTGCCGCTGCATCAGCCCCTATCGTCGCGGCTTTTCACCGTCCCAGTCTTGTGCCCGTATCGATTTTAATGGCATTGCTTGGTTACGCGATCGGTAACTACCTAGCGCCACTGGCGGGTCACCTGGCAAGAATTGCGGTCGGCCAATAACCGGGCCCGGACGATCAGCAGTCGTTTCAAAAGGCTTACTCGACGGCTGCGCCTGGCGGCGATCACGTTCGTCGCATTGTCCGTCATGGCGATCGGCATTATTTTTTGGCTTTGGCAGGATCGCTCTCAATTATCTGACTTGAACTGGCCGATTGCCGCGGTAACAACGGATACAGCAGATTCAGTGACAGTAACCTGGCTCGGCGTGACCACCCTGCTGTTCGACGACAATGAGACCCAGGTTCTTATTGACGGTTTGTTTACGCGCCCGGGAATTGCGGATCATTTGTTCGGTGGTATTTCATCGGACATCGCCAACATAAACTTCGTGATGGCCGAATTCCGAATTAACCGCCTCGCTGCTATCGTCCCCGTACATTCACACTTCGACCATGCCATGGATGTCGGCATCGTCGCGAATCGATCGAGTGCGGTCGTGCTCGGATCAGAGTCGACAGCAAACATTGCACGAGGCGCGAATCTGCCTGTCAACCAGTATCAGATCCTGGCAAACGGCGAAACCCGTAAATTCGGTGACTTTGTAATAACGCTGATCGTGTCCAGACACGCGCCATTTGCCGGGGACAACAAGACCTGGTTTGCCGGCAAGATAACGCAGCCGCTCGAGCAACCAGCACGGACAAGCGAGTGGAAAGAAGGCCAATCCTACTCCATTGTGATCGCTCATCCGCGTGGCACGACCCTCATCCAGGGCAGCCCGGGTTTCGTCAAGGGAAACCTGGACCACATTTCCGCCGATGTTGTCATGCTGAGTGTTGCGGGCCTGTCCAGACTTGGCCGCAACTACACGGCTGAGTATTGGCGTGAGACCGTTGCGGCTGTGGGTGCGAGTCGAATATATCCGATTCACTTTGACGATTTCACCCGCCCATTCGGAGATATCGCACTATTTCCGAAAATTGTGGATGACGCCGTCACTACTGCCGGCTGGATTAACGACATAGCCGTGTCTGGCGAGTCATTCGACAACCCGCCGGACATTCAGCTGCTGCCATTTGGCAAGTCGGTCGTTTTGTATTAGCTAGGCGATCTCCAGAATCATGTCATCCACCATTGACGGAAGATTCACGATTTTTTCTTTCTCAGGACGCGGCAATTTTTTAATCCTGCGCTCAATCTTGCTCGCCAGGCTCCGATCGCCGACCTTCTGCTCAAATACCAACTCCAGCGGAGTACGGCCGCGCAGGTATTTTGATCCAATATCGCCCGACTGATGCTCACCGAATCTTCTTGCAACGTCAGTCGTAATTCCCGTGTACAGGGAATCGTCACCGCAACGAATAATGTAGACGCTCCAGACAGTCATCTCTTGTCGTTACTGATTTGATTGCGTGCTGACTTGTTTATGTCAGGCGTTACCGCCGGCCAGCAAGTTTCCGAGGACGCGAAAAGCACCCGCCTCCATACTCGTCTTGTTTTCATCATTGGCGTCGAACGTCAGGACAATATCGGTCGCACCTCCTAACTCCTCAGCCGGTTCGCGAAGCTCGATGGTCAGGACGTTGTCAGTTAGTCGTGCCTCGCGGACAAGGTCATGGCCGGAGAATTGCTGATCGTTGAGCTCGAGATAGACTGCATCGTCAAATTCTTCGCCCTCTGCACGCATGATGAGAATATAGTCCGAAATATCGCCACTGGATGCGGTGCGAGCAAAGAACAACATGCTTGCATTGTCCCGGACGTCGAATGCGACTGTATCGAAGTGTCTGTTATTTGACATGGCAAGCACCGTACCTGGTTGGCTGATGGTCAGTGTACGACAATATAGGACTCGATTCCCCGCTTGTTACCATTCGCTTGTCGTGCTGCCTAGGCGGCCGAAGAAATTTCACTCTTAATGCGCTCGATGTGCTGGTCTTTTTCCTGCCAAACCGACGTTAACCACTGATGAAATTGACGCCGGCTGTCTCGATCGTCGCTGTAGTCGCCGCTAACCATCCAATCATCCACCGGTCGCTGCTCAATGTGCATAATGACATGGTCAAATTCCCCGCAAAACAGATTCCAGATATTTGGCAGATCACCAGGGTAAACAATCGTAATGTCCAGAATGCCGTCAAACATGTCACCCATGGAAGCCAGCGCCAATGCGATACCTCCGGCGCGAGGCGGCAAAAGATTTTCGTACGGTGATGCGCGTTTAATCTTTTTTTCCTGCGAGAAGCGAGTGCCCTCGATAAAATTCATTACCGCCGTTGGCGTATCTCGAAATTTCTGGCACGCCTTGCGGGTTATCTCCAGATCCAGTCCCTTTTTTTCTGGATATTTCTCCAGGTAGGACTTGGAATATCGTTTCATGAACGGCATGTCCATCGCCCACCAGCAAATGCCGAGAAACGGAAACCAAATCAGCTCCTGCTTGATAAAAAACTTCAGGAACGGGACTCGACGATTGAGTATTGTTTGCACGGCGACAATATCAACCCAGGTCTGGTGATTGGACATGACCAGGTACCAGCTGTCGCGCTTTAGCTCGTCCATGCCGGTTACGTCCCAGCGGGTCTTGTTAACAAATTCGAATATATGGCTATTGATACCAATCCATAACTCACCGATGCTCATGATCCATCGCGACATTACCCGCCGAAAAACCGTGATCGGAACAAGAAACTTGAACAGCGCGAGCATCATCAGCGGCAAAAAACAGACGATCGTATTAAGCGTACAGGCAGAAAATACCAGTACACCTTTCAGGTTTCGGAAAAATCGACTAATGATCTGGCTCAGTCTGTCCGACTGGTAACCTCAAGCAGGTGATAACCAAACTGGGTTTTCACCGGCCCCTGCACGGTATTTACGTCGGCGCTGAAAACGACTGCGTCAAACTCGGGGACCATCATGCCCGGAGAAAATTCACCTAGATCTCCGCCTTGTTTCCCAGACGAACAGGACGAATGCTTTTGCGCAAGTGCCGAAAAGTCAGCACCCCCTTCGATTTTGTCCTTGATTGTCTGACACTGTTCTTCTGAATCTACCAATATGTGTCGTGCCGTTGCTTTTGTCATTTCTGAGGCTCCGCTGCGAGGAAGCAGGGATTATCCCGGATTTCCGCGATTTTCGCATACCTTTTTGTTCCTCTAACTATTTGTTCAAGTAAGATATTACGAAGCCGCATGGGACGAACCTGAGCAAAGATACCAAGTGAAGACAAAACTGCTGTTCGCTTTCTCGGCGATGCTCATTGCATCGGCCTTTTTAATCGACCCTGTTTCGCAGGACCTGGACTACCACCAGTTTGCAGATGCCAGGACGCTTTTCAGCATTGCCAACTTTTGGAATGTTGTAAGCAATGTGCCCTTCGTCATCGTCGGCGGAGCAGGACTATGGTTTCTGCGAGTTCGAGATCGGGAAGGCATCGTTGACAGCCTGTACCCAGCCTACATCGTATTTTTTATCGGCGTATTCCTGACAGGTATCGGTTCATCCTGGTATCACGTTTTTCCGAACAACAGCACTCTGGTATGGGACAGATTGCCAATGACAATCGCATTTATGGCGCTCTTCACGATCGTTATCGGTGAGCATGTTTATGACAAGGGCGCCCGTCGCCTGTTGATTCCGTTGCTTATTGTTGGTGCCACCTCGGTTTTTTACTGGCAATACACTGAATCCACTGGCGCAGGTGACCTCAGGCCCTACGTGCTGGTGCAGTTTCTCCCCTTGATATTGATTCCTTCCATACTTCTTGCGTATCGCTCCCACTTTTTCTCGAAACGAATCTATTGGGGCATGATACTGCTGTATGCAATATCCAAGTTGTTTGAATATTTCGACTACAATATATTCGAGACAGGCGTTCTTTTGAGTGGCCACTCGATAAAGCATGTAATAGCTGCAGCAGCTCCAGCATTATTTATGTACAGCATCATGAATCGGCGACCACAGACAGATTTGGGATGATGCATTGACCAACTATTCAGGCAGCTGTCACTGTGGCGCGATTGGATACGAATATTCAACGCAGCGCACGCCAGCCCAATGGTCTGTTCGTGCCTGCCAATGCAGGTTCTGCAGTTCACATGACGCGCTAAGCACCTCCGATCCGCTCGGTCACATTGAATTCAGTGCCGAGAGCCTGGACAAATTGCAGTGCTATCGATTTGGACTCAAAACAGCGGACTTTCTTCTCTGCCGCGAATGCGGTGTATACATTGGTGCAATAATCGAGACCGATAGTGGCGCATGGGGCATTATCAATACTCACACACTTGTCGACATACCTTCCGATATCGCCACCGTCGCCTCGATTGATTACGACGGCGAAGATACTGACAGTCGAATTACGAGGCGCGAAGATCGCTGGACGCCGGCGACAAGGACCTGGTGACAGGGCCTGCCCTGGCACCGATACTTACTTCATTGGGACTGGATTATGGCTAAGAATGAAATTTCTGAACTGGAACAGCGGATATTCGAACTTACGGCCAAGTTAAATATACTTCGTAAACAAAGTACTGGCTCAGGAGTTCCGAACTACACATTTGCGACGCTACAGGGCGAAACGAGTTTGCTGGATATGTTCGGAGACCATCAACAATTACTGCTCATTCACAACATGGGGCAAGGATGCCGGTACTGCACGTTATGGGCAGATGGCTTCAATGGCTTCCTGAAGCACCTCGAATCGGTGATGTCGGTCGTATTGGTCTCTAAGGATGCGCCGGAGTTACAACGCCGGTTTGCGAACTCGCGAGATTGGCGATTTCGCCTCGCATCTCACGGCGGCGGCGACTATATTCGCGAGCAATCCGTGAGCGAAGGCGCGGAAAATATGCCTGGCGCGGTCGTCTACGAACGAGACGGCGACAAAATCACGCGCAAGAACGACTGCGTATTCGGCCCAGGCGATATTTACTGCTCGATGTGGAGTTTGCTGGCCCTTGCCGGGCGAGGTGAGGGGGACTGGACGCCTCAATACGCTTACTGGAAGCGGCCTGACAAAATGGACGACGGTGGCGCCAATCTGAACGACTAGCTCCTGAGCCAGACCGACTCGGTCACTTCCGTCAATCCTGCCTGCCGAAACTTGGGTGGCGTGCTATCGATTACGTTGGACCCGGAAACACGTGGAATGTTACCCCAGTATTCCGCGACCTCCTCAGCAAGCACAGAATATGGCGGTCCGTCCGCTCTCGATTGATCATACTCCAGTGTAATCAGTAGCTGTGTTGCGTTGGGTTTCAACAGCAACTTCGTATGACGTACATAATCCGGACGTACCTGCTGCGGCAAAGCGATCAGAGATGCGCGATCGTAAAGCGCATCGAATGGCTTGTCCGAGTAGTCGAAATAGTCACCGCAAGCAAGTGAAATCCGGGGACTTGAGCATTTAAGGATCAGGAACCCGTCCGCTTCGGTGGTTTCAAAATCGAGGCTCGATTCCTCAAAAAACGCTCGAACGGCGATTTCCGAAAGTTCGACACCAGTGACGTCATGTCCCTGTTGTGCAAGCCAAAGTAAGTCGGGTGATTTGCCACACAAGGGAACGAGTACGCGTTCGCCGATGCCGGGCGTTGGCCAGTATTTTCGAAGCACCGAACTCCCGTTTGCCTCATGCCACCCGGTTCGGCCTTCTACCCAGCGGGATTTCCAGTCTTCTGACACTCGATCTGTGCGCCCTAGCGGAGAAAACGAAATTTATCAGACAGGCCGTCATCCAGCCCGGCGATTCTGCCAGCCGGTACCAGTGCCAGCACCAGGAAGATGACCAGCCAAACGACATCGTGATTGGTGCCATCCAGCACGCCCTGTCCTTTCGCTAACCAAAAGTTTGTGACCATCAGCGCACCGGCAACCGCCGAGTAACGCGTTGCCAGCCCAAGAATCAACGTCAATCCAATGGCTAGCTCACCAAAGGTCACCATGCCCGCGAAAAATTCCTTGTGGGGAATTACGAAAGACTCAACGAATGATCGATAGAACTCGGGGCTGTTATCGGCCCTGCCACTAAGAAGCCCGACCATCCCGTCGGTGAATTTGTCATTAACGACCTTTCGAAAACCGTTGTAGGTAAAAAATATTCCGGCGTAAATTCGAAGTGCGGCGACAGGCCAAAGCTTGATTCGGGCGCGACTGCTTGATTTCAGGCGATCAACCATGACGATTCTCCTTCTGCCCGGATAATACCATCGTCCCGGCCTGGTACACACACAGCGGGGACTGGCCGCGAACATCATCGGCCCGCATTTACGCCCGAGCCAATTCGCAGTATATTCCGCGCTGTTGCCGCCCTTGTCATCGCTAATTGCCACGACAAGAGCGGCTCGTTTGTCTCAGGAGCCACGAATGACCAATGCAACACGTATAGATGGCAAGGCTATGGCAGCTGCCCTTTCGGAATCTATCACCGCATCCACTGCGACACTGCTTGAGGCGCACGGCCTGAAGCCCGGGCTCGCCGTTGTTATTGTCGGTGAGGATCCGGCAAGCCAGGTGTATGTCAGAAACAAGAAGCGCACCGCTGAAGCCTGTGGGTTCCATTCCGTTCAACACACGCTGGCTGAATCGGTATCCGAAGAGGAACTACTTGGACTGATTGACGAACTCAATAACGACGCATCGATCAATGGCATCCTGGTGCAACTTCCGATTCCGAAGCACATTGACGAACAGACCATTACCCAGGCAATCGCCCCGGAAAAGGACGTCGATGGTTTCCATTTTCAAAATATCGGAAAACTGACATCCGGCGAGACAGAAACCGCTTTCGTACCATGCACACCGGCCGGCTGCATGTTGATGATTGAAGATCAACTCGGCAGCGATTTGTCCGGGTTAAACGCGGTCGTGGTGGGCCGCTCGAATATCGTTGGCAAACCGCTGGCAAGCCTCTTGCTGAAAGCAAATGCGACCGTGACGATTTGTCATAGCCGCACCGCGGATTTGCCCTCGGTATGCCGGTCCGCGGACGTGTTGGTCGCGGCGGTCGGCCGGCCCAATATGATCAAGGGTGACTGGATCAAGCCTGGCGCGGTCGTCATCGATGTCGGCATCAACCGCGTCGAAATCGAGGTCGACGGCGAAACAAAATACAAATTGACGGGCGATGTGGACTTTGACGAAGCAAACAAGGTTGCAGCGGCCATAACGCCGGTACCTGGCGGCGTCGGGCCGATGACGATTGCGATGCTAATGGCAAACACCCTGCGCTCGGCAAAGATGGCGGCAGGCATCAAGGACTGATCACTAACGCGAACGCACGCGATCAAACTATTGCATTAAGATAGGATCAGTACATCGCGACGACAGGAGAATCCCAACATTGAGAGCGACAGGTGAAGACTTTCGTACCATTTGGCTAAAGCCGGATGATCCGGCAACCGTACAGATTATCGATCAACGCAAGCTGCCACACGACTATGTAGTCGCCGATCTCAGGAGCTATAAAGAAGGTGCACACGCGATTCGCGAGATGCTGGTCCGCGGAGCGCCGCTGATAGGTGCAACTGCTGCCTGGAGCGTCTACCTGGCAGCGCTCGAATGCGCAAAGAGCGAAAACCGGTTGGACTACCTTGGCGATGCCGTGCGTGAGATAGGCAACACGCGCCCTACAGCAATCAATCTGCAATGGGCGCTTGATCGTGTTATGACACGTGTGCAAGCTGCGGAGCGCGATGATGACCTTGTCGCAATCCTGCGCAAGGAAGCACAGTCCATATGTGACGAGGATATCGAAATCTCGCGTGGTATCGGCGAACACGGGCTCGCAATTATCGAAGAGATATCAAAACGAAAATCCGGCGGCACCGTCAACATACTGACGCACTGCAATGCGGGATCGCTGGCGACGATAAACTGGGGCACAGCAACAGCACCGATTTACTTCGCACACCGGAAGGGCATTGATGTTCATGTCTGGGTGGATGAAACGAGACCGCGCAATCAAGGCTCACAGCTTACTGCCTGGGAACTGGCCGAAAATGGCGTGCCACATACACTTATCGTCGACAATGCCGGCGGTCACCTGATGCAACACGGCAAAGTTGATATCTGCATAACCGGCACGGACCGCACGACTCGGAGCGGCGACGTTGCAAACAAGATCGGCACTTACCTCAAAGCGCTTGCCGCCTATGACAATGACGTGCCATTTTACGTCGCCTTGCCGTCAACGACCATCGACTGGACTATCAGCGATGGCATCGCCGATATTCCGATCGAGGAACGTGATCCACGAGAGGTGAGCCACATATTCGGCAACATTGCGGGGGATGTATGTGAGGTAAATACGGTGGCAAGCAATACGAAAATCAGCAATTTCGCGTTCGATGTGACGCCGAGACGACTTATCACAGGCCTGATTACGGAGTCTGGCGTATGCGCTGCCAGTGAAGAGGGGCTTGCAGAACTTTTTCCTGATCAGGCCGGCCGAGCCACATGATTGACGAAGGCTACACGAAGTTCGTGGTCGAGTGGACCCGAACGGAACCAATGACGCTTACAGAGATTGACGACCTGATTCGCTGGCGCAAACCACTGTATGAGGCCGGGTTGATTGGTCAATATGAGGATATTGGTATTGGTTACGGCAACATTAGCGTCCGAACCTCTGCAGATGGCCAGTTCGTAATCAGCGGCACGCAAACAGGCCACCTGGCTGAACTCGGCAACGAGCATTTCTCGCTGGTCACGAATTTTAACCTGAAAGCCAATAGCGTCGCCTGTACCGGACCGATCCAGGCCTCCTCGGAATCGATGACACATGCAACTATTTACTCACTCGATTCTTCGATTAATGCCGTGGTTCATATTCACAGTGCGGAAATGTGGGTACGATTGAGAGAATCGTTGCCAGCCACGGATGCGGATATCGCCTACGGCACACCTGAAATGGCCGAGGAATTCGAACGCTTGTACCGAGGCACGGATTTTCCGACAACCGGCGTCGCGATAATGGCGGGTCACGACGATGGCCTTATCAGCATCGGTCATGATTTGCAGGAAGCCACCCAACGCGTATTGGTGCTTTTGAGCGGCTAGAACCACGGACATTAACAGGAGGCATTTGGATGAAAATCAAAATTCTCTTGCTCAGCCTGTTGTGCTGTGGATTATTGCCGGCTGATCCTGCCTGCGCAGACAGCCTGGAAATTCGCGAGTGGCATGTTCCCTGGAAGAACTCCGTGCCACGGGATCCTTTTGTAGATAAAGGTGGGCGTGTCTGGTTTGTCGGTCAGGCAGGAAACTATATCGGTAACCTCAGCCCCGAAGACGGCCTGTTTAATCGTTACGATGCGCCGCCTGGCAGCGGACCACACAACCTGATCGTCGACGAGGACCGCAACATCTGGTTCGCCGCGAACCGAAAACGGTTTATCGGCAAGCTTTCGCCCTCAACCGGCCAGGTATCGAAGTTCGAAATGCCGAGCCGAAAAGCGAAGGACCCGCATACCCTGGTTTTCGATCAGGCCGGTGATATATGGTTTACGGTGCAGAAAGGGAATTTTATCGGGAAACTCACTACCGCAGATGGCACCATCACCCTGATTGCGGTCGCGTCGAAAAAGGCGCGGCCATACGGCATCATTGTTGACCGGGACAATATGCCGTGGGCGGTAGCTTTTGGAAGCAACAAGTTACTACAGATCTTTCCAGCCACAATGACTATTGTGGAAATCACCCTGCCCGATCCAAGCTCCCGGCCACGACGGCTCGTCTCAACTTCAAACGGGGATATCTGGTACGTCGATTTCGAACTCGGTCGATTAGGTCGTTATCGACCGATCCGGAATGAGTTCAAGGAATGGTTGATGCCCGGTGGTAGCGACAGCCGACCCTATGGAATGGCGGTCGACAGGAATGATCGAATCTGGATCGTGGAAACCGGCATGAAACCAAATCGTTTCATTGGATTCGACAGCGCATCAGAGTCATTTCTTAATGAAACCGACATACCCAGTGGCGCTGGTTCTGTTCGCCATATGTTTTACTACGAGGCGGCGGGCGAGGTTTGGTTCGGTACCGATACCAACTATATCGGTCGTGCGAAAGTACACTGACTGAGCTGAATTACTGACTGGTTTCTTCGGCTAGTATGGGATCCAGCCTGAAGCGGTACGTTCTGCAGGTTTTAGTCCGGGCCAGCACCTGGTTCGGCCGAAGAGGCTCAAAGCTGGATTTCCGGGCGGAGCGAAGCGCCGGCTTTTTGAAGATTTTGTGCGTATAACTTTTGACCGTTGCATGTTTTACTTTGCCGCGCACGTCGATGTCGAAGCAGACGGTCGCCTCTCCCTCAATTCGATCTCGCCTTGCGATAGAGGGGTATCTCGGAAATGCGGTTTTTGCGGGTTGTCTAACGGTTGCAGAGTCACGTACAAAGGTCACTCGCATATCCTTTGCATTGGCGACATTGCTTATTTCGTCTGCCTTCTCCGAACTCGCAATCGCCGTGACAAACGGTATCGCTACCAGTAGCAACAATCCTGACCTAATTCGGCGAATTTTTTTCACGATTTTTCATGTTGCGATCGTCAATCTCTATTTCAGGAGCGACCGGATGTACGGCGTCCATATACATTGCACGTGCCATTTTCATTGTGTAGGCGCCCGAGTTCAGTTCTTCGCCCTTTATGAGGTCGGCTTCCGCCTTGTCCCACTGTTTGGTTTTTATGTAGATCAGTGCGCGGTTGTTGTACGCGCGCCAGTGCTTGTCGTTGCGTACCAGCAGAATTTCACAGTATTGCAAGGCTGTATCGTATTTTCCCAGCTGCAAATAGCCGGCACAGAGATTCGATAACGCTGCCTCTTCCTCACGAAAACCGACAGCCTGCTTCATGCCCTGATGCGTCAATTGCACACCTTTTTCATACTGACCGGCCAGCAACATGTCGGCGCCGCGCTTCAGAGGCAGATTTCTGACTCCGAGCACGGTGCTGTTGCCAGTTACCGTTCGATGATCCTCTTGCGACCCTGCCGGAAGTGGCATGATCAGGACTGCCAGTAGTGGCAGCAGCAGCCCGGCCTGGCACCCTGGCAAAAGGCGCCTGAGGCTCAGTTTGGAAGTTGGAATGCCCATCGTCCTTACCTCCGGTCATACACCGAATAGTAGACTATTTTAGGCACATCAGAGCAGCACAGTTCCCTGCCTCGACAGAAAACTCCGTTTAACTGCTTATGTAATGCTCCAGGTGTTCGATTTCTTCTTTCTGATCAGCAATAACGGCCTTCACCAGGTCGCCAATCGAAATGATTCCCGTTACGCTGCCACCATCGACAACCGGCAAGTGCCGAATTTTGCTGTTGGTCATCATGTTCATGCATTTTTCGACGGTTTCGTCGCCCGTCGTTGTAAAAACCTCGGGCGTCATGATTTCACTGACGGTTGTCGTATTGGATGACCGTCCCTTCAGGATGACTTTTCTGGCGTAGTCTCTTTCTGTGACGATGCCGGCTAACGTAGAGCCTTCCATTACTGTTAAGGCTCCGATACCCTTTTCTGCCATCAGTCTTACGGCATCAAGGACAGATGCCTCGGGCGAGATCGAAAGCACGTCATGCCCTTTCGCCGCGAGAAGGTGTTTGACCAGCTTCATTTCGTTTCCTCTTTTTTGTCCAAGGATGGACGGCATGCCGCGGGCGCATGGTTGCGCAGGAGCGGCCATTACCAGACCCCGGCAAAACCGGATGGTCAGGCATTAGTGTAGTCGAAATTGACGTCAAGTTCCCGGACGCCGGAACAAAAAAAAGAAGCCACCTCAAACGAGGTAGCCTCTTGCTGATCTGGAACTCTAGTCTTGTTCGACAGTTCCCTGGATGTTTGCGAATTTTACCGAGCCGCTGCCATCGCCCAGGATTATCAGATCTTTTTCGACATTCTTGACAGAGATGCTGCCTGATCCGTCATCTATCGTAACGCTGCCAGCGACGTCCCGCACCTTGATGCTTCCTGAGCCATCTTCGATGAAAATATCATCGCCAACGCCGACCACCGCAATAGAACCGGATGAGTCCGTAATATTGATCGGCCCGCCGACATTATCCATCTGGATCGAGCCGGAGGTGTCGTCGATCTCAATGGCGCCGGCCACATCGCTCACTATGATCGAACCGGAACTGTCCGCAACTTCGAGCGCGAATTGATCTGGGATCCTGACCTCAAGGCGCACCTGAGGGCTGTCCCCCCAATTCCAGCCGCCCTCATCAAAAAAGCCCTTCAGAATCGCTTTCTCGCCTTGCTTTTCGAGCGTAAGAACCAGGTCGTCAGCAATGATCTTATCCGCCTTTTCTTCACTCCTGGTCGGTACCCGGATAATTGCAGTCACCAGAATCTTGTCGGAGCCAGAATCGCCTGTGATTTCCAGGCTGCCGGCACGCGATTCGACCTCAATACCGCTGATATTCCGGGCGTCCAGTTCGAGATGCCGTACTTCTTCAAAATCGCCCCAGTCAGCGTAGGCGAGGCTTGCTGCGAACATGGTCAATATGAGAATGGTACGCATGATTTTGTCCTGTTTTATTGGGTGTTCGCCCGATTATTCGGGCATCAATACAGGTTTGATGCCTCTCGCAGCGTTTCGGTTGCACGAAAACACCAATTTCCCCGAAATTCGCCCCTGAACGGAACGCAGCCCGGCTTAGCGCTCCAGCGCTTCAAGGATTGTGTTGATCTCGGTTTTTGATATCCAGCGGCCGCGTAACATGACGCCATGTACCCTCCGGGCTGCCGAAATATCTTCAAGTGGATTGGCATCCAGTAATACCAGATCGGCTACGCGCCCGGTCTCGACGGTTCCGGCGATGTTGCTCCTGCCGAAAAAACGAGCTGGATTTACCGTGCCTGTGAGCAATGCTTCGTAGGGTGTCAGCCCCGCGTCAACAAGGTACTGAAGCTCGCGATGAATAGAGAAACCCGGTACGTTGAAAATTTGCGGCGAATCCGATCCCAGCAATAATCCAGCACCGCTGTCCTGCAACGCCTTGATTAATTTCCGCCGAATATCGATCGCGCGAATCGCCGTCCCCAGCCGATACTCGCTATCCGTTGTGACATCATTTTTTGAGTTTGCCCATCGCCTTACCGTCTCTGCCGGCATGTAACGCATCTCGGGCCGTGCGCTCATATCACTAGCTGAATCGGCCGAAACGACGTTTACAAACAACGATTGCGTCGGCACATTCCAGGTATCTGCATGCCGGGTAGCAGCGACGATGGCAGCGATCTTTGCCTCTTCGGCCTGATTCGCCAGCAGCAGACCGAAGAATCCTTCAAACCCACCACTGGGGTCTTCGTTTGCGGGAAGTAGTGATTGCATATAGCCATCGAGATGATCAATGGTTGCTATCCCGGCAGCCAGGGCGTGTTCGATACCGACGTCCGCGGGCACATGGCCTGCAAACGGTATGCCGATTTGATTTGCGGTTTCGGCGATAGCATCAAACGCCTCACGTGAAAGACCGGGGTGTATCTTCAGAAAATCATAGCCGGCTTCGTGCTGCTCGCGGACCATCTGCTCCGCCTGGCCCGGGCTTTGCACACTGCGCCCGTTGAAGGAGGGCCCGGAGGTGAATAACCGCGGGCCGAGGACCTTGCCATCCAGGATCTCCCGCCGCAGCTGTAAATGCGATGGTTGCCCGAGCATGCCGCGCATCAGGGTAATGCCATTGACTACATAGAGATGCAAAACGCGAGCTAGCGAATTGGAGCCAGCGCCGGGGATATGGCCGTGCATCTCTGACAGGCCTGGCATCAGGTAACGGTCTGTTCCATCAATGACCAGAATGTCCTCTGGAATCGGTGTGGTGTCGACGTCGGCTATCAACGATATTTTGCCGTCGGTCACCATTACCGTTTTTTGACGATGAACGCTTTCCGAAGTCATCGGTACGACATTGACGTTGACGAAGACAGCGGTATCAGCCTTCGCGCCGGACACTGACAGAAAAAACGCCATGCTGATCGCAATAAAAGACAAATTTACGGATTGCATGTTTCTACTCATCCTGTCATGAGAAGTGTTGTAGCCATTTTCGGCATTTAGATGACTTTTCTCAATGTTTCGCGACTGACGTTACCACCGCACACAATCACGACAACGTTCTTTTCCTGAAAACCAGCGGCCGCTTTTTTCATTGCAGCGATGGCGACACCGGCGGCACCTTCAGCGACCTGGTGGTGAGAATCCATGAATTCACGCATGGACTCGGCGATCTCTTCTTCTGAAACCAGCACGTAGTCATCTACCAGGTCCTGACAAATATCAAATGTAATCGCACCAGCTTCAATTCCGCCGGCTGTGCCGTCTGACAGTGTTTGTTCACTGGGCATGTCCACGATCCTTCCTGCTTTGGCCGATTCGGCCATGACTGCGGATGCAGCTGGCTGGCAGCCGATGACCTTGAGGTCAGGGTAGACAGACTTCAGGAAACTACCAACACCACTGATCAAACCACCTCCGCCTACCGCGATGAATATCGCGTCCAGCTCATTTATCTGGCGCGCTATCTCAACACCGCAGCTGCCCTGCCCGGTTATAACATCCGGATCATTGTACGGCGACAAATACGGCATGCCATGGTCCTCAGCGTACCGTCTTGCATGTTGCTCAGTCTCAAGTCCATCGGAGCCAAAAACTCTTACCTCACCGCCGGAACGTCGTATCGCATCAATTTTGGTTATCGACGTATTCTCAGGCACAAAGACGATTCCGCTGATACCCAGCTTTTGCATGGCGTACGCAATCGCTGCGCCATGGTTTCCGCTGGAGGCGGTCACGCAACCAGCTTTTGTCTGTTCCGGGGATAGTGAAAGAAGTTTGTTAAATGCACCGCGCAACTTGAACGACGCCGTACGCTGGAGATTTTCCAACTTCAGATAAACGTTCGCGCCAGTCAGCTCACTGAAATACGGAGAGTAGTCAAGGGGCGTTTCCCGTATGTAATCCGCGATCCTATTGGCGGCAAGAACTGCGTTCGCTGGCAGAAGGTCGGTTCGCATCGCTTGATTTTCTCCGCGGCTTGGTGCAAAAGCGTTCGTTAGCTAGTTGCCACTGCGCTCGTCGATTTTCTCGCCGTTGTGCACAACGCGAGTGCTCCATGGCAATGGATTGCGCAAAGCATGATGCGCCATGCAGGCGCCCTCCGCTTCTGCCACTAACGCCTGAATTGTCTCGGCGGGTTCCGGGCTGTCTATTACCACGTGACTTTCAATGCCTTCGCATTCGCCCTCGGTGGTATGCCCGAGCGTGCGCATGGTACTCAGGTTGGTTTTGAATCTCACCCGTTGCTCAACACGCATGGCGTCAACCTGAATTTTACGTGCGGTCAGGATATCGCTGAGATGCGTCAGCAGGCAAAAAGCGATACCTGCCGAAAAAAAGGCCAGTGGCGGCGGAGCGGTATCGTCGCCAATCGGCGTTTGCTCGTCACAATACAATTTGACCGGACTGAATCCCGGAATATTGACCTGAATCAGGCCGTTTTTCTTTTGGCGGTCTTCCGCGTGGGCAACCACGCTGACTTCGAAGTGCAGGGGTTCCGGCACTTTCGCTTTCCTGAATGGGCTCGGTTCAAATTCTGTTGGTTCCGGGGCTGCTTTACCCAGCTCACCGACGTGGAAGAACTTTTCACCAGACATCCGACTTTCCCTTAGATTACTGAAGATCTTTTCTAAGATAATTTTTTGGAGGGTCAAACATTGCGGCACTGAATTCTTCCTGACTTGCGCCAGTCAACGTCATCTCTCTTGCCAACTCGCCAGCGGCGTCATATTCGCGAGCCAGTATCGGATAGCCATTCAACTCTTTCATGTAAGCGATCATCTCCCGCTGCGAGTCCATCAGATCCAGACCTCCCGATCGTGCAAATGCTTCACGCATGCTCTCGAAGAAATTGCCCAACTCCTGCATCGCCCCGGCTACTTCCTGACCTTCCGGAAAGTCATCCCAGCTGGTGACGCATAAGTCGCGAGTTTTTACATCGCCATTCATCACCTCGTAATAGTCACACTCGTAGCCGGCAATCAAACCCGTTTTGCCTGTCTTATTGAGCGTGCCACTGGAAGTCACCACCTTTTTGACCGGAATTTGTGACTCCATCATTTTCTTCGCAAATTCACGCTGATCCGGGGGCATCTGTGCCAGCGCCTCCTCCATTTGCTTCATCGCCTCTTCAACCTGGCTGGCCATCATCTCGATTTGCTCTTGGGTAATGACGTAATACTCCTGCTTGTCGTGGTCCATCACGATGATCTCTTTGCGTGCGCCACTGTAGATCAGGCCACCTGATTCATTGCTGCTGATCGAGGTGATCTCCAGGCGCGAGGAGTTATCCTCCGTAGTGATCTGAATCGTACCCAGGACAGGCGGATCCAGTGCGTACTCGGTCGTCGCCAGCTCGAGCACAGATCCTGCGCTCGCGGCATACGAAATGAGCAAACTGCTGATGACGAAAATAATTTTGTTTCTGTTCATGGCGTGGTCCCTTAGGCCGGACTTGCTAAGCCGACTTGGTTTCGTACACGTGCACGTCCCGCTGCGGGAACGGAATCGAAATACCCTCTTCGTCCAGTCGCAGCTTGACGGTGCGTGTGATATCCCAGTATACGTCCCAGTAGTCGTCTGTTCTGACCCACGGCCGCACGATAAAATTCACAGATGAGTCTCCCAATTCATGCAGGTGGATCATGGGTTCGGGAGAGTCGAGTACCTTTTCATGTTCTGCCACGATATCGCGAAAAATACGCTCCGCCTTTTCTATGTCGTCGCTATATGAAATACCGAAGGTAAGATCAACGCGCCGGGTTCTTTGAGCCGTAACGTTCTTGATTACGGTGCTCCAGATCAGGTTGTTGGGTATGACCAGCGACTGATTGTCAAAAGTCATTACTGTTGTATTGACCAGGCTCATTGATCGAACCTTTCCACGCACACCGCCTGCTTCAACAGTATCGCCAACATCGAATGGGCGATAAAATAATATCAACATGCCCGAGGCGAAATTAGATAAGGCATCCTGCATTGCGAAACCAATGATGAAACCGGCGATACCAAGGCCGGCCAGCAACGGCCCCAGGGATATTCCGAGCTGCGACAACGCGATCAATATTCCAAGCATGACCACCAGGTTGCGGCCGGTCGAGATCATCATTCGCCGCAACAAATGGGAGGTCTGGACTCGTGAGGAATCCAGCCCGTGATTGATTCCCTTTGCTACAAGGCGTGACAGCCTGATGGCTGCATAAATTATCAGCACGACCAAAAATGCTTTGAGTAGCAGTTTTGGACCCTGATCAATTACCAGATCCCAAAGCGCGGTGGACCACCCTTTTATCAGGTCGGCAACGACGCCGACATCAAGCACGTCCGTCGTAATCTGACCGGTCGCTGTCAGGATTTGCTGCCGGTAATGTCGATCTTCGATCTCCAGGAGCCTTAGGAAAACGACTGTTTTCTGCAAGGCTGCCGCTGTGAGCTTGACCCTGGCGTCCGCCGCTCTGAGTTCACCGGCAATATCGGTGTTATCCGGCAGGATAGCCGCGCTGGCGCGGAGGTTTGTTGCCTTCGCAATTGCCATCTCCAGGAATACGGATCGATTCGCCGCAGCATTTTCAATTTCCGCACGAACCTTTTCGCGGACGTCGTCCACATCGATTTGCATGACGTCAGAGATCGCCATGTAATCGAACAGCATCTGGTATATATCATCGACTACCTTGAGAGCTCTGAACAAACGCTGATCTTCGGCGACCATATCAACAGCCACCATGTCATCGCTTCTATAAATGAAACTTGAGGCAACCCGCTTAAGCCCATCGAACGCGATCTCCGGCAACCCTGCCAGATCTTTTTCAATGAGGCGTCTGTACTCCTGCGCATCCTTCCCCTGGCTTTCCAGCTTTATCGACTCGTTGGCCAGGCTGAGAACGCTTTTGAGCAGCTGCTCCGACCTCCTGTCGAGGCGGGCATAGGTAATCGACCTTACTATTCCATTTGTATCGTCCAGGCGGGCTGTCAGAGAAGCAACGACCACCCTGTCCGATTCGATTTTCTCCAACAGCTTATCAAGAGCCGCCGACTCCTCTTCGGTCATGGGGATCAACGGCTGTTCACTCTCGGCTTCCTGACTGAAAGCGGCTGCAGACACCGCCAGCAGCAATACAGGAGCCAGGAATCTGACCAAGCGAGCTCCACCCATTGCCTTATTTGCGCGCATACTTTTCCTGAATCACGAGCTGGCGTGATCGCCAGCATGGCAGAGTCTGGCCGGTTTCAGTTAAGTGATCAAGTGCTCGCCAGCTCTCGACTTGGCGACGCGTATCTGCCATGTTATGCGGCATGCAAATGAGACGTTCCTGCGACGGGAATCAGGGGTAAGAACAATGCACAATGCACTGCGCCGGATAGGGCTCATCATTACCTGCAGCGCCCTGGCCGCCTGCGCGAGCGTTGACTTCGACTACCCGAAGGAAGACACGCGCGCGCCAGCGGTGACAGAGACTGTCGACACTCATTGGGGCGAGATAGTAGCCGGCCCGGTAGCTTCCCATCCAGCCGGTGAATCCGGCTTCTACCCGATGAATGACGCCATTGACGCACTCGCAACACGCCTTCTGTTGGCCGAACGTGCAGAACGAACGATTGATGCACAGTACTACCTCATTAAGCCGGACGTTGTTGGCAATGTATTTATTGAAGTCTTGCTGCGGGCTGCCGACCGGGGAGTCCGTGTGCGATTGCTGCTTGACGATATTCTGACCAAGGGTTACGACGCCGGCATGGCTGCGCTCGACTCTCATCCGAATTTTGAGATCAGGATATTCAACCCGTTCGCCAATCGATCCGCACGCGGACTTGGTTTTGTTACCGACTTTTCGCGCGTCAATCGACGAATGCACAACAAGTCGTTCACCGTGGACAACCAGATTACGATTATTGGCGGCCGCAACATTGCCGCAGAGTACTTCGGTGCCCGCGAAGACGCCAAGTTTGGCGACCTCGATGTCATGGGCGTCGGTCCGGTTGTGCAGGACGTGTCAAACATGTTTGATAACTACTGGAACCATGCGGCGGCGGCACCGATTCCGGCGTTTGCGAAAATGCCGGAGGATCCGGAGGGTGATCTTGTCAAGCTGCGGGAGAGACTATTAGCGTCACGTGAAGCAATTAAGGACACACCTTACGCAGAAGCGGTCAGACGTCAGGTGGACCACTACATAGATTCCGAAGGAGAAATGCTCATGTGGGCGCCGTACACGCTGGCGGTTGATTCTCCGGATAAATCCAACAAGAAGCTTGCAGCTGAAGCTGCATCGATCACCACGCCGCTCAAGCAGTCAATACTGACAGCGAAAAAAGAAGTACTGATTATTTCACCGTATTTTGTCCCCAGAAAGGCCGGTATCGAAGTTTTCACTACACTGCAAAAAAGCGGCGTCGACATAACGATCATTACAAACTCCCTTGCAGCGAATAATCAGAAAACCGTGCATGGCGGTTACGCTCCGTCACGTAAACCGTTACTGGAAGCTGGCGTAAAAATATTTGAAGTTAGGCCCGATGCCGGTGTTAGCGGATCCGAGTACGTAGCCGGCAAAGCTGCACGCGCGACGCTGCATACCAAGGCATTTGTGGTTGACCGCCATGACGTATTCATAGGATCGTTCAATTTCGATCCGCGGTCGGCAAATATCAATACTGAGCTTGGCGTGATTATCCATTCCACCGCGCTCGCAGAAGGAATGCTGGAAAACATAGATAAGAAAATAAAGGAAAATACCTACGAGGTATTCCTGAATGAGAAAGGCAAATTGCGCTGGCGTGAAGTCAATGGTGACGAGATTACCATCCATGACAAAGAGCCGAGCACCAGTTGGTGGAATCGTTTTGTTGCCGGCTTCTACAGAATCATGCCAATTGACAGTCAATTGTAGCCGCACAACCTGAACCAAAAAAAGGCGCCCCAGGCGCCTTTTTTGTTACAGCTTTTCTTCCTATGTCACTCAGCAGGCGCCACCGGCGTTCCTTGTCCGGCAATAAACGGATACTGCGCAAAAAACCTGGGCACACCATTATTCACTTTCTCCTCAAGGTTGTCGAATGAGTCTTCCTTCATCCTGCCAACCAGTACTGCTTCCCAGACCAGTTGCTGGCGGCGGGCATCGACCAGGTCGATATTGAAAGTGCCTTCAGTGTATTGACTGACGTGGGTATCCGTTCCCATTCCGTAGCCACCCCAGCCACCATAATAACCACCACGATAACCGTAATAGCCGCCCATGGATGGCGACGTCGTTACCTTGGTCTTGTCCTGGAAATTTGCGTTGAAGTTAACCAGTAAGTCGGGCTGCTCCGATTTCTGATAGCCGCGACTCTCCATTTCCCGTTCTATTGCGGTGATCATGTACTGGGTGAACAGACTTTGGTAGTTCTGGCCATCCGCTCCCGCGTCGGAGAAAAAGTTATATGTCCTGTACTGACTGAAATCGGCGCCATCATCATATGCTGAGTTGATGTCTGGCGTTGATGCACAACCGCTGACGAATGCGGCATAGGAAAAGAGTAGAAGAGCGCCTGTGACAGCGCTCGAAATTCGGATATTCATTGAGACTCCATTTATTTTGTCGTTATTTGCCTGGATCAACAGGCAGGCGTACATGATACTACCAAATCCACCATCGGGACTAGCGTGAAAGCGGTAGCCGGGTCCTCAGTTCTGTACCGGCGCGTTATCGCGTCAGGCTGTCCCGCGTGAATATGCTGCCAATACTCAGGAACGGAACACGGCGTCCGCCTTCGGCGAAGCCCATGCCTAAATATAGAGGACCGATAATCGAGTCAATTCCGAGGTAGATACTGCCATTCAGAATGCCATCCGAGAACAAATCCGTTCGATTCCTGTGAACGTTTCCGTACTCAACGGTGCCACCGAGGTAGCCAGGAAAGAAACTGTTTTCCAGGAGCTTGTAACGGTATCCGCCAATGACCATTCCGAAGTTCTCACCCAGCAGTTCGTTGTATTCGAAACCGGACATGCGTGGAAACCCGCCGGCTCGGTACAGGCTTTGCACCGGGATGGCATCGTCCGACGATACGTCCGCCTCAATTGCGGCCAAAAAAGAATGTCTGCCGAATGTCCACGCATGCAAAAGCTGGGAAGTAATCTGCTCGAACTCCTGGTCAGCGCCTAACGACGACGATGACTTGAGTAGCTGAAGTTCCACGAATGATCCTTCACCGGGGAAAAAACGATTGTCCTGATTGTCGTACTTCGCGGCGAGAAAATATTCGCCACGATTAAAGTCGAATGCGTCAAAACCAGGATCACCGATACTGATGCCGACGTCGCCACTACCTGTGTTTACGCCCGCCAGGAGCAACGCATCGTCTCCGAATTCACGGCCAAAGCCGACACTCAGGACGCTTTCTGTAACCTCTATTTGCGACAGTTTATTGCCGTTGCCGTCGAAAATATTCAAATTGGATCGTTCTGCAGCCAGTCGCGGTAAGAACACATACGTCATATCCGGGCCGATCAGCTTGTACAACTCTGTCATTATGCCGAGGTCTTCTCCGATCTGAAGCAATGCGCGAAATTCGCTCCCGTACTGGTCGACATCCGTTTTCAGATAACCCAGTCGCATGTTGAATGAGCTGTCAAAATTGGCGGAATGGATTCCAATACCATACTCGAAAAAGTCTGTGCCTCGCGAATCTTCCAGTACCCTTACTTCAATACCAGTCTGATCGCCCTCTTCTACTATTTTGAACGTGACGCGCTGCAGAAAACCCAAAGAATAGATCGTCTGAATATTGTCCTCCAATTCATGGAGATCAAGTGGTTGTCCGATTTCAACCGTTAGCCGTCTGTTTATCACTTCATCCGAGAACCGGGACTGATTATTGACGGTGACGAAGTCGATGATTGGCAGCCCATCGACACACATGGCTATGGCCTTCTGACGCCTATCCCACGCATCCTCGTCAATCGTGAATTCCGATAACGCTACGCGGTTTTTCATTGCCTCATCGTAACCTGCAGGGACTGCGTCCGCGGCCTTGGCGAAGCTGCCTGTCGTGATGTCATCGTCGATCGCCGGAGTCAGCAACAGGTCGTTCTCGCCAAGCAATGCGATTTGTTGGCGCGTGTTTACTATCGTAACGACTCCGGTCAACTGGTACACAATCTGGAAAAGATTTTTTACCTTCTCTTTTTCAGCGAGTGGCGAGCCAACATCAACCGCGATGATGATGTCGGCACCAAGATCCTTGCCAACACTGACCGGCACATTCATCAGGACGCCGCCATCCACCAACAACTGGTCCTCGAGTTCCACCGGATCGAATACGCCAGGCAATGCCATACTCGAGCGCATGGCAGTCGCAAGGCGACCACTGTCGAGCACGGCAACTTCTGCTGCCAGAATGTCGGCGGCGACCGCGCGAAACGGTATCGGCAAGTCGTCGAAATCACTCGAACGCTCTCGAACGCCAACAAGAGACTCCAGCAGGAACTGGATTTTCTGCCCGGCGATCGCTCCTGGCGGCAATCGGGAACCCCCCTCTGACAAACCTATCTTTGCAGCGTACAGACCGAGACTATCATCGCGCTTGCGCCGGAATGGTCGATCCTGCCGGCGAACCTTGTCAGAGAACATTTCTGGCCAATCAATCTCGGTCATCAACGAAGTCAGTTCGTCACCGCTCATTCCGGTCGCGTGCAGACCACCCACCAGCGCACCCATACTGGTACCAACAATGTAATCGATCGGAACCCGTAATTCTTCCAGGGCCTGGATTACGCCAACATGTGCCGCGCCACGGGCACCTCCGCCACCCAGTACCAGCGCGATCTTCGGACGGTCGTCGTGCTGTGGCAGACATGCCTCTGCGTATGCCTGGCTCCAGGATCCTGACAGAATCAGGATGGTCATCAATACTGGAATCAGCTTCCGCCCGGTAGTCACACAGTTTTCCTTGCAGTAATCGCTCGACGTTCGGAGCGAATCTTGCCACGCCCAAAGCGTGGATACCATTAACGGTGAGTACATTCAGCCAGAGCATTTGTGGCGTATGCCTGATACTATTTTTCGTATGCAATCCCTGACCAGATTATTGACCCGTACGGCTGCTGTTATCGCCGCTATTGCACTGGTCGTCTATTTTGTACGCGCATTCGATTCAAGGCGATTCCCCGACCTCGGTTCCGAATACCGCATTCACTTCGACAGCGAATTTGAGGCCTCTGACGAAGCAAATACGGACTGGGACGCTTTCCTCAAGATCGAGGATGAACTGGCCGCGGAACTCGACCGAAAAATTGACCCGGACCTCCGGCCGGATAGCCTGCTGGATCGTTATTCGGAGACCAGCCTCACCAACCCAAACAAGTTCGATGGGGACTGGAATCGATCCTTCGAGCTTACCGCTGCGACGCCGGTTGGCATCGCCGTGATGTTGCATGGCCTCTCCGATTCGCCTTACTCCATGCTGTCGACTGCTCAGTCTGCTGTCGGCGCTGGCTACAACGTGATCGTCCCGCGCATGCCAGGCCACGGCTTCGCTGTCGGTGGCATGCTTCAGGCGCGCTGGGAGGACTGGACAGCAACGGTGCGAATCGCAATCAGGAGGGCCATGGAAATCCGCGAGCCCGGTCAGCCTTTACTGATTGTTGGTTATTCCAATGGCGGTCTGCTGGCCCTTGACTACGCGCTGCGTTGCGGGGACGACGACGAGCTGCCCTGTCCCGACCGAATCATTCTGCTATCGCCTGCGATCGAAGTATCACCTGCTGCAGTAGTTACCAATTTGCATTCGGCGATTTCCTGGGTTCCTTACTTCGAAAAATTTAAGTGGCTGTCAGTATTGCCGGAGATTGATCCGTTCAAGTTCACTTCATTTCCAAAACGCGCTGCATGGGAAATTTACAAATTCGCAAAACGAACAAGCGCGTTGCTTGATGACCCTAACCGCACCAAAAACCTGCCACCGATCCTCACTTTTCAGTCGCTGGTCGACAACACGGTCAGTTCGGATGCCGTCGTTTCTCGTTTGTACCGCAAGCTGCATCCCAATGGCAGTGAACTGGTGATTTACGACGTCAATCGCAATAGCACGATCGTGCACCTCATGCGCAAGATGCCGGATGATCCGATGGATTTCTTCGAGATGTCTGCACCGCTTCAATACGACGTAACGATTCTTGGAAACAGCTCGCCACACGATCTGAAAATCAGCGCTACGTCGATGACGGCAGGCGAAAGTTCGTTTTCGAATAACGAGACGGGTCTGGAATGGCCACTGGGCGTTTACTCTCTGTCACATATTGCTATTCCTTTCCCCTCCATTGATCCTTTGTATGGCGACGGAAAAGGCGCCGGCGCAAGCGATGCCGGCATAGTACTGGGTGCCATCGCGCCACGCGGCGAGCTCGGCGTGCTGTCTTTGTCCTCCGACTATTTTCTGCGCACCCGGTATAACCCGTTTTTTTCCTTCCAGGCTCGCTATGCCACAGACTGGCTGTTGGCTGACGAGTAGCCGGGGTGCATTTTCCGTATTACCGGGCTTTCTGCCTTGTCATTTTTGCTGGGCTCTGCATCGAAGCGAATGCCGGGGAAATCGCCGGCATGCGATCGCAACTGGTACCTACCATCGATCCCGATTTCTCGTTGAATTTCAGTAATGATTTTCTTGGCCGCGGTGGTTCAGTCGACGATTTTCGTACAGCACAGGTAATTGTCAGCGCGAAACTCGGTGACCAGTGGTTTGCACTGCTCGACCACAGCACCCTGACTCTTGAAGAGGGACAAGTGAACGGTCGGGTGGACCAGCTAACAGCTTCACTTGGCTATCGTTTCGTCGATCGACAATCGGCAAACCAGGTTACCCGCGTGACAGCCGGCAGTGGATTCAGGGCTGCGGGCGATTATTCCGGCGAACAAATACAAAACGGCTTTCATCGGATTGTCGACAGTGAAGTCAAGGACCTCCCCTACGTTGAGGCCAGCAGTGTCGATCTGACACTATGGTTTGATGCCGACCACTACAACGGATTTCATACTTCCGGTGGCGACGGCTTTTTCGGTGGCTGGAAAAGCGGCTACTGGATACGCGCGAGTTCTTTGGTCACCAGTGACTCACAGTGGGATAGTGCACTGGGTGCCTACGCGGTCACGTCGAAGAACTTGCTTGATATCTGGCTGGGCGTAAGAAGGGACTGGCGTTTCGGCTACGACCAGGACTTCGTGCAACGGGCAACCGCGGCGGCGGAAGACGACATCGCGTTTGTTGCCGGCATACGCTGGGGCGCGCTGGTCCTGGAAACAGTTCAGCAATTCAATAATCAGGCATCCTACGGTCAACTCAAACTGGTTGCCGACGGGCGCCATCCATTTCCCGGTGTGGACTCTGCTCCGCGCTTCAATATTGAATTTGGTTTCATCCTGCCGGATGTGCAAATCCAGCTGGCTGGTAAGATCAGGAGCAAGCTGCTGGTATCTGCGAATTCACCATGGCGTGAATCCGTTTTCATCGACGCACGAATTGGCGAGCCCCAGTTCGAAGACAACGCCAGTATGTATATTGAGACCCGGCAAATCTCGGCCGGCCTGGAGTGGGAACGGCAACTGCCGGACTACTTGAACTGGATTAGCGCATACGGTGCAGTGGGTGTTGGCTACCGCCAGGAACGAATACTGGGCGACAAGCTATTGGCTCGTGAGGTATCGGAATCAGTCGGCAGAGTAACGGCCACGCTCGGTACCGGTTTACGGTTCGCGGCTACAGACCTGGGCGGCGGCTGGCGCTTACGGCTCCAATTAGGTGTAACGGGCTGGGTACCTGCCAGCGGTTCTGAGGTGCTGTTTGTGGGTGAGCCAGTACAGCTGCATAAGACAGGGGTCGGCGTAATGCTGGGAATGACATTTGACTATGAATAAACCCGGTGTGCGCTTATCGCGGCATCCTGCCGCGATAAAAGAACCACAAACCGCCGATTTAACATTATCCTGAAAATGCTTTCGCGATTGTTTGACAGCTTCCAGACCCTGTGCAACGATGATTTGCGTATGACAAAGGCACCCTCTTTGAAAGAAGAGGTCGCAAAGCCACCGGCCTAAGGGGAGACCTAGGGCAGCGGAGTTGCCAAACGAATTCATCTTTGCAATCACTTACAGGCATTCGTTCCAAGTGGTTGCCGGCGACTCCACTCCTGATTCCTCATTGGACTGTTGACCTGCTGCGTGCCGTTGTTCACTCAGTTAACGACAGGGAGTCACAACATGCCAGCCAGAGCCACTAGTTTACGCCGATCAGGCAAATACCAGTTCAGAACCCACGCGGGCCCGACAATTACGCGCCCATCAAACCTGAAAGAGTTAACGGAAATCCTGAACCCGATGTCACGGTTCACCGGCCCATTCCGGCCAATGGGTGCGAACAGCGCATCCACTGACTGCAACGCGTCGTCAACTGGCACTGTCATCGATATGACGGCTATGGATCGTGTCCTCAAAATTGATTCGTACAACGATACGGTAACCGTTCAGGCAGGGGTTCGAATCGGAGTCCTCGCAGACACACTATCGCAACAGGGATTGGAGCTTGCCGGCAGCCATGACCTGATGGAGCGGACGGTAGGCGGTGCGATTGCCGGCGGTTGCATTGGCCCCGCGATCGCCGATGACGGTGCCTTTTTCGCGTCGCAGGCGATTGAGATGAAGATTGTGACTCCTGGTGGCAAACTGTCAAAGGTCGTTAGCGACAGTAGAAAATTATTACACGCGTTTCGACTGAGTTACGGAATGCTTGGCATCATCTATGAAGCGACATTGAAAGTCAGACCCATACGCGGATTCGTTGCTACTCACAGGCGTTGCAACATACAGCAGTTCGCAGCAGCCGCCGAGTCGCTTTCGAAAACGAGTATTGGCGTCAAGTTTTACCTGATGCCATTTCGGGACCGGGTCTATCTTGACCTCCGCCGCTACAGCCCTGAGGCTCGAGCCAACCGAAAAATTCCCTGGAAGCTGAAAGACTGGGGCGAAAGCACCGTTCTCCCGCACATATTCAAGTCCATCAATCGTATCGTGCCGATTTCCGGTGTGCGGTATCGAATCATTGATGAAATAAGCAAAGCAACCCAGGGCATCGTCAACAATCGCCTCGTGAGTTCCGGCAGTAATTCGACAACGCTGAGCCGAAAACCCGGTCGTGACAGGTCGAAGCCCTTGCAGTACTCCACCTGGCTGTTTCCCGCAGCCGACTTTTCAGTTGTAGTGCAAACCTACAGTGACTTCTGCAAGCGTGTCCAGAAAGAAAACGGCTTCCGCTGTGACATGCCAACCGTCGGCTTCCGCCTGTCGCGAGACAAGTCCGCGGTGTTGTCGCCATCATTCGATGAACCAATGTTCGCACTTCGTGCAGTATCCACCCAGACAAAAGGCTGGGAAGATTTCACTATCGACTTCGCTGAATTCGCAGAGCACTGGGGCGGCTACGCGTTTTTCAATCAGACTCGCAGCCTGACCATCAACCATGCCGCCAGCGCTTTCGGCAGACGCCTCGCCTGGTTTCGAAACATCCGTCGCCAGCTGGACCCGGATGACCGCATGATGAACCCCTTCCTCTCGCAGTATTTTCTGTAAAAAAAGTCAATCCAAATTCGATTTCCGCGCATCTAAGTAACAGGTAAGGCGGGGATGGGAAGCCCCGGGGGTGCCCGGCACTGCCGGGTACGAGCGGAAAAAGCATCGTGTTTGCCAGTTTCCTGGTGTCGAAGGGCTCACAAAAATGGACATCGGGGCGCAGGCAAAATCCACAAGAAACCGTAACTTATTGATAAATATTGTTTATTCAAAAAATCGAATACAAGTAAGGTGTGTTGCGTTATAGTTATCTAGTGTTATACTCCACTACAACACCAACAGACCTCAGAACAGCATATCGGGAACCAGGTACAAGAAAATGATCAAAAAAGCAGCTATCACCACACTCTCCTCAATTCTCGCGATCGCACTAAGCGGCTGCGGCGTTGGCGAGGCGAAAGTAGCGGACATAGTCGAACAGGACGCTGCCACCGCATTGCCGGTCGAGGTTTCGCTTCCCCGACACGCAATTATTTATGCTACCTATCAGACGACGGGTTCTCTTGAGCCTGATTCTGATGCGCCGGTTCTTGCCCGCGTTGCAGGAGAAGTCATTGAGATTCTTGTCGAGGAAGGCAGCAAGGTCGAAGTGGGCCAGATACTTGCCAGATTGGACGGAGAGCTGCTTCGTCTGGAAATGCTGCAGGTAAAAGCAAACCTGGACAAGACCAAGAGCGAGTATGCACGCCTGGTTGACCTGCACCGACGTGGCCTGGTTAGCGCCGCAATGTACGAAGGGTTGAAATTTGATATGGACGCGCTGGAAGCGAACTATAAGCTGAAGCGCCTCAACTTCGATTACACCAATATTCGAGCACCAATCGCTGGCATCGTTTCTTCCCGCGAGATAAAGGTTGGCCGACAGGTTTACATAAACGATCCGACGTTTCGGATTACAGATACTTCAAAACTGGTCGCCTACCTGAGGATTCCGCAGACGGAGCTACCGAAATTTTCTGCAGGACAGTCCGTGAAATTGAGTGTCGATGCGATGCCGGAGATCATGTTTGCTACCACCGTCGACAGAATCAGCCCGACGATTGACGTACGCACCGGCACTTTCCGGGCAACCGCGTATGTTGAAAACGACCATGGTGAACTGGCCCCGGGCATGTTCGCCCGATTCAGTATCTCGTATGAGAAGCACGAGAATGCGCTTGTTATCCCTGCCGCTGCCGTTCTAAAAGAAGACAACATTTCGGTTGTATATGTTGTCAACGATGGCGAGGTTGAACGTCGCATTATTAAGACTGGAATCGAATCCGGTGGCATGGTCGAAGTGCTGGGCGGCCTTGGTGTCAGCGAGGCAGTCGTGATTACCGGCCAGTCCGGACTACGCGACGGAAGTCGCGTTCTCGCCAAAAATTCAGCTTCAGATCTTACAAGCGGCTGATTCTCGAGGATCAGCCCGGGAATCGTAGTCCGATGGCGCCAACCCCCGCTGCGCCAGTCCAAACTACTCTTCTACTTGTGGTGCACCAGGGGAACACAAGGAGCATAAAATGAAGCCATGGCACAAATGGCCAGGTTTGATACTGACTTTCCTGCTTTTGGCAGCTTGTCAGCCGAGTGGAGAGCACGAAGACGATACCACCGAAAACGAATCCGCCGAAGAGTCTGAGGAAAAATCAGAGGAAGAGGAAGAGGAAGATGATACACCGGCAATTCCGGTGGAAACTTCCTCCGCTACTCGCGGCGATATCTACGCAACCTACTCAGGCACAGCGCCTGTAGAAGCGTTTACAGATGCAACGGTCATCGCGAAAGTCGGCGGTGAAGTTCGCAAGATCTATGTTGAAGAAGGCGACGATGTCAAAGCCGGCCAGATACTGGCACGCCTCGACGGCGACCGACTTCGCCTCGAACAACTGCAGACTGAAGCGAATCTCAGCAAACTGCAGCGCGATTATCAGCGCAATGTCGATCTGAACGAACGCGGCCTTATCAGCGCAGGCGACTTCGAGAAAATTCGCTACGAAATGGAGGCACTCGCGGCCACCAATAAACTGGCAAAGCTACAGCTGAGTTATACCGATATTCGCGCACCTATCGATGGCGTCATTTCCGAACGGTACATTAAAATTGGCAATACGCTGGAAATCGGTACACCTACTTTTCAAGTAACAAGCCTTGAACCCCTGGTCTCCTATCTGCACGTGCCGGAGCGCGAGTTTCGGAGCATTGTGGCGGGACAGGACACAGTGCTCACGATCGATGCGCTTGGTGGCGAAACCTTCCAGGCAACGGTTGCTCGTGTCAGCCCGATAGTCGATCCGGCCACCGGAACATTCAAGATCACTATCGAAGTGAGTGACGAAACCCGGCGGCTCAAACCCGGCATGTTTGCACGCATCGGAATTGTCCATGATGTTCACATCAACGCCTTGCAGGTTCCTCGCAGCGCGTTGATCGATGAGATTGGGACAACCTCCATATTTATCGTGGAAGATGATGTTGCCCACCGACGCGAAGTGGAAACAGGATTCTCTGGCAACGGCCAGGTAGAAATCACAACAGGATTGACCGACAGCGATATATTCGTGGCAGTCGGCCAGGGCGGGCTCAAAGAGGGTTCGAAAGTGACCGTTATCAACGTTGACGAGCCTACAGAAAGTGCTGCAAGCAATGATGCATCCGAATAACCCGGCAACAAATCCAAAAACCCACAAGCAGGTAGCCTGAATATGCGTCGTCTGATTGAGATTGCTACAGAACGCCGCGTCACCGTATGGATGGTGACCGTTGCGGTAGTGCTGTTCGGAATGGTATCGCTCAACCGCTTGAGCGTGAACCTGCTGCCAGATATTTCGTATCCCACCATTACTATTCGTACTGAACTGACCGGTGCGGCCCCGCTTGAAGTCGAAAATCTGTTAACAAAACCAATCGAAGAAGCGGTCGGCGTCATTCGAAATGTGCGTCTCGTTCGTTCGGTTTCACGCTCCGGACAATCGGATGTCACACTGGAATTCACCTGGGGCACCGACATGGACCTGGCTGGTGTCGATGTGCGGGAGAAGGTAGACATTATAGAGTTGCCACTCGAAGCCAGGCGTCCGATGCTGCTGCGCTTTGACCCCTCATCAGAACCTATCATCCGGCTTGGTTTGCTGCAGAAGATGGAGGACGAAGTCGCCCGCCCCATCACCGAAGGCGAGCTGAAAGCACTTCGCAGACTTGCAGAAGACCGGATCAAGAATGACCTTGAGGCGCAGGAAGGAACAGCGGCAGTCAAGGTCAGCGGCGGTCTGGAGGATGAGATTCAGATTCAGGTAGACCAGCAAAAACTGTCGCAGCTGGGAATAAGCATCAAAACGATCGCGGATCGGATTCGTGCCGAAAACGTCAACCTTTCAGGTGGTCGCCTAGAAGAAGGGGATCAAAGATTCCTGGTTCGAACACTGAACGAATTTCTGACGGTCGACGAATTCCGCAATGCAATCATCGCCAACGTTGAGGGTCGACCGGTGTACCTGCGTGACGTAGCCACCGTAACGCGTGGCTACAAGGAGCGTGAGGCGATCACGCGTGTCAATGGACAGGAATCCGTCGAATTGGCAGTTTACAAGGAAGGTGATGCAAATACGGTACAGGTTGCCAGGCGCGTGCTGGCACGTCTGGAGCATGTCCGAAAGTCCCTGCCTGACAATCTCGAACTGGTAGAGATTTACGATCAGTCACATTTTATCTCTGCAGCAATTCAACAGGTGACCACCGCAGCGATCGCCGGCGGAATCCTCGCGATTCTTGTTCTCTACGGTTTCCTAGGTGACTCACGCTCAACCTGGATTATTGCAGGCGCTATTCCTGTATCTGTCATCGGCACATTTCTACTGATGTACAGCAACGATGTTTCACTCAACATCATGTCCCTGGGTGGTATCGCGCTTGCAGTCGGCATGTTGGTCGACAACGCTATTGTCGTATTGGAAAACATTGTCCGCAAAAAAGAAAAAGGGCAGGGTCTTGTTGAGTCCGCGCTAAATGGCACTACCGAAGTCAGCTCCGCCGTCGTGGCATCGACTCTGACGACAATAGCGGTCTTTTTTCCAATGGTGTTTATCAGTGGAATTGCGGGCGAGCTGTTCCGAGATCAGGCGCTCACGGTAACGTTTGCATTGACACTGTCGCTGCTCGTCGCCCTTACTTTAATTCCGATGCTGGCTGCGTCGGGTACAGGCTCGCGCTATGCGGCCGAAGATCATGTTTTTCGTGAGCAGCCGAAAAGAAACATTTTGGTACGGGGGTTCCAGTGGCTTTTCGAGCTGTTCACGAAACTTGTTTCACTCATCATCAGGCTCCTCGGCCTGGTGATGATCGGTGTTCGCTGGGTCTTCTGGGCGATCCTCTGGATACCTCGATTTTTGTTGCAACGATTCAGCAACGCCGCAGCGCGGATTTACAAACCCTTGTTGCATTGGTCATTAGACCATCGTATTACTGTCGTTATGGGTGCCGTAGCGATTTTCGTGGCGACCATGTCCCTGGTCCCGCGACTCGGCACTGAGCTTATTCCTCAGCTGTCCCAGGGCGAATTCAGTGTCAACCTGAGACTTGCTGCCGGCGCACCTATTTCGGAGACCGATCGTGCAATTCAGAAAGTGTACAGATCTACGCAAGACATTGACGATGTAGCGCTAAGTTACTCCGTTGCGGGTACGGGAAACCGGCTGGACGCCAATCCGGTAGACGCCGGAGAAAACGCCGGCAGCCTGAGCCTGACCCTCATAGCCGGCTCCGATCGGGCTATGGAAAACCGCGTGATGGACATAATGCGCAAGGAGCTGGCACAGATTCCAGGCGTGCAATACGAGTTCAGCCGGCCGTCACTGATGAGCTTTGCCAGCCCGATCCAGATCGAGATCGCGGGGTTCGATCTGAGCAGCCTCGACCGGGTCAATCAGACCATTCTCAGATCCATGGCAGAGTCCGGTCGTTTTACCGACGTCAAAACGACCATTGAACTTGGCAACCCGGAAATTCAGATTATCTTTGATCAGGAACGTGCGGCGGCTCTGGGCCTTGCCGTTAGAGATATCGCCGATCGCGTAGTTGCTAACGTCAGAGGTGAGATCGCGACACGATATACGATGCACGACAAAAAGATCGATGTTCTCGTGCGCAGTGTCGACACCCGACAGGCGAGCATTGAAGAGATTCGCCAGCTGATCGTCAATCCGGAAGCCGAGCGGCCCGTGACACTTGAAGCAGTTGCTGAAGTCCGCGTTTCGCGAGGCCCGGCCGAGATTCGGCGTGTAGCCCAAGAGCGTGTTGCATTGATTTCCGCAAACATTGCCTATGGTGACCTTGGTACAGCAGCGATCGAGGCGCAGTCGATCATTGACCGTACACCGATGCCAGAGGGAATCACCGCGATGGTCGCCGGCCAAAACGAAGAAATGGAAGCATCGTTTCAATCCATGAAGTTTGCATTGCTGCTTGCCGTATTCCTCGTGTATCTCGTGATGGCATCACAGTTTGAATCATTGATTCATCCACTCGTTATCCTGTTCACTATCCCTCTTGCACTGGTGGGCGCGGTCCTTGCTCTATTCATCACAGGCACGACCATTAACGTTGTGGCGTTCATCGGCGTCATCATGCTGGCCGGAATCGTTGTGAATAACGCGATCGTGCTGGTTGATCTTATCAATCAGCTGCGCGCGCAGGGCATTGAGAAGACAGAGGCAATAATGGAAGCAGGGCGCGAGAGACTGCGGCCAATTCTCATGACTACGCTGACTACCGCGTTGGGGCTGTTACCCATGGCGATTGGCTTCGGCGAGGGCGCAGAGATGCGCACACCGATGGCCATTACGGTCATTGGTGGGTTGCTGGTGTCCACCTTGCTGACATTGCTTGTCATTCCGGTTGTCTACTCTCTGCTTGATCGCAAAACCTATGTTGTCCCGGCAGGCCAGCTGGCTACCAGTTGATCTGACATGAAACACACAGAAGTCGCTCTTCACCGTCCCGTCACAACAGTTGTTGTGTTTGTGGCACTCGGTTTCATCGGGCTGCTTGCTTCACGCTTGCTGCCACTTGAAAAATTTCCGGATATCGAGTTTCCGGGAATTTACATTCAAATCCCTTATGAAGGCTCCACGCCCGAAGAGATCGAGCGCCTCATTACACGCCCGGTAGAGGAAGCACTCGCCACATTGTCCGGCGTAGAGGTTATGTCGTCGGAATCGAGCGACGACCAGGCCCAGATAGAACTGCAGTTCGCCTGGGACCAGGATATGGGCACCAAAGGCATTGAGGCTCGCGCGAAGATCGATGCCATTCGCGACCAGCTCCCAGGTGATATCCAGCGCTTCTTTATTTTCACGGGCTCAACGTCGGACCAGCCAGTGCTGCAGATCAGAATTTCGAGCGATCGCGACCTTAGCAACAGTTACGACATGCTGGATCGTCTGCTAAAGCGGCGAATCGAAAGGCTTGACGGTGTTTCTAAAGCGGAATTGCAGGGTGTCGACCAACGAGAGATTCGATTGCTGCTGGACATCGAAAAAGTTGCTGCACACGGGATCGACATCAATGAAATACAGCAACGTCTCCAGCAAAGTAATTTTTCGGTCAGTGCTGGCCGAATTACGGACTCCGGGCAGCGATTCAGTGTAAGGCCGCAAGGTGAATTTCGATCTATCGACGAGATTCGCGATTTTCCCATTAATGATGGGGGTCTTCGACTTCGCGATGTTGCGGATGTCAGGCTTCTCACACCGGCTAGAAATTACGGTCGGCACCTGGATCGTGAATATGCGGTTGGGCTTGCGGTAAGCAAATCGACAGGTGCAAACATGGTCGACGTGACCGACCGTGTGCTTGCCGAGGTCGAAGAGATCAGCAAGTTGCCACAAATGAAAGGCATCAAGATATTCAGCCTGGACAACCAGGGCCAGGCAGTCAAAGATTCTCTGTCCGACCTGCTCAACGCCGGCATGATGGGTGCGCTGCTCGCCCTTCTGGTGCTCTATATGTTTTTGCGGCAGGTGACAACAACGTTAATCGTCACCGCCACGGTTCCTTTTTCCCTGACGATTACACTGGGCGCCCTGTATTTCCTGGGCCTCAGCCTGAACATGCTGACCATGATGGGTCTTATGCTCGCCGTTGGCATGCTGGTGGATAATGCAGTCGTAGTGACTGAAAGTGTCTTCAGTCACCGGGCGAAAAATCCTGATGAGCCGGTTAAAGCGACACTTGCCGGCGTCAAAGACGTTGGACTGGCCGTCATTGCCGGGACGATGACCACGATAATCGTATTTGTTCCGATCATGTTTGGCACCAAGACCGACATTAGCGTTTTCATGACCCACGTCGCGATAACCATTATTGTCGCTTTGCTGGCTTCGCTGGTGATTGCTCAGACACTGGTGCCGATGCTTACCGTAAGAATCAAGCCGCCGCCGCCAGCAAAAGATGGTGCTTTCATGTCCAGGTTGACAAAGCGATATGCCAAAAGCCTAGGATGGATTTTGCGTCATCCGTTTTGGACATCCGTTGGCATCGCTGCCACCTTGGTAATCGGTATGTTGCCGATAATGTTGCAACTCGTTAAGTTTGACATGTTCCCGCAGGAAAGCGGTCGACGCCTGTATCTGCCGTACCATATTGAGGGTCAGCACCCGCTGAAAAAGATTGAAGAGACCGTGGACCTGATGGAAAAGTACTTTTTCGACAACCAGGAAGAGTTCAATATCCGGTCGGTCTATAGCTACTATGAAAAGGGCAGCGCGATATCGGTCCTTTTATTAACGGACGAGGATGACGCGACAGCATCTACCAAAGAAGTTATCAAGCGGGTGGAGGAAAACTTGCCGGTAATCGCTATCGGCAAGCCGAGTTTCCAGTTTGATCAGCAGGGAGGCGGTGGTCGCGATTCATTCAGCATCCAGGTATCCGGCGACTCCACCAGTCAACTTAACGATATGAGCGCCGACATTATTCGGGCTCTGGAAAGCGTTAAAGGGCTCAAGAATGTCAGTTCTGATTCGGAGCTGGGCGAGCACGAGGTTCGTGTATCCATTGATCGTGTTCGCGCGGCAGCGGCCGGGCTAACCACGGCAAGAATCGCGCAAACCATCGCTACCGCCATGCGTGGTCAATACCTCAGGGAGTTCCGCACCGATACTGGTGAACTGGCCGTAAGACTCGCGTTTCGTGCCGACGACCGGCAGACGCTGGAGCAACTGGCCGACCTGCCGCTTTACACCGACAACGGACAGCGAATTACACTCGGCAGCGTTGCAAATTTCAAAGTTGGATACGCTCCGGACATCATTCGTCGGCAGGATCGGCAAACTGCCATCATAATTTCAGCAAAACTGGACGAAGACAATTCACTGGATGAT
>PVMK01116457.1_pt1 | contig 63163 bp, 59 predicted proteins | sample 1853481 | NCBI WGS metagenome assembly PVMK01 (sample SAMN08533507, study PRJNA380276) | Marine sediment metagenome, whole genome shotgun sequencing project.
GCAATGCCTAAATCCACGTAGAGCGCATCAGCGCGATAGCCCAGCTTGAGTAGAATTTCCCAGAGGGTCAAACTGTCTTTTCCGCCAGAGACGGCGACCAGAATTCGATCCTCCGGGGCAAACATGGTTTGTGCTTTGATCGCCCGTTGGACTTGGGTGCGGACAAATTCAGTCAGGCAGGGTCCGCAGAATGCCGTATTGTGACGAGGCATTCCCAAGACTGCCTGTTTTGGACACTTTCGACAGCGCACGGGCTATCCTCCAGAAATGACGGGACGGACTTCAATGCTATCCCCATCGGCTACGATTTCATCTTCGGTCATGAGGTCCCCCCCGCGAATAACCAAAAAGGCTTCGGGAATCAATTGCAGTTCTTTGAAAACGTCTGCAACCCGTTTGGGGCCCTGTAGTTCCACGTCGCGTGTGGGATGGCTGAGATGGACTTGCATATCGTCGAATCATAATGACCGGTTCATGGAGTTGGCAACTTGGGAGATTCTGCGCTTGTTTGGCATTCACTCGGGATAGATCTCTGTTTCTTCCATTAAGCCGGAAACTTGGATCATACGGAATGTATGGTTCCGCGCTCTTTCATCTGGCTCCCTGAAATTTTTGTCTCACGAGGTCCGACGCCCCGTCTGGCCTCATTGGAGCGGACGGACGCCAGCCTACGGAGGGCGGACCAACTCGCTCCGCTCAAACAAGGCCCGCCAGCTAATGAGAGCGTCCCTCCCTTGGGCCAGACGGCAGGCGTCGGACCATGGGAGACGAACATTTCCGTGACACACATGAAAGAGCGAGGAGCCATATATTTTATATGATCCCCAGAGAGTTTAAGCCAGGAATGGTGCTGGAGGAGTTAGAGGAAGGTTTTACACTTCTCGCCAATGGTGGCCGTCTGTTTGAATGAGGCGGTCAGCTTCGACAGGCCCCCAGGTCCCAGCCTGATATTCGGGCAACCACTTGTGCCCGTGAGTGGCCCAGCCATCTAAAATATCCGTGACCCAAGCCCATGATGCTTCCACGGCATCTCGACGCATAAAGAGTGAGGTGTCGCCCGTCATGACATCCAATAATAGGCGTTCGTAGGCTTCGGGAGATGGGGTGTCGAATGCGTCGCCGTATTGAAAATCCATTTCCACCGGGTGGGTGTTAGCCTTGGTACCGGGAACCTTGGAAATAATCCGCAATGACAAGCCTTCTTCGGGCTGAATACGCAACTTCAGGACATTGGGAGCCTGTGGAATATCGGGATTGGCATTGAATAGGATTTGCGGAATTTCTTTGAACTGTACCGCGATCTCCGATGCCCGTTTCGTCATGGCTTTGCCGGTCCGCACGTAAAACGGCACTCCCGCCCATCGCCAATTTTCCACAAACACTTTTAACGCCACATAGGTTTCGGTCGTGGAGTCAGGTTGTACGCCTTCTTCTCGTCGATAGCCTGGAACTTCCTGGTCGTTGATGGTGCCATGGGCATATTGCGCGCGTACCGTCATCTCTTCCACTTCTTTCCCACGAATGGGTCGCAAGCCTCGCAGGACATCCATGCGGGCATTGCGCACGACATCGGGATCAAGCGAATAGGGCGGTTCCATGGCAATGAGACACAGTAATTGCAAAATATGATTTTGCACCATGTCTCGGAGTGCGCCGGCACCTTCGTAATAGGCCGCCCGGCTTCCTAGCGTGACCGCTTCACTGACAGTCAGTTGCACATGATCAATGTATTTATGGTTCCACAATGGCTCAAAGATAGAGTTGGCAAACCGCATGACCATGATGTTTTGTACGGTTTCTTTCCCGAGGTAATGGTCGATGCGATAAATTTGTGATTCCTCGAACACATTGCCAATGGCCGTATTGATGGTTTGGGCAGAGGCCAAATCATGACCGATGGGTTTCTCGACAATCACTCGCGAATACACCTCTGAAGAATGAACGTGAGACACCAATCCAACCTGGTGTAAGCCTTCGCAGGCAGGGGCAAAAGAGTCGGGGGGAATGGCTAAATAAAAAATGCGATTGCCTGGCAGCTTAAACGGGGTTTCGATGTCTTTGAGGCGATCACGTATGGTGGCATAATACTCTGGGGCGCTGATATTCCCGGCACAATAAAAGAGACGGTTGTGAAAGTGGTCCCACTTTTCCGATTGGAGCGTTTGCCGGGAAAACTGTTCGATGCCTTTCCGGGCAAGGGCACGAAAATCTTCGTCAGACAGGGTTTTTCGGCCCAATCCCAAGACAGAAAAATTCTCAGGTAACAGCCCATCTAACAACAGGTTGTACAAGGCTGGGAGTAGTTTTCGTCGGGTGAGATCACCAGAGCCACCGAAGATGACGATTGTACAAGGTTGGGTGACAGCGGTCTGCGTGGTCTTGCCTGAACGGCTGGATGGGTTTGGTGGAGTGCTATAGGTCATCGCGATCTTTCTATTCACCTAAGAAACAGTCACCGTTTGACACTATGTCTGCCAAAAGTATCGCGGAGTGCGGCCAGCATCTTATCGGAAAAGGATTATTTCTGCCGTGATCCATCGCGCCCTTCCTTGGGTTACAACCTTCTGATCTCCCTTCGGTCCGTGAACAGCCAACAATTAGGGCGTTGAATGGGAAGACGGTCGATCCCGGCGGGCGATGGTGTGGACAGCTCGTTTGGTATTCAGGGCCAAGTCTAAATTACAAGCGGCGGTGATTAACCCAAAGTGTGTGAATGCCTGTGGAAAATTGCCCAGCTGCTCCCCGGAATGTGAAACCTCCTCAGCATATAAACGGAGATGATTCGCATAGCTTAACATCTTTTCGAAGATCAGTCGCGCTTCGGCCAAGCGACCGGCTTTCGTGAGGGCCTCGACCAACCAAAAGGTACACATGCTAAAGGTGCCTTCCTCACTCTGTAAGCCATCGGCGGCGGCAGTATTGGTATCGTAGCGATAGACGAGGCTCCCCAGGGCCAATTGTTCCAATGTGCGATCGATGGTGGCGAGCATACGTGGATCAGTGGGAGAGACAAAGAAGACCAGCGGCATAATCAGATTAGCGGCATCCAGGGCTTCGCCGTCATAGGTTTGAACGAAGGCGCCGACTTTTGGATTCCACCCACGATCCATAACTTCCCGGTAGACCCGGTCGCGCTCGGTCATCCAGCGGGCACGGTTGCCGGGAAACCCCCGTTTGTCCGCTAAACGAATCCCTCGATCCAGGGCGACCCAGCACATGACTTTGGAATACACAAAATGCTGTCGTCCGCCGCGGACCTCCCAAATTCCTTCATCGGGCTGCTCCCAGTTATCACACACAAAATCTAAAAGCCGACACAGATTGACCCAAAGGTCATAGGAAATCGATGCGCCATGTTTATTGTACAGATACACGGCATCCATCAAGGCGCCATACATATCCATTTGCAATTGCGATGCGGCCCCGTTCCCAATGCGGACGGGGCGCGACCCGCGGTGGCCATCCAGATGCGGAAGTTCCTGTTCATCTAAGTCGCGACGGCCATCGATGCCGTACATCAGTTGAATCGACCCATCAGGATTCAATTCGTGACAGCGAGCGTTGATCCATTCCATGAACCGACCGGCTTCGACCGTAAAACCCAAGCGCAAAAGGCCATAGAGTGCGAACGCCGAATCTCGAATCCAGGTATAGCGATAATCCCAATTACGTGGTCCACCTATATGTTCCGGCAAGCTGGTCGTGGGAGCTGCAACGATAGCGCCGGTCGGAGCGTAAGTCAGGAGTTTGAGTGTGAGGGCCGAACGGTGGACAACCTCACGCCAACGTCCATCATACTGGCACTGTGAGAGCCAGCGTTGCCAAAAGGCGGAGGTATTGCGAAAGGCTTCTTCGCCGGATTCAGGGGTTGATAAGAGAGGCGTACCATTCTTTGTTTCCAAATATTCTAAAAAGAACGTCAGGGTCTCACCCTGTTGGAGCGTGAATTCCTTGAATGCCGCACCTTCGCGCGTATCGAGGGGAATGGGACTCACCAACCCGACAGATTGATCACCGGATTGAAAGATGACGCCTTTCGGTCGTACGTCGACTTCGTGTGCATCGCGACCAAAATTAAAGCCTGGCGAACATTCCAGGCGAAAAGTGACGTTGCCGCGAACGACGGTGAGCATGCGAATAATTTGGTGGCGGCGTGGCCGGTAGCCGGCTTCATCCGATTCAACCGGCATGAAATCGGTGAGTTCTCCGACGCCGTCATGTTGCAAAAAACGAGTGAGGAGAATGTTCGTTTCCGGCAAATACATTTGCCGGGTATTGCCTTTTTGCACAGGCGCAATCTTAAAATGTCCGCCAATTTTGTCGTCTAAGATGGCACCGAAGACGCTTGGTGAATCAAATCGCGGGAGGCAACACCAATCAATGGATCCATCGATACCCACTAACGCGACGGTATGCAAATCCCCGATAATGCCGTAATCACCAATATTTTTATAACTCATGAAACTCCTATGTGGGTAAATTGATTGGGGAGTGCAAGCGTCAATATACCCAAGATGTCCAAGAAATGCTATATATAGTGGTAAATTTATTTACATCCATCAAGATATTGGATTGTTGAGCAAAAATCCACTTAGCGTGCTCTCAAGAATTTTTTGAGCCCTAAAGTAAGATTTGATCAGTATTTAATTTATCGGAAGCCAGAATCACCGGCTGAATGGGAATGTTGAAAAAAGCCTCCAGCGGCGTTCCCTGCCTTCGCCGAAGCGCTTCGCGCAGGCAGGTCGCCTTTTTGCCGTGCTCACGTACTGAGAGTACGCTCCGCGCGTCAAAAAGGCTGCGGCCTTGCTGGACGGACCCCCGCCTTCGCGGGGGCATGCTTTTTTGGATATTCCCTTGGCTGCTGACGTCGATCATTCCTCGGGCATTTGCAGGCTATGGGAAGTGAAATATTCAATAGGCCCTGTATAGAAAGTTTGGGAAACTAACCATGGGGAAACTGAATCCGGTAACGGACGCCCCCTGGTTACACGCGGATATCAATAAGCAAGGTTGAGCCCTCTAAGCGGGGTGTTATGTCTTCGGTTGGCTCATCCTGTGAAGCGCGCTGTTTTTTCTGGCGACGATGATAGTCGGGACTGTTTTGTCCAACATCGCCATCGTCCACTTTAGAGGAAGAACGAATTGGAGCCACTGCCGGCGGGGGAAGATGATTGATCTCCATAGGGCACCTATAGGCTTGTAGGTGGTTGCCAGGCTTTTCTGCCTTTTTTCTCTCCTCTTATAATGTTTCGTCAATATATCGCAAATCTTTAATTTTGGATAGGGGTCAGACTCGACTTAAGACTCTATTCTCTAAGCCTGGTACTTTTGGGGAAGTTATCTCAAATCTGATCTGCCAAGTTCTTCTAGATGACAGAAGGTTGGGGTGATCGTATAATCGGCCAGGATGGGACCTCAAAATACTTCGGCTACGCCTTCCTTGGATATTCAACGTCTTTCTTCTGCGCTTCACGAATCTCTTCCATTTTCATCTAGCCTGGCGCACTGTGCGCCGTTGGCAGGTGATGCCTCCAACCGTCGATATTATCGGCTGCATCTTTCTGGCGGGCCTGTTAAGTCTTTAATCCTGATGCAATTGTCTGACCCGGAGGGATTTAAAGCCTCAGAAGAAGCGGTGAGCGGGGCGGGCGGGGATATTTCTGAGCTGCCGTTTTTAAATGTCTTGAATCATCTTCAGGCAGTTGGTATTTCAGTTCCCCTCTTATATTTTTTCGATGAACCTGCTGGACTTTTGTTCCTCGAAGATTTTGGTGATGTGACCTTGGCCCAGGCCTGCCAAGAGTCAACTTCGGCGACGATTGCACGATTGTATCGGCAGGCCATTGATGTGCTGGTGCAGTTGCATGTGCAAGCCTCGGTCCCCTCCAAATCCCCATGCCTCGCGTTTTCTCGTTCCTTTGATGTGCCGTTGTATTTGTGGGAATTCGATCATTTCTTGGAATATGGGATTGTTGCCCGTCAGGGCAAGCCCATGTGTGCTGAAGACTCTCTTCTTATTCGAGAGGAATTCCAAAAGATTGCCGAATGGATGACTGAGCAACCGATGGTGTTTACGCATCGGGATTTTCATTCCCGAAATTTGATGGTGGATGGTGATCGGCTGGGGGTGATTGATTTTCAAGATGCGTTAATGGGGCCGGTCACCTATGATTTGGCGTCGCTCCTTCGAGATTCGTATATCGCGTTGGATGAATCGTTGATTGATGAGTTGTTAGCATACTATCGAGAGAAGATGTGTCAGGCTCTTCCTTCATCGCAATACACTGCGATACATTTGAACGCCGCCAACACGTTTCGCCGTCTTTTTGATTTTTCCAGTATTCAGCGCAATCTGAAGGCGGCCGGGCGATTTGTGTATATTGATCGCGTGAAGGGGAATCCGAATTTTTTGGCATCGATTCCCCGCACGTTGAACAACGTTCATGCCAATTTGACCAAGTACCCTCAATTACATCATTTGCTTGAGCATCTCTCCCCCTACGTTCCTGAATGGCTGTAAGTTTCCCATTATGAAAGCGATGATTTTAGCGGCGGGGTTGGGCACTCGCCTGCGACCGTTGACTGATACGATCCCCAAACCGTTGTTGCCGGTTGGTGGTGTCCCGTTGATTGTGTGGAACCTGTTATTGTTGCGTGCAGGCGGGATTCGAGAAGTCATCATTAATCTGCATTATTTAGGTTCGATGATGGAAGAGACATTGGGTGATGGGTCACGTTGGGATATGCGGATCACCTATTCTCATGAAGCGGAACTGTTAGGAACGGGAGGTGGATTGAAATCTGCTGAATGGTTTTTTGACGGACAACCGTTTTTCGTCATGAATGGTGATACCTTGATTGATTTGGACCTGCAGGCTTTTCTTGATTTTCATGATTTGCAGAATGGGGCTGCCACGTTAGTATTGCGCGATGATCCCCAAGCTGCGGAGTGGGGAGCAGTCGAGACCGATGCTCAGGACCGTATTCTGAGAATTAAGGGTCAAGGCATTGAAGAGCGTGGAGCAAAACGAGCAGTCACTTCCCGAATGTTTGCGGGGGTTCATATTCTCCATCCATCTATTTTGGACGATGCACCAACGGGGAAGCCCTTTTCGATCATTGATTCCTATACACGTGCCATTGCGGATGGTTCTCGATTGTTAGGGTTCGTTCATACGGGTTATTGGTCGGATATTGGGACGGTGGATCGCTATACGCAAGCGCAGCGTGATGTGGAGGCTGGTTTGATTGCTCTTGCACCTCGACTGAGAGGCTGATACTTTACACATTGAGTGGTATAGAATATACAGGCGATCGAAGCTATATGGGAGTTAATCGATCAGTTGATAACATCAAACGATCCTCCCTCTTTTGATGGGTTGACGTTTAAACCTGTTTCAACAAAGGATAGTTGGATTGAGTGTTCGGATCTCAGACCTATCAGGTAGTCTTCCTGCTCTTCCCACAGAGGTGACTAGACCCGTGGCGACCTTTCAACAACTCCAACAATTGCTCGAGCAATCCTTACGAGATCTTCACGCCGAATCCAGTGATCTGGAATCAGCGCAAGAACAAGAATTAAGTCAGGCCCTTCAACGCTTAACAGGTCGCCTGCATCATGTTCTTGCCGAATCGACAGATTCAGATCGTTCCGATGAGCTAGCGGTCTCAGACTTTTCTCCATCTTCTTCGGTTTCAGCCTCAAGCGCTGTTCCTTTTTCTCAGGGCCCCATCCATTTGATGACGTCCGGTGAAGGGGTCATTCTTATGGCCAATGATGCAGCGGTTGATGTGTTGAACATGGATGTGGCCAGCATAGGGACTGTGTCGTTAGCTGAATGGATTCCATACGAGGAATGGCAACTGATTCGGCAGCAACTGAAGACTGTTGAATTGCCAAAGGGGTCCGTGACGTGGGTGGTGAGCATGGCCGTATCTGGAGCTTCCTTACAAAAGATGAATTGTTCTGTCACACCGATGTTGGATCAATCGAGGAAAGTGACGACATGGCATTGGGAATTGCGCAAGCATAGTGATTCTCCTCGTTCCGACCCCTTTGCCACCTTAGTGCAGGGTCTTGAGTCAGAACTCTTGAATGGACAAAGTCTTGATTGTTGTTTGCAGCGAATGTGTGACGGGTTAGTGCAAACGTTCGGATATCCTTTTGTCTGGATGGCCACCGTGCGGAATGGTCAACGGATCCAATTGCGTGCACAAGCAGTGACCCCGGATTTGGATTGGGATGCGCAGGGGCCCCTCTGGTGGGCGTCGGTTTCTCGGCAGGATGAATTGGCGCAGGCCTGTGTAGCATCTGAAGGGTCCTTGGTTTCTCGTGATTCTCCCCATACTGGTGAATTTTCCTGGTTTCCGTCCTCTTTTCATCTTCAAGAAGCCTATTGTTTGCCCATGAGACAAGGTGACCTTTCAGGTCTGCTGGTTGTGTGCTCGACGATGACCAAGGCGTTTGATCCGTCCGTACAAGGTTGGTTGGAAGCCTTAGGGCGTCAGATTGAGAGTGTGATGGCTCGTGGAATGGAGATGGAACAGTTACGCCTTTCACAGTGCCGTCATCGGGTCCGTTCATGATGCGGTGTGTGTGACTGATCTACAGGGTCGCTTGGAATGGGTCAATCAGGCCTTTTCCAAGGTGTTGGGTGTAGACGCCTTGTCAGGTGTTGGGGTCGCCATTGCGTTCGTTCCCCCATGCGCAACTTCAGGAGGCGTGGCCCATGCTCGCATGCACAACCCCAGAGGTGTGTTGTGTGAAAACCGAAGTCATGGAAAAAGGGAGCAATGGGGAATCACTTGTGCTTGAACAGGTGTTGACCCCCTTAGTAGATGCACAGGGTAAGACGACGCATTTTATCGTGATCCTACATGATGTGACGGCTCGAGCTGTTTCAGAAATGCAGATGAAGCATCAAGCGTATCATGATGTTTTAACGGATTTACCGAATCGGATCATGTTTGAAGATCGTTTACAGCAGGCCTTGGCACAGGCCAGGCGTGATGGCACCTTGCTGGCGCTAATGTTTTTGGATTTGGATAATTTTAAATGCATCAACGATCAGTATGGGCATCAAATGGGGGATCGATTATTGCGAGTGGTGGCCAAGCGGCTGGTGACGTGTGTCCGAACCACAGATACAGTTTCCCGCTGAAGCGGCGACGAATGTACCATTAGTTTACAAGGGCTTGATCGGATTCAAGACATCCGGCAGGTGGCGCAAAAAAATCGTCGCCTGCCTGACTCCACCCATCTCTTTGGGAGAGCAGGATATTCCCGTACAGACGAGCATTGGCATTGCCGTCTCCCCAAAAGATTCAACCGACCCACAGCGTCTTTTGGCTATTGCCGATCGAGCTATGTACCAAGCTAAAGACTTTGGCGGACAGCGTTGGTATTTTGCGACCCCAGAATGGAACATTGAGTAAGGGGGTTTTCCTCGCTCTCTGGTTTCTTCTTCCCTCAGGTTTTTCCGATCCTCTCACGTTCTTCTTGGTCCCACGCTTGTGGTTTCCTCTTTCGTTGAGGAAAAAACACGATTGTTGAGGAAAAGCTTCGTGTTCCCTCTACATGGTGTGGGATACGATCTTTAGGCTGTTCCTTCCAATATACCTGCTCAGATGAGTTTTTGTGAGTCAGGCATTTCGTGCTTTTCCGTAATTTTTTTGATGCCGAAATCGTAACTGCGCGGGACAACTCATGAAATTTAGGTACTTCGTGTCAAAAGTCTCTTCTGAATTTTCAGAGAATTTCGTGATTTTGTGGCTATTCGTGGTAGGAGGCCATCAGGAATCTCTTCTGGCCTTGTTCTTGCTATTCCTGGGGTTCAGGGATGCTGTGCGCTGAGAGCGTTGTGACAAATTGTTTGTGCGAAAAAAGGAGTAGTGATCCATGATCGTTCGCCTACAACATATGAGAATACTGGCATGGGGTATCGTTCTTGTGATGGCCGTTTTGGCTATGGGGTGTGGACATCGCTCCTCGCATGGGAGTCAGGGGCATTCGAAAAAAATTGATAAGGCCAGGATGGTGGCGCAGCAACCGCTTGCATCAGACGAGAAAATGGATGGGGGTGAAGGGTATTTTCCTAATGAATCAGGCACATTTTCTGACCTGTTGGACGAAGAATCGTTGATTCAAGAGGATTCGCAGTTTGGCCATAATGGCAAAGGAGGCGGTTCCCCGAATGATTACTGGCTCAATCGAACGCGTGCTGAGCAGTTCACGGCGCAAAGCGGGGTGGAAGACGTCCATTTTGACTTTAATAGTATTCAATTGAACGAACGAGCCAAAACCATTTTGATGGCGAATGCTGAATGGTTAAAAGCACACCCTGATGCTGCCGTGACGATCGAAGGGCATTGTGATGATCGGGGCACGTCTTCTTATAACTTTGTGTTAGGTGAGAAGCGAGCGGTTCGAACAAAAAACTATCTCGCCAGTTTAGGTGTATCAGCTGAACGGCTACAGATCATGTCGTTTGGAAAAGACAATCCGGTCTGTTGGGACCCGACGGAACCTTGTTATCAAAAAAATCGACGGGCTCACTTGGTTCTAGGGATAACGGTCGCATCAACAGCTATGCGGTAGTGACGAATGGTCTGTCGAAGGTTTGTATTTCTTTGGGAGTACATTTGAATGTTAAATGGCGACAATTTCTTTATGAGGCAAGCTTGGTCAGTTCTTTGGCGTTGGTGTGCTGGCGTGATTATTCTCAGTATGGGAGCCATGTTAGTGGGTTGTGTCGCACAGCAGGCTGATGTAGTGCGAATCAAGCGGGAATTAGATGCCAAGATTAGCCAACTCGATAAAAGTAAAAACTCCCTTCAACAAGCCGTCACCGATGCCAATACGGCACTGGATAAAACAAATAGCCTGATTGCACGTCAGCGGGAAGAAATCAAAGAACTCTTGCATGCGCGTGCTGAAGTCATGGATCAGATGGCGACCTTGAAGGATACAGATTTATCCGAAGTTCGTGGAGCCATCGAGCAGAATCAGCATCTTGTGGAAGAGCTGGATCAGAAATGGATGTTGCTCGATACGAAAGTCCAGACCGTAGAAACAACAGTTCAGCAATCCAACGAGGCGATGGAACCTCTTGTGAAAGAACTTCGTACGCAATTACTTGCGGAAGAGCAACTTCGAACCGAACAGGGAGGAAAAATCGGGGAATTCCGAACGTCGTTGATTGACTATCAACAAGTCTTAACGACACTTCGGCAAAGCGTCGTCCAACAGGAACAGCAAGTTGCAGCGTTACAACAACATGTGGATCGGTTGGGGCAACAACATAAGACGCAAAATCAACAAGTCCAAACAGACTTTAAAGATGTTCGACAACATATCCAATCTGTCATCGGGACGTTGGACCAGATCAGTGTTACGTTTAGTAGACGGTTAGATGCTTACGAGCAACAGCGTTCGCGAGTGTCTCATCAGGCGAGCACTGAGGGTTCTTTGCCCACTCATCCATCTTCGGCTTCTCCGTTATCGTTTCATGCCAGAAAACCCAGTCAGTCTTTTGCACCCCAGGATACTCGATCTTTATCTGACCGAATGGAAGAGATTCCTCCTCAGTCGAATCGCTTTTCGAATGAAGTGGTCTCCGGATCGGCTATGGCCTATGCCTCTCCACCCCAATCAAACTTGACGCCCCGATTTCGCGTCCAATCGACTTCTGCTATCCGCAAAAAGACTCAGGGCGAGCAGGAGGCCTATCAAAAAGCATTCAATTTGTTACGGGAAAAAAATTATAGTGGAGCAGCCAGAGATTTTTCAGGATTTCTCCGTACATTCCCGAACTCCCCACTAGCGGCGAATAGCCAATATTGGTTGGGTGAATGCTACTATGGACAGCGGCGTTTTCAAGAAGCCATTGACGAATTTGAACGGGTGTTTACCTTTTATCCATCCAGCAACAAAGTCTCGGCTTCGCTCCTCAAAATTGGCTATTCCCATCTAGAACTTCGGCAACCCTCCATGGCGCGTTCCGTCTTCCAACAACTTGTTCGCACCCATCCGCAAAGCCCCGAAGCCATCAAGGCTCACGGTCGCATCCAAGAAGTCAACTCCAGATTCCAAAACCCCTCCTGAATAAATTTTACCTTCTCTGGTTAGTCTAAAAAAATCTGAAAGGTATCTTCTTATTTATTTCCTACTTCGTTGAACCTAGAAATTTTCTAAGTTGAAGTTGGAAATCCCTCGTGTCCAGTGGCGTGAATAGGCGATGAAATACAAACCATGATTGGAGAGGGATTACGAGCGGTAAAAGGCGGGAGCAAATTGGGAATGGGAAGAGGATGCTCCTGGCCCGTACCCAAGGCCAGGACTCAAAGGTAGCGCCCCTGCCATGGTTGTTGGCGGGGCGAACTAGAAAATAATTAGAAAATGGCCCGACTCATCATGACGGTCGGGGCATTACCATTATTGCCTCCGCCAAACCAATCTAAATTGCCGAAGGGCGTGATGGGATCATGCTGATAATAGACCTTGACGACTGTAAATTGACCGACCGGAGCGGTTCCAATGCCCGGGTCATAGGTCACGTAATTCATGAGATTAGCATCCAAATCACAGTTTGGAAGTGCTGGAGCCTCGACCCCCCCGCTTGATAACCCTCCCCTTTGCGTCAATGCGCACGCGGGCGCAGGGTTCGCCGCAGTACCCGCTGTAATTTGCGCCAGGAAAATGCGATATTTCGCCGGGTTATTGGCCATGTCCAACGCGTTATCCGTGGATTCCAAGAGATCCAGCATATTCTGATTCGTCGTCAAATTTCTTGAGGCTAGACTAGCCCCTTCTCGAGCTAACTGGGTCACCGCGTTTCGCTCATTAAGAATTGAACCATATTCGATAACCCCGAAGGCCATAAAGAGGAAGAGCATCAGGGAGATTGAGAGTTCCAAAATGGTTGAACCACGTTCATTGTGGCAAAGCTGGTGTGTATGCTGTGACATGGTGTAAGTCTCCAATACGGGAAGTCTATAAAATAAAGTTTTCATTGCGGAACGTTCCCTCTGAAGAGAGTGGAATCGTCCCATTGCCGAAAAATCCACCAATTAAGGACGTGAAGAAAGCATGATCATACTGAACGCGCACGCGCATAAAGGCGCCCGCTCCACCGGCGTTGTTGACGGCTGGATCATCGGGATCGGTAAAATCTGCTTTAACGGGAAAAATGAGAATGTTGGATGGGTCAATATCCATGACCCCATCGGCCCGATTCTTGATCGCTTTCTTGATGCTGGCTTCTCTGGACAATTGACCGCCCTGCCCGTCGTTCAGTGTTGAACCAATGGCTCCCAGCCGGATGCCATCTCTCACTGCTGCGGTGAGTGTATTTTGATGCAGGAAAAACCAACCAAATTCAATCACCGAAAAGAGCGCGATTAAAAACAACAGCATGGTCATTCCGGTCTCAACGGCTGAGATTCCCGCTTCGTTACGACACGGAGTCAGCGCGCGGCCAAAGAATGAAATAGAGTAGGGTTTCCGGTCTTTCTTTTCCATGATGGCGAACCTTTCTGATGGCGTTCCTAATTCATTCGTGTAATCAAAGACGATTTCATGGGTTCCTTAACTCACCAACACCAGTTTCAGAATATTGGCAATTTGTTGAAAAATGCCTTCGAGCTCATTTGGATCTGTTGTGTAGAAGGCAAATCCCGGTCCGCTGGAGAGCTGTTCCAGGTATGCTGGTTGTACATCGCCCAAGCCAATCGTATAGATTTCAATGTTTTTGTCTTTGATCGCCTGTGCGTTGTCGATGGCTTTTTGGCGAGCAACCCATTCCGTGTATTCTCCCAAAGGATTGCCGTTTTGTATTTTGCATTCTTCAGGATCGATTCCGACTGTTGGGCCAAAATTATCCAAACCATATTTTGGGTCAGAAAAAATTTCCCATTTGACTGTATGTTGATTTCCTACTGTCGGTGTGCACATTGAATTCCAGTAAGGTTTTCCATCGCCAGTGATGTGCGCTGTAGTAAAGGAATATGTGCTATGCAATTGGTTGTATCTGGCTAGTTGGTCTTGGACAGTATTGCCAGTGTATGGATTTTCATGAGCTACGGCATCATAGGAGTTATCCCGGTAGGTAAATTGACCTCGGAAGGCCGTGGGATCTCCATCAGAGAAAAACACGACAACTTGCTTGTCACGTTCATTGGGCGGAATATTAGATTGATCCTTCCATGGAAGTGCATTTGTTCGGGCCAAGGCCTCCTCGGCATTTGTATAAGCGAGGACATTGAGGTTGGAAATATCGGTTTTTATGCCATTTGAAACATAGTCATGGTCTAGGTCGAAGGGCACATCCGCACCAGTTGAAAAAGTTACCAAGGAGAATTTACTTTTATTTTCCTGGTCTTCAAAATTATCCACAAACTGTTTGCTTCCGTCCTTTAGTCTAGTAAGTGGAGTTCCATTCATTGACCAGGAGACATCTAAGACAAGGGCGATTTCTGCGTTTCGGAGCCTGGCAGATCCAGCGGTCGCCACATGGGTCTTGTCATATTTTGGATTAAACCCCTTTGCCAGAGTATTAAGGGCGTCGGTCGAACCATCAACCTGGATCTTTCCATTCCCGTCGTTACTGACCACAAAAGTGGCCGTACTTGTCCCTAATAGTCCATCAGCAAAATTGGCCTGAGCCACCTGTTCGACAAAAAGGTTCAGATCAGGAATATTGGGATTGTTCACATTTTGTGCTCCTGCGAAGGCTGCCCCATCGATAGCCTTGCTCAGTTCACCTTGAATCGCGTACCAACGTCCCGCCTCCACGCCTAACGCCGCAAATCCGAACATGACCACGAGAGCGAGGGCTGACATGGCGAAATAGCTCCCACGTTGATTGCGAATGGGATTCCAAGGTCTTTTGGATTGTGGGATCATCATGCTTGTTCCTCCGTTTGTTCGAATATCTCTTTCAAAAAAATAGGCCTACCAAATAACAACTAAACATTTTGAAGTAGGAATCCTCGCGTTAGTGCATAAGAATAATTCAATAGATAAGTTCTATCGACAGAATCATAAATACCTTGCAAGTGCCTCTTCTTCTTTCTTGGGTATAAGGTTGTTCGTTGATTGCAGTTTCTGGAAGTCTGGAGAGAATGGATTCGCTAGGTCAGCTCATTTTGAGGTTGGCGTTGCGTGAAGGAGAGGCGATGGAATGAACGAATAAGGGGAATAAAGAAGCGTTGAAAGATTTGGTGGCTGTTGGGAAAATCAACGACCTGAGCCTGGCTCATTCGACTCGTCGTATGTCCTGGCGGGGAAGAAAGTCGGGTTTGAGATAAAAAATTATCTGAACGGTTTGGCGGGATTTCTCTCAAGATTTCAGAGAAAGTTTTGAATCGCCGATAACAGGAGATAGGAAAGAAGAATCTTCTTTTATTAATGAATTGACGTGGAGTTGGCCATGAGACTATCAACGATGTTCATATCCCTTATTGTATTTTTCATGATTTCAAATCCTTTTACGGTAGCGTATGCCTACTTAGATCCTGGTAGTGGGAGTATGCTCCTCCAGTTATTGCTAGGTGGTGTAACAGGAGTTGCGGTTATTTTTAAGCTTTACTGGCAACGTGTAAAAGGCTTCTTTAACCGCAGCGATCCCACTGGACCAATCCCTCCAAATACCGACTGACCACAATGCTTGCAGTAAAAAAAATTGCCGGATCTTTTCGGGATCCGAGTGGTCATGTCTATCAAGGTGACGGTCGAATCTTTCGAACCGTGAACTCCTGCTTCGCTTCGGATTTTGAGTATGTTCGTTCTAGCGGTATTCTGGAAAAATTGACCAACGCAGGTCTGCTTCTTCCCCTGACCGTCGTATCTGACGGTACGGATCTAGGAGAGGGGATTGAGGCCGAAGCGAAATATATCCTCGAAACTCCCAAGCTGCCATTTATTTCCTACCCTTACGAATGGCCGTTTTCTGCCCTTAAAGCTGCCGCATTGCTCCATCTAAAAATCCACTTATCCGCATTAGAGGAAGGTGTCACGCTCTCGGATGCCTCGGCGTACAATATTCAATTTCAGGGCCCTCGCCCTATTTTTATTGATCACTTATCCTTCCGTCCCTATCGGAAGGGAGAAATGTGGTCTGGGCATCGACAATTTTGTGAACAATTCCTCAATCCGCTACTTCTGCAATCCTATTTTGGCCTCTCGCATAATGCCTGGTATCGAGGAACGCAAGAGGGAATTCCGGTAAATGAAATAAACAGACTGTTACGCTGGCGCCATTTCATGAATCCCAATGTGTGTATGCATATCGTTATGCAATCATTTCTTCAGAAAACGGTTCAAGATTCTGTAAGTGGCATACAGAAGGAAGAGCTCGGGAATGCCTCCTTTCCACTTGCATCGTTCCAACGAATGCTTCAGCGTCTCTATAAGTGGATTGCCAGGTTGAAACCTCAAGGCGTTGGAAAAACTGTTTGGCAGGATTATATCAAGACGCATAATTATTCCCCGAAAGAAATGAGTCTTAAAAAACAATTTGTTAAGGATTTTGCGAATCGGATACGGCCAAGACTTCTCTGGGATCTTGGTTGCAATAGCGGGGAATATTCCAAAGTCGCTTTGCAGGAGGGGGCAGAATCTGTCGTGGGATTCGATGCTGACCATGGAGCGTTGGAAGCGGCGTTTGAGCGTGCTTGTGAAGAAGGGTTAGCCTTGCAGCCTGTGTATTTGGACATGACGAATCCAACCCCTAACCAAGGTTGGAGGGAATGTGAACGTTCAGGCTTTCAGGCAAGAGCGTCGGCGAATGGCGTTCTTGCCCTTGCCTGCATTCACCATCTTGCTATTTCGCGAAATATTCCTTTGGATGAATTACTTGAATGGATAGTCGGTCTTGCACCTCATGGGATCATTGAATTCGTTCCTAAGAATGACCCAATGGTGCAGAAACTTCTTGGGTTGCGAGAGGATATCTTTCCAAATTATTCGGAAGCCGTTTTCTTGAAGACCATCTCTCAGAAGGCAAAAATCATTCATTCCCAATCCGTCTCAGAAAGTGGACGGTTGCTCATAGAATATGAACGAACTCCATAACGTTCACACGTTAGGTTTCCTAAAGAATTGATAATGCCGAATTTTAACGCTGTTGAATTTGCTTGAAGACATGAGGAGAGATTGAAGAACCTTTTTCAGAAATTCCATTTCAATACACATGTGGAATCCCCTCATTCTGATGAATCCTTCAATCGGTCTAAGGCGTTGAATTTCAGTATTCTCCTCCTTCCTTTTTTTACCCTTGTCACTCCGTTTTTGGTTTTCCTTGAAAATTATTCCTATGGGATTTTTCACCTAGAAATTATCATAGGAATTTTGGGAATTCTTCTTGTCTCTCTTTTGTGTTCTGCCGGCATGAGATATGGGGGATTCATCGGGAAAAATATCCTTGGTTTTGCCCTTGTCACCTTCTTTTTAAGTATTCAGTTTGGTTCGAGCGGGGAAATTGTTTTCACGTTCATGTTATTGGGTGTAGCCCTACTTCTCCTAATCTTCAAAGACAATTTCCTTTTGATTGCCGCATCGATCTTTGCCACATTTTTTATCGTCACCCTTGGTCAGGCCTTTGCACCTAAAGGAGTACGGAATCTTGAGTTTGCAAGACATCAGGTAGCTACAGGAAGTGTACCGTTCCCTCGCCTCATTCATATCGTTTTGGATGAACATATTGGGCTTGAGGGTATTCCGACAGATCTTCCTGAAGGAGTGACAGTCAAAAAACAACTTCGTGAGTTTTATGAAAAATATGGCTTCACCACATTTGGCGGGGCCTATAGCCGTTACTTTCACACCGTTAATTCTCTTCCCAATCTCCTGAATTTTTCATCAGCTTCCAAAGCCAGAATGTATATTGGACAAGACGATAGCCCTAATAAGCTTCTTCAAAACACATATTTTGAAAGACTTTCACAGGCGGGGTATCGTCTTAATGTCTGGTGGGGGCATCATGTTGACTACTGTTCTCATAGTCCGGTGCCAATCGATAACTGCATTCAAGTGCCTGCGGAGGGGCTTAAAACCAGTCATCGTTTGCCTCTCAATACGTTTGAACGGGTACAGTTGGTCTTTTCCGCATATTTAAATCTTTCGAAAATTTATCAAAGAGGTCGAGATTATTATCAATCCTTTCGAAATGGAATCATCCCCTATGGGGTCTCTTTGCCTTCTGCGACTTGGGATAGGCATACAGTCACGGCATTGCCGTACTTATTCACTCTTGATGACCTCTGGGAGAATATCTTGGATCTTCCTGAGGGGAATGCGGTTTTTGCCCATTTGCTGATTCCTCATTATCCATACGTGGCCAATTCGGACTGTACGATTAAAGGATCCATAAACGAATGGAAATATAGCAGCCTCTTATTTACTCCTCATTATCCTTTTCGAGAGGGTATGCATAACACAGAGGATTCTCGGAAAACCCACTATCAGGAGTATTTCAAGCAAGTGCGATGCATCTATATGAAGCTAGATGAACTGTTTGAGAAAATGGACCATGCCGGAATTTTTGAAAATGCCGTTATTGTCATTCATGGGGATCATGGATCGCGGATTGTGAAGAGGGAGCCAACAATAGAAAATGAGTATGAACTTTCAAGGGAGGATATCGTTGATGCGTACTCGACCCTTTTTGCCGTCAAATTTCCCAATCAGGTTGGGTATTATGAGACTCAACCCTTTCCAATCGAATTTCTCTTACAAGAAAAAGTTGTTAAACCTCTTTTAGAAGAAAAAGGAAATGTGCTGCCGCCAGACCCGTTTGTGTTTCTGAGATCGGAAGATCGGAAGATTCTGGATCTCAAGCCAATCCCCTATCCCATTACGCACTAGAAATTCGCCGCCTTCAGGTTCTAGGAGCCTGTCGGGCTTAGGGAATCGAGAGCGAAAAAGTGGCTAAGCGAGGTCAGATTTTGATGATTTCGCCGGCTCATAGTGGGACTATGGTCCAAGAAATCGGCGAAATATGGACCGCTTAGACACTTTTGTAGCCGATTCTTCCTAAGTCCGACAGGCTCCTAGTGAGTGATAGCGATTCCAAAATTTCTTAAATTGATTACAGCCGGATTCCTTGATGCGCCGGAATTTCGGATTCGAGTTGGAAGGGGGTCTGAACGGCTTGCCAGGGTTCTCCACGTTGTTCGATCGAAATGTCTTGTATCGGGCCTAACCACTGGTCAGCTTTTTTGAGATAAGGAATACGGGAAGGATCAATGCCCATCACCCGGCAGCAGGTTGCGTCGACGGCAGGCAAATTTTGTCCCATGATAATCACGCCGGCATGCACCGGAGTGCCCATGATGGGGCCATCGCCTTCCATGCCCGTAATTCCGTCAATGATGGCGAAATGTGGTTTGAGGGACGCGTTAATATCCAGGATGGATTGGGGTATGCCTTCCTGGTGAAGCACATTTTTTGGGCCACCCGTAGTAAATGCCGGGCATCATCCCAAAGAAATTTTTCATCGATAAGGTGGCACCAGCCCAATGATGTGTTTTCATCTTTGCCATCGAGACGATCCAATCCACGTCTTTGATGATTCGTGGAAAGGTTAATGTGGGTGAGTCTGGTTTGTCGTCCTAAATTGGGAACGGTGATCCCTTCCATCATATTGACATCGTGAAAAGGAATGCGATCCTCATAGAGGACATCCCCCAATCCTGACTCTTCCAAGACCAGGAGTGTATCGTGGCGATGGCCTGGCCCTTCCGCAACCGCGACGGACGCGGCGCCTAGGCTGAGAAACGCTTCAATGGCTCCACGAACCACGAGTGGATGGGTATTGATATGTGGTGCGGATGGATGGGGCTCGACCAGGTTGGGTTTTAACAGGATCCGTTTGCCGTTCACCATGGCAGGGGTGAGGCCCAATTCGCGAAGGCCGTCTCGAATAAGGGTGGCCAAACTCCCCTGATAATCATGGGCTTTCCCGATAAAAGTTGAAGCCGTAAGCAGCGGGCCTCTGAGCCATTGAAGAAGAGAAAATCCGGAAAGGGCCAACCCGCCACCAATGAGGGTAGCCTTCAGCAATTCTCGACGAGAAAGTGTGTGTGATTCGGTTGTGGATGGTGTTGGTGTCATGTCCCTTGCCCCAGAGTATCGCCGAGAAGGAAAGTCATGGCTTAACTCGCGTGAGATGAAAAGATCGAATCCAGCCCTTGAGAGGCCTGAGCGGCACATAACAGGATAGCTAAGGAAGGCAATGAATAAGGCCCATGTCGTTCTTGAAGGCGCAAGCTGGCCATAACCAACTCGTCGGTATGAGGCGGTTTCAGTCCCCATGCTCCCAACCCCAGCAATGTCCATCCCAGTGAGATGGGTGTGCGCAGCCTGGGTAATTCCTCTAATAAATAGTCGATGCTTTTCTGTATCGAGTGCCGTTCCGTATTGCCTGCCAATGCTTGCAAGGCAATTCCTGTACATTCCGGTAATGGAAGGAGTTCTTTTCCAAACACCAGCGTATTCCCGGAATTCCAACCGCCATGTGGAAGTTGGCGATCTAAAAGCATCAAAACCCCTTGGGAAATTCGTTCGTGGTGGCGGATTCCGCCATTTTGTAAGGCCGTAATCGCCATAGATGTGGGAATGACCCAGCTGTGTGTGTCGGCAATCCATGGCCATCCCACAATGGAGGTGTCGTGGCCCATGACCGAGTCCCCGGTTGGTTCAAAATGAAGTCCCGAAAAGCGTAAGAGGAATTGCATGGCTGAATCCCGGGCCTGCTGAGCATAAGGTGAATTTGACCAGGCCAGTAGTACCAATGGTGTGGGCCAGGACGCTTGGGCGTGATCCAGGGAAATACTAATATGTCCGTCTTCGGCTTGTTGGGAAATCAAATACGCTCGTGCTTGGTCGCATTGTTCAAAAGCTGATTGAAAAGCTGATAAGGCGATCACTGCCCAAGCTGTTGCGTCAGGTCTTGCATTTTCTCCAGCTTGATAGGGAAAGCCTCCATTGGCTAGTTGATGCTGTTGGATTGTGCTCAGGGCAGAAGCAATATGTCTCATCATGAAAGAAGTTAACCAGTTGGTATTGTCTTTGAGAGATGTACGGTGTCTTCATCGGCGGTCCCAAAACCGTTCTTAATAACATAGCTAAGGAAGCCGTAGTTTGAGAAACAGCAAGACCATTATTCCCTATGAACATTCCCGTGAAGCTTGTCCTCGCGTTTACACGCTGTAGCGCTTCTACGCGCAAGCGCGAAGGCGGGGGCGGGAATTTATCTTCCTCGTCATTCCCGACATTTTTTATCGGGAATCTATCTGGGTTTTTACAGATGGATACCTGCCACAGACACGCAGGTATGACAAAAGGGGGATGGACACTGCTACCAACCGGGGGAGATGACAAAACCACAGATAGGATGTCCATCTCCCTGCCAATGGCTGCAAGGGCAGGCTCTACGACTGTGGGCATGACGAATAGGTTGAAGACAGTGTGGACCGTGTCGTCTTAATTGCCGGCTCCTTAGTAAATACCGTCCGCCTGATCGTCATGATGGTGATGCTGCGGCGAGAAAAGTACAACGTGTAAATCGTCTTGATGACAGAATCATGTGGAAACGGACCTATCATGAAAAATCATGTAAGAAAATGTAAAAAAAAGCGAAGAACAAGTTTGGCAAGTTTTTTAAGGGGCTGACGATAATGGTGCATGCAAGCGATTAACAACAGAAAGTATCACGGAGCCCTTAGCTGGGTTCACGCACATATGCTGATGACTTTGATGCACAGTTTCGATCGGGTTCCCCTTCCCGATAAAGGCGAACACGTTGCAAGGCGTGGACGCAAAGCCACGGGTCGGAGCTGGTCTCTGATAGCCGGGTTGCCGAAGGTGCAAATAAAGGGGAGACGACTACGGCAGTTCATTCCGGGCAAACTGGCGTAGCGCAAAACATTTTAGCCCGATAAGGAGAGACACTATGGTTAACCAATTAGTGCGTTTTATGCAGGAAGAAGAGGGAGCCACGGCCATTGAATACGGTTTGTTGGCGGCCTTGATTGCCGCGGTCATCGTCGGGACGGTCGGTACCCTTGGCGGAACCGTGAACACGGCATTCAGCAACGTCAACACCGGAATCAGCTAATTCTCTAGAATTAGCCTGTTTCGGAGGAGCGCTCCGTGTCCTTCTGAAGCCGTCTCCGGGAGTCATTCCCGGAGACGGCTTCACGGGAAGCCCTGGAGCAATGAGTTGACTTGCTATTCCCAGTAGTGTGCGACAAGGATATGTGTGCGGGTGTCGTTAACCGGTGAATAGTGATTGGAAATGGCGTCAAAAATGAGATTCTCAAAAAGTATTGATCAAGAGGGGCCATTGTTCATTATGAAACCATATTTAAACATACAACAATTTATTCAGAGTGAAGAAGGGGCTACGGCTATCGAATATGCGCTCATGGCGAGTCTCATTGCGGCAGCGACGGTAGGTGCGCAAACCACCATGGGAGCGACGGTGGTGAATATGTATACGGTTGCCGTCGGCACGATATCTGCGGCCATGAGTTAGCCCGGCTGTGATGAATGCGGGAAAATTTGGGATTTGGCTTTGGCGTTCCATTCCCAAATAAGGCTACGCGCTTCTCCATGGTCTGCTACAAAATGGACATCTATACATCCAATGAAAAATCTCCTGCTTGAAGCCATGATCTACGACGATTGCCATTATGAAACCATTTGGGATGATTCAGCGGTCATTATTTTGATCCCTGGACGCACCTCAAACATTAGCCATGAGTCATAAAGGAAAAAAGATATGTTTCAGAAACTCCGAAAATTAACAAAATCCGAAAGAGGGGCAGCAGCAGTAGAATTTGCCTTGTTACTTCCGGTCCTTGCGACACTCACATTCGGGATGATCGATTTCGGGCGGATGTTGTGGTTTCAGGAAGTTCTGGTCAATGCCACTCGCACCGGTGCGCGGCAGGGCACCTTGTTTAATTCAGGAAACGGCACCAATGAGATCCAAGGATTCGTCGCACAGTCTCTCACGAATGGGGGAATCCCGACAGCCGGACTCAACGTTACCGTCAATGGCCTTGGAACGGGACAAGGAAATCCGCTCACGGTGACATCCACCATCCCGTGGCAATTTATGGTGGTAGATAGCCTGATCCCGGCGATTTCAACCAGCCAGTTGCAGGCAACAGTTGTCATGATGAATGAATAAAAGGCAGTAGGGATTACTTTTAAGGAGTGAAGCATATGGCACATAGCCCCAATTCTAGAGCAATAGCCCTTCTTCGTGAACAAAAAGGGATGGCGGCCATCTATATGGCCATGCTGGGAACAATCTTAGTCGGGATAACTGCTCTTGCGGTTGATGTGGGTCATGCGCTGGTCACGCAGAATGAATTGCAGAATGCCGCGGATGCGGCGGCGTTGGCCTCCACCCGTCAAATGGGAGTGGGCTACCTGGCCATGCCGCTTATCGACCAACAAGACCTGGGTCGTGATCTTACCGGTGCCGAACAGACAGTCATTACCGGGCAAGCCACGGCTGCAGTCTTTGCGAACAAAGCCTCGGATGTCGCCAATCTTGCGCTGAACCCGGGAGACATTCAATTCGGGACCTGGGATTTCACAGCCCATACGTTTACGCCAACGGTGACACGACCGAATGCCATTCGCGTGACAGCCAGACGTGATGGAGGAGCAAATGGTCCGATCACGACATTTTTTGCCGGCGTTTTGGGTGTGAACACGATGAATATTGCGACGACTTCTACCGCTGCGCTAGGGACTTCAGGCGGCCCGGTACCACGTGGGGTGGCTGATGTCCCCTTTGCCATCTCCGAAAATTGGTTTAATAATACGGCTAATTGCAATGATGGTATTCAGTTTTCTCCGACTGGTCCTGATGGCTGTGCCGGGTGGCATGTCTTTGACCAACACCCTGCCAATGCCAGTATGCTTACGGATACGGTTGATGGATTACAATATGGAAGTTATACAGCCCCCGGCTTCACTCCTGGAGTGGATTCATGGGAATTTACAGGGGGAGAAGTGGCCTCGGCGTTTGACGAATTGATCGATCTGTGGGATATGAAGAAAATAATGAAAAATGGGCAGTGGGAGTGGGATATCAATCTTCCAGTTTACCAAGCCAATTCGCCAACATCGTGTGATAACCCCAGTGGGTCGATCGTAATCGTCGGCTATGCTAAAGCCACGGTTACCCAAGTTAAAAAGAAAGATATCCAAGCCAACGTGAAATGCGATGCGTTTTTTGATGGAGCCCCTGATCCTAATCAAACAGGCGGCGGGGGGTTTGGCGGCCTTCAACCATTATCACCCTATCCAAGACTGGTGTCGTAAGAGTCCGGCCTATTTGAGCCTATAATCGACTCATCTTAATATCTGTAAATGGTGAAGGCCCCTGGGCGAGTCGATTCAACGACTCGCCTAGGGGCTTTTGTCGTTCGCCAAAATTCTCTCCTCTCGTTCCTGCTCCATTTTCCATTGTTGAAAACGTTTTGTCTCTGTCAGACAAATTTTTCCAGTAGGAGAGACTTGTCCTCTTAAGAACGTCACGCCATCGACCGAAACCTTTTGGGATAAACGAACAAGATTTTCCGCGTTAGGAGTTGCGAATTTTTATGGTCTCCTTTGTTCTGCTTATTGGTTTAGCGATTGCTCTTATTCTGGCTGCGGTGATGGATGTTCGTGAAAGCCGTATCCCCAACTGGCTCACGTTTTCGTTAGCGGGATTCGGGATGGTGGTTCATGGGTGGCATCAAGGCCTCAATGGATTGATATTGAGCATGGAAGGGCTGGCGGTCGGGATTCTCTGCCTGATCTTTTTCTATATTAAAGGTGGGATGGGTGCCGGTGATGTCAAATTGTTAGGGGGAATCGGCGCCATTTTGGGCCCGCAGCTTGTGGTGTATGTGTTTGGGTTCGCTGGCGTCTTGGGGGGATTGTATAGCTTGGCGATGTTAAGTTCACAAGGCGGTCTTCGCTATACCTGGGACCGAATTATCATGTTGTTGAATACCTTACGATGGTCCAAGACGGTCATGATGGCCGGTCAACCGGATCACAAGGAACCCAAGTTGCGTTATGCGCTCGTGTTGGGTTTAGGGACGGTCATCGCTCAAACCCTGTCTCTCTATGGCCTGTTGTGAGGCTTCCTTTGGGTTTTCTGATTGGTAGGGCAAAGATTTTCAGGCTTCTTGGTCGTTGACCCTAAAGAATGGTTCTTCTCATCCGATATGCATACTAGATCGTTATCTATAGTGATAAAGGGTTGAAGATATTTTCATAAACGAACGCGGGAAAAAACGTTGGTTAGATTCGGTTAGATAGGGGAGGAAGTGTAATGGGACAAAAACGACCGTTAGTGTTTTTAGGGGTCGCAATGGTTATCGCGTTAGTCACGACGGTTCTGGTGTATCAATGGTTGCAGGGACAACGGGTCACAGAAACGGAAGTCGCTGAGGTCGTGATCGAGGGTGTGGAAGTGGCCGTAGCCGGTAGTGATATTCCTTGGGGAACACCGTTAACGGCAGAGACGATCAGGATGGTGCCGTACCCGGAAGAGAGTGTGCCTGTTGGACATTTCACGGATCGAGAATCGCTGAAAGGGCGGATTATTTTGGCGAATCTCAAAAAATATGAAGCCATTCTGGATTCGAAGCTTGCTCCCATTGACATCAAAACCGGAGGGGTGGTGGCGGTCATGGATCCGAACAAACGAGCCATGGCTGTGAAGGTGAACGAGATTGTGGGGTTGCCTGGTTTTGTTCAGCCCGGGGATCGGGTCGATGTCATGGGCACCTTTGAGAAGCCCAATGCGAAGAGGGGACAGAACGAATCCATCACCAAAGTCATATTGGAGAACATCTTGGTGCTGGCCACCGGAACCCAGATGGAACGGAGACAGGGAGAGGATGAACTGATTCCTGTGAAAGTGATTACCTTGGAAGTGACGTTGGAAGAGGCTGAAAAGTTAGCGATGGCTGAAAATGGCGGAAAGTTGCGTCTGGCGTTGCGAAGCCCTCTCAATCCGGACATCAAGAAAACCAGAGGGGCTGATTTCAAGGCTCTTATGAAGTCGCATCAATTGATTCCTCCCAGGCCTAAAGGCTCGCGAAGAGCAAAGGTCGAAGTGATTAAAGGGACTGATAGCAAAACGAGGAGATTTTAAGCGACATGGTTGTGGGAATGGCTATGAATGTTATGAAAGGTACGGTTATGAACAAGATACACGGTGTTCCATTTGCAACTGTATGCATGGTGTGGGCCTTGGTTTTTGGAGGCAATGCCGGAGTGTTGGCTGCAGAACCGCCTCAAGAAGGTCTGACGTTTCAGGCTGTTCAGGTTAATACCCCTCAAGTGTTGCGTCTCACGGTTGGGGAGTCAAAGATTGTGGAATCCAGATCATCCTTTAAGCGGGCGTCGGTAGCGAATCCCGATGTTGCCGATCAAATTGTCCTTTCCACAAAGCAACTGTATCTGGCTGGGATAAATGTCGGGACGACCACACTCACTCTGTGGGGGAATGATGGCAAGGTATCGAATGTCTTCAATGTGCAGGTAGCCCCCGATATCAGTCGTCTGAAAGAACAGATTCATATTCTTCTCCCTGAGGAAGCGGGCATTAAGGTTATGAACAGCCACGATCACATCACTTTGGCAGGCACTGTCTCGAATATGGGAGCGCTCAATAAAGTCTTAGCCCTGGCTGAGCCCTATGCGCCCCAGAAGGTTATCAACATGTTAGAGATGGGTGGTGTCAAGCAAGTTATGATGGAAGTGAAAATCGCCGAAATGCAACGAGGTCTTTTGAAGAAACTCGGCGTCAATTTTAGTCGCCGACAGGCGGGGCATCGAGATTTTACAATCGGAACACTCAATCAGATCTCGGCGCCGAATCTTGATCAATTTACTCGCGTTCCCCAGTTTGGGCAGGGTGGGGGGACGACGACAGAGCTGTTTGATATTTTGCCTGCTCTGAGCAACACCGCGCTTTTAGGATTTGGCATCGGGAATGATTTATGGACCGTGTTCTTAGATATGTTAAAGGAACATGGTCTGTCCAGGCTCATGGCCGAGCCTACCTTAATTGCCGAGAGCGGCCAGGCCGCGGAGTTTCTTGTGGGCGGAGAATTTCCGATTCCGATCCCACAACAGTTCAGTCAAGTCACTATCCGATTTAAAGAATTTGGTGTGGGGCTGAAGTTTACTCCAACGGTCTTATCGGATGGTCGCATCTCTATCATTGTGAATCCTGAAGTTTCCGAGTTAGATTTTGCCAATGGCATTACCTTGTCAGGTTTCCAAATCCCTTCTTTGACGACGCGTCGTGTGAAAACGGTGGTGGAATTGGGAGATGGGCAAAGTTTCGCCATTGCCGGGTTGCTGCAGGAAAATATTCGAGAGACCGTGTCGAAATATCCCATATTGGGCGATATTCCGATCCTTGGCGCGTTGTTCCGGAGTACCTCTTTCCAGAAAGACGAGACCGAGTTGATCGTCATTGTTACGCCACATTTGGTGAAACCTTTGGATATGGTGAAGCAAACCCTGCCAACCGATTATTATCTGGAACCGAATGATTTTGAGTTGATGCTGATGGGCTACCTCGAAGGGAAGAATTCTGAACCCAATGGGGAGCGAAAGGCGGAGGCCTATATTCAAGAAAGGCCTCGGATGGCAGTGAGAATGCCCTACAACAAAGGTGGCATCGAAGGTACCTTTGGTCATTTAGCACCCTAAGAAGAGAGACGAAAAAAAGGAGAATACCATGCAACGGCAATTGAAGGTAAAAATGGTTGGTCTGCTAGGCATTGTGGTCATGGGTCTGACCGGTTGTGGTGTCTATCCTGTCATGACCGAAGAGGACGGGCGCCGCCCCTTTGCGATGGGAAAAAGTGATCAGGTGGTTTGGCCATGGGCTCCTCAGCCGGTTCATTTAAGCGAAGATTATGGTATCGCCTACCGGCAGTCCGTCGAAGGACAAATTCTGAACCCTGAGGCTTCGAGGAACCTGGGTCCTGTCGAGGGGGCTGCCGATCCGAAAGCTTTACATTACAACTTGCTGCGATATCAAGAAGCCTTTAAAAATCCTCCGTATTCTGAGCTCGAGTTAAAGATTACCACATCCGGTGGGAGTGGAGGTAAAAAATCAGGCAGCGGGGGCGCGAAGAGCAGCGGAGGAGGGAAGAAATGACGGATAAAGCCTGGCAACCCAAACGTGTAGGCGCGGGGGCATCGGATAGCTCATCGAAGGAAGCTCTTGTCGACATTTCCGTGAATAATGGGGAATGTAAGTCTGCGCTCACGAAATGTCTTAAAGAAATCGAAGGCATACGTTTCAGAGAATCGAAAAGTGTTGAGTTACCAAATTTGATCATCATGGAGCTTGCTGAAAATCCGGAAGAGACCTTTACCGTCATCCGGGATATGGGGAAACTGGGAAATGCCCCTGAAATTTTTCTGACCGCACCTATGCCGGATTCAGCTGTCTTGCTTGAGGCGATGCGGGCGGGAGCCAAGGAATTTTTGGCGCAACCCATCCAAGAAAAGGAAGTAGAGCGAGCCATGGAGCGGTATTGGGAACGTGCCGGCACTCACAACGAAAAAAGTAAAAGTGAGAAAAAAACGGGAAGCCTCGTGGCATTTTTTGGTGGAAAAGGCGGGGTGGGTACGACCAGTATTGCTGTCAATTTAGCTTCCGCACTCAAAAAATTGCCCAGTAATCCTTCTGTGATTCTGGTTGATGTGAATCAACATGGTGGAGATCTTCCTCTCTATTTGGATCTTCAACCGAGCCATAGTTTCAGAGACATCGCGGCAGATCTTTCTCGATTGGACCCGGCATTTCTTATTCGAGTACTCACGAAATGTGAGTCCGGGCTGCAGGTGTTGCCCTCGGGCTATGATGACTTGAGTACAGGGCGGTTGAGTCCAGACTGTGTTGAGGCGACCTTGAAGCTTCTTCAGGCGAGCTTTGACTATGTCGTCATTGATTGTGGCCATGTTCTGGATTTAACCACGAAAAAAGCCTTGGAATTGGCCACATGGATTATGGTGACCTCAACCCTCATGGTGCCAGTCGTGCATCGGACGAAACGAATCTTAGAGTTGCTTCGCGGATCGGGATTTTCTTCTAATAAGATTCGGTTGGTGATCAATCGATACGTATCTGCCGAGGAAGATGTCTTAAAGGAAACGGAAGACATCCTTAAGCAAAAAACGTTTTGGTCTATCCCCAATGACTACCCATCTTCCAGCCAGTCTGTGAATAGCGGAAAATCTATTATTGAGGGGGCTCCGCGTTCTCCTGTTGCCAAATCGTTTAAAGATATGGCGGCGACATTTGATGAACAGCCCACCACCGCATCAAAAAAGAGTGGGTTAACCAGTTGGTTGAATCCGTTTAAGGGTCGTCGTGTCCAATCATCGCCATCTGGCGCGTAAATATTCTTAAATCGCTTTTTCGTTCGAGGCTTGGGAAATTATGAATACACAATGGGATGAAGTGGGGGGAGCTGTTTCCGGCATCGGTACGCTGGATTTGGGACCTTTAAAAGAACGTTTGCATCGCCAGGTTATTGACTCGCTGGATCTTACGATAATTGCCAAACTGGACGATGGCCAGCTGAAAGGGGAGTTGTCCAAGCTCGTCACCGAGTTGCTGGAATCTGAATCCGTTCCGCTCAGTATGAAGGAACGGGAAGAGTTAATCTCTGATATCCAGCATGAAGTGATGGGGCTAGGGCCTCTGGAACCTCTTGTTCAAGATGATACTATCAACGATATCTTAGTGAATCGGTGTGACCAAATCTATGTTGAGCGTGCAGGAAAACTGGAATTGACCGATGTGAAGTTTCGTGATGAAGGACATCTTCGAAAGATCATTGAAAAAATCGTTTCGGCCGTTGGCCGGAGAATTGATGAGTCGTCTCCGATGGTTGATGCGAGATTGCGGGACGGATCACGCGTGAACGCGATAATTCCTCCCTTGGCACTTGATGGATCATCGATTTCTATCAGGAAATTTTCAAAAGATAAATTGCAAATTTCAGATTTGATTGAAAAACGCTCCCTGACGCCGGAAATTGCTGAATTGCTTCGGGGTATTGTTGAGGCCAGGCTCAATATATTGATTTCCGGGGGTACAGGTACCGGCAAAACCACCATTCTCAATATTTTGTCCTCATTTATTCCTCCAGATGAACGTATTGTGACGATTGAAGACTCTGCCGAGCTGCAATTACGCCAGGAGCATGTGGTTCGATTGGAAACGCGTCCCCCCAATGTGGAAGGACGGGGTGAAGTGAGTCAACGGGAGCTTGTTAAAAACTGTTTGCGGATGAGACCTGATCGCATTGTGATGGGTGAGGTACGAGGCGGGGAATGTTTAGACATGCTTCAGGCCATGAACACTGGTCATGATGGATCGTTGACGACGATTCATGCCAATACGCCACGGGATTGTCTGACGAGGGTTGAAACGTTGGTGGCTATGGCTGGCTTGAATCTGGCGACGAAAGCCTTGCGTCATTATATCAGTTCCGCGATCGATGTCGTGTTGCAAATGACCCGATTGTCCGATGGATCCCGGAAAATAACCAGTTTGTCGGAAATCGTCGGGATGGAAGGGGAGACTATTACGTTACAAGAAATTTTCCTCTTTCAACAAACCGGTCTCGATGAGCAACGGAAGGTTCATGGAGTCTTTAAGGCTTCGGGTATCCGGCCGAAATTTGTCGAACGGTTTAAAGCGTTGGGTATTGCGTGCGATGCCGATATTTTTGATCCAGAGAAAATTTATGAAGTGTAAGGCTTGCACATGGTCTCTTTGATTGTGGGTGTCTTTTGAGAGTTTTCCGTGAACAATCGTTTCTTCGTCTGCACATGAGAAATGTGGAGAAATTTATATGACCATTGCCATTAGTATTGGAATCTTTCTTTCCGTCATTTTATTGGTGGAAGGCACGTATTTTTGCTATCACAAGTATATCAGTCCTCAAAGTCGAAACCTTAAGCGACGGCTTCGTGGTGGTGCGGCGCGACCCAAAGAAGGGATCGAATCGCTTGAAATTCTCCGTCAGCGTAAACTCAGTGATCTTCCCTGGTTAAATGACATACTGTCCTCCATGTCTAATCTTGGTGGATTGGAAAAAATCCTCCAGCAAGCCAATAGTCAAATGCCTGTCGGGGTGTTCCTGTTGTTATCCGGGGTGCTGGGTGTCGCCGGGATGGTGATTGCTGCGATTATGGATTATCCACTTCTTGTGGCCGGTGGCGTTGGTCTGGTGTGTTTGATGCTCCCCTTGATCAAAATTAAAATGCAGCGGACGAAACGATTTAAGACCTTTGAACAACAGTTGCCTGAAGCTCTGGATTTGATGGCGCGGGCGCTGCGAGCCGGGCATGCGTTTTCCGTTGGCATGAAAATGGTGGGTGACGAATTCCCCGATCCCATTGGCCCAGAGTTCAATCGGACAGTGGAGGAAATTTCCTTTGGGATCGATACGCCGGAAGCCATGGAAAATCTCAATAATCGTGTGGTGAGTACTGATTTGAAATTTTTTATTACGGCATTGGTTGTTCAGCGGGAGACAGGGGGGAATTTAGCTGAAATCATTGAAGCCATTTCTCGACTTATTCGTCAACGGTTCGAGTTGCTAGCACGAGTAAAAGCCTTGTCTGCGGAAGGGCGATTGTCCGGTATTGTGTTGTTTGTCATGCCATTCATCATGGGTGGGGTTTTATGGTACATGAATGAGGATTATATGAGATTGTTGATTGAAGATGAACTTGGCCTCATGATGGCGGGCGGAGCGGGACTGTTAATGATTTTTGGTGGCGTGGTGATGAAAAAAATGTGCGACATTAAGGTATAACATAAGACTATGGATCCATTATTACTCATCAGTTTATTGGTCTTTTTGGGCATTCTGATCATTGGTTGGGGGATCTATGCATTCATGCAGTCCCGGCAAAAAATGAGTGATTGGAATGTACGGGCACAGGGGCAGTCGCTTTCTCAGAAAACTTCTCAGAAAAAAGCCGATGAGAAATCGGGAGTTAAGGAGTACGGTCTCAAGGTACTTGAAAAGCTTGGACAAGCCAATAAGCCGAAAGATAAGGCTTCGACATCTCAGTTGAAGGCCTTGTTAATTTCTGCTGGCTATCGTAAAGCCCAAACTCCCGTCGTGTTCATGGGGGCGAGGGTTTTTTTTGCTGCGATGTTCGGCTTGGCCTTTTTGATTTTTGGATCAGAGGCTGCCCAAGAAAAGGATCCTATGTTGTTTCCTGCCTTTCTTATTGGCTCCATGTTTGCCGGATATTACGGTCCTCAGATGTGGTTGCGGAATATGATCACCAAACGAAAAGAGCGATTAGTGAATGGTTTCCCGGATGCTCTGGATTTGATGGTTGTCTGTGTTGAGGCCGGGTTAGGGTTGGATCAAGCCATGAACCGGGTTGGTATTGAAGTGAAACAAGGCCATCCGGACCTCGGTGAAGAATTTATTCTGTTAAATTTGGAATTGAGGGCGGGGTTATCCCGCGAGCAAGCTCTTCGGAATTTGGTCAATCGCACCGATCTCGAGGATATCCGAAGTTTGGTGGCCTTGCTTATTCAAACGGATCGTTTTGGGACGAGTATTGGGCTAGCCCTACGCGTGCATTCAGATTCCATGCGCTTAAAGCGGCGATTGAAAGCAGAAGAAAAAGGGGCAATGCTCCCTGTGAAACTGATGATTCCTCTCATCCTCTTTATTTTTCCGGCCCTCATGGTTGTGATTATAGGACCTGGAGTCATTAATCTGATGCGAAACCTCTTGCCTGCCATGGGAGGAAATTAATGGTCCAGATTGAATTGAACAGAAGCATATTCAATCCATACAAAGAGAGGCGATCATGAGCAAAATAGATATCACGTACCGGGATGTGGATACCCAAACTGTGGGGGGCTCGAGAGTATTTCAGTATTTTATGAAATTTAACCCAATGAGGTGTATGACTATGAAGGCGAGCTCGATATTGCTCACAATGGCGGTGCTTGGAAGTTTGATGATGGGATGTTCAAAAAGTGACAAACCTCAATTTACGCTTCAAGATGAACATTATCAACAGATCTTCGAGCGGCAAAAAGCCGGCATTACCCCTGAGCCGAAAGGTTCTGGTGATCTTTCCGGCGATCTTTCTCAAGAAATGACCCAAGAAGAATTCGAACGGTTGGGGGATATGCATTTCCAGCAAGGAGATTTTCAAACGGCTAAGCTCCAATATGAAAAGGTCCTTGATATGGAACCGGAACGGATTGCCACACGTTACAAATTGGCCGTGATCTTTTTGGAAAAGGGCCGAGCACAACAAGCCTATGATGAATTTCATGGAATCCTGGATTACCAGCTTAATTTTGCGCTAGCCTATGAAGGGATGGGACGGGCTCTGATGAAGATGGAAAAGGATGTTGAAGCCGAACGCGAATTTCAAGCGGCCTTACTTTACGATTCTGAGCTGTGGACGTCTACGAATTATTTAGGGATTGTTGCCGATCGTCGGCATGACCATAAGGATGCTATCCGCATGTATGAAGTGGCGTTAGATAAACATGCAAACAATCCGGCAATTCTGAATAATTTGGGAATGGCCTATTTTTTAGACGAGCAATATGAAAATGCCGTGCAAACCTTTCAGCAGGCATTGCAGACGGGTGGCAATAACAAAAGAATCGCCAATAATCTTGGCATGGTTTTAACGAAATTGGAGCACTATGACCTGGCATTTGATGCCTATTCACGTGGAATGGATGCTGCCAAGGCCTATAACAATATTGGAGTGGCGTTTTTAGGTAAGGGGAATTTTGCCAAGGCTTCCCGGTGTTTCCAAAAGGCCATCGAAATTCAACCGACGTTTTATGAAAAGGCCAAGGAAAATTTATCGGTTAGCAATCGCATGTTGCATAAGCTTCCCGTGAGTCAACAACAAACGTTGATTCGTCAGGAACAGGCTTGCTTGTAAAGCCATAGACAAGTAAGCCAGCGAATCGATTAGGACTTTGTCATAAAAGAAGAGGAGGAACAACACAAGCTTTCTTGAAGCTATGATTAGCCTATCGATAGTTGAACGCTTCTTTCTCTTCAATCTTGCCCTGTTCTTTTCCTTGCCGGCGTATTATTGCTTGGCCCACCTCAGTTCATACTGATTGCGAGTTTAGTCTGTGGTTAATCGGGTGCTGTGGAGGTCAACTCAGGCATCTAAACTCTGTCCCACTTAACCTACCGTCTTGCTATTTGGTAAAGAACGCAAGGATTCAAGCGTCTTGGCAAGATCGATAATTTTGTAGGGTTTCACTAAGATGCCTTGAAAGCCATATGCTTGGAAATCCGACATGATCGGGTCGTCGGAATATCCGCTGGTCACAATGGCTTTCACGTGCGGATCTAACCTTCGCAGATGTTGAATCGCTTCTTTCCCACCCATGCCACCGGGAATCGTGAGATCCAAGAGGATGGCGTCAAAATTCCCGCCACTGGTTAAGGTCTCGGAAAACAAATCAATGGCGGCCTGGCCATCCTGCACGACTGTGACTTCATAGCCGAATTGGGTGAGGGCATCTTCTACCATCCGGCAGATGCTTTGTTCATCGTCCATAACTAAGATGCGACCACGCCCTTTTGGCATGACTTGAGGGTCAATGTTAACTGTGGAATACGACGATGGCAGATGCACCGTGAATGTCGTACCTTTTCCTATTTCAGAATGAACACTGATGTGTCCTTGATGTTGCTGAATAATGCTATGTGCTGTGGCCAGCCCTAAGCCGGAAGCGCCGGGTTTGGTGGTGAAGTATGGATCAAAAATATTTGGCAAGTCCTGGTCTTTAATTCCCGCCCCCTGATCTTCAAATGATATTTTGACATAGTTCCCAGGAGGCAAGGTTGGTGAAGGGAGACTCAATTGGGTATGAAGAGCGGCATTTTCTACTCGAATCGAAAAGTGGCCGCTTTGAGACATGGATTGTCGGGCATTGATCGTAATATTTTGGATAACTTGTCGAAGTTGACTCGCGTCGGCATCCAATGGCCAGAGATCGTTTGGAATGTCGAAATGACAACTAATCGACGAACCGGATAAGGCAAAAATGGCACTTTTCCGAAGAAGATCTCCCAGCGCGATAGATGTTTTAATGGGCGCGCCGCCTTTGGCAAACGTCAGGAGCTGTTGGGTGAGTTCCTTGGCGCGAAGACAAGCATGCTCGGCTTGTTCAAGATTTTGAGCCAAGGGGTCTTGTGGAATCATCCGCAATTTCGCGACAAAGATATTACCAAGAATCGTTGTGAGCAAATTGTTGAAGTCATGGGCAAGGCCCCCGGCCAATACTCCTAAGGAGTTTAATTTATTGATTCGTTGCTGCTCATCTTGGTGCCGGTGCTGGTCAGTAATATCGTGGAACACAATCACCGTTCCCATCAGGTGGGAACTGTGGTCGCGAATGGGTGTTTCTCGCATAGATATCGTTCGTTGAAGGCCATGTTTGGTGATAAGTTGAAGTGGGGCATTAGGCTCGGTGAGGGCAGAGGAAGCGGGAGAAAATTGAAAAGTCGCCTCATCTTCGTGTTTGGTGGTCTCGTTGATCAAACGAAATACTTCTTGAAAGGGTCGAGTTAACGCGTCCTGATGCGCCCATTCCGTTATCTGTTCTGCAAGGGGATTGAAAAAGGTAATACGCCCTTCTCGATCGGTTGTAATGATCCCTTCCTCGAGGGATTGCAGGGTGGTCACCAAGCGATCTTTTTCCGCCACGAGGGATTGCTCAAAGTGTTTTCGATCTGAAATATCTCTCAGGATAAATCCATAATGCGTATCCAGTCCCACTTTCCAACTCGTTAAGGAAATTTCTAAGGGAAACGATTCGCCGGTTTTGCGGAGACCCGTTAATTCCAATGGCCGCTGAATGGGGTGAGCCACCGGATCTCCATAGCTAATATCCTCTAACCCCTTTTGATAGATATCCCGATAGTTTTCTTCTAAGAGCATGAGGATTGATCGGCCGATGATTTCCTCCGGCTGAAAGCCAAAAATAGCCTCGGCCGCAGGATTCCACGAGACAATCGTGCCGTGGAGGTCCGCCGAAATTATACCCTCGTGGGCGGAATCAACTAACGAGGAATATTGAGATTGGAGTTCCGTCAGCCTATTTCTGACGCGGATATGATTGGTAATGTCCAAGCCATACCCACGGACAAGGCCTTTTTCTTGTATGGGAGAAAACGTCCAATCAAAGTGATGATGGTCAATCACAACGGTCAGTCCTCTGAGCGGAGTCATGGATTTCAGGCATTCCATTGCAATATGCGTGAGAGCGGGAGGCAAGACCTGTGGGCCTCCATCTTCTCGGAAACGATAGGTGTCCAACAGTGCGATCATGGCTGGGTTGGCATAGGCCAAACGTCCTTGAGCATCTACTTCCACAATGGGATTCGGGCTTTCCTCGGGCATAGAGGCAAGGTGTTGGTGCTCTTCGTGTTGTTGGAGTTGCTGGCTCAGATCGCGGAAGATTAACAAGGCTCCGGGGTTATGAGGATCGGTGAGTTGGGTACATTGGAATTCCACCCAGCGTGTTTCCCCGCTGGGTCGTCGAATCAAGAGTTTGGGTGTCCAAATGGATTTCCCGGTTTTCAGGACTTGGCGAATCGGGCAGTCTTCCTCTTGAGTGATGGGGTCTACATAAAGACAGCCTGAATGTTCATGAAATGTTTGCCCCAGACACGATTGTTCCGTTCGATGAAGAATGCGAGCCCCCTCTAAATTGAGGGAGAGAATATGTCCTTGTGTGGTTACCTGGCAAATACCGATATGGATAGAATCCAAGAGCGTATGCACAAACGTTTGCGCCGAGCGGAGAGCCTGATTGAGGCTCGGGATATCCATTTGATTGAGTTCCTGAATGGGATATTGTGGATTCATAAATCCAATCCTACGAGGAACAACAATGGGCTTCTCTCAATTACCATAATGAGTCCAGGATTTTTGGTATATCCCAACCTGCTTGATGGGGATCGATGGGCACTTGGATTGAGCGTGACGGTCCGCCCGCCGTTTGCGAGGATAAATCGATAATTTCTTGTTCTTCATATGGCTGACCGGTCGAGTTTTTGAGCAATTTAATCGTCGGAGTCAGACGGGAATAGCTGTGGACCCAGACTACCACAGCCTCTTCCCCGGTATTCAGCCGGACGAGCGTGCCAATAGGATAGACGCCTAATAGTTGAATGAGCTGTTGAACTAAAAGTGTGGCGTACTGTCCTGCTATGGCTTCCCGATACAATTCTGACAAGGCTTGTGCCGGAGGAACTGGAGGCTGGCTACAGCGTCCGCTGATCTGGGCATCATAGGTGTCAGCAATACTCAGAATTTGTGTCAGCTCAGAAATTTCTTCCCCCCGTAAACCCTTAGGATATCCTGATCCATCAAGCCGTTCATGATGCTGCAGAACCATCCGCTTTGATTCTTCGGGGAAATCAAGGAATTGATTAAGCATGGCTTCGCCCATTTCACAATGTGCCTGAATCAATCTGTGGTCCTGAGGCGAATAGGGTTGAACTTTACGTAAAAGATTGAGGGGCAAGCGCAGTTGTCCGATATCATGAACCAGAGCGGCAAGCCCTAGAAGTTTGAGGTGTGAAGGGTCACAGCCATATTCTTGCCCAACGGCCATCGCCAGGACACAAGTATCGACTCCATGCGTGGCAAGATTTGCATCAAAGCGGCGCATTTGAATCAGAGCCACCATGGCTCCTTGATGTTCAAGGAGGCCATCCAACAATGTGCTCACCACGCCGCGAACTTCGACAAGATGTTGTTGGGATGGAGACTCTAATTGACGGAAAAATACGTCCAGTGTTGAGATGGCTTCCGCGCGGAGTGCTCGAGCAGATTCGATGTCTTCGGGGTTTGGACCCAGGTCGAGCTCTGGAGGTGAGAGCGTGTCATCAGAGGAGACATTCTGAGGGTTTGAGGTTTCCTGAATATGGGGCGCCTCAATCACATTGCAACCTTTTTCTGTATCGATGAAGACGTTCTGAATTCCATAACTGCGTAACAAGGTGATTTCATCTTCCCGTTTGACCAACCATTTGTGACGGAGAAAGGGCGTTTGGAACCAGGACTGGTCCATGCCAGCGATATACATACCCGGTCGCAAATCTTGAATAGCAATGCGTTTTTTCATTGCGAAGGGGATAGCAAGAGGAGATGTGAACCGCACCAGAGACGACGTGAAAAAGCTATGGTTGTTCGTATCCGCTAGGGAATAAATAATTTCAAATTATCCTACGGCAATCAGGTAAAAAGAGCAATAGATTTAAGGCAAATATGGCTTCAGGGAGGGGCGAGGTGAGGATAAGAGACAAACGATCTCTAGAAGCTTCTGACGGAGTCTTTCAGTCGATGTCTAAAAAAGGAGGAATGATCAGGAATGTGTCTGCTCAAGATGGGAGATACGGGTTAATATCTGAACAGCTCCTTCGTGATCGTCGCTCAGCATCAGCAAGACATGATATTGTTTGAGTGTTGGGAGTAATTTCCGGTCAGATGTGTCCCATGTTTTTTCTTGAATGGCTAGGGCTCGTTTGAGCAGGGGCAGAGCAATCTTCGGTTGATCTTTTTTCTGATAGATGGTGGCCAGTTCGGCCAAGGGGTCCGCCATGCGCAGGTGTTCCGGGCCAAGGGATTGCGCAATCAGGGGCAAAGCCTCCCAGTAATATGATTCGGCTTGATTGTTGTTCCCTTCCAGGCGAGCAATATCTCCCAGTTGATAAATAATCTGAGCATACCGCTTATCTGAAGGACCCTTTTCGCGAATGGATGGTAAGATAGTCTGGAGTTGGGTTTGGGCTTGGGCTAGATCGCCGGCACGAATGTGGTCCTGAATGGCTTCCCATTGGCGGTCCCATTCGGATGGGTCCCGAGCAACCTGTGAAAAATAGCAGTGTTAGAGCAGAGGCCAAAAGAATGGAGAAGATCGGTTGAACGAACATGATGGGCTTGTTGAATTTTTCTCTTCTATGGTACGTAAATGTCCGAGGTGAAATTGACGTCAGCAGCCGAGGGGAATGGTCAAAAAAGTCCGTCCAGCAAGGCCGCGAATTGCTTGCTAGATCCCGCTGGGGCTCACCGTTGTTTGACGCGCGGAGCGTACTCTCAGTACATGAGCACGGCAAAAGAGCGAGAACGCCGCTGGCGGCTTTTTTCAACATTCCCATGATGATACAGAGCAGCGGATTATCGGAAATATAGGGTGTCTTGGACTCGAGGAATGGAAGTCCATTTCCCAGATTTTTCCCCTATAGAATATAGAAATCCTGAGGTTGTCTGGACATTTCTCATGGCTCTTTGTAGGGTAATCAAAAGGAACGACACTTAACATGATCGAACGAGTTCTACAATATTGCCAGCATGGTGTGTGGGCCGTAAAGGTTAACGAACTCACTGGCTTTCACCAGTTTGGGGTCAAGCTTTTGCGTCTGGTGTTAGTGGCGGCCTCAGAGTTTCGCGAAAGTTTTCTGAGTATTCGTGCGACGAGCTTGGTGTATACGACTTTGCTATCGCTCGTGCCGTTTTTAGCGGTGACGTTTTCGGTTCTTAAAGCCTTTGGTGTACATCAGCAACTTGAACCCATCCTTTCTCAAGCTTTCGATCCCCTAGGGCAAAAGGGAGTAGAGATTACCACGAATATTATCCAGTTTGTCGATAACTTGGACGTCGGGGTTTTGGGAGCCGTTGGCGTGGCCGGGCTCTTTTATACCACATATTCCCTCATTGAAAAAATCGAAGAGGCACTTAATTCTATTTGGCGAGTGGAAGAGGGGCGACCTTTGGCCAGACGAATAACCGATTATTTAAGTGTTGTCCTCGTGGGACCTGTGTTCGTCTTCACCGCGTTCGGGTTGATGGCTTCTTCTCAAAGTCATTGGTTAGTCCAAAGGGTCATGGAGATTCAACCCTTTGGCTATCTTATGGTGGCGCTGACGAAACTCTTGCCTTTTTTATTTATGTGTATGCTGTTCACTTTTTTATATAAATTTGTGCCTAATACGCCTGTCAAAATCAGTTCCGCGTTCGTCGGAGGCTTGACTGCGGGGATCTGTTGGCAAGTGGCGGGGATGGTCTTTGCCACGTTCGTGGCCAGTTCCGGGCGGTACAGTGCAATCTATTCCAGCTTTGCGGTACTTATTCTCTTTCTCATCTGGCTCTATGTGGGATGGTTGATTGTCCTAGCTGGAGCTCAGGTGGCGTATTATCATCAGCATCCATCCGCGTATTTACTCCATTTGAGTCGAAAACACCAAACACCGCTATTCCGGGAGTATTTAACATTAGCCCTCCTTGGGCATATCACCCGTCGTTTCTTAGCGGGCAAAACTCCACTCAAAGAAGAGCAATTAGCTCGGGTACAACGGGTTCCCCTCACGTTAGTTGGATCATTAATCAATGATCTCGTCCACGCCAACATGCTCGTACGCACTGAAAGTCCGAAAGGGGTGCTGTTGGCAAGGCCTCCGGAAACGATTGAAGTGGCTGATGTGCTAAAGGTGGTGCAACATCAATTGCATAATGGACCGCAAGGGTTCACGGTCGGCACGGACAAAATTAGTCAATTATTGATACGACGAGATGCCGCCGTGCAGGGAGCGTTGGAAGGCATGACGCTTCGGTATCTTGAGAAAGATCAGCCACTCGACTCTGTTTCAGATGAAGAATGGGAGATGTCATCCGAAGTGGATCGCTGAAGCAAGGGAGCCGTTGAGCAGCGTTTCCCAGGACCCCGTGGGGTATCCAAGAAAATCGCCATCCGACTTTCCTCCAGTAGGGAAATGGCCCTCTCCCTAACTTACTTTTATTCCAGCACATGCACATGATTGGTGGTAGTCCAGGACGAAGACAGTGAAGATCGGCGTTATTCAAAAGGCCTGTTCGGCCAATCCAGTTGAAAATCTTGAACGGGCTGTCGAGAAAGTGAAAGAGGCGGCAACCAATGGCGCACAGATCATTTGCCTGCCTGAGTTGTTTCGATCTCAATACTTTTGTCAGCAGGAAGATGCGGCCTTGTTTGATTTGGCAGAATCCGTGCCGGGTTTCTCTACGGAGGCGTTCTCTCAGGTTGCCAAATCTCATGGTGTGACCATTTTGGTGTCGGTGTTCGAGCGGCGAACAGCCGGTGTCTACCACAATTCTCTTGCGGTGTTGAATGAACGAGGAGAGATGGTCGGGCTGTATCGTAAGATGCATATCCCCGATGATCCCGCCTATTACGAAAAATTTTATTTTACCCCTGGGGATAGAGGGTTTCAGGCCATCAAAACGACTCACGCAATCGTTGGGCCGTTGATTTGTTGGGATCAATGGTACCCCGAAGCGGCGCGTATGACCACTTTACAAGGTGCGGAAATTCTATTTTATCCTACGGCCATTGGCTGGCATCCCAAAGAGAAAGCCGAGGAAGGGCAAACACAGCGGGAAGCGTGGATGACGATTCAACGGAGTCATGCCATTGCTAACGGAGTGTTTGTGGTAGCGGTGAATCGGGTTGGGCATGAGGCTCCTGCCGGGGGAGATGGATTAGAGTTTTGGGGAAGCTCGTTTGTATGCGATCCGTTTGGTGTGGTACTCGCGCAGGCTTCAGTAGATCAAGAAGAAACGTTGGTAGTGGATATTGATCTGAAGCGCATTGAAGAGGTTCGCCGCAATTGGCCCTTCCTCCGCGACCGCCGTATCGATGCGTATGAGGGGATTTCCCAGCGGTTTTTGGATGACGGAGTTTAGTGTTTGTAGTCGGATCTATGTTGAAGCCTTCACCCTCACCCTAGCCCTCTCCCTCATAGGGAGAGGGAAATAAGTCTTGTTTCCATCACACATAATGATGACTTTCGTCTTTCATCTCCCTACGTTTCCAATTTTCCTCTCCCCCGAGGGGAGAGGATGAAGGTGAGGGGGGAGGTGAAGCGAATTCCACCGAGATTGCGATCATTTGCTGCTCGTCTGCGGGGGAAGCAAACCGATGCCGTGCAAAAATTATGGATGCGCCTTAGAGATCGACAAGTTAAGGAGTGGAAATTTCGACGGCAACACCCTATCGGTGGTTTTATTGTTGATTTTTGTTGTTTGGAAGGGATGCTAATTATTGAGCTGGATGGGGGGCAGCATTTAGAACAAGAAGAAGCTGCCCCTGAACGTTCCAAATATTTGACGGGTGTGGGTTTTCGGGTGCTTCGATTTTGGAATGATGATGTTTTGATGAAGACTGATGATGTGTTGGATGAGGTTTTGAGAGTTCTGGAAAGTTCCGAGAGCTTTTACTCTCACCCTAGCCCTCTCCCTCATAGGGAGAGGGAAAAGAAAAGAATAGATCAATTGGGATATCGGATGCCGGCGGAGTGGGAGCCCCATGAAGCTACCTGGATTGGTTGGCCGCATAATACGACTGATTGGCCGGGAAAGATGTCGGCGATTCAATGGGTGTATGGGGAAATCGTCCGTCACCTTTCGGCCGGTGAACTGGTTCGGATTCTGGTCAATAATAAAGCCCATGAACTGAAAGCCCGCCGGGTGTTGGATCGAGTTGGCGTGCTGGCTGAGCGCGTCGAATTTGTGCGTATACCCACAAATCGCGGTTGGACTCGTGATTTTGGTCCGATCTTTCTCAAGCATGGTGATCCCCAGGCGCAAATGAGTATTGCTCGTTTTCAATTCAATGCCTGGGCACGCTACCCCGATTGGCAAAAGGATAATCGGATACCCGAACGTGTCGCCGCGAAATTTCATATTCCCCTTGTTCCAGTGACTCAGCAGAACCGTGGAGTCGTCTTGGAGGGCGGCAGTATTGATGTGAATGGCCAGGGGACGCTTTTGACGACTGAAGAATGTTTAATGGATGACAGCATTCAGGTACGGAATCCAGGATTTTCACGTCAGGATTATGAAGAAGTTTTCCGACGATACTTGGGTGTTACACAAGTGTTGTGGTTAAGCAAAGGCATTGCTGGTGATGATACTCATGGGCATGTGGATGATCTGTGCCGATTTGTGGATCCCTATACGGTAGTCTTGTGTCAGGAATCGAATTCATCCGATGCAAACTATCGCCCTCTAGCTGAAAACCAAGAGCGGCTTGAAAGTATGCGGTGTGAAGATGGGAGGAAAGTGGGCATTGTGCCGTTGCCCATGCCAGCTTCGTTATATTTTGATGGACAGCGGCTCCCGGCTAGTTATGCCAATTTTTACATCGGCAATTCGGTGGTGCTAGTGCCCACGTTTAACGATCCGAACGATCGTGTGGCCTTAGGTATTTTGTCTGAACTGTTTCCGGACCGAACGGTGGTGGGCATTCATGCGGTGGATTTGGTCTGGGGGTTCGGGACCATCCATTGCTTGACTCAACAACAGGCCGCTCTCTGACGCGATTCCAAAGACCGGAGTATTCTTATTCTCTCCACTGTGGGCGAAGGAACACGATATGACGATGAGCTCAACTGCTATTGAAGAGGTTAGCCTTGCTTCACCTGTGCGTATTGGCTGGGTTGGAGTCGGGGTCATGGGCGCTCCCTTGTGCGAACATCTCCTGCATGCGGGCTATGCGCTCAAGATTCATGGTCGTACCAAAGCCAAAGCTGATGGTCTTCTCCAGCAAGGGGCTCAATGGGTTGAGACGGCCGCTGAGATTGCTGTCGACACCGATGTTGTTTTTACGATGGTGGGATTTCCCAATGATGTTCGAGATATCTATTTGGGTAAAGAAGGGTTGTTATCAAAGTCTTGGCCTGGTCAAGTGTTTGTGGATCTCACAACCTCGGAACCAAGTTTGGCGGTTGAGATTGCCGAATGTGCTCGGGAACGACAAGCCTTTGCGCTGGATGCTCCCGTCTCCGGAGGTGATGTGGGCGCGAAACAAGGAATCTTATCCATCATGGTCGGTGGCGATCTTTCAGTCTTCGAAGCCCTCAAACCCATACTTGGCGTCTTTGGAAAAATCTTGGTGCATCATGGGTCGGCAGGTTGCGGGCAACATGCCAAATTATGCAATCAAATTACGATTGCCGGCACGATGATTGGTGTCTGCGAGTCGTTGCTGTATGCCCATCAGGCAGGGTTGAATGGCGACAAGCTTTTGGAGTCAATTTGCCAGGGGGCAGCCGGTTGTTGGACGTTGGATCATCTAGCGCCAAAAATGTTGCAAAGAGATTTTGCGCCAGGATTTTTTGTGGAACATTTTATCAAGGATATGGGAATGGCCTTGGCCGAAGCCAACCGTATGGGCTTACTCCTCCCAGGACTCGCGGTGGTTCACAAGCTGTATCAGGCGGTTCAAGCCCAAGGTCATGGGCGATCGGGAACGCATGCCCTGTTATTGGCATTGGAAAGTATGTCCCCTACACATCTCTCGGCCAATCAAAACTCTTCCTCCTCGTCATCTTCATCGGTGTGATGAAGAGTCGTTCTGATTTCCGGCAACATTTCCTCAGATTCGATGGACAAGGCTATAAAGCCTAAAAAGATCTTGAAGGTTCTTTCCATTTCGAGACGTTTACGCTGGTTGTCGATAATTTTCGAGAAGACCCCTAAGCCCGACAAGCTCCTAGGCGTTGGGTTGGCCTTACATCTGGTCGCTAGGTATCTGATGAAGGGAGTGTTAACGATTAAGGAAGCTGTGGAATGTTTAGAGAAGCTGAGCGATGAGCAAAGGCTAGATGTCCTTTTGCCTCTTTCCCCTCCCGTTGCATCATTCTGGAAATATTGCACGACCAAGAAGGTTCAAATTGGCTGCGGCCTTGAACTGTCTTCGCACCGTTTGTATGCGTCAGAAGAATTAGCCTTCCTTCGCCAGGATCCCCAGGAATAAGATCGCGAGGCCCATCCTTTTTTTTGCTGGTTGTTTGTCTGACACTTGCTTGTGAGTGACAGGATCTTTGACTTTCTGTTCTCGGCTTGATTTGAGGGACCGCGATTTCCCGGTATTGATCGTTTCAGACAAATGTGTCTGTAGATTCTGCTTATTGACTTGAAGAGGGGCAATAATCGGAGAAGGGGTATAGGTGCGGGCTTGGCCTTCCCCAAGCAGAAGCCCCGCCAGGAGAATCATTCCTGTGAGTCCACTCAGGCACCAGACTCTGGCTGTAGGGTTCTGAAGAATCTGTTTCATGTTTTGAGCCCCCCTGATGCGACGTTTGAGTGCCGCAGGAAATAATTTCAGGTCCATCATCTTATCGCCATCTCTTTGGGAATCTTGCGCAATGAAGCGTTTATGGTTGTTTCAGCACAATGTGGTCATTCTTTGGAGATTTTATGATAAGAGGGTCGGTCGTTTTCCAAAAACAAAAATTCTTGAATTATGCTGAACGGTGAATCGAGGTTGGGCAAAAAAAGGTATTGTTAATTTGACATAGATAATCACACTCTAAAAAGTATTGAAAACAAAAGACAAAAACTTTAAAAAGCTACACATATTTAACAATGCCAGGTTTTCAAATATTCTCTGAGTAGTCGATATTTTTACTTAATGAGAAAGGAGCATGTTCCTGCCACTGCATTGGTAGCGTAGGGCAGGGAATGGGGTGAACACACTCATGGTCGTCAGCCTCCTGAGACTTAAGTTTCCTTTTAGCCTGGCCGAAGGGGAACGAGAAGTCCTTTTGGAGGATTGCGATGGCTGGGTTCTTGACATCATTCCGCAAACGCTTCCTGCTGTTTTTGGGTTGCTCAACTCTGCATTCTCCAGGCGCTGGGTCTTACTCGAATCTTCCATCCTATTCCCTTCTCGTCGGCCTTGTGATTTTTTGGGGCATTGCACTGGGTTTACCATTGAGGAGCGAAGCGGCTCCGGGCTCTGATTTGCCCTTGAAGCATATTCGAACGTCTATTCCCATTTTGGGGACGACGAAGAATGGTAATGCTGAGCCGATTGGGATTGTTGCCGAAATTCAATTGGAATTTCTTCAACGTCCTGATCACAAAGGGCTAGATGTAGAATTTCTGACAACACCTGGAAAATTTTCTCCATATGCCCAACGTTCCGTCATGCAAGCTCTCCATCGGGTCTTAGAAGCTGCCGAATTGAACCCTGATTCTTGGACGATCCGCTTCCGATTGCCATACCCAGGCGTAACGCTGTACGGGGAAAGCTTATCGGCGATGGCTGCATTGAATATTGTCGCCATCGCGAAGAATGAGCCGGTTGATGAAGAAACGGTCCTGACTGGCACGGTGACGGCTGATGGGAATGTAGGAACCGTAGGTGGCGTGCCATTGAAGATTTTGGCGGCATATGAACAGCATTTTCGCAGAGTTTTGATTCCTGAAGAACCGGATATTGCTGATGATGACTGGGAAACCCCTTTTCTCATGGAAGTTCTGCCTGTTGGCTCTATTAGCAAAGCGTATTTGGCTCTGACGAATCGGCCACTTCGAACTTCCCTAAAAAAGCATTCGCTCACCGCTGGTTTAACTCCCTAAGGGCTGGTCTTCCGTTCAAGTATTCGAATTTCAATTTTTTCTCTCGGATGAACCTGTACGCGCGTAGACATTGGTTTATTCTAACTATCAATTTTTTGGGTATGCTTGATTCTTAGGTCGGAATATTTCTATGGTGAGAAGAGGGTGATAGAAATTGTTAGGTACACTTCACCATTGACCGATGTTCAATCTGTGTTCGCGATGAGAGATTCCTATTCATGAAGTCTGAGCCTCCACCCTGCTTTGCGGTTGATATTGATAACGTCTTGGGGAGAGCTGAACCCGAAGTTCAGCGCCTGTTTCAGGAAGTAACGGGAAAGGTATGGCCCGTGGGAATGTACGGCAGCGCTGGAGGGCTGGATTCGAGTGCGATTCAAGAAGATTTAATCGAGAAAATTTTTTCCCGGTTTCATGAAGAATGTATTTCTCAGTTACCGCTGTTTCCTGGGGCCAAGTACACCTTAGAGGTCATTCACCGAACGTATCGCATCATTATGGTGACGGCCAGGCGTCCCTATTCACGGCCGCAAACGCTGGAGTGGTTAACGAGACATGGTCTTCCCTTCGATGCTTTGTACCATACCGAAGAAAAAACGGAGATTCCGGAATCAATCACTCTTGCAATTGATGATCATCCTCATCATCTTCAAAGCTATCAAGCGGTTGGGGCAAGGGTATTCGTTATGGACCAACCCTGGAACCGTCATGTTGTGGATGCGAAAGTGATTCGTATAACCGGTTGGGATGATCTATTGCAGTGGTGGCATGTTCGACGGATTGATCCGTGGCGTGATATTTCGAATGAAACTCCTGCTCCATACCATTTTTGGAAACGTCTCCCGATTCCGGCTTAGGGTTCGCGAAACAATACCTTCCCAGAATTCGCGCCAAAGTTTTTTGGGCCAGGTTGGGTCGCTCTGATGGAGCACAACCGCAGGTGTAGCAAGGCCTACGCTAAGGATTGTGGGAGTGAAGATCGGCCCAAGCTGGCCTGAAGGTGGGATGCGAAAATGGGAAGGTATTGTTTCGCGAGCACTTAGTTTCAGATTCCTCCGGTTTTCCAGCAAGCCCTTTTCCTTCTTGTGTTATTCCAGGGGTTAAACCTAAAAACAGCAGTTGGATCACGAAAGTCTGCACAACCCCTTGTAAATGTGAAAATTGACTCATCACCCACAAGGTGACCACGCAATTCTTCCATTCCCTATGCCCATCAATTGCTTGCATAGCTTTTTTGCGCGCAACTGCCGCTTTTAGGTTAAAGCAAGGTTTTCGGCAAACGAACCGAAAAGAAGTCGTGAGCGTTTATCTGTGCTTCCCGAACTATTTTGGCATCAAAGCCTGAGAATTTTAGAAGAAATCTCAAAAATAATCAGAGGTTTTAATGATTTACCATCCTATTCAAACGATATTATTGGCTGACGATAACATTGATGATTGCGAATTGGTAAAAGAAGCCTGGGCAGAATTCCCAATTGGCGAACGGTTGCGACTAGTGAATGATGGAATAGAGCTTCTGGATTATCTGTACCGCAGAGGCGAATTCATGTCTCCAGAGTCCTCGCCTCGTCCCAGTGTGATTTTGCTGGATTTAAATATGCCTCGCATGACTGGCATTGAAGTCCTCGTGGAGATTAAGCAGGACCCTGCCTTCGCTGGAATTCCTATAGTGGTGTTGACAACATCAAAAGCCCCGCGGGACATTATCCAAACGGCCGGGTTACGGGTGAATGGGTATATGCAAAAACCCAATGCCTATTCTGGTTACTTGCAGATTTTTACCAATTTGCGTGAACATTGGGCGGAAATTCTGGACCGGCCTTTTTCCCGTGGAGGGGCCGATTGGAACGGAAATCTGGCCTGGTGTTAGGTAATGAGCCTGTTGAATATTTCTCTCCCATGGCGTGTAAATGCCCGCGGTGCAACTGATGTCAACAGCCAAGGGGAGCCAAGGGGAATGGTCAAAAAAGTTCGCCCAGCAAGGCCGCGAATTGCTTGCTAGATCCCGCTGGGGCTAACCGTTGTTTGACGCGCGGAGCGTACACTTAGTACGCGAGCACGGCAAAAGGGCGAGAACGCCGCTGGCGGCTTTTTTCAACATTCCCGTAATTGAATCCTTGTTCTTGTGCTTGTTTATCCCATTCGTGTCTCGCCTTGTCCGAGGGCAAGTGACCTACCATTTCATTCTAGATTTGTGAATCTTCCTCACGTATAGTCCTCCTGCTACTGGCTGACCACCGTCGTGGACATGGCGCCCCCGTTTTCCGTTGGCCATCTCTGATCAAGGAGGATTCGAATGCGACAAAGTCTATTTGATCCACATACCACCAAATATCGCCATCAGTTATACCGGGTTTCTTAGTAGGTGAGGTGTGCCTTGTTGATCTCTCTATTTCCACTGAGGTTCACGATGGACTTCTGGCCGGATCTTCCGGAATAAAGAATTTTCTTCCTCCACTAAAGTTCTTCCCCCACTAACCGACAGTATTCTATACAGACTAATGAGAAGTGGTTGATGGCTCACCTGCTGCTAACCCTTGGGGGATTTTTAGCACCGTAAACGATTAGAAACCATGAGGATAATGGGAACTGTTATGAAAACACATCTTTTTTTGATTGGTGCTCTGTCAGTGTTGGGAACATCACTTTTGACCACGAGTTACGCAGCAAGTCCTTCCGAGTACTTGCATTTCACACGGCATCGGGATTCCAATGGCAATTTGCTTATGGCGCCAACTCAGCATCAAGCTGAGCCATCAGTTATGCAAAAAACGGTGATGCCGTCTCAACCTAAGACCTTTGAGCGACGGAGCACTGAATGGGGCATGAGTGTCCAAGAAGTGAAAGAGAATGAACCGGTCCAGTTCTCTTGGGAATTACAGTCACCAGTGTTGTCCGACTATGAACAGCGGGTGGCCTACTACACTCAAATTGAGGGGGTTGAGGCAGCCTTAACCTATACATTTTATGAAGATCATTTAGGGCAGGCGAAGTATGTTTTTGAACCTCAGCATGACGATGCGGTGGAATATGTGCAAGATTTTCATACCCTGAAAAATTGGATTAGCCAAAGCTATGGCTCACCCGCATCTGTTCAAGAAATTTGGCTAGAGAAGCTCTATCAATATAACGAGAATCTGTGGGGACAAGCGGTTATGCGCGGGCATTTAGTGATGGTTGCTGAGTGGAAAAACCCCGGGACGGACATTGTCCTCGTGCTGAACGGAGGAGATGATACGGTCGGATTGGTGGCAGATTTTTCCAGCACGACTTTTATGGTTCCGGTGTCGTTTGATCCGCAGAGCCAGGAAGAAAGTGTCGAAGAGGTGATTGAAGATAACACCATCCAAGAAGCCCTTCCTACGGAACCGACGGCAGATGCACTGGCTGAAGAAGTGTCCGTACAAGACATCCCGAATGAAAGCGGGGATAGTGGCGAATTTTATCCTGAAACTGAAGTCGCTTCCCAAGGACCGGTAAGCGAAATGGACGAATTAGAAGAAATTGAGCAAATGCTCAATGAAGAATATCCTTTAAGCGAGCTAGTGGAACCTGCCATGGAAGGTGGTCTGGTGGACGAGGGTATGAATGAAGGCGTGCGTGAGGAAACTAGGATTGAGGCTGGTTCCGACACGCAAGCGTCGGTGAATACCGAAGAATTATATCCTGAATTCATGGACGAGCATCCCGTGGATGAACAGCACCTTCTGGACGAGGGTATGAACCAAGATCATGCCATTGAACCATCGGTCGACGCGCAAGCGCCAGAAAGTGCGATGGATATGCCCGAAGAAATGCCGTCAGAGCCTTTCATCGAAGAGCAGGCTACGGAAGCGCATCCTACGGATGAACATGCTATGGATGAGCATGCCAATGACCATGCGATGGAAACCGAATCGGAATTAGACCCACTACACCTGTAAGTTACATGCTTCAGAATTTTTGAGGCCCTATCTGTTTTCTTCATCACATCTTTTTGCTAGGGGAATGGACACATTCTCCTAGCATTTTCTTTTCCCGCCAATCGATTACGCCTGTCCTACAGCTAGAACCACATTCTTCCCTTAATATCATTGCCATAAGTGGAACTGGCTGTTTGCCCTCGTGCCTGCTTCGACGTTCGTAGCCCTTCTCTCTTTACCAATACCAATAGGGATAATGCCCATAGAAGCGGCCTCGTGGGCCCCAATAAGGATAGGCATAGGGATATGGTCCCCAATAGGGGTAAGGTTGGCCATATCGGGGATAATCCGAAGTGGGCCAAACTTTGAACTGTTTGATGGTGAGGGTTGGGTACGTATATTCCGTTTCGTCCAGATTTTTTTTTACGGACCCGGAGAGTTCTCCAACTAGGGTGATCCGGGTTCCAGAAGGAACCGTGGCTGGATCTAAAAACTCCTGTTGGTATGCAATATAGCGACCTTGGGACTGGGTCAGTACGGTTGTGGGCTCCCGTTGCTCGATAAGAGGTAATTGAAGGATGATGAGTTCAGTAGAATGTTGTAGGCGTTTAGCTGAAAGGATTTGTCCGCCGAGTACCACTAGTTGTCCCTTATGTTCCTCCGGAAACGCTTTGATTTGAGAGAATGACAAAGAGTCATTGAGTTGATTGGCTAAATCGGGTGAAAGCGTGGCTTTGTAAGGCTCAGCACAACCAGCCCCAAGAACAAGGATGCCTAATCCTACCCCTAGCTTCAAGAAGAGATGGGTTGGTTTTCTGATTACGGTTGCAAGTTGCACCATGTGTTAAACCTCATGGAGCTCCGAACATTCAATCTTAGGGCTTTTTCTTGGGTGTGGCAAAGGTGATTTCTGTTGCGACCCAATCATGATTTTGAGGCAGCCCTTTTTTGGTGACTTCGGCGACCAGACGGTCGCCCACTTGTGGGCGAGCATCTTTCTTGTGGATGCCGTTTTGTTGGAAAGTGGTCTGGGGTTGAAAGGCAAGAGAAAGGGAGTCTCCTTTGGTGGTTTGAATGACGACATGATCGGCTTCTATTGCGGTCACGTTCCCCATGATATGGGCAGCATCTCCGTGAGCCCAGGTCAATGTTGGAAGAATCAGGACAGAAGCAAGAATCAGTAAGCGACAAACGGTTCTCATTGCAAGGCTCCTCGGTTAATCGGATTAATGATGATGGGGAGTGGCAGGTTTCACGTCTTCACCCGATAAAAATTGATCAAGCATCTCTTGTTGTTCTCGTTCTGCACGGGTCAGGGGATTATCTTTTTTCATCTCTGCGATTTCCTCAGGTGTGATATCCGGCAAATGGCGTATAAAAAAAACAAGTTTCCAGCTTTCCCGATCTTCTTCGGGAGGCCCTTTGCCCCAGGCTGGCATGCCGGTGAAACGAATGCCCGAATGAATCACGTAAAAGAGTTCTCCATCTTGCATCGATTGAATGACTGGGTCACGAAGGTCCGGAACCGGCGGATAAAAATTTGGCCCCATATGCGTTTTTCCGCTTCCATCATTGGCATGGCAGGTAGCACAATGGTCGGCAAAATGATGCCGTGCTTCCGCTAAAATCTCTGGAGAAAAACGAATGGGATTGGCCATCTTGAGGAAATGACTTGGTGTGGCCATATGGCGAATGAATCTAGCAATTTTGATTTCCCATTCGGGTGGAGTGGCTTTGGCGGTAAAGGTGCCTGGGAGAAACCACAGGGCGGCCAGGATCCCGCCAATGATTAAGAGCAAGCATAAGAAGAACAGCCATTTAATTCGTTTCAACATAGGATACCTGTATGGATGAGTGTACCTGGTCGGAGATTTTCGTTACAAGTCGGACATGGGTATAGGAAACTTACGATTGCTAGCCGATAGGTAAATACAAGACAATCATGGGAACTATGAGGGAAATGATAGGTTTAGGAATACTACTATGCCGGAAACATTATTGTAATGCGTGGTTGCTATGAGTGAGGTATCGACGGCATGGGTTCAGGGGTTGAAAAATCCCGAATGTTATCCCCACCCGGTTGACCAGGTGAGACTGGTTGAAACCCATATTTCGTGGGTCCTATTAACCGGATGTTACGCTTACAAGATCAAAAAGCCGGTGAAGTTTTCGTTTGTGGATTTTTCAACATTAGAAAAGCGTCGATGGTTTTGTGAGGAAGAAGTGCGACTAAACCGCCGGTTGGCGCCTGAAGTGTATCTTGGAATCGTTCCACTCACGGGTTCTCCGTTGGTTCCTCGCATAGATGGACTAGGCCCTCCATTTGAATTCGTAGTCAAAATGAAACAATTTTCTTCCGAGCAAGAGGTTCACAACATTCTTGCTAGCAAAGAACAGTCTGAAGTCTTTATCTCCCAATTGGCTGATAGGATTGCGCAGTTTCATAACCAAATTGAAAAGACTGAAGAACAATCGCCTTATGGAAATCCAGACATGGTTTGGCGACCGATGAAGGAGTGCCTGGATGAAATGCCTCTCTATCTTCTCACTCAAACCACTCAGCGATATTTAACTCGAATTGATAGATGGCTACAGAAGGAATGGCGAAATTTGTACGACGTCTTTATTCAACGGAAACAATCAGGCTATGTTCGAGAATGTCATGGGGATCTTCATTTAGGAAATATCGCCGTGTTTGAGGGGGATGTGTGTGTGTTTGATGCATTGGAATTTGAGCCACGTCTTCGCTGGATTGATGTCATGAGTGAAGTGGCCTTTTTGGCGATGGATTTGGAAAAACATGGTCGCGAGGACCTAGCCTTGATGTTCTTGAATCGATACCTGGAATTGACGGGAGATTACGAAGGTCTGAGAGTCTTTCGGTTTTACCAGGTCTATCGGGCTTTAGTTCGAGCGAAAGTGGCCGGGTTACGATTGGCCCAGTTGAAAGAAAGCGGTGTTGAAGAGGAGAAGGCCAAAAGTGAACTGATTGGATACGTGGAATTCGCGCAACGTTTCATTTCCTGTGCTTCTCCGTCCCTTATCTTGATGCATGGGGTTTCGGGAACTGGAAAAACCACGGTGTCCACAGAAATAATAAAAGCCATTGGTGCGATACGTGTGCGGTCTGATGTGGAGCGGAAGCGTCTGTTTGCAGAAACATTGAAGCCCAAGACCGAAGATCTTCAAGATCCCAGTCTGTACCGCTCAGACATGACAGAGCGCACCTATGATCGGTTGCGGGATTTGGCACGAATTCTTTTGTGCGCGGGGTTTTCGGTAGTGGTTGATGCCACGTTTCTTCGACGACGTCAGCGAGAGGCCTTCAGGGTGTTAGCTAATGAACAGACATGTGCCTGGTTTATTTTCGATGTTTTCGCTCCCGAGGCGGTCTTGGCAGAAAGGATAGAACGGCGCTTCCGAGAAGGGCGTGATGCATCAGATGCGACCGTCGCCATTATGGAACGCCAACAAGAAATCGAAGAGTCTTTTACTCCGGCAGAACAACCGCATGTCATGAGCATGGATTCAACAGACCCACAAGGAATTATTTCGGCGATCAGGGAACTCAAGACAAGAATGGTCAGCTGGGCTAAGAAAGATGAGTCTATGGGATGATTGATTTAATCTTTTTCATGATTGATTATGATGGGTGTCTGTATTGTATGGTTACTGAAAGGTTGTCGAACGCCATATGATGACGAATTGGCGTAGCATGAGACTCGGAATGGAATTGTGGGGCTTCTCATTTTATTTGGTCTTTCAGGATTGGCAATCTATATCAATTGCAAAGGTCGGCTAAATCCTTCTGCTATTCCATTAAATTTGAGATGCGCTGATCGGTGCCACCCAATTCAAGATATTGTCGGTAGTGCTTTTTCGCCCGCTCTAAATCTTCCTTGTGAAATTCATAAAAAGCCCCGACATTGAACTGGCCTTCTACAGAATTTGGTTGTAGGGCTATGCCTTTCTGATACGCCTCCTCTGCCTGGTCGAATTGGTTTTCTGCGACCAAAAGCACACCTAAATTAAAATAGGCTTCGGAATCAGCGGGATTCAACTGCGTGACTCGTTGGAAATGCGCAATAGCCTTTTGTGACTGGTCTTGCTGTTGATATAGGTATCCCAGATTATAATGGGCTCCTGCATGGTCCGGTTTGTTCTGTATGACGTGATTGTAGGCCTCTATCGCTTGATCGAATTGCTGGTGTTGTTCGGCGAGGCGGCCCAGTAAATACCATCCTTCCGTATGCTGTAAATCATGTTTTGTTAGGCGTAACAAAAGTTTCTGCGCCTGTTCGATTTGATTTCTTTGCGTGAAATGATAGGCCAGGTGATAAAGCGCCTCCGAGGCCAATGGCTGGCTTTGGAGTACCGTTTCGTATTCCTGGATGGCGTTGTCTGTTGCACCCGTCTGATCGAGTATTTTGGCAAGTGTTAAGCGGGCTTCCCAAAATCCAGGGTAAAGGGTAAGGGCATGTTGGAGTTGTTGCTGAGCCTCAGCAATCTTTTCTTGCTTTAAGAGCAGTAACCCCAGATCATATCGTGCTTGGGCAAAGGAGGGATTCAGGTAAACGGCCTGTTTGAGTGCCGGGATCGCCTTGTTTGCGTCCTGTGTGCGCCGAAATTGCACGATTCCCAAAAGATGATGGGCTTTTGAGTAAGCTGGGAATTCCTTGATGGCCTGTTGAAGAAGTGAATCAGCCTGATGAAAATTCTGGTCTTGAATAGCGGAAACGGCTTGTTGGTAGAGGTCACCGGCCGGATGACTCAAGGCTGGCATCGGCCAAAAACTGAGGAGAAAAATGATGGGGAGATGTAGGTTGAATGGAAATGTATGGCCTGGCATAGGATATTCCTAGTAACGTCATGACTCTGTTGAGGGTTTGGTCGCGATGCTCATGCTCGTGATCCCACTGAGTCGAATGAGATCCATGACTTTAATGACTCGTCCATGCGGGACTTGTTCATCGGCATTGATCAACAAAGAAGGGTCGGAGGAAGATTGTCGAAGATTGGCCAGGCGCATTTCGAGTTCCTGTAAGGTGATGGCCTCTTTGTTGTAATAGAGGCGACCTTCCCGGGTCAGTGTGAGTGACACATGTTCGACAATTTTATCTGTTGAAGATTCGGTAGTGGGCAGTGTGACTGGCATGCCATGCTGGACGGTCATGGCCAAGGTGGCAATCATGAAAAACACCAGCAAAAAAAACATGGTGTCGATCATGGGAATAATTTCAATACGGGGTTTCTTTTTGACAAAAGCCGGTAGTTTCATGGCTTGGTTTGGCCGACAACGGGTTGGAGAACAGCCTCGGTTTTAGTGGCATAATGTTCGATTTTTTCAGTTTCTTGTTCCAAGCGCGCTAAGAAAAAATTGTAAGGAATCAAAGTCGTCACAGCGACGAAAATTCCGGCGGCGGTACAGATCAGAGCTTCTGCGACTCCTCCAGTAACCGCGTGAGGATTGCCCAGGCCAGATTCTGACATGATGCCAAATGAATCGATCATGCCAATGATGGTCCCCAGAAGTCCCAAGAGCGGGCCGAGCGTGATGATAGTATCCAATGCGGGAAGGCCGCGTTTCATCTTGGTGATTTCTGCAATAGCTGAGGCTTCCATGGCTTTGGTGGAGCAGTTGGTGCGCTGGAGTACCCCTGTGGAAATAACGCGAAGAACAGGACTGGTTTGATTCTCTGCCAACGCCAGGGCATCGGCGAATTTCTCTTGTTCGATAAGCAAAAGCATCTTAGGCGCAAAACGGCTGGCCCCAAATTTTTTAAAATAGATGAAGCGTTCAATGCTAATGGTGAGAGCTAAAAGTGAGCAGCCAATAATCGGAATCATCATCCATCCGCCGCTTATAAGTAGGTTGATTATGCCCATTCTCGTGCTCTTTATTCTGGTTCCTCGATCCTTAGCTGCTGAGATCAAATTTAATGGGAATGTCGACCCATTTCGTGATGGGAATGTTCCCGTCTTTGGCTGGTTGAAATGTCCAGCTTTTGACTGCTTCCTGTGCTGCCTGATCCAATGTTGGATGCCCACAGCTTTTCCGAATGTTCACCTGATTGGGCACCCCGTTTGTGTCGATGAGTGTGCGGACGATGACGGTCCCTTCCCACCCGGATTCTCTCGCCACACGCGGGTAGACCGGCCTGAATGATGAGATGATGGTTGGTCTGGTACTGGTTGATCCAGTGAGAGCAGGTGGTGTGGCTGTGAGTGTCTGAGGCTTAGTCAATGTTGGGGGTGCGGGCAGTGAGCGAGCTGTCGAGCGCTCTTTACTGACAATCGGTATCGGGGGCATGGCATGATTGGCAGCGTCCTGTCGAGTGTGTCTTGTTGGCAAGGAGGGTGACGCCTGTTGAGTCTGTGCCGGAACCCGCATTTTCATCATGTCCCTGGCTGCCATGGCCTGTGAGGCACGGATATCTTTTAAGATGGTTTTTGCCGGTTTGGGAAGTGCCAAAGCAGACGGCTTCACCGCAGGTAGCGGAGAAAGAGATGCCCGCAACGGCGGTGCCGGAGGTTGCGCTTGATTGAATCGTGTTGGAGGAATAGGCGGGGAAGGCGGTTTCTGCATTGCAGCACGTGGTTGCATGGGTGTCGGGGGAGTTGGCGCTGTCTGAAAAACTTGTGGCCCTGGCAATAAGGTGAGCTGAACGGTTGGGGTTTCATCGTTCGCGATTTGGGTATTGGGCAAGTAGCTTAAGCCGGCCACGAGCAGTCCATGCAATAAAAGGCTACCCAATGCGCTAAGAACAAAAATGCGGGTATCCGAAACCTGATCAGGAAAGGTGGATGTCACGACCCGATCCGTTTCAGCAGTTTGGTAATTCGTTCATCTTGTCCGCCCAGCTTCACAAATTCTTTATAATATTCCAGCGCTTTTTCCGGCACATTATGATGAAATTCATAGAGTAGCCCCAAATTATAATGGGCTTCTGATAAATGAGGATCCAGGACCAACGCGGCCTGGTACTGTTCTTCAGCCTGCTGCAATTTCGAAAGGGCGGTATAGGCCACGCCTAAGTTGATATGGGCTTCGGGATTGTCCTTATCCAGGCGGAGGACATTTTTAAATGCTTCAGCAGCTTCTGTGTATTGCTCTTGTTGTTGATACAAGATTCCCAGATTGAAATAGGGGGCGACCAATTTTTGTTGAAGGGTGATGACTTGTTGATACGCATGAATGGCTTGTTCGGTCTGGTTGGCTTGTTGAGCCAATGATCCCGTCATCAACCAGCCGTTTATGTGGCCAGGGTTCTGAGTAGTCAATTGCTCAACATAAGGCTGTGCTTGTTCGAAATTTCCCTGCTGAACGAACCAAAAGGCCAGGCCGTAGAGAGAGTCCGCTTGATGGGGGGCTATTTCCAAGACCCTACGATGAGCGTCGATAGCCTTGGTTGCCTGTTGTTGCTGGTCGAAGAGGACGGCGAGTGCCGTCCAGCTTTCTAGATAATTCGGGTAGATCGTTGAGGCCTGACGAAATGCTTGTTCGGCCTGCTCGAATTTCCCCTGATCTTGAAAGACAAATCCCAAATCCACATAAGCTTGGGCAAATGAGGGATAGGCTTTGACCGATTGTTTCAGCGCGGCAATGGCTTCTTCCGGTTGGTGCAGTTGCGTCAAGACTAGACCAAGGAGGTGATGCGCTTCAGCATAGTTGGGATAGAGATGGATGGCGCGCTCCAAGGGAGATTTAGCAGAACTCCATTGATTGTGCTGATAGGCCGTATAGGCTTGAGCGAGCAGATCTTGAGCTTGCCCCCCATAACTAAATGGTTTGGGGCTGAAGGCCACGATTAAGGCAAAAAACACGAAAAGGCAGGTGTGTCTAATTGAGTTCATCTGTCGGTCTTTTAGGCACGTCATGGAACATTTACTGTACCAGATCAAATTGAATCGGAATGTTAACAGTGGAAGCCACCGGAAACCCACCATTTTTTGCGGGCTCAAAGGTCCAGTTCTTTGCGGCCTGTATCGCGCTGTTGTCTAACAATGAATATCCAGAGCTTTCATGGATAGCGGCGGTTATCACCCTTCCATGGGGGGTAATGCTCAATTGTAGAATAACTCTTCCCTGCCATCCGGACTCTCTGGCTCTTCGGGGATAGGGGGGGCGTTCAGTTTTTAATGGTTTAACCGGAGTTGCAATCCCACGGATTTTCCCCGTCTGGTCTATGAGGACCCGGGAAGTGTGTGGGTGACTTCTGTTGATATGGATTTCAGGAAGGGGAAGAGCCCTGCTAAGATTTTTATGGAGTTCAGGGCGGAAGATGGGTAGTGGAAACGAAAATGCTTGAGTCGTTGACTTAAGGGTTTTTCCGGTTACTTCAATGACGTCCAATGTTTCAATTTCTGATTCTGAAAATACCTCTGGAAATGTCTGAGGAACCCAACAGAGAAAGCCTAGGCCTATAATTGGGACAAGTAGCAGTGGGTAAAAGAAGAGCAGGGATGTCCCATGTTTTGAGAGGAGGGGAAAAGTAGCTTTTCCGGTAGGAGTTTCTCGCATAACGAATCAATTTCTCAAACACATCAGTAGGAATTCAAGAGCTTTGTGCGTAAGGTTTGAAATTCTTCTTCGGTAATGAGCCCATCGTTTTTTATCTGCTCCAATTCTCGTAATCGTTCGGCAAGAGTTTTATGCACCGAAGGGCCCTGGCCTATAAGGGAATCATCAGGCGGTTTCTTTATTCTCGGTTTTTGAGGTGTGTTCTCGTACTCGATAATGACATGTTGAGGCCATGCCGTGATAAGCCTTTGCCACGCTGGTGTTGGTTGTACGGTACCGGTTGGTCCGGGAATCAGGTCATACTCAGGAAGAGAAAGGACTTGTAATGGGTTCGCACGAGTTTGAATAATTTCCGTCTTGCCTATGGTCGGATGTCGATAGTTCGCTAATTGAAAATGAAGTCTCCCTTCCTGGATATAGCATCCGCCCGATGTAATCAGAGCGGTGTTCTGAGGTTGTGCATCTTCAATGAAAAATAGGGCCTCTTCTAATGGTGTGGCCCGCTGGAGGCCTTGGCTGAGGTGTTTAGAAAGAAATGCAGTGACGGCGGGTGAGAAGGCTGGTGAAGATTCTGGAAGGCGTGGTACAGCTGTATAGGCAAAACCATTTCCGTGTGAGGAAGCTCGTCGAGGGCTCACAGTAAAGGAGCGCAGGATGTTGCCCAGCTTGCTTTCGGATAGAGATGCAGGATGACTGTGGTTAAGCTGGTTCGCGCGAGCAGTGACTTCAAGGCGGACGAATTGATGCTGGTCCTCATATACCATTCTTGATACGGGGGCTGTTGCCATACAGCCAAGTGTCAAGCACGTGCTAAATGTAAAAACTGTTACGGCCATCCAGCGTCTGGAAGAGAGAGGCAATCATATCAATGAACCATTAAGTAGTCGCAAAGGTGTTGAGTATTGTCATCTACGTTGATGTTATGTTTTTGAAAAAACTCTCATGGTCATGGCGAACGTTCTTATTTAGAACGAATGTGAGAGGTCTTTTCTTCTATCAGAAATGATTTTTTTCCCACATCTATCCCTTATTTCTTTACATAAAAAATTATTCACGCACGGTTCCCGGTTAGCTAGGAGTGCCGACATTAAAGAATTTCACGAATCCGGTCAAAAAGCTGACGCCCTGTTCCAGCCCTCCGTTAAAATCCTGGACCAAAGGAACTTGCGAATAAAAGTACCAACTTGTGCTGTCGTTGAAAGTCAGCATGAGCCCTGGTGTAAACATGAGGTTTGTGAATCCGGTGTTTCGAACCGGCCTGGTTCGGAAATTATCATCCAGAACGGTTATCCCCGACAGGCCGGGACCAATACCTCCTGCTTGGGTTAACGTACTTCTATAGTTGTCATGGACCTTGTACGTCCAGTTCAGTTGCCCGGATAGGTTGATTGCGGACGTGACATTGTAGCTCAGGCCTCCGCTGACAATGTGGGTGTCCCCGAATTGGTAATCAAATTTATTTTTGAAGGTATGTTTATAGGTATATGAGAAGAATTGATTCAATGTGTGTGGAATAAGTTCATAGGATTGAAAAATGTGACCCACTGCCCCGTAGCCGCCACGGCCGGCTTGAAGGGTGGGCTCTTGGACGACCCCTTCTGAATTTCTGGCTTCAAAATCGCCAGTGGGAAATACCACGCCTGTTCCGACGACTACCAAACTTCGAAGAGAGGGCAGAAAGCCATATTTTGCCATGAGTTGGATGTCTCCGAGACTTGACGTATCAAAATTTTCAAACTCACCTTCACCTTCGTTAGGTCCGGCATTAGGCTCTACCCCTACTTCGATTCGGTGGTCATGATCCCTGAAAACCACCGGGACAGTGAGCTGAAGGGTGAAATTGTCGGTGATTCCATAATTCAGGTTGAGTCGAACCTGTTGATTGATCGTTTCAAATTCTTTGTGCTCATCAAGAATTTGCACTTTTTCTTCCAAGTTGACGGCAGCGACTCGGTTATTCGGGCCCGTTTGTGGAGCGTAACTGTAGGCAAGGTCAGCACGGAGGGTCCCTTTGGGTTGAAAGCTCGGCTGATTGCCAATGGCCAGAAAGCAGGAGGCTGACCCGCAACTGGCATGAGCAGAGGCAAGGGTCAAGGGAACAAATACAATAGGGAAAATAATGAGCAGTAGAATGTGTTGAGTAAAGAACCGTCTATATTTCATGAACAATATTCCTATTAATATGGATAAATGATTCCAAATATTGTAAAGACATAACAGGCCTACCTCCGTCTTCCCCTCATGGAGACAGAATAGGAGTGTAGAGCCCAAGGAACACGACAAGTTAGAAAAAGAGGATTGTTTTCAAAAGAGTTGGTGGGCCGCGGGCGAGGAGAGGTGATACATTGATAGCGAGAAAGGAATTGAATGTTGGCAATCCCAGGTTGTAGGCATAGCTTTGAGCAAGTGGAGGAGTAGGATCTGCAATCTGTGCCATTTGCCCTGCACTGCAGAGGAGTGTGCATAAGGGGGTTGCATGAGTGGCTGAATCATGTTGGGCATGAGCATGCACATGACCCAGTAGTTGGAAGGGCAACCAAGCATTTACACATAAAAGGGAAGCGACAAGAAAGATCGTCGCGCTAGATAGGAATAGGCGTTTCACGGGACCGGGGCAAACTTTCTGGGTACTGTCGTTTCTTGGAGTAATGGTTGAACGGTTTCTAGAATAGAATGTTCCGTAAGCAGGCCACCCTTCACAATTTTTCTGACATGCCCGGTTTTGTCAATAAAAATACTCACGGGAAGACCAACGACACCATATTGATTGGCCACATGATTATCCGGATCGAGAAGAACGGCAAACGTGTGTTGATGCTCCTGAATGTGGTCACGAACTTTCTGGATGTCTTCTAATTCATTGATCGCGAGCACCACAAACCCTTGATCCCGTACGGCGTCATAGGCGGCCTGCATGGCCGGCATTTCTTTGGTGCAGGGTTGGCACCAGGTGGCCCAAAAATTTAGCAGAACCACTTTGCCTCGATACTGGTCAAGCGAACCTTCCACTCCCGCTAAACTGGAGAGCTGGAATGCCGGTGCAGGACTCCCTATAAGAGGCGGACGACTGGCCATGCCCCAAGAGGAAGCGATCAATGAACTAATTCATTGATCGCGAGCACCACAAACCCTTGATCCCGTAGGGCGTCATAGGCGGCCTGCATGGCCGGCATTTCTTTGGTGCAGGGCTGGCACCAGGTGGCCCAAAAATTTAGCAGAACCACTTTGCCTCGATACTGGTCGAGCGAACCTTCCACTCCCGCCAAACTGGAGAGCTGGAATTCTGGTGCAGGACTCCCAATAAGAGGCGGTCGACTGGCCATACCCCACGATGGAGTAATCCCTATTCCCAGACAAACGAGGGCGATGGTAAGGCAGAGGGCGACCTTTCCGATTCTCTTTCTCATGACACGTTCTCCTTTGGCATACAGGAAACCCAATAGATTCCAAGATACTGGATGAAGTTGGAAACTCGAATATCCGTGACACCCCACTACACATGAACCTTCGGCTAGCAGTAAGCCTGGGAGGTTGAGTGCTGGGGATGGAAGATCAAATGTTAAAAAGGGTCAGACCTGGAGGAGCCCTGGCGGGGAGGAAGACTTGAGGAGGAGCCAGTATCGAAGAAATTGGTGAAGGTTGAATAATTTCCAGCAATGAAAAGCTTGGAGAGAGAATTTGAGAGTCAGTAGATATGGTTTGCGCGGCAGTGCACATCCATGCACAAATACCGGTGGTGTGTGTTTGTGCTGAATGGTGGTGGTGATCAATGGAATGCGAGGCAAGACTGAGTGGCATCGAGCCCAGCGTGAGCATGAGAACGATACAGAGCAAAAGGATAATATATTGTTTGAATCGCATCATTAATTAAATGGAATATCGGAGCGATGTATTAAGAAGATGGGTCGAAAATCATATGAAAATGTTCAATATCCTGTCAAGTCGTTCAGCTTCAGATTGGCATTCTGCTTGGTGTGTTTCTGCACTGATTGATTGAAATTGTTGTGTTGTCTGAGTTGATTCTCAACCATATTTCGGTATACTAGAGAAGTTCACGGGAGCAAAAAGCTTTCCAGCCTGAAATCCCTGTCTAGGAGGCTGCCCGAGATTAGGTTGAGCTACTGTTGTTGCGCCGGATTTGGCCAGATTTCCCGATCCTTTTCGTTAAATAGTCCCAACTATTCGCCTCAAACGATCGAAAAATCTCCCTCAAATCGACACAACCTCATGACGATCACTAATCTC
>PVMK01128574.1_pt1 | contig 63138 bp, 63 predicted proteins | sample 1853481 | NCBI WGS metagenome assembly PVMK01 (sample SAMN08533507, study PRJNA380276) | Marine sediment metagenome, whole genome shotgun sequencing project.
CCTCGCCCCCGCACGGTCAGAAAATACTTCGGTCTGGTCGGATCCGTTTCGAAATACTTGCGCAGGCGAACGATAAAGTTGTCAAGCGTGCGGGTTTCTGTGTCCTCGGCCATCCCCCATACTGATTTCAGAAGTTCGGCCCGTGTCAAAGTCTCACCCTCGTGGGCAAAAAAACTTTCCAGCATGCGGCCTTCGAGTTCAGTGAGCCTGAGATTGCCTTTTGTGGTGAGAGCTTCCAGGTTTCTAAGGTCGATGCGGTTGCTGCCGAACAGGTAGTATTCTTCCCTGTTGAACGTAGATTGATACCATGCGGAACGCCGTAGCATGCCACGCACTCGTAGCAGGAATTCATCCAGACTGAACGGTTTGGTGAGATAGTCGTCCGCACCTGCTTCAAGGCCGTTTACACGGTCCTGTTCTTCGCCTAATGCGGTAAGCATAAGAATCGGTAATTGTGGTGATGTTCTACGCATCTGGCGACAAATATCAATGCCGTGGCTGTCCGGCAACATCAGGTCGAGAACCACCAGGTCGTAAGGTCGGCTACCAAAAGCCTCTTTTGCTGCGGCTCCTGTCTCCGCATGAGTGACATGAAAGCCCTCAAGTTCCAGGTTGAAAATCAGACCCTGGGCGATATGCGTTTCATCTTCGACAAGGAGTATGTGGGGCTGCTTCATGACTCCCCCTCAATTCTGGCCACCTTTGCGAGAGGGAGAATGATCTTGAAAGTTGTCCCTTGTCCTTTTCCCTCGCTCTCCACCTTGACCCGGCCGTGATGGCGGCGAACAGTGGCGTTGACGATGAACAGGCCGAGCCCGGTACCACGGATATTCTCATTCTTGCGACGTATGCGATAGAACATGTTGAAGATTTTTTTCTGCTCTTTGAATTCTATGCCGCGTCCACGATCGGCGAAATTCAGATAGCATTTGTCTGTATCACTGCTCAGAGACACAATAATCACGGGAGAATTGTCGGAATAGAACACGGCATTTTCCAACAGATTGCGTAAAACCGTTTCCATCGCTTCCTGATCGATGGCGGCATGAATGCCGGGTTTGATATTCAGTGATAATTTGCCAGCCTTGGGCAGGGTAAACTGGCGGGCGCGGAAATAGCTCTCCACAAAGGCACTGAAGTCGATGGTTTGCAGGTTAAGCAACCAGTGTTTCTGACCGACCCGGTTGGCTGAAAGGAGGTTGTCAATCAGTCCATTGAGCCGGCTGGTGTCGCTCAACATGGTCTCAAGGAATGCCGCCTGGCGCTCAGGAGACGGTTGATGACGGCGAAGCGTTTCCAGATGTAATTGCAGAGATGCCAGAGGTGACTTCAACTCATGGGTAACTTGGGATATGAACTGGCGTTGCTCGCGGACCAGAGCCGATTGCCTTGTCCAGTAAAGGAAGATGACATAGACGCCGACCAGTATAGAGATCAGCAACAGCAGGCCCTCGGTCAGAATCAGCCAGTCCGGACCGCCCACCAGTAGCTCGGGGCTGTATTTTTCGGCCAGGGCCCTTAGTTTGCGGTGGCTGCCAAGGAACCAGTTAAGCCAGAAAATCACAACCAGCACCCAGGCCAGCTGGATGCCGATAAAGGCGATGAGAGGATTGAAAATACGTTTCAGCCAATTCATAAGTTCCATGTTTACCATTACCGAGAGCGAGCGACAAGGGGAAGAAGCGAATGTTTTTACAGAAGTATTACAAAAAAAGGGGGGCATATTTGCTAGATTAATTGGCGGTCGTAGCGATTGCATCATGGACAACTGTCTTCTGCATGAACAACTCCAAGGAGAGATTATGCGCATCGGTAAGCATGAGGTTCCCTATCCCTTGATACAGGGTGGTATGGCAGTTCGTATCTCCGGGCACCGCCTGGCCGGCAACGTGGCTCGTTGTGGTGGCGTCGGTCTGATAGCATCGGCCGGGATAGCCTTGAACGCGCCGGGCTTCACCGGTGACAATTACTTTACTGTCGAGCCTCAGGCCCTTAAAGATGAGCTGGCCAAGGCTTATGAAATCGCTCCGGATGGTGTTATCGGTACCAACTGCATGGTGGCGGTGACGGATTATGCTGAACTGATCAAGGCTTCTTGCGAAGGTGGTGCCAAGCTGATTGTCAGTGGTGCCGGTCTGCCGTTGGGTCTTCCGGGCCTGACTGCTGACTGGCCGGATGTCGCCTGGTGCCGATTGTTTCTTCGGTCAAGGCTGCCGAGTTGATTGCCCGCAAATGGCATAAGACCTATAAACGTCTGCCTGATGCCGTGGTGGTTGAGGACCCTGACACCGCAGGTGGTCATCTTGGTGACAAGCTGGAGAATATCGGTACCGGCCAATACGATCAGTACGCGACCGTGCGTGGCGTCAAAGACTATTTTCGTGACATCTGGGATCTCGATATCCCGATTATCGCTGCCGGTGGCGTATGGGATCACGCAGACGTTCAGAATGCCTTGGAGCAGGGTGCCGATGGCGTACAGATGGGCACACGTTTTGTCTGCACCGAAGAGTGTGATGCTGACGATGCCTTCAAACAGGCTTATCTGGACTGTAAAGAGGAAGATATCGGCCTTCTTATGAGCCCGGCAGGCCTGCCGGGTAGAGCGCTGGTTGCAAACATCGAAGCGATTCGTGAGCGCGACCTGAAAATGACGCCGACCTGCCCGACCGGCTGTCTGCGTAAATGTTCGTACAAGTCAGAGGGAGAACGTTTCTGTGTCGTACATGCCCTCGATCGTGCCCAACGCGGCGATATTGAAACCGGGCTGGTGTTCTGTGGTACCAACGCATGGAAAGCGACGCGAATTGAAACGGTTGCCGAGATTTTTGATGAACTTTTCCCTGGTTAAGTTCTTCTTGATATCAGCAGGCAAACAACACAACGTATTGTTTATTAAGAGGTAGCCTTTGGGCTGCCTTTTTGTTCGTATGGATTGCATGACTGACTGTCTAACAGATATCCTCTTACCTCTTGTCAGGCCTGCTCCCTCTGTTGTAAACTGATCTCTTGAGACTAGGGTTGATCCCAAGTCTCATCTTTTTCCCAAAAGACTGCTTTTAAAGGAGCTGCCGGTATGGCACCAAAAGAAGAATATATTCCCAAGTGGATTGCCTGGGAGTCAACACAACGTTGTAACCTGAGCTGTGTTCACTGCCGCTGTTCGTCTGATATGGACGCCGCTATCGGTGATTTCAGTACTGAAGAAGCCTTCAAGATGATTGATGATATCTGTGAGGTCAGCAAGCCGGTCATGGTCCTCTCCGGTGGTGAGCCGCTGATGCGCAAGGACATCTTCGAGATTGCTCAATATGGTACTGATAAAGGCCTGCGCATGTGTATGGCGACCAATGGCACCCTGATCACCGATGAGGTGTGTCAGAAGATGAAGAAGGCTGATATCAAGATGGTCTCGCTGTCGTTCGACGGCTCGACTGCCGAAATCCATGACGACTTCCGCTCCTGCCCCGGAGCGTTTGAGGGCACTATTCGTGGCGCCGAAACTCTCAAGCGCAACGGAATCAAGTTCCTGGTTAACTCCTCTTTTACCAAGCGCAATCAGCACGACATTGCAGCTACTTTCAAGCTTGCCAAGAGCATCGGTTCAACCGCCTGGTACATGTTCATGATCGTGCCGACAGGTCGTGGCGAGGAGATCATGAACGAACTGGTCTCAAAAGATGATTATGAGGAGATCCTTGCCTGGCACTACGAGCAGGAGAAAGGTGAAGACGAAATCCTCATGCGTCCGACCTGTGCGCCGCACTACTATCGAGTCGTGCCGCAGATGGCCAAAGCCGAGGGCGTCGATTTCAAGCGTCGCAGCCTGACTTTCTCTACCGGCGGTGGCAAAGGCTGTATTGCTGCCCAGACCATCTGTCTGATCGACTGTTTCGGCAACCTCAAACCCTGCTCCTACTTCCACTCTTCGGTTGGCAATGTCAAGCAGGTGCCGTTCAAGGATCTCTGGTTTAACAGCAAAACCTTCAATGACCTGCGTGATTTCAAGAAGTACAAGGGCAAGTGTGGTGAGTGTGAGTTCATTAATGTCTGTGGCGGTTGTCGTGCCAGAGCCGACGCTGTTTACGGCGATTACATGGAAGAGGAACCGTTTTGTAACTATATTCCGCCACGCACGCTCAAACGCATGGAAAGAGAAAAGAACGCCAGTAAGGCTTAGCAGTGACGGCTAATTTTGAATTTTGAATTCTTAATTTTTAATTCAATTCAAAATTCACAACTAATAACTCAAAATTTGACAACACAGGAGGCATCTTAATGTCCACAGATTACACATTTCTAAAAGCCTGTCGTGGCGAGAAGACCGACTACACCCCTGTCTGGCTGATGCGTCAGGCCGGTCGCTACCTGCCCCAGTACATGAAGATACGCAAGAAGGTCACTTTCCTCGAACTCTGTAAAACTCCGGAATTGGCGGCCGAGGTAACCATTCAGCCGATCGACTACCTGAATGCCGATGCGGCAATTCTTTTTTCCGACATCCTCACGCCGGTGGAACCGATGGGTCTTAAGCTCGATTTCGTGCCCGGGCCGGTGTTTGAGAACCCGGTGCGCACCGAGGCCGACATCGACGCCTTGCGCATCCCGGTGATGGAAGAGGATGTTCCCTACGTGCTCGAAACGATCAAGATCCTGCGCCGCGAATTTGAAGGCCGGGTGCCGCTGATCGGATTCGGTGGTGCACCCTTCACCTTGGCCTGCTACATGGTCGAAGGCAAGGGGAGCAAGGACTTTGCTCAGATCAAGCGCATGATGTACGGTGCGCCTGAGCTGTTTCGCCAAGCTGATGGAGAAAGGTCACCGAGATGGATCGCCTCTATCTCAACGCGCAGATCACGGCCGGTGCTCAGGTCATCCAGATCTTTGACACCTGGGGCGGTATCGTCTCGCCACTCGATTATGCGAAATTTATCCTGCCATACACCAAGAAGCTGATCGACGGTCTCGATCGGAGCGTGCCGGTTATCCATTTTGTCAAGGGTGCCAGTGCCATGCTCGACACCGTCAGTATGGCCGGTGCGGATGTCATGGGCCTCGACTGGCACGTCAATCTCGGCAAGGCCCGCGACATCATCGGCCCTGACATTGCTGTGCAGGGGAACCTCGACCCGACTGTTCTCTACGCTCCCAAGGAGCACATCGAGCGCGAAGTCAAGCGCATCCTCGACGAGAACGCCGGTCGCCCTGGCCACATCTTCAATCTTGGTCACGGTATCCTGCCGACTGTCGATCCCGAGCACGCCAAGTTCATGGTCGAGTGTGTTCACCGCTTGAGCGGTAAATAGATCGTAAGGAGTGAGGAGTCAGGAGTGAGGTGAAAAAGACCGGGCCGAAATGAGCTCTTTTTGCCCCTCACCCCTCACGGTTATTTATGAATCTCGATAAACCAACAGGATTGGTGCTTCTGAATATGGGCGGACCTGACTCGTTAAGAGCGGTCCGCCCGTTTCTCTATAATCTTTTCTCCGATCGCGACCTGATCCAGTTGCCTGCCGGGGCGCTGCTGCAAAAGCCTTTCGCTTTCATGATCAGCACTCTGCGAGCACCGAAGGTCAGACTCAATTATGCCTCAATCGGCGGCAAATCACCGCTGCTGGAATGGACCGATAAGCAGGCAAAGGGTGTTGCCCGTGAACTGGGGGAGAAGGTAAAGCCGTTTGTGGCGATGCGTTACAGCAAGCCCAGGGCCGAAGAGACTCTTCGCAAGATGAAGCAGGACGGCATCGAGCAAGCTGTCGTCCTTTCAATGTACCCGCATTACACCACGGCAACCGCTGGCAGCAGCATCAAGGATTTTGAAGCTGCTGCCGCGCGCATTTACCCGGAGCTTAACTATTCTGTTATCAGTGAATGGTACGATTGGCCTGCTTATCTCGATACTCTGGCCAACCGGATTCGTGAAGGACTGGAGAAATTCCACGAGCTGGTGCGCGATGAAGTCCCCATTCTTTTCTCGGCGCATGCTTTGCCACAGAAGTTTATCGATGATGGCGACCCCTATCTTGACCACGTGATGTGTACGGTCAGAGGGGTGATGGAACGTTTTGAAGAACGTCCCTGGAAGCTTGGCTTCCAGAGCCGGACCGGGCCGGTGCAATGGATGGAGCCGGATACTCTTGATGTCCTCGATCAACTGGGCGAGGAACAGGCCCCCGGTGCCCTGATCGTGCCGATCTCTTTTGTCTCGGATCATATCGAGACGTTACAGGAGATAGATTACGAGATGCGCATGCATGCCGAGGCCGTCGGTCTGCCGCGCTTTGAGAGATCACCCTCACTGAACGATCAGCAGGATTTTCTGCAGGCTCTGGCAGCACTGGTCCGCGATCACTTGGAAAAAACATGATGGCACCTGGGAAAAAGATGATAATTGGCTGCTGCCACTGCGGTGAAGAATTCGACCCTGATAATCTGCCGGATGATGCGGCTGTCCAGGCCGGTATGATCCTGGCGGAAGAACGCTATGACGATGCCGGGAAGGTCTGTGCGAATTGTCTTGCCAGTCGCGGACGGCTGGCGATGATGTACGATCCCGAATGTCAATAAGACATGTAGCAGGTAGCGCGTGGCGTGAAAAAGCAAAGGCCGGGTCTGAATGACCCGGCCTTTTTTTTGGTTTTGACTTTTCTCGCTATGCGCTACCCGCCGTTCGCCACGTCTCAGAGCTCTAAGTCTTTAAGCTTTGCCAAAAGTTTCTTCTGTTCATCACTCAAATGCTTAGGCACTTCAACCTCGATGACGGCATAAAGATTACCATCCTGTCTCCCCGATCGACCTGGGACACCAAACCCCTTGAGCCTGACCTTACTACCGTTCTGCGTGCCGGGTTTCACCTTGATGCGCTTGGTCTCCTCCAGAGTCTTTACGTCTACGGATGTGCCGAGGCATACTCCGGTAAAGGGGATTTTGACGGTTGTATAGAGATCATTATCTTCACGACTGAAGTGGGGATGTTTGGTGACATTGATTTCCAGCAGCAAATCGCCGGCCGGACCGTCAGCCTGGCCGGCACCGCCTTTTCCAGATATGCGCAGTTTCTGGCCCGACTCGATGCCTGCAGGAATGCGGACCTCCAACTGTTCTTTCTGGCCATCGCGGTCCAGGTCGACGCGGCGTTCGCCGCCGAGTACTGCCTGGCGGAACGGGACGGTCAACCGCATCAGGTAGTCCCGTCCTTTCATGGGACGAGGCCGATGCTGACCATTGTAGCCCTGATGTCTCCCCGTGCCGCCGAAGATCTGGCTGAAGATATCGTTGCCGCCACGTCCGCCGAAACCGAATTCACGGAAAATATCGCCAAGGTCAGCGTTACGGAAGATGTCCTCCTGGGAAAAGCGCTGATGAAAAGCAGCATCGCCGAACTGGTCGTATTGCTGTTTCTTCTCAGAATCAGAAAGGACTGCGTACGCTTCGGTAATCTCTTTGAAACGTTCTTCCGCCTTCTTGTTGTCAGGGTTTTTGTCCGGATGGTATTTCATGGCCAGTTTGCGATAGGCTTTTTTGACCTGGTCAGCGCCGGCGGTTTTCTCAATGCCGAGGGCGGCATAGTAATCTTTAGCCATTATTCTTCCTTATAAATGGTTTCGAATGGGTACTCAATATAGTGATGAGACAATGGAGCGTCAAGAAGGCGGTGGAACAATTTTAAATTTTTAATTCTCAATTTTAAATTGAAGGCAAAAGCCCTCACGATCGTCTTAATGTGAAACCTGCGTAACGACAACCGACAGTGTAGTTAAATCCAAAATTAAGAATTAAAAATTAAGAATTAGCATAGTCACCCCTCCATTTATCGAGGTTCTTTTGAATGAAATCGACGATGCGTTTTTGCTCCTCCTGACCTTTTCCAGCCACTTCCATCGGTTCACCAAAGGCAAAGTGAACGGTTCTCGATGGGACAATCGGGCCGAAATCTTTAATCATCTTCCCGGCCGACCATGCCCAGGTCAACAGCGCAACCGGCACAACAATTGCCCCGGTTCTTTTGGCGAGCTTGATGCCGATGCTGTTGAACTGCTTTGGGTCGAAATCGACTGAACGCGTATGCTGCGGGAAAATAACCAGTGAACGTCCCTGTTCAAGGCGGCGGGCTCCTTCTTCCATGACCGTTTTGAGATCCTCGCGCGGGTTGACACGGTCGACGACCACAGGATCGCGAGCCCTGACAAGGTCGCCGAAGACCGGGTAGTCAACCAGGCTGCGTTTGACCACGTAAGAGAGATCGAAGCCATGGGGCATGATCAGGGAAGGCAGGGCAAATGTTTCCAATGAGCTCATGTGGTTGCCAATGAAAATACATGGGCGATCAATACCTTTAAGGTTCCCCATGCCGGTCACATCCAGTCGGCAGCCGGACATTTCCAAGGCCTTGATTGTCCTGCCGCTGCCATCCTGCCAGGCGGCGGAATCGTAAATGCCTTGTTTGACTTTGCGACTGTCCCTCCAGACGATCTCAATGAGTCTGGAGTAAAAAGAGAGCGAAGGGAACAGACGGCTCAGAGGTCCGATTTTGCGCTCCGGGGTATGATATTCGGTGCCTTCGAAACAGCTCTTGATGTCGTTCATATTACCTTCCGAGGCTATGCTGTGGAACGTGAACTGCGAAAACGAAAAATGACCAGTGCGGAGGCCATGCTCAGCCCTGCGCAGATAAACAGAACGTTCAGTCCGAACCATTCGCCAATATAGCCTAACATCAGTGATCCTGCAAAGATTCCAGTATCAATTCCCCCGGTAAAAATGCCGGTGACTTTACCACGGATTGCGGCTGGTTCATCACGGATGGCCATGGTGTTCAAAAGTGGAAAGAGCAGGCCATGGCCAATTCCGGAGAGAATCCCTGCGGCACAGAGCGTGGCTTGGTTGTATGTGAATGGCAGGAGGAAAAGACCTGTCATATACAAGACGATACTGTAGGGGAGTATGCGGTTTTCACTAAAAGAATCTGCCAGTCTGCCACCAACGAAACGTACTGCGATAGCTCCTCCAGAGTAACAGAAAAAATAAACAGAGATAAAACCAAGATTGCGCTCTTCAGCCAGTGGGGCTACAAAGCCACCGGTCCCAGCCAGGCCGAACCCGAAGAGCATGGACAGGAGCCCCACGACGATGAATTTCTCCCGTTTGAACAGACCGAAGAATGTTGACTGACGCTTTGTGCTACGTTCGGGATAACTTTCCTGGAGCGGTTGATGTACGAGCAGGGCAACGGTAGCCAGGCCTCCGGCGGTGAGAAAAAGACCGAAAAAGCCGAAATCTTTGAGAATGATTTCAGCTAATACCGGGCCGAGCGCAATGCCGATCAGGCCGGAGATGCCGAACATGCCAATCCCCTCGTTGAGACGGTCTTGCGGCAGAATGTCCGCCATGAACGTGAATACTGCAGTAAAACAGATGGCCAGCCCTACACCGTGAATAACACGAACCAGCAACAAGAAAGGATAGCTCGATCCGAGCGGATCCTGAATGAATATATAGAGCAATGGCGAAGCGACCATGAGAATGCTGCCTAGAGTGTAGCTGCGTTTGCGGCCGATGCGATCGATCATCTCGGCCACCCAGGGACGGCAGACAGCCGAGGCCAGGGCAAACACGCCCATAACCACACCGATATCACCCTGGTTGCCACCGTGATCAAGGATATAGAGAGGCAAAAGGAAGAAGGCGCTGAAGCTGGCTGTATGGCAGAGGTTTGCCAGTGCCATGGCCCAGAAGGCTGGAGTGTAGAGCATTGGGTTGTGTCCGGTTAAGGTTTCGACGGTATTCTGACTCGGAGTCGCAGGGGAGTCAAGAGGCATAGATTGCTCTTTGCCACCATCGCAAAATTGAGGTATCTTAAGAAGGTTATTTTAACACTAAGGAGCAGGTCTTAGATGAAGCAGGGTTTACAGACGGTTTACCTTAAAGATTATCGATTGCCGGCGTATCTGATCGATGCTGTTGACCTCCATGTCGAACTTGATCCAACGCGAACCAGGGTGCGTGCCAGAATGCAGGTGCGAATCCACCCGGATACTCCCGGTCATCAGGGTGGTCTGCGCCTTGATGGTCGGCAATTAGAGTTGTTGCATGTCAAGATCGACGGTAGGGAACTATTGTCCAGCGAGTATGTTGTCGATAGCGAAAGGCTAACGATTCAATCTGTGCCGGAAGGTTTCGTTCTGGAGACGCTGGTCGAGATAAATCCGGAAGCCAATACCGCTCTTGAAGGGCTTTACCGGGCCGGCGAAATTTTCTGTACCCAGTGCGAGGCTCAGGGTTTTCGAAAAATCACCTATCATCTGGATCGGCCAGATGTCATGGCCCGTTACACCACGACGCTGGTCGGAGATCGTCAAACCACCCCCGTGCTTCTGTCTAATGGTAACCTGATCAATTCCGGTATTCTCGACGATAGTCGTCACTTCGCCACCTTTGAAGACCCTTTCCCGAAGCCGAGCTATCTCTTTGCCATGGTGGCCGGTCGACTCACTACTATAGACGACAGCTTTGTAACTATGTCGGGACGCAAAGTCAGCCTGCAGATCTTTGTTGAAGAGCGCAATCGCTACAAGTGCAAGCACGCCATGGTTTCGCTGAAAAACGCCATGCGTTGGGACGAAGAAGTTTTTGGCCTGGAATACGATCTCGATGAATACAAGGTTGTTGCGGTTGATGATTTCAACATGGGCGCGATGGAGAACAAGGGCCTGAACGTTTTTAACTCCAAGTACGTGCTGGCGAAACCTGATATAGCCACCGATGTTGACTTCCAGGGGATTGAAGGCGTGATCGGTCACGAATATTTCCATAACTGGACCGGCAACCGGGTCACCTGTCGCGACTGGTTCCAGCTCAGCCTCAAGGAAGGTTTGACGGTTTTTCGCGATCAGGAATTTTCTGCCGATATGGGTTCGCGGGCGGTCAAACGGATTGGTGAAGTGCGTTTGCTGCGCAACTTTCAGTTCCCCGAAGACGCCGGGCCGATGTCCCATCCGGTACGCCCCGAATCGTATGTCGAGATTAACAATTTCTATACGGCCACGGTCTACAATAAGGGTGCCGAAGTGATTCGCATGTACCAGACTCTGCTCGGTAAAGAGGGCTTTCGTCGAGGGATGGATCTCTACTTTGAACGGCACGATGGCCAGGCCGTGACCACGGATGATTTCCTCGCGGCCATGACTGATGCCAACACTGTTGATTTAAGCCAGTTCCGGCGCTGGTACAGCCAGGCCGGAACACCGACTCTCGAAATTGACGGCTGCTATGATGAAACGACCAAGGACTTTCGGTTGACTGTGCGCCAATCTTGTCCCGATACGCCTTGTCCAGAGACTCTGGGCCAGTCAGCCAAACAGCCCTTTTTAATTCCTCTGCAGGTTGGTCTGCTCGGGCCGGATGGTCGTGATCTGCCCTTGCAATTGATTGGTGAAGTAAAGCCGCAGGGCTGCTCGCGGACACTTAAGGTGACGCAAGTGGAGCAGTTTTTTACCTTTATCAATGTTCCGGTTGCTCCAGTACCTTCACTGTTACGAGATTTCTCCGCGCCGGTCAAAGTTCGTTACCCTTACCAAAGGAGTGAGCTGGCGTTCCTCCTGGCCAACGACAGCGATGCGTTTAACCGTTGGGAGGCCGGGCAGCGACTGGCGACCGATGTTATTCTGGAGATGGTGGAGCAGCTCAAGGCGAAACAAACGGCAAAGGCTCCCGAAGATTTTCTCGCAGCTTTCCGTACGCCTCTGCAGGATCAAGTGGCTGATTCGGCCTTACTGGCATTGGCACTGACCCTGCCTGGTGAAATGGAGTTGGCAGAGGCCATGGGGGTTGCCGATCCGGGCGCTATTCACACCGCCAGACAAAATCTGCGCAAAGCTCTGGCGTTTGAGCTGAAAGACGAGTTCACTGCTGTCCTGACGTGCCATGCAGGATGATGGTCTTTACTCCTGAAGACTCGCAGGCGATCGCCGCCGCAGCCTGAAAAACCTCTGTCTGAGCTATCTGGCCCTCCTGAATCGATCACTGAGATTCACCAGGCTTGTTTCGAGCCAGTTCTGTCGACGGCCGACAATATGACGGACCGTATGGCCGCACTGACCTGCCTGGTGCACATCGCATCTGCCGAAGTGGGAGGAGGCCTGGCGGCGTTTTACCACCAGTTCCAGAACGATCTGGTCGTCGACAAATGGTTCAGCTGCAGAGCACCTCGCCCATGCAGAGACTCTGACTGTCGTTAAGCGAAGCCTTGATGGCGCACCCGGCTTTCACCATGCGCAACCCGAACCGCGTGCGCGCCTGGTCGGTGCCTTTGCTCATGGTAATCCGGCCCGCTTTCATGACCTGTCCGGTGCCGTTATCTGTTCCTTGCCGACCGGGTGCTTGAACTCGATGCACTCAACCCGCAAGTGGCGGCCCGGATGATTTCCCCGTTGAGTCGCTGGCGGCGTTATGATAGTGAGCGACAGCTGCTGATGCGGCGCAGTTGGAGCGGATTCAGGGCAAGAGAAACTCTCTAGCGGATGTGGGTGAAATTGTGGGGAAATCGTTTGAAATGATTGGTTCAGGAGTTAAGAGTATGGTCTGACCCTTAGCCCTGAATGTCTGACTGAGCAGAGAGAATAAAATATTGAAAGATGTCTTGATCGTCGGTTGCGGGGATGTTGGTGTGCGGGTTGCTCGCCTGGTGCAACAATCGGGCGGCAATGTCACGGTCTCTGCCGTTCGGATGAAGGGGCGGAGCGTTTGCATGCGTTCGGGATTGAGCCAGTCATGGGGGACCTTGATGACTCGGCCTCTCTGGTTGATTTGCCTATGGCTGGAAAGCTGATACTCTATTTTGCTCCCCCGCCGGGGGGTGGCCCGTTTGACAGCCGCATGCGTAACTTTTGCAAGAGCGTCGATTCCGCACCGTTGCCGGACAAAATTGTTTATATCAGCACCAGTGGCGTGTACGGTGACTGCGGAGGAGAGTGGGTTACAGAAGAAACCCCGATTAACCCGCAGACCAGCCGGGCGCAACGTCGTGCCGATGCTGAAGCCACTTTGCAGGAGTGGGGACGGGTGCATGATGTTCCAGTGGTGATTCTTCGGGTGACCGGCATCTATGGCCCGGGTCGCTTGCCTCTGGCAAGAATCCAGCAAGGACATCCGATTTTGCGTGAGGAGGAATCTCCACCGACCAACCGCATCCATGCGGATGATCTGGCCGCTGTTTGCGTCAAGGCGGCAGAGAAAGCGATTGCTGGTGATATCATTAATGTCAGTGATGGTCAGCCAGGCACCATGAGCCAGTTTTTTAATGCCGTATCCGATTTGCTTGACCTGCCACGACTGCCGCAAGTCGGTATGTCGGAGGCGAAACAGGTTATGAATCCGATGATGCTCTCATACCTGACGGAAACCCGGCGAATGAATAACCGCAAGATGGTGGAGCAACTTGGCGTGACTCTGATGTACCCTGATGTCGAGTCAGGATTGAAGAATGTTGCTGAACAGCTTGATCAGGAGAATATGGGATATCTGGGAAGTATGGATCATTAAAACAAGGTTCAGGGTGCAGGGTAAAGGAAAAGCCCTTCATCCTTAGTCCGATTTCCGGAGGAAATCATGAAAAGAATAGCAATCATAGGTGCCGGCATCTCTGGCTTAAGTACTGCCTATGCCGTAGAACGACTTGCCGGTGAGGCTGGTTTGGACGTTGAAGTTACGGTCTTTGAACGGGACGAGCGTACCGGCGGCAAGATCTGGAGTATTAAGGAAGAAGGCTATCTCTGTGAGTGGGGGCCGAACGGCTTTCTCGACAGCAAGCCGATGACCCTTGACCTGTGCGACCATCTTGGTATCCAGGCTCGGCTCAAACGGTCCAACGACAATGCCCGCAAACGTTTCATATACAGTGGTGGGATCCTCAACCGTCTGCCGGAAAACGGTCCGATGTTCCTGCAATCAAAGCTGATCAGCTGGCCGGGGAAAATTCGTCTGGCTCAGGAATTCATCAAGCCGAAGCGCACGGACGGTGTTGATGAAACTCTGGCTGAGTTTGCCCGACGTCGGCTCGGTGCCGAGGCTCTCGATAAATTGATTGGGCCGATGGTCTCCGGGATCTTTGCCGGTAACCCGGAAACCATGAGCCTGAAGAGTTGTTTCCCGCGCATTCACGAACTGGAACAGGAGTATGGCGGGCTGCTCAAGGCAATGATGAAGATGGCCAAGCAGAAAAAGGCTGAAGTCAAAGCCGGTAAGCAGGTCGCCAGTGCCGCTGGGCCGGGTGGTGTGCTGACCTCTTTTGTCGATGGTATTCAGGAACTGACCGATGCCACAGTCAGGGAGCTTAAAGGCAAAGTGCAGACCGGCAATGCTGTTTCCGGTTTGAAAGCGATTGAAGGTGGCTGGGAACTGCGTCTGGACGATGGTTCCAATTTTGATGCGGAGGTGGTGGTCTCGGCTGCACCCGGCTCATGTCCTCAAGGAGCTCACCTGGTCTTTAGACGGGGAGCTGTCTGAACTCCTCGATGGCATTCCCTTATGCGACGATGAACATCATCTGCTTCGGTTACGAACAGGCCAAGATCGAACGTAATCTGGATGGTTTCGGTTACCTGATCCCGAAGAATGAAGGCTGTAAGATCCTCGGCACCTTGTGGGATTCGAGCATCTTCCCTGCCCGTGCTCCCGGAGGGTCATGTTCTACTGCGTTCAATGATGGGTGGTGCCACCAATCCTGAAGCGATTGACCTGAGTGATGCCGAAATCAAAGAGCGGACAATGGCTGAACTTAAAAAGATCATGGGGAATCAGTGCCGAGCCGGATTTTGTCCGCATCTTCCGTCATCAACGAGCCATCCCGCAGTATATTGTCGGTCATGCCGAGCGGCTTGCCGCTATCGATGAGCGGCTCAAGGCACATGCCGGCCTGATTCTAACCGGCAACGCTTTCTTCGGGATCGGTCTCAACGATTGTGTCAATGCCGCCAATATCGCCGGCGAACAAGTTGTCTCCTGTCTGCGTGGTATGGGCTGACAGGCGGGTTAATGGTTTCAGCTTTAAGTCCCTTGCAAGTACAGACTGTCACTCATATAATAATCCTGCTTAAGTTGGTGCAGAGAGTTGCAAACATCTGCCAGGAGAAGTTTGTATGAGATTATTGACCCGATCCGATTTCGATGGCATCTGCTGCGCGGTGCTGCTGAAGGAACTCGGATTGATGACGGAGATGGTCTATGCTCATCCGAAGGACCTTCAAGCCGGCAAGGTTCCTGTGACCGACAATGATATCCTGGCCAATGTCCCTTTCGTTCCCGGTTGTGGCTTATGGTTTGATCATCATTCCAGCGAAATGGAGCGCAACGACCTGGAAAGTCGTTACGAAGGTTTGAGTAAGTTGGCTCCAAGTGCTGCTCGGGTTATCAGCGACTATTATGCCGACGAGAGACTTGCCAGGTTTGAAGAGCTTCTCGCATGCGTTGATAAGGTTGATTCGGCACAGTTGAGCCAGGACGAGATTCTTAACCCGACGGGAGGAGTTCTGCTCGGTTTCCTTTGTGATCCGCGCACCGGTCTCGGCTATCATAAGTCTTTCACCATCAGCAGTTTGGAGTTTTGTACCAATCTGGTTGGTTTCCTCGGTGAAATGTCTATCGATGAAGTTATGGCTCTCCCCGATACCAAAGAACGCATCGATCTCTATTTTGCTAGCACCGAAAAGGCCAAGAAGTTTTACAAAACCTGCACATGGACGGACGGGCCGATCGTTATTTCGGATTTCCGGATTGCCGGTATGGCCCCACCATCGAACCGTTTCCTGATCTATTCCCTCTACCCTGATGCAAATATTTCTATCCGTATGATCGACGGCAAGGGGGGCGAATTTGTCTCTTTGTCGGTGGGTTACAGCATCCTCAACCGAACGGCCACTGTTGATGTCGGTTCACTGCTGCTCAAGTATGGCGGTGGGGGCCACAAAGTGGTGGGGACCTGTCAGGTACCCTACGAAGAGGCAGAAGGCACCCTTCAGGAAATTGTTGATTTTATCAAAGCGGAGAGTTGATTCCGAGTTTCACTCCTCACCCCTCACGAGTTTCTTTATTGCTTTGACAATCAATACAGAGGGGTGCTTCCGGCTGTGCTTTCAGACGAGCGTAGCCAATGTCTTCTTCACATCCCACACATAGACCATATTCGTCGCCGGCGTGGCGACGCAGAGCGGCTTCAATTTGTATCAGTCGGGTTTGAGCTGTACGACGGTTGGCCTGCACCATACTCTGTTGCTGCATGGCGTCCATGCGCGAGAGTCGCCCGATCGGCTCGTCAAGGCTGACCGGTTGCGCGCCGTCACTTGAGTCCTCAAGCAGTTGCAGGAGTTCATTGCGCAGAGCCAGCAAGGCATGGTGTAGCTCTACCTGTTGTTGGTCGGTCAGTTCATTCATGAGCGTCCGTCAGGGTGGCAATAAAGTTGTTAATCAGACGGGCTCCTGTTTCAGGTTGAGCCAGCAGGAGGATATGTGGTCCAGCGATCTGCTCAACCTGCAACTGTGGCAGATGTCTTTGTAGTTGATCAACCGCGCGCGACGGGACCAGCCGATCTTTACTTGCCTGCAGGTAGAGGCAAGGCCCTGAGAAGGACGTGTCCGGTGGCGGTGGCAGTTCGGCAAGAATCTTCAGTCGGTTTGAGAGCACACTCAGTTTGACAGTTTCCAAGGCCTCTCGAAGAATTCCGGCTGTGTCTGCCGAGGCTCCACCAAGGCAGAAAAATCGGCCTAAAGGTGTCTTTGAAAACAGGTTGAGGAGCAGCTTCTGTGGCAGGTAACGACCCGCATCAAGTAAAAATGGACTCGGATGACGGGCAAAGGTTGCAACAAAAATCACACCAACCAGGTTGCCTGGAGGCTCGGCGAGTAGTTGCAGGCCGATCGGTCCGGAAAAAGATTCCGCCAGCAACACAAAAGGTTTCTTTTTGGGAAATTGCTTGCGGGCAAAAGCGATATGTTCCTGAAAAGACATGACACGATCGACAGGATAGCGCACGATCTGAGCGTCGATCTCTTCAGGCAGGTGTGTCAACAGCGGTTCAAAAATCAGGCCCGTGCCGTCGAGACCGGGGAGGAGTAAAAGTGTCGTCATGGCTGGCTACAGTTCTCTGTTTTTGGAAATGAAAGATAAATTTGTTGCATCTCAGTTCTCTTTTCCTTGTCTTTAATGTTTCCGCGTCCCTCGTTCTGAGGTTTATTTCGATTTCCTCCGGTAAAGATCGGTTTTAAGGCTGGAAACCCGATCAAGAAAGAGCAGGCCATCGAGATGATCCAGTTCGTGCTGGATAGCGACCGCCTCAAAACCGCTTGCTTCAATAACACGCAACTGTGCGGCGCGATCAGTGTATTCGATGACGATATGCTCAGCCCGTGTCACATTGCCGGTGTAATCGGGAACACTCATGCAGCCTTCACGCATCATCTTGCTGCCAGATTTTTCAATGATTTCTGGATTGATCATTTCAAGCAAACCATGATTGTTGTCTTTGCCCAGTTTGCTTTTGGAGACGTCGACGACCAGCACACGGCATAATTCGCCGATCTGCGGGGCGGCGATACCCACCGAATGACCTGAATCGACCATGGTGTCAACCAGACTCTGAATGACAGAGACAACTGATTCATTGACCTCTGCAACCGGTTCAGCCACTTGTTTGAGAATCGGATCAGGATATAGCAGAATTGAACGGACGGCCATGATCAGAGTTCCACCGTAGGGATGGTGCGTACGGTGATGTCGACCTGCAGTTCATCACGGACCGGAGCAAGCCAGAGGTTGACATCTTCTTCTTCGACGCCTTCAGACAACACCGCTTCAAGGACCATAACGTAAACGGGTCGCTCTTCGGTGCCGACCAGCTTGGTGTTGAGATCGGTGATGTTGACCTGCTTTTCGCTCAGCACCTGTGCGACATGGTAGACGATCCCCGGCTTGTCTGCACCGTAGACCGAAATCATGCAGATGTCGCCTTCGATCTCCGGGCGAATCTCACCGCCCGGTTTGAGGACGCGCAGGGCAACAGTCAGGTCAGCATCCTCCAGTGGTTTGAAGGCCTCACCGAAACTCGAGCGGTTGGTAAACTCGGGATGCCCGAGAATCAGGATCATGGTAAATTGGCCGCCAAGGATCGAACAGCTCGAATCGGCGAGGTTGCAACCCTGGTTGAAAAGAATCTCAGTGACCTGGGTCACGATCCCGGGACGGTCGCGACCGACTACGGTCAGGGCAAAATGATTCATGGTTTCCTCCGCTTTGACAGTTCAATGAATTAACTATATTTTGTAGCATGGGTTTAAGAGGGGGGTAAAGGGATAAGGGCCAACAAGTCTTTATTATGAACAAACAAGATATCCGTATTGATTTTTTTCGTGGTTCCGGTCCGGGCGGTCAACATCGCAACACCAGCGAGACCGGAGTGCGTATCACTCATCTGCCTACCGGTCTTGTGGTTACCGCGACTGAATCGCGCTCACGTCATCAGAATCTGCAAAAGGCCATGGCGCGTCTGGAGGAGAAGCTTGCCGCGCGATTGCGTAAGAGACGGACAAGAATAGCGACCAGGCCAAGCCGGACATCCATTAAAAAACGCCTCACGAAAAAGCGCTTGCAGGGGGATAAGAAAAAACAGCGAGGAAAGGTTTCCTCTGAATAAACTGTTTGTTGAACGCAATCAATCGGATGCTCTTAATCTTTAAAGTGTTGGCCATCAGGGTTTCTTCCCTGGTGGCCGTTTTCTTATAGCTCAGAGGTTCAACTTGGCTGGACATCATCACTGTTGTGATCAATAGAGAACAGTTACTCCCGTATACAGGCCTTCTCGACTGGGCTGGATCGTCAGTTTGAACACTTCCCGGTCAATCCCCATGAACGCATCGTTGATGAAGATACCAAAAAAATTGCCCAAAGACATACCAGCCAGAATGTCGGCAGGATAGTGTTTGGCCGCTTCTACCCGGGCCCAGCCAGTGGCAAGGGGTAAAGCGGTGAGACCGACTTTTGAAGTCATTTTCGCCCAGCGTGGCATAGCCATGGTCCTTACATTTCGATCTGCAAGAATGGCGAAAACGGCTGACTGGGAAGTATGTGCCGAGGGGAAACTACTATCGTTCTGGTTGTTAGGCCGATCCCGGCCTGTTGAATCCTTAAGTCCGTTGGTCGTGATACCGGTCAGGCCGGAAGCAGTAAGTCCGACACCAAGGGCCTTGGCTTTTGCCAGTGCCCAGTCTCCGTCAATCGGGCCACTTGGTGTGGCAAGCAGGGAGAAACCATAGACCACATAGGTTGCGGTCAGGAGATTGTCGCTGGCATCGTTGGCGTCATCCTCGTTGCCGAAAAGAGGATGGTGCCTGAGTGCCCAATCTGAGATCCGCTCATCATAGTCGTTGACCTGCAGCGCCAGAGCAGAGGCCGCCGGGATCCAGATTTCTGGCGACTTGAGGGCATTCCAGGCGGATTCTTTCACCTTCTTCCAGCCCGGGCTCAAGGTGGCCTCTGCTCCCCAGCGATGGCCGTCAGGTAGAGTTCCGGAACATCCGGTCAAGATAAACATTACGGCGGGAACAAACCAGAACCAACAGAAGGGCCTCATAGCTACCTCCTAGCAGCCTGATGATGAGATGGTCCAACAAGCTCCTCGTCCATCAAAAAATCAGGCGAATCAACAGTCCGTTGAGCAGAATGGTGCCAAGTACCAGGCCGAGGTAGAGATGCAGTCCAATGCGGAGTTTGCCGGCGGTTTTGTCAACAAAAAGGGTTTTGCGTTGGATGCGCGTCGTCCAGATAGCGAATGAGATGGCCAACCCCGCGATCAACCCCTGCAGCACTGGCAATTGCACCAGTTGCATGGGCGGCAGCAGCAGGGTGACGGTGACCATGCCGAGGATCCAGAAATGACTGATATTCAGCAGTTGGTGTCTTGTGAGCTTGTCCGGCAGAACTTTGAAACCCACGCGTTTCAATTCATCGCGATCGGGCAGGGCCAGCAGTCAGTAGTGAGGGACCTGCCAGAGAACCATCAATAACGCCAAGGTGAGGGGCCGGGGGTCAAGCGGATCTCCACCGGCCGCCAGCCAACCGATCATTGGCGGCAGAGCTCCGCAGGGGGTGCCGGCAATCACTGCCAGTGAGGAAATGCGCTTCAGGGGTGTATAAGCCAGCAGGTACCAGCCGGTTGAAAACAATCCCAACAGGGCGGTGGCAGTGCCGGTGGCTAAGAACAGGGTTGCCAGGCCGCCACTACCGAGCAGAATGCCGATCACCATGCCGGTTGTTGGTGTGAGAGCGCCACAAGCCAACGGCCGACGGCAGGTGCGGCGCATCAGGGCATCGGTAAAGCGCTCCTGAACCTGGTTGAAGACAGAGCAAGCTGAGCTCAAGAGAAAAATCCCCCAGGCCAGCGCCCAGAGGGTGACTCCAGAGATATGGAGGTCCGCCGCCAGGGCTCCCGTAAGCGCGGAGAGCGCTACCATCACCGACAAAGGCAGTCTGATCAGGCGACTTAAGGCCGTCAGATTAGTCATGGTTCTGGAATGACTCTGCATCTTACCTCAACGTTTCCAGCCAGGCCTGCAGGGCTTTAATGTCGTCGTCACTAAGTCCTGGGAAGGGTGGCATGATGGCCGGGTATCCTTCGGCAATTTCTGCCCCCGGTTCACGAAGGGCCCGGGTCAGGTAGTCGGTATCCACCAGAACTTTTACCTCCTGGCCGTCCTTGACAACAGTGCGCTCACTGCCCCAAAGGCCTTTGTAACTCGGACCGACTTTGCGGCTACCATCTGTACTGTGACAGCCGAGACAGCCGTTCTGGTCCGCCAGGGCTTCGCCGCGACTGACCGGATCGACTGGTTTGTCTGCTGTGGTTGGTTCAACGGACGGCTCCTTCGCCTCCTCTTCCTGAGCCTCGGCAGTTGTACCCTCGTCACTTGTTTCAGAAGGAAGAGCCTCAGAGGGGACACTCGTCTCTTGCTCGCTGTTCAGCCCCATCAGGTAATCGAGGATTCCATCCAAATCTTCTTCCGGAATACGTTCGGCATAGGGTGGCATCGCCGGAGGAAAACCTTCAACGATCTCGACGCCAGGTTCCAGAATCGCCTTTCTCAGATAAGTGCGATCAGTGGTCAGTGCAACTGTTTTACCGTTACTGACAACGCTCACCTGTCGACCACCGATGCCCTGAAAGCTTGGGCCAACCATTGCTGAACCGTCGAGAGAATGACAACCAAGACAGCCATGCTTTTGCAGTAATCCCTGGCCGGCATCTACGACGGCCGGCTTCTCCGCCAGCCAGCCGGCGAATTCAGCAGGAGGGATCGCCTCAACAGTGGTAATCATGGCGGAGTGAGCGACGCCACAATATTCCGCGCAGAAAAGATCGTAACTGCCCGGTTCCTCAGCGACGAACCAGACATAGGTCTCCATCCCAGGCACGCAGTCGCGTTTAACGCGGAAGGCCGGTACATAAAAACTGTGCAGCACATCTTCGGAAGAGAGCTGGATCTTGACCGGTTGACCAACGGGGACATAGAGCTTGTCGGAAGTTTTGCCATTTTCGTAAGTAAAGAGCCACGACCACATGCGTGATGAGCCCTGGATCGGGATGGCATTGTCGGGAATTCGACGCAATGAGAGGTACCCCTCCCAGCCGTACCAGAACATGATCCCAACCAGAATTGTCGGGATAATTATCCAGATAGTTTCAAGCCAGATGTTGTGATCTTTCTGGCTGACCGGTTGCGGTTGCCGCTTACGGTTGTAGCGCCAGATTATATAAATCATCGCCAACGTGATGCCAAGCAGCGAGACGCCGCTGATGCCGAAGATGACATAGAATGCCCTGTCTACGGCCTCAGTTGTGGTGATCAAAGGTTGGGGGTTCACAGTCTCTCCTCAACAGTCAGTAATGTTCTAAAATCCGGCTAGGAGCCTGTCCGAGAATAGGGGCCATAGCGAAAATTTAGAAGTTTGAGAACAGATTTTAGCTCATTTGATAGCTCATAGCAGTGGCTATGGGCTGAAAAGGAGCTGAAATATGGGCCAGACAGCTGGATTTGCAGCTGGTCAATCATTGTCGGACAGGCTCCTGCCATGAGTCAGCGGTAAAGGGTATCGCAAAGGGTCAGGCCGATAAAGGTCGCCAAAATCGCCAGCGTCGCGAACAGCGCAAGTTTGAAAAGGAGGCTTTCGTACTTCATATGCATAAAGATAGCCACCACCAGCCCCGCCTTAAGTGTTGCTATGCCAAGGGCCACCCAGACATTCATTGCACCAAGGTCATATTGGGCAACAGCGATGGTGGTGCCGGTGAGGATCAGCAGGGCGATCCAGACAATCGCGAAGGTTTTATATGGGACGATATGTGCGTGTTCTTCGGACATGATTACCTCGTTTGTACTTAACGGCAAAAAGCTCTTAACGCCCGTTCGCGTTGCTCACTCAAGACGCAAAGGGTTAAAACAAAGGCGCAAAGAGGAACAGTTTTATGGTTTCCAAACAAAACAGGTTTTCCTTTGCGTCTTTTCGTACCCCTCTGCGCCTTTGCGTTACGCTTTTCCGGTTTTGTTCGGTCAGTGCAAAATCAAATAATACAACGGGAAAACAAAAATCCAGATCAAGTCAACCAGGTGCCAGTAAAGACCGGCATTTTCGAGGATGACAAAGTCATCTGCATTCACCTTGTCGCTCTTGATCAAAAACATAGCCCAGACAAGGAGCAATGCGCCGATAATCACGTGCAGACCGTGCAGGCCGGTGGTCAGATAGTAGATGTTGAAAAAGACCATCTCGCCGGGCTGCAGTTCTTTCAGGTGCGCAGACCCGGGGTAAATACCGTGACTGATCTTGGCGCTCCATTCAAAGTATTTGTTGATCATGAAGATGGCTGCGCAGGCAACGGTGCCGCCAAGTAACCTGAGACAGAGGGCCTTGGATCCACGCTGCAGGGCGGTGATCGAGATGGCAACAAAGAGACTGCTGGTGAGCAGCACCATGGTGTTAGCGCTACCGAACCAGACATTGAGTTCACCTCCGGCCGAAATGAATTCCTGAGGATAGCGGGACAGGTAGACGGCATAGAGGATAAAGAGTCCGCCAAAGAGCAGCACCTCGGTAAAGAGGAAGAGCCACATACCGAACTTGGCGCCGGTGTAGTCTTTATGGACGTGGCCGCTCATAGGATGCCCGCTTTCTTGAAGTCGTAGGGGCCGTGGGTGACCACCGGGTCTTCTTCACCGAAGTTTTCAGTCGGTGGAGGAGATGGTATCTGCCACTCGAGGCTGGCACCACCCCAGGGGTTCGCATCTACAGGGTCGCCTTTGAAGATCCCGCGAATAATATTGACGAACATCAGGATCAGACCGATGGCCAGAATCCATGAGCCGACAGTTGCCAGTTGATTCAGACCGGTGAACTCGGGCACGTAGTCATAATAGCGGCGTGGCATTCCCTGCATGCCGACGATTTTCATAGGGATGTAGAGGATTAAGAAGCCAATCATGATCACCCCCCAGGCGACGGTGGCGACGGTTTTGTCATACATGCGACCGTAGATTTTCGGCAGCCAGTAGTGCATGGCGGCAAAGAAGGCCATGCCGGTGCCGCCGAACATGACGAAATGAAAGTGGCCGACCACGAAATAAGTGTCATGAACGTGCACATCAGCTGCGGCCGCGCCAAGCACCAGGCCGCTCAGGCCGCCAATAGTGAAGAGCAGAATGAACGACAGAGCATAGAGGAGCGGTGGGTCGAGCAGGATCGAGCCTTCGTAGAGGGTCGCCAGCCAGTTGAAGACCTTGATTGCTGAAGGAATGGCGACGATGAAGGTTAAAAATGAGAAGATCATGACCGCCGTATCCGACATGCCGCTGGTATACATATGATGGGCCCAGACCAGAGAACCGGCGAAGGCGATAGCGATACTTGAGACGACGATTGCTTTGTAGCCGAAAGCCGGCTTGCGGGAAAAAACTGGAATAATATCGGAGATCACACCCATGCCGGGCAGGACCATGATGTAGACAGCCGGATGAGAGTAAATCCAGAAAAGGTGCTGGAACATGATCGGGTCGCCGCCCTGAGACGGGTCAAAGAGGCCTGTACCGATAACCCGTTCAGCAAAGAGCAGGGCAACGGTAATGCCGATCACCGGAGTGGCCAGAATCTGAATCCAGGCGGTAGCATAGAGTGACCAGGTAAAAAGTGGAATACGCATCCAGGTCATGCCTTCGGTGCGCAGACGATGGATGGTGGTGACGAAATTGAGCCCGGTGAGGATCGATGAGAAACCGAGAATAAAGACCGCCACAGCTGCCAGCGAAACGTTGGTGCTGGTCTGGGCCGAGAAGGGTACGTAAAAAGTCCAGCCGGTGTCAGGCGGTCCACCGCCGGTGAAGAGCGATGTGACGGCGAGGGTCGCACCGGTGATATAAAGCCACCAGGAGAAGAGGTTGAGCTTGGGGAAAGAGACATCGCGGGCACCGATCTGGATCGGCATGATCAGATTGCCGAAAGCCGCCGGAATGCCGGGAATGATAAAGAGAAAGATCATGATCACGCCGTGCAGGGTAAAGGTGGCGTTGTAGGTCTGGGCACTCATGATCGTTTCACCGGGAGCAAAGAGCTCAAGGCGGAGCAGCAGGCCGAGCAGCACCCCGACACAGAAGAAGGTGAGGACGCTCCAGAAGTAGAGCAGGCCGATGCGCTTGTGGTCGGTGGAGAATATCCAGCCGAAGATGCCGGGGTAGTTAGCTTCATCCCAAAATCCTCGATTGCTGGCTGCCGGGGCAGTTACATCGCTCATAAAATTTTATCCTTCTTGGATTTCTTGCCGCCAAAGATCAGAAAGGCAGCGAAAATGGCCAGAGTCGTCAGGATGGCAGTGGCCGATACACGCAGGATGTTGAAGACGTAGGTTTTCTTTTCCGGATCAAAGCTGAAGCAGTACTGGACCATTTTACGAATCGTCGTGCCGACACGGCCTGCTTTGGCTTCGTAGAGCGCCAGGGTCAGGTCCTTGGGCACGATATGGGTGCCGTGCAGATAGCGAATGATTTGTCCGTCGGCAGAAACGACGAAAAAAGCCACCGGGTGCAGGAATTCGGAGCCGACTTTTTGAAAGTGATAACCGGCGGCATCGGTCAACTGCAAGATCGTTGCAAGATCTCCTGTCAAAAAACGCCAGGCTTGGTCCGGGTACTGATTTTTCATTGCGGCGTAATAGGTGTTGCGACTGCGCAACGCCAGTTCCGGCTGTTCTGTGTTGTCAAAGCTGAACGAGATCACCTGGTAATCTTCACCGGCGCCGAGATTGATGCCTGGCAGAACCCGGGCCAGGTCGCCCTGCAGAAAATGACAGACATTGGGGCAACGGTAATAGACCGGAGCGATAATCGTCGGTTTATCCACCAGATCGCCCAGGCTGATCGGATTACCATGCTCGTCACGAAAGACCAGATCGAGAGGGATATAAGCACCAAGCTGCTCGTCAAGGCCGACTTCGTCCTCACTTGCGTCAGTTTGTACTGGATGAACGTGGCCGGAGGGTTTTTCTGCAACCTCACCATGCCCTTCATGGTTCATTGCTGCCGGTTGGTCGTGAGCCATATCGGTTGGTTGATCATGGGCCATTCCGGTTGGCTGATCGTGGGCCATTCCGGGTGACTCGTTGGGCTGGTGCTGAGGTACGGCAGCTATCGCAGGGAGACTGCATAGCAGCAGCCAGAACAGCAGACAGAAAGCGGCTAACTGCAGGGAAGGTATGTTCAGCCATCGTCTTGAAATTGCAAATTTAATCATACATTCCAACAGGGGATTAGAGATTAATTACAGGCTTGGTTATCATATCAATTTTCGAAGAATTTGCAATTATTTGGTCGTGCTGAGCGGATGTAATGGCAGAATGATTGGCGTATTAGACGGGAAGGTGACAACCTAATTGTCCTGAAGGGCAATCTCTCCAAGTTCGTCTATACTCTTCCCTCTATGTTTTTCTGATGACTTGATGGGGCTGTCCCGGTTTTTGTCGGGGCTGAGCCCTCCACCCGATCGTAACAATCTCGATGTAACTGGTCGTAGCGGGCTCATAGACTAATGTCTACACTGCGGGTGTTAATAATATGATTCAAGGCTTTGGGCTCAAAAAGAAACTAGTCCTTGTATATTTAGAGCATTAAAACTACTATTAAATGTTTAATATGAAACCATCTGCAAAATTCAGGGTCAATGTATCGTATGGCAAAAATTAAAGTAGAAAATTTATTCAAGGTCTTCGGAAAAACCCCCAAGACGGCCATCGACCTCATGAAAAAAGGCTGGTCCAAGGAGGACCTTCTTAAAAAAAAGAAACTTACTGTCGGGGTCAAAGGAGCTACCTTTGAAGTTTCCGAGGGTGAAATTATCGTCATAATGGGCCTGTCCGGCAGCGGAAAATCAACCATCATCCGCTGTTTGAATCGACTCATCGAACCGACCGCCGGTAAAATATTTATCGATGGGATCGACGTCACCGCTCTTTCCAAGATCGAGCTGCGCGAGCTGCGCATGCGCAGCTTCGGCATGGTTTTTCAAAAATTCGCCCTTTTCCCCCACCGTACAGTGGTGGAAAACGCCGAATACGGCCTGGAGGTCCAGGGGGGCGATAAGGCCGACCGCAGGTCCAAGGCTTTGGAGACGTTGGCACTGGTGGGGCTGCAGGGCTGGGAGAACTCCTACCCCGAGCAACTCAGCGGCGGCATGCAGCAACGTGTCGGCCTGGCCCGGGCACTAGCGATCGATCCCGACATCCTGCTCATGGACGAGGCCTTCAGCGCACTCGACCCCCTGATCAGGCGGGAAATGCAGGATGAACTGCTGGCCCTGCAGAGCCGGCTCAACAAGACCATTGTTTTCATTACCCATGATCTCGACGAGGCCCTGAAACTGGGGGACAAAATCGTCATCCTCAAAGACGGCGAGATCGTTCAACAGGGTTCTCCAGAGGAGATCCTGACCCGGCCGGCCAACGAGTACGTCGCCAAATTCATCGAAGACGTCGATGTGACCAAGGTACTCACCGCCCAGTCGGTCATGGTTAAGGCTTCGGCGGTCATCTATCCCAAGGACGGGCCCAAGACCGCCCTGCGCAAGATGAAAGAGCTGGGCATAACCAGCATGATGGTGGTCAACAAAGACCGCCAATTGCAAGGCATGGTGACCGTCCAGGACGCTTCCCGTCTCGCTGCCGACCAGGGTAAAAACCTTGACCCCATCCTCAAGGAGGTGCCGACGGTCCGGCCCGAGACCGGCATCAACGATCTTTTCGGCCGGGATGATTTTCCCATCGCGGTGGTCACTGATGACAACAGGCTGCAAGGGCTGATTGTTCGCGGTGCCCTGCTGGCCGCCCTGGCAGACAGGCCGAGTCCTTGACCTGTTTCTCCCGACTGGTCAGCGATTGCAGACCGGTCATACTCTTATTTTGAGGTTTCCAGCGATGGAGTTTGTACCGATCCCCCTAGGCAAGTTTGTAGAGCGGGTTGTCCTTTGGTTGACGGATAATTATTCCGAGGCCTTTGACAGTATCACTGCAGTCATAGACGTCGTACTGAACCAGATCGATAACTTACTGCTCTGGCTACCGTGGCCGGTAAGCATCGCTCTTTTTATGCTGCTCGCTTGGCGCAGTGCCGGCCGCAGCACGGCCCTGATGACCGGGGCTTGCCTCTACTTCCTGGGGTAGCTTCGGGCTCTGGGAAGAAGGTATGAGTACCCTGGCCCTGGTGGTGACCGCCGTCTTTATTTCTATTCTGATGGGTCTTCCACTGGGCATCCTTTCGGCCCGAAGCGACCGGGCAGAAAAACTGATGCGACCGCTGCTGGACGGGATGCAGACCATCCCCTCCTTTGTCTACCTGATTCCGGCGGTGCTGTTTTTCGGCATCGGCAACGTGCCCGGGGTCCTGTCCACGGTCATCTTTGCCCTGCCGCCGATGGTGCGGTTGACCAGCCTGGGCATCCGCCAGGTTCCCGAGGAACTCATTGAGGCCGCTCAGTCGTTCGGCTCCTCCGATTGGCAGATGCTGACCAAGCTGCAGATCCCGTTGGCCATGCCGTCGATTATGGCCGGCATCAACCAGACCGTCATGATGGCCCTGTCCATGGTGGTCACCGCAGCGATGATCGGTGCCGGTGGGCTGGGAGGGAATATCCTCTTTGCCATCCAGCGCGTAGAGTTAGGCATGGGGGTGGAGGCCGGGCTCGGCATCCTGTTTATCGCCATCGTCCTCGACCGCATCCTCCAGGGCTATTCGAAAAAAATGCGTGAGGCCAGACATCTTTAGGTTGCTGGCAGCCAGTTCTCTCCAACCGCTACCCAAGCAAAAACCTTGCATTTTTGAGAGCAGTAAAATTCATTCCCAAGGAGAAGAATTCATGAAGATAAATGGAAAACTGAAGCAATGGGGCCTGGCCATGACAATTCTGGCCGTAATCGCCATGATGGTGCCGGGAACAGTTTTGGCCGCACGGAAACATGTGGTGATAGGCGGTATGAGCTGGGCCGGGTCCAATGCCATTGAGCAGATCATGAAGTATGTGCTGGAGGAGAAGCTGGACACCCGGGTGAAGATCACTCCCATCTCCGCCTCTCTCTGTTGGCCGGCCCTTGAGAAGGGTTCAGTCGATGTGTTTCCGGACATGTGGATGCCTAACCAGCAGGCCGGTTATGACAAATACGTGAACGAGCGCAAAAGTGTGGCCGTGAAACTCAGCTATGACAAGGCGGTTCAGGGCTTTTACATGCCTGCAGCCCTGGCCAAAGCCAACGGCATCAAGAGCGTCTTCGATCTTAAGGGCAAAGAGACCATGTTCGATACCAACGGCGACGGTCAAGGGGAGATCTGGGTCGGCCCCTTTGATTGGGAAGCTTCGGAGATCAATACCTCCAAGGTTAAGGAATATGGCCTGGACATGGAACCGGTCAAAGTTCAGCAGTGGCTGTTCCTGGCGATGATGAAAGAGGCCATGCGCAAGGATAAACCGATCATCTTCTACTACTGGGAACCTGAGTGGCCCATGGCCAAGTACGACCTGATCCGCTTGGAGGAGCCGCCTAACAACGAGTCCTGCTGGCAGCATATCAAGGGTGATTCCAAGGCCACCAAGATCTCCTGCGCTTTTCCCGCTGCTTCCGTTTATGTAGGCGTATCGAAAAAACTGGAGAAGAGAAATCCCAAGGCCTTTAAGTTCTTGATGAATTTCCACATCCCCATCGAGGAAGTCAGCAAACTGATCTCCGAGGTTGAGGATGTTCCCGGCAATCCCAAGAAGCCGGCGGGCGATGTGGCCAAGTTCTGGGTAGAAAGCCACCCGGAGATTGTCAAGGAATGGCTGACTGGGGTTCAATAGAGCTTCAGCGGGTACTGAAAAATGAGACAAAAGCCCGGGAATCCCGGGCTTTTGTCTCGCCAGAAATCAACAACTTCCTCTTCCGGTGAAATTCTGTATAATCCCTCACCATGACAACTTTAATCACTATTCTCTATCTCGCCGTCCTCGCCTTTTCACTTGAGCAGTTTGATAAAAACCACATAAGTCTTCGAAAGTAGAAAAAATCTCTTCTCCACGACGACCTCGGTTCATTATGTGATACCAGGCGTCGGGATATTCTATGCGGAGAAGGTGGCTCATGCGGGCGAGTGAAGCAAAACGGTAACAGATGTGTCAAACGGAGACTTGACTTGGTTGACCCCTTTGGTGACAGGCCTGTTTATCATATCAATTTTCGAAGAATTTGCAATTATTAGGTCGTGCTGAGCGGATTGCACATGCTCGGTCCTTCTGATAGCATGAGTGCGTTGACAGCCTGTCGGGAGGTTATGATGGATGAACTAAGAAGCCGGATTATCGAACTGGAAATTAATTACACTCACCAGACCAATCTGATTGAGGAACTGAACATGGAGCTGACGTCAGCAAATACACGTATCGATCAGCTCGAACGTAAAGTAAAGGCCTTAAGTGAGATGTTAGGCAGCCTGGGCCCGGAACTCACAGAATCTCCAGACGAGTAGTGATGTTCAACGACCTGAAACGCATCGGCCTGGAGGCCTGCGTACTGATTGCCTTCGGCGCTTTGTTCGGCCTGACCCTGAACCACCAGCTGGTTGTGGATGCCTTCTCCGGAAGACTTGTCTCTCCCCTTAGATCAACTACGCAAGAGAGCCCGACTACGCAAGAGAGTGTTCCCGTTGCTTTGCCGATGCCGGTTCTGATCGATGAAGTTCAGCAGTTGATAGCCACCGGCGGGTGGATCGTCGATGCCCGCAGCCCTGAACTTTTTGCCATGGGTTCTATCGACAGGGCCTTGTTGCTGCCGTTGGTTGATATCGACGCCTTCCTGCCTGATTTCCTTGCCCGTGTCGCCAAAGACCAGGTCATCATTACTTACTGCAGCGGTTTCGGTTGTCCCGACTCGTTCGACCTGGGTGTCCTCCTGATTGAGCTGGGTTATCAGGATGTGCGGGTCTTCGAGGGTGGCTACCCGGAATGGCGAGATGCCGGTTTACCGGTTGCAGGAGAGAATCGATGAAGAGGTTCCTCTATCATCTGATTCGTCTGCTTCTGGCCTTGGTCTTCGTCTACGCCGGTGCGGTCAAGATGCAGGATGTGGTCGCTTTTGCCGGTCATGTCGCCGCCTACCAGATCCTCCCCTATGCCGTGAATTACCTGGTTGCTGCCACTTTGCCATACGTGGAATTCCTTGCCGGTCTCCTGCTGCTGCTCAATGCCAGAATTCGTCCTGCTCTGGCGGTGATTGGCGGTATGACTCTGGTCTTCATGGTCGCTCTGGCCTCAGTATTATTGCGCGGGCTTGAAATTGACTGCGGCTGTTTCGACCCAGGCGGCGGCCAGGATGTAACTGCCGGTGTCGCTCTGCTGCGTGATGTCGGGCTGATGGTACTGGTTGTGCTGGCCTGGTGGCTGCGCACGAGCGAGTTGGACACTCATTCAAAATTCAAAATTCAAAATTCAAAATTGTCTTTATGACCTGGAAATCACAACTTGCCGATAGTATCACCACCCCGGAACAATTGGCCGAACGTTTTGGAATTGATCCCGAGCCGTTGTGTGCGGTTGCTGCCCGCTACCCGCTACGCATTACACCGCACTATCTTGGCCTGATTGGAAATCCGGGCGATAAAATCTGGCCAGGTGATCCAATCTGGCGGCAGTGTGTTCCCGACTTGATCGAACTGGCCGCAGATGATCTTCCTGAAGACTCTTTGAATGAAGCCGCCTTCTCACCGATTCCAGCGGTAGTGCATCGCTACCCGGATCGTGCCTTGCTGCTGGTCTCGGGACAGTGCGCCGGCTACTGCCGTTTCTGTACCCGTAAGAATCGAGTGGGCACTGCAGCGCTCGCTTTTTCCACAGAACAGATTGCCGCCGGGATCGCCTATATTGCCGCAACCCCCGTCATCCGCGATGTCATCCTGACCGGCGGTGATCCGTTGCTGCTTGATGACGATCGATTGGAAGAGATTCTGGCACCGTTATATGAGATACCTCACGTGGAAATAATCCGCATCGGCAGCCGGGTGCCGGTAACCCTGCCGGAACGAATCACCCCACAACTCTGTCAGCTGCTGGCCCGCTTCCAGCCACTTTATCTCAATACCCATTTCAACCATCCCAGGGAATTAGTCGCTGCCAGCATCGGAGCATGTACGCGCCTGGCTGATGTTGGTATCCCCTTAGGCAATCAGACCGTTTTGTTGCGTGGTGTTAATGACGATCCCGAGGTCATGGTGGAGCTCTGTCGTGGCCTGCTGAAAACGAGAGTGCGACCCTACTACTTGCACCATCTTGACCAGGCCCGTGGAACAGCTCATTTTCGGGTGCCAGTGGAGCGTGGTCTGGAGATCATCGCAGCGATGCGCGGCCAGGTTTCGGGGTTGGGAATTCCGCAATACGTGGTTGATCCGCCCGGTGGTCAGGGCAAGGTGCCGTTGTTGCCTGAGAATCTTCTGGAGGTGGGGGAGACTGTTAAGGTGAGGACGACCTGTGGCATCGTTGAGCTTCCCAATCGTCCGTTGGTGGTGGTCTAGCAGCCCGTCGGACTATCAGGGCTGCTAGTGATGAAAGTCAGCGTCTGCTGTTGGAACGACTTTTTGCGCGCCTGCCGATCTGGCTGTTGTGGTTCTTGAGGCTCTGCGAGATGCCATCGGCCTCTTCCTTGGTCAACAAACCCTTTTCAATAAAATACTGACCAATCCGTTTATGCAGAGATCGTTGATGTTGCAGCAACGCCTCGACCTGAAGCGGCCTGAGGTAACCAAGCTCGACGGCTTTTTTGCCGAAGCGTACGGCATGCCCGCGATGCCCCAGCACCTGAGCCACCTTGGACTCTGATAACCAGCCCCATCTCCGGGCGATGGCGCCGAGCGTCGGCCGCTGTCGTCTTTGCCAGACCAGTGCCTCGATCAACTGTTGGTAAGTTACTTTCCCTTGATAGTAGGTGAACATGCCGAATTCGAGTGGAATCGCCGGTATTGAAGACGGTCGAGAGTGAGGTTTCTGTTGTTTGCGCCGGCGTGAAGAGCTTCTGTCCCAGTGTGATGCCGCCTGTGGTGATTTTCTGGCTGACGCTTGTGATGGTCTTCTGATTGGGGTCGTCTGGCGGTTGTGGTGACGTTTTTCGAGGAAACTATTAATCAGGTCGTAGGCCTGACGAATCTCCCGAAAGCGCTCAGTCTGCTGCTTGCGAATCTGTGGCGACGAACTCGCGTGGGCATCGGGATGATGGGTTTTGGCCTGGCTGCGGAAGGCTGTTCTGGCACCACTTGGCTGGAGATAGTTGAGAAATTCCCGGGTGAGATTGACTTCCTTGCCGAAAAGGGTTCGGCAAGCATTGAACAGGGCTGTTTCAGAGTGAAAATACATAGTCACCAAGGATCGCTGTGAGTCGCTTGTGTCTCTCTTTTTATAGCCTGTTGAGCGGGTGAAAAACAAGAGGCTTTTACGGTTTTATCATGATTTGTCGTGAGGTTTTTCCAGCTGCCAGTTTATTGATGATCCGACTGGCAGCTTAGAGGTCATCGGCAGTAAAAGCGACTACTTCATCGATATCCACTGCATCGGTTAGCAGCATGATCAGGCGGTCGAGGCCGAGGGCGATGCCGGCCGCTTCGGGCATGGTCGCAAGTTCGTTGAGGAACTTCTCCGGGAAGCGGATAAGGCGTTTTGCCAGCGGAGCGTCGAGTCTCTTCATCTGCTTCGAATCGGCTGCGTTGCTCTTGCGGATCGGTCAGTTCCGAAAAGGCATTGGCTACTTCGAGGCCGTCGATGTAGAGCTCGAAGCGTTCGGCAACCTGTGGCTCGCCCGGTTTGATGCGGGCCAGAGCCGCCAGGCAGGCTGGGTATTCAGTGAGAAAAGTTGGTCGGTTCCGGCCCAGGTGTGGTTCGACTTCTGTGGTCAGAATTTCTTCAAAACGATTTGAGGCAAGGGCTTCATCCAGGCTCATTGAAGCATACTGTGAAAAAGCTTCAGCAACTGTCAGTTGTTGCCATGGCAGCGTCAGATCGATAGTACGCCCTTGTCGGGAGAGTTTTCCTTCCGGGACCAGGACAAAGAGCAGTTCTGTGCATTCGGTCATCAGTCCATGGTAGTCGGTTCCGGTTCGATACCATTCAAGCAGGGAGAACTCAGGCAGATGATACTGGCCCCGTTCACCGTCACGCCAGACCCGGCAGATCTGGAAGAGCTGTTCGTAGCCCGCAGCAAGCAGACGCTTCATCGCCAGTTCCGGTGAAGTGTGCAGAGCCCAGTCGCCGCTGACAACGGCATCGATATGTGGTTCGGGGGCGTTGGCCGGAATGCGGTGAGGGGTTTCCACCTCGAGGTAGCCGCGATTGATGAAGAAACTACGAATATCCTGAATGATTCTGGATCGTTCTGTCAGGGCTTGCCGTTTGCGGGCCAGTGTCCAGTTAGGTTCGCTCATGAATGCTCCTCGTTCGTACCAGTGCCGAAGAGTCTTCCCAGCAGGAGGAAGAAATCTTCGATCAGCAGGTATAGACAGGGAACCAGCAACAAGGTGATGACTGTGGCAAAGAGGATGCCGAATCCCAATGATAGAGCCATGGGAACCAGGAAGCGGGCCTGGCGGGAGGTTTCAAAGATCATTGGCGCCAGGCCACCGAAGGTGGTCAGAGTGGTCAGGATAATCGGTCGGAAACGGCGGGTGCTGGCGGCGCTGATCGCCACGAACGCAGAAGCCCCCTCCAGACGTTGGCGATTGGCATAATCGATCAGCACCAGGGAGTCGTTGACCACCACTCCGGAAAGGGCGACGATGCCCATCATGCTCATCAGACTGAGACTATAGCCCATGATCAGATGACCCAGGGTAGCACCGACTATGCCGAAGGGGATCGCCAGCATGACGATCAGTGGCTGGCTGTAGCTGCGGAATGGGATTGCCAGTAGAAAGTAGATGGCGATCATGGCGATGATGAAGCCGTTGAACAGGCCTCCGGTACTTTCCTTCATTCTGGCCTGGCGGCCCTGATAACCGTAGGTCAACCCCGGGAAGTCCTCTGCAAGTTCCGGCAGGATTTGACTGTTCAGTGTGGCAAGGATCTGGCTGGTCTGGCTGATCGGTTCGACGCTGGCGGTGACACTTACAGTGCGGCGGGCATCGCGGCGATTAATGGTTGTATAGGCACGCCCACGCTCGACTTCAGCAACTTCAAAAAGGGGCACAAAAGTGCCGGCAGAGGTGCGAAGCATCAGGTTCTCGATATTGAATTCGCTGCTGCGCTCGCTCTCTGGCAGGCGTACCCGGACTGTGACCTCGTTACGGCCGCGCTGTTGACGCAAGGCTTCAGTACCGGAGAAGGCGCTGCGCACCTGGCGGGCGATTTCACGCGAGGTCAGGCCAAGGCTTTCACCGCTCGGCTTAATGCGGAAGTCGAGTTGCTCTTTGCCCGAGGTGAAGCCGTCATCGATATCCTTGACGTTGGGAAACTCGGCCAGACGCTCCGCAAGGGCGACGCTGGCCTGGTCGAGGATATCGGTATTCCGATGTGAGAGCTCCACTGTCAGGGCAGCGCCTCCCCCCGGACCGCCGCGATCCGATTCGTAACGTAATGACTCCAGGCCGATAATCGGTCCGACTTCTTTGCGCCAGAGTTGAGTGACCGTGCCGGTAGTCAGAGGTCGTATGCCGGGAGGTCTCAGGTGAGCGGTCACTTCGATTCGACCTTCATCAACCAGAGCGAAGACTCCCAGCAGAAGTTCATCACCCCCATTTGCAGCGGCTACGTCTTCAATGCCACGCACCAGTTTTTTTTGTACCTGCTCGGCAACAGTCAGCGGGCTTCCGGCAGGAAGAACGGCGGTGACAACTGCTCGATCTGATTCCACGCGAGGCATCAGAATCATACCTATACGACCACTCATGACATAGCTGAGAACGATGATCAGAACGGCCAGGCCGATGGCGACAGTCAGGCCGCGCCAGCGGATACTCAGTTCAAGGAACGGACGAAAGCGATTCTCGATAAAGCGAGAGAACCCCGCACTGAAGTTCTGTTGCCAGTCGTGCAAGCGTGAGGTCAGGCGGTTACGTGGGGTGCTTCGGGTATGCGCAAGATGGGCTGGCAGAATTAACAGCGCCTCAACCCAGGAAATGATAAAAACGGTGATGACCACCACGGGGATCGCTTTCCAGATCTTACCCATGTAGCCAGGCACGAAATAAAGCGGCAGAAACGCCACGATATTGGTCAGAATGGCGTAGGTGATCGGTACTGAAACGTCACGGGCACCGAGGATGGCGGCCTTAATCAGCCCATGGCCGCGCTGGCGGTATTCATAGATATTTTCACCGGCAACAATAGCATCGTCGACGACTATTCCCAGGGCGACGATAAAGGCGAACATGGAGATGATATTGATCGAGATTCCCATAGTGGGGAGAAAAAGCAGGCCGCCAAGGAAGGAGATCGGGATTCCCATGGTCACCCAGAAAGCCAGCTTGAATTCGAGAAACAGGCCGAGCAGCAGGAGCACCAGTACCAGACCGATGCAAGCGTTCTTCAGCAGAAGGTTGAGACGCTGCTCATAGATTTTGGAGCGGTCACGGTTGATGCCCCAGTCGATTCCGTCCGGCAGATCAGCTTCGATTTCAGGCATGGCAGAACGGACGGCCCGTGAGACGCCGAGCGGGGTCTGGTCGCCAACCCGGTAGACATCAAGGGCGATACTGCGCTGGCCGTTATAGGTGGCGAAGCGGTCACTGTCTTCGAAGGTCTCACGGACCCTGGCTAGCTCTTCGAGCAGGACGACCGTGCCGTCGGCGGTGCTGATAATCGGGATGCGGGCAAACTCATTGGCCCAGTCGCGTCGGTCCGTGACGCGCAGCAGGATATCTCCTCCATCAGTCTCCACTGCTCCACCCGGGACTTCAGTCGAGGCGGCATCGATGGTACGGGCAACTTCGTCCAAGGTGAGGCCGTAGCTACGCAGCTTCTCCTGCGGCACATCAACGTGGATCTCCAGGTCGCGTGCTCCTGAGAGGTCGATCTGGGTCACCCCCGGGTCCTGGAGCAACCGGTCGCGGACCTGTTCAGCCGTCTCGCGCAAGGCCGCTTCCGTGGTGTTTCCGTAAAGTTGAATAATAAGCACTTCGCGGCGGCGGGACAGCAGAGAAACCTGGGGTTCTTCGGCATCGTCCGGGAAGGTGCGAATCCGGTCTATCTCCTGCTTGATCTCCTGGTAAGCCTTCTGCTGGTCGGCATCGGTCATCAGTTCGATGCTTACCGAGCCAACGCTCTCAGAAGCTCTCGACGACAACTCCTTGATACCTTCAAGGCCACGAACCGCTTCTTCAACAGCGAGGATGATCCCCTGCTCAACCTCCTCCGGGCTGGCTCCCGGATAGGCAACACTGACTGTGACCCTGTCGAGCTCGAACTCTGGGAAGACCTCTTTTTTGATCTGCCCCGAGACAAAGAGTCCGCCAATCAGCAGGACAATCATCAACAGATTGGGCGTAACCCGGTTGTAGACCATCCAGGCAAGAGGCCCTCGCTGCCAGCGTTCTTTTCGCAACGGGTTCATGGCTTGGCTTTCTCTTTACCTGTTGACCCTGCTGCCTTGGTCTCTTTGAGCCGCAGAGTCATCCCTTGCACTGGCGAGGGTAGATTCGTTGTGATCAGACGTTCTCCATCGTTAAACCCGTCGGTGATCAGGACATGGTTCTGGCCGCGAAAAGCAATCTCCACCGGGCGAATATCAAGATGTCCCTGTTCGTCCATAATCCAGACCTGATTGCCGTTGCGGATCAGATCGCGCTCAATGGCTGAAGCGTGCGGCAAGGTCTTGCCTTCGATCTCGACTCGGACATAACTGCCGAGTAGAAGTTTCGGTTGTTCCTCTGTGGTCGATTTCAGGGCAAGAGGATCGGGAACTTCGACCAGCAGCCTGGCCATACGGCCTTTTTCCTCGACCATGGCGGTCAATCCAATCAACTGGCCGGTGCGGTAGCTGTTCGGACCCCAGGCAGTCGTATCATAGATACGTACATGCGATCCGGTTGCGCTGCCTTGCTGGCCGGTGCTGATCCATTTGAGTTGGCTGGTCGGAATCGGTACTTCGATCCAGTAACGATCACTGCCGACCAGGGTCACCAGGGTGGAGGCTGACGAGACGCGGGTACCGAGATTGATTTCGCGGGACATGACCACGGCATTGAATGGTGCTTTAACGGTGGTTCGTTTGAGGTCAAGCTGTGCCTGTTCTAGCCGCGCGATGGTTCCTTCCCGAACCGCCCGGCTGCTGGCAAGTTGTGGCATCCGCAGCATCAATGCATGTTCTTCAGTGCTGACTGTTTCACCGAGTAATTCGTATTCTTTCCGGGCCACCCGTTGTCGACCCAACTCCACCTGCAGGTCTGCTTCGACTCGGGCCACTTCGCTGGCGAGTTGCTTCACCGTGAGCTGATAATCGCTCGGGTCGATGGTGAGCAGTACCTCGTCCTTATCAAAACGCCCACCTGGGATCAGGTTGTCGTTCATCTTAATAATTTCACCGCTGACCTGGGGTTTGAGAGCGACTTCTTGCTGCGGCTTTACCGTACCCATGACACTAACGGTCGTCGTTTGCGGGCCGAACGCAATGGGCTGCACTTCCACCATGACCGCATTGCGTTCTTTTGGCCGTGGTTTGGCTATAGGTCCCGACTGCATCAGCCAGACGGCGACAGCCGCACCGGCAAGGACAACGATGATCGGTAGCAGCGGTCTCAGCGGGCCGGCTTTGCGGCTCTGTCCGGATGGTTCAAGATGCGGTTGTTGGTGCTGGTCTGGGCACATGGTCTTTCACCTTGGAAGGTTGTTTGTTTGAACTATCGCGACATCTCCCAACCGCCAGCTAAAGCGCGGCAGAGGTTGACGCGATTGACAAAAAGTTCGCGCTTGGCGGAGAGCTGGGTGCGTTGCAAAAACTGTTTGGAGAGCAGTGCACCTAGAATGCGTTGGTAGTCCTCTGCACCGTTGAGGTAGCGGTCCCGAATGCGCTCGGTGGCCTGAACGGCGAGTTCCAGTTGGCGGTTGATGCTCACCAGATACTCCTGCTGTCTCTGCTCCTGAATCAAGGCATTCTCAACCTCGGCCAGGGCGTCCAGAACTTTCTGACCGTAAATATGGAAGTTTTCTGCGGCAACAGCTTGGCTACGCTCAACTTCGGCAATGCGTCGGCCGCCATCGATCAGCGGTGCCAACAGGTTTGCGGCCAGGGATGCCAGCCAGTCGTCGAACAGATCTTCGATTTGTTCATCCGTGGTGTTGGCTCGGCCGGTCAGGCTGAGGCGGGGAAAACGATCGGCAACTGCCGCGGCCACCCTCTGGTCCGCCGCCTCTAATTGCAGCCATGCAGCGCGCACATCGGGGCGTCGCTCAAGCAGACTGCTCTGCAGCCCGGTTATCGGCAGTGGCGGTAATTCGCCGAGCTTGTCCACGGTGATTTGCGGAGCTTGGTCGGGGGCCACCCCGAGGAGGACCGCTAACTGGTTTTGCAGCACCTGCGCACGGCCAGCAGCCAAAGCCCGTTCACCACGTCGGCTCTCAACCACTTGGCGCTGTTGCAGAAGATCGGCGATACCGATCTGGCCAGTACGAAACTGTAGGCTGATCAGTTCGAGGCCTTGCTCGTTGGTGTGCTGTTGTTGTTTGAGAATCTCGATCTGGCCGCGCTGCTCAAGCAATTGGAACCAGGTTGTTGCAACCTGAGCAGATAGCGTCAGAGCCGCCGTCTGCAAATTCTCTGCGCTGGCCAGAGCATCAAGTTCGGCGGCTTCACTGGTTGAACGAATGCGACCCCAGAGATCGACTTCGTAACTTGCGGCCATGCCCAGGCTGTAACTTTGCGACGAATCGGTGTTGGAGTTTATCCGTGATCTGGTGCTGCGGAATCCTGCTTCACCACTGAGCTGTGGAACAAAGTCGGCATCGGCCTTGCGTGCTACAGCCCGAGCCCGGTCAAGACGGTCCCATGCGCTCTGCAGGGTGAGATTGTCGGCCAAGGCTTGAGCGATCAGTCGATCGAGGGTCGGATCCTCGAAAGTCAGCCACCACTGTTCGGGAAGTTGCTCCTGTCCGGTTGCAGAAAAACTTCCCTGCGGCTTAACGGCTGAATCCTGGTGGGTAGCTACCGGGGTACAGGCGGCGAGCAGAAGGCAGCCAATGCCCAGGTAAATCCAGGCACTAAGGCAGAGCCAGGTGCATCGTTTGTCTAGACTCTTGTCAGGTTGTCTCCGGCTGTTCAGCATGCCTTGCGACTCTCAGTGGTAATCAACGTTCAATCGAAAAATCTTTAGGTAAAAGTGTTTCCCTGAGGCGATTAATGCCATTTCAGGTTGACCTCATTCTAGACGAAACAAGCTTGGAAAAGTTTAAAAAAAAACGCCCGCAAGCGGACGTTCTTTACTCGAAGGGTTGGTTGGAGCTACTCCTTGACGCGAGTAACATATTCACCGGTACGCGTATCAATCTGGATCAGCACGCCTTCGTCAACGAAACCGGGCACCTGCAGGGTGTAGCCTGACTCCACAGTGGCTGGCTTGTTGTTGCCGGCGGCGGTGTCGCCCTTGACCCAGGGGTCAGATTGAGTGACACGCAGGTTGACAAAGATGGGCAGGGTGACGCCGATGCCGCGTTCCCCGTGCAAGAGGACCTTGACCTCCATGTTGTCGACCAGGAAAAACTTGTCGTCACCGAGGACGTTGCTTTCGATGGTGACTTGCTCGTAGGTTTTCTGGTCCATGAACACGTAGCCGGTTTCGTCCTGGTAGAGATACTGCATGTCACGTTCTTCCAGGGCAGCTGGTGCGAAGCTTTCACCGGAGCGGTAGGTACGGTCGAAAAGGGCGCCGGTAATCATGTTGCGCAACTTGCATTTGTAAAGAGCTTGTCCTTTGCCTGGTTTGGTGAAATCAAACTGCACGATGACATGGGGTTCATTGTTGATCATCAGTTTGATGCCTTTTTTGAGATCTGCACAGCTGTACATGGAAAAACTCCTTCAAGAAGTTGGAATAGCGCTACTTTATAGCATTGCTGTTATACATAAAAGGGCGGCGCGTGTCATGGGGTTTTTTAGGGACGGGTTCAGGGTGAAGGGGTAAGGGCTCAGGGTCTGCCTTTAACCTAGCAGCCACAATCCTCCTTCACCACCCGCACGAACTTATGCTACATTGCCGCTCCTAACAAGAAGTTTTCCGAAGGAGAAACCATTATGACCTCCAACGATCTGAAACGTGGCCAGGTGATTCTGCTCGACAAGGCCCCTTGCCTTGTCCTTGATATCAGCAGCCAGAGCCCTTCTGCGCGTGGTGGCAGTACCCTGATCAAGACCAAGTATCGCAATCTGCTTACAAGCCAGGTGCTTATAAAGACCTTCAAGGCTGGTGACCGCGTCGATGCTGCCGATTTCGAAAAACGTAATGGCCAGTTTCTCTATGCCGATGGCGGCAACGGCGTGTTCATGGACCTTGAGAATTATGAGCAATACGAACTGGGTGACGATATATACGGACCTGTGAAAGGCTATCTGGTCGATGGTGCGGAGGTTGTTCTTGGGGTTTTTGAAGGACAGGTTGTCTCTATCGAACCACCGATGATCGTGGAGTTGCTCGTCACTGAAACCACTCCGGCGATCAAGAATGCAACTGCCCAGGCCCAGACCAAGGAAGCAACTCTGGAGACCGGCCTGAGACTCCAGGTTCCCTCATATCTTGAGACTGATGAAAGGGTCAAGGTTGATACGCGGGAGAAGCGCTACGTGTCGAGGGTGTGAATCCGGGACGCGGGCCGAGGTACGAGGGACGCGAAAAACTAAAAAACATTGCAAGGACGCCTCTTGGCCGAGCCGTCCTTTCTTGTCAGAACTGCCATTAATTCAAATCGACAACCATGGTCTTCCCGCCATAAGCATGAACCGAGTCGTGAGCTCTGATTTCGACTTGATTAATACCCGTCGGGATTTTTACTCCGGAAAGACTGCGGGTAAATGGTTGTTCGTTGATATGCGGGTGCGCCAGCACGCGGGTAGCGAGGATGCTGCCGTCAGGAGCAAGAATTTCCCAGCGATTGGCGTAATGTTCCCAACTGGCGTCGTCATGACGTAAGGTAACGTCGAACCTGTATGTTGTTCCTGTTCGTGTGACTTCAACGGCAACGACATCGGCTTCACCGGCAGTAGCGATCCCGGTGACAAAAACAAGCAACAGGGTAAACAGCAAAAAGAATACACTGACATATTTCACGACCGTCTCCTTGGTGATTTATTGATTCAGGATGATTATATCAGATGTCTTGACGGTTCTCAGATGAATGGTCCAGAGAGTGCATTGACAGACTCCTGATCATGCCGCAATATGACCTCTTCTTGCAGGAGACACCATGACCGCTGAACGCCGCCGCGCCAAAACAAAAACTTCTCAAAAACCCCGCGCCGAAGAACTGACCTTGACCATTGATCGCATTGACGACGACGGCCTCGGGCTGGCGACCCATGCCGGCAAGCCGGTCATAGTGTTTGATGCGCTCCCTGGCGAGAAAGTTGTTGTCCGCGTGGTGCATGCCGGACGCAACCGGATCGTCGCCAGTACGGTGCGAGTGTTGCAGTCGTCCCGCGATCGCATCGCCAAGACCTCTTGCCCGCATTACCGTGCCTGCCAGGGCTGTGCTCTGCTGAGCTGGAAGTACGACGCCCAGTTGGCTTGCAAGGGCAAACGGGTGGCTGATGCTCTGGCTGCCTTCCCGAGCCTGCTGGAGGTGCCTCTGCACGAGGTCTGGGCGGCTCCTGAGGCTCTTGGCTATAGGGCCAGCGCCAAACTGGTTGTGGCCCGCAAGCGGGGCAAGGGTCAAGTCGGTATGTACCGACGCGGCAGCCACGACGTGGTCGATATTGCTGACTGCCCCCTGCATCACCCGCTGATCAACCGGGTCGCCGCCGTGGTTCGCGACGAACTCGACCGGCGCAAAATATCAGCCTACGATGCAAACCACCGGCGCGGCCTGCTTCGCTACCTGTTGGTGCGGGTCAGCCCTGCATACGACAAGGCCATGGTGACCTTCGTCACCAGCGAACGCAACTACCGCGAAGTGACCCATCTGGCCAAGTGGCTGCAGCGCAAAATCCCCGAAGTCATCTCCGTCCATCAGAATGTCAATTCCAGTTCCGGCAACGTGATTTTCGGCCGCGAGACCTTCAAGGTGCTCGGCACGCCGGATTTGATCGATAAGGTCGGCGACGTACGACTGCGCCTCGGTCCGACCTCGTTCTTGCAGGTGCATCACGCCCAGGCCGCTCGTATCTATCGTCTGGTCCGAGACTGGTGTGATCTGCGTGCCGGCGAATCGGCTCTTGATCTCTACTGCGGTGTCGGCGGCATCAGCCTTCACCTGGCCGGCAAAGCGCACCAGGTGTTTGGGGTTGAAACCCATGCTGAAGCAGTGCGTCACGCCCAGGCCAACGCCACAATGAATGGCTTCACTAACTGCAAATTTGTTGCCGGCGATGTTGAAGCTATCCTGGGTGATGATTTTCCTCTGACGGGAAAACTGGGTGCCGTGGTTGTCAATCCACCGAGATCAGGTTGCAGTCCTCAGGTGTTGTCGGCGATTGCAGACTTGCAGCCGCGGACGCTGGTTTATGTTTCGTGCCATCCGGATAGTCTGGCCCGCGACCTTGCGCTTCTGGTCGAACAGGGGTTCCGTGTTGAAGAGGTCCAGCCGGTTGACATGTTCCCGCAGACACCGCATGTTGAGAACGTTGTTCGCCTGACATTCTCAGGAGTCGGATAGTTTATTCCTGTGCCGATAAGTATCAACAATCAGGATAATTGCGACACAGAAAATAGCTCCCCCGAACATGGCTACCGTCCCGACCAGGCTTTGCAGCAGGGTTGGGAAAAAGGCCAGAACCAACCCCATATCCGCCATCATCACCCCTGAAATCAGTTTCAAGCAGCGTCCCTGCCTTTCTGTCAACTGATGCGCCCCTAATGTCACTGCAAAAATGATGACGATGATCAACAGCGGGATCACATAGATGACATTATAGAGAGCCAGGTAGCTGTAATACTGCCAGGTTGGCAACTCCTGTAGGGTGAGTATACGGGTAAAAACCATCGGGAACCCGGCGGTACAGAGAAGCTCGTAGCTGTTTGCCGCAATTGCCAGCAGGGCTGTGCCACCAAGCAGTGAAAGATAGTTGGCCGATTTTATGAGATCCCTGACCCGGTGGTAGAGCCCCGGCTTGACTTTCTCCGGGATCGACAAACTGGGGCCCTTGTGAAAGAGGAAATAATCCTTGATATTAAGAGCCCCGATCAGCAGAGCAACCAGGCCGGCCAGCAGGGTGACGAGTCGGATCCCGCCGGTGGCCAGGAAGAGGTTGAGCCAGGCGGCCATGAAGAGAAAGTAGATCAGGCCGGAGAAGCCAACAAAGACAATGCCGACAGTCAACATGCGCATCCGGGAATGTGCGTGGATCATCAGGGAGAGCAGAAAGAGCAGGACAAAGAAGGCGCAGGGGTTGACGCTGTCGAGCAAGCCGAGGGTCAAAGTCACCAGCGGCAGAGAAACCTTACGCGCGTCCCAGTCTCCCAGCATAGGGATCGAGATCATGGGTGTCTTCGGGCTCCTGTTGCTCGGCAACGACTGATTTCACGATCCTGTTGCAATCGCTCCAGGGCATCCCAGGCAGCTAATGGCAGTGCACTCTTTCAACTGCGCTTCGATGTCCCGCAATTTTTCATGGTCAAGGCCGATCCAGACCTGGTTGCCGAGAAACAGGGTTGGTGTTGAAACCGGCAGATCACCATGGGTTGCAAGAAGATCAATCATCTCTTCGAAAGCGCTTCGGTCCATCCAGATGTCTTTTTCGACTAACTCGATGCCCGGTAACTGATCAGTGAGTTTGTGAATCAGAGGCCCGTACTCCTGGCAGTGTGGGCAGTTTTTGGCCGAGTAGTAATAAAGTTTTGTGACACCGGCCGACGCCGTACTAACGATGCCAAAGGATACAGCGCAGAGGAGGGTGATGCAGAAGGTGATGACAAGAGATCGCCGTGTACTCATGTCAGCTTACCTAGTTGTTGTCATTGTGTTATTGCTTCTGTATATATGTTAGCAGGTATTAACTGTAATTTTTGAAATGGTATCTCTTTCCCGTTAAAGTTGGATGTGGGAATAATCTTTGCGACAGAAGGAGGGTCGTTGCACATGCGCAATCTCTGGTTGATCATTTTCTTTGCCACCCTGGTCTGGTCAGGCATTCATCCCAAGGATTTTCTGACCTGGCTACTCGAAGTCATGCCGGCACTGATCGGTTTTGTTGTGTTGGTAGCGACCCGTCACAAGTACCCTCTGACCAGATTGACTTACATTCTGATCCTGTTTCATTGCGTGATTCTGATGGTGGGAGGCCATTACACCTACGCCGAGGTGCCGCTCTTCGACTGGATTCGCGACTGGTTCAGCCTGGAACGCAATAATTACGACAAGGTCGGTCATTTCGTGCAGGGTTTTGTGCCGGCGATCATTGCCCGAGAAATCCTGATACGTAACGCTATCGTCATCGGCCGGGGCTGGCTCTCATTTATCGTTGTCTGTATCTGCCTGGCAATCAGTGCTTTCTACGAACTGATCGAATGGTTGGTGGCAATCTTGTCGGGAGAATCTGCCGAGGCGTTCCTCGGCACTCAGGGATATATCTGGGATACCCAGTCGGATATGCTGTATGCTTTAACCGGTGCGATTATGGCGTTGGTGCTGTTGTCAAATTTCCACGACAGACAAATTTCTCAGCTCGTGGATCGCAGCGCGTAGGTCGTTGCTTCCGGTCGTTCATAAAGTAAAGTCTGATCACTCAGGAAAAAGTAATGTCAGAGAATATCCCCCCTCTGCTGGAACTCGGCTGGGGACATTTTTTCCAACAACAGTTAAGTCTGGAGGAGTGGGAAACGACGACACCGGTGCGGGTCTTTGCCCTCAATCGCCATCTGGTCGATGGTGTGGGCGAGAATGGGCGACAGCAGTTTGCACTACCTCACGCCTGGCTGCGCTATGCGGTAGAAGAACTGCCTACAGTGGGTGACTGGCTGCTGCTTGATGGCGATGGTCAACCACTACGCCTTCTGGAACGTACCAGCCTGTTTAAACGCATGGCCTCCGGACGTGACGCCCGGGTACAGTTGATGGCAGCAAATGTCGACACCCTGTTTATTGTCACCTCATGTAACCAGGAGTTCAGCCTTTCCCGTCTTGAACGTTATCTGGCTCTGGCTCTGGACGCCGGGGTTGAACCTGTGGTCATTCTGACCAAGGCTGATCTGATCGAAAGTACCAAAGAATTCTGTGACCAGACCAGGGCCTTGCGCCCTGGCTTGGCAGTTGAGTCGATCAATGCCAAGGATGCTAATGTTATCAATATCTTACGTCCCTGGTGTACGATCGGGAAAACGGTGGCTCTGGTTGGATCAAGTGGGGTCGGCAAATCGACTCTGGTCAACGCTTTAAGCTCCGCAACAGTTCAGGCCGTTGGTGCCACCCGCGAAAAAGATGCCAAAGGCCGTCATACGACAACGGCCCGTTCTTTACACCTGCTGCCTGGAGGCGGTCTGCTGATCGACAGTCCCGGGATGCGTGAACTGCAACTGAGCGATTGCGAAGAAGGGGTTGCCACACTCTTTGAGGAGATTGAGGCGGTGGCTCGCAACTGTCGTTTCAATGACTGTCGTCATCTGGGTGAAGTCGGCTGTGCTGTGGAAACTGCCGCCGAACGCGACGAGCTGGATCCCCGCCGGCTGGCTAATTATCTCAAACTGAAAGCAGAGCAGGAACGTGCGGATGAAACTCTGGCAGAGAAACGGCGCAAGGATAAGAGTTTAGGCAAGAGGTACAAGAGAGCGCAGGGTCAGAAACGGTTGGAGAAAGAGTAAGAAATCCGTGCTTTTCTTTAGCCCTCTTTTTTCCTCTTTTCTCCCTCTTCACATCTTTACAATCCTCCCCTCGTTGCGTATAGTCGTACTTCATTCTCAGGGAGGTTTACTACGTGGACAAGATCATTGATGGCAAGGCGATTGCCGCTGATATTCGTGAAAAGATTGCTGCCGATGTGGTGGCCCTGGAAGAGCAGGGGGTCACCCCGGGATTGGCCGTTGTGCTGGTGGGTGATGACCCGGCCAGCCGGGTTTATGTGACGATGAAAGAAAAGGCTTGCGAGAAGGCCGGTATCTTTTCCGATGAGCATAAACTCTCTGCCGATGCGACCGAAGCACAGTTGCTCACCCTGATAGAAGAGCTGAATAACGATCAGCGCATCGACGGTATCCTGGTGCAGCTGCCGTTGCCCGATCATATTGATGAGAGCAAGATTCTGGAGGCCATCTCTCCTGCCAAGGATGCCGATGGTTTCCATCCCTATAACGTCGGTCGTTTGATGACCGGAAATCCGCTTTATCAACCGTGTACGCCCTACGGTATCATGAAGATGCTGGAATATACCGGTGTTGATCTCAAGGGTAAAGAAGTCGTCGTGGTTGGTCGCTCCAACATTGTCGGCAAGCCGGTGGCGCTGATGTGCCTTGCGCAACACGCTACGGTGACGCTCTGTCATTCCCGCACCCGCGATCTGCCGGGCAAAGTTGCCCAGGCCGACGTGGTTATTGCCGCAGTTGGTCGCCCCGAGATGATCAAGGGATCGTGGATCAAGGAAGGTGCCGTAGTCATCGATGTCGGTGTCAACCGGGTCGGCGAGAAGAAGCTGGTCGGTGATGTCGAATTCGAAGCGGCCAAGGAACGCGCCAGTGCTATTACCCCGGTCCCCGGTGGCGTCGGCCCCATGACAATCACCATGCTGCTCTACAATACCGTGGAAGGTGCCAAGCGCCGCGCTAATCCGTAAGATAATTTTACGGTCCGAGATGACTTGTTCGTTCCGGGCCGTTTTGTTTTAAACTCAGGGGTTAGGTCTTTTGCCAGCCCCCAGCCCCTGGTCTCCAGTCTCCGGGTCAAAAATGATTATCAGCGAACTGAAACCTCTCGAAGAACTCCAACAGGCTCTGGTCGAATTCGACAAGCTTTTCCTGGTCGGCTGCGCAGCTTGTGCCACGGTCTGCAAGTCCGGTGGTGAGGAGGAGCTCTTCAAGTTTCAGGAATGGCTGGCAGAGCAGAACAAGGATGTCACCGGCAGTGTGGTAATCGACGAAGCCTGCCACCTCATGAGGGCAGCCCGCGACCTGCGCCATCACAAGAACGCGGTACAGGATGCTGATGCACTGGTGGTGCTTGCCTGCGGTTCGGGGATCCAGTCGATTTCATCCAATATTGAGAAACGTGTCGTTGGCGGCTTGAACTCCACGTTTCTCGGCAATGTGCGGCGCTTCGGCCAATATGAGGAGATGTGTTCGCTCTGCGGTGATTGCATTCTCAATGAAACGGCCGGGATCTGCCCGGTGACGACCTGTGCCAAGGGCTTGCTCAATGGGCCTTGCGGCGGCATGGAGGATGGCCACTGTGAAATCGATGCGGAGATCGAATGTGCCTGGCGCCTGATCTATGAGCGTTTGCAGAGTCAGAACCGGCAGGGTGTTTTTGCCCGTCGTGTACCGCCAAAAAACTGGAGCCGGCGTCGCAAGCCCGGCCGCCTGAGTTTGAGAGACAGTGGGAGACTGAGAAACGGCGGGCCTTTAAAAAACGGCGGGCGCTGAGTTTATGTCTTACTTGTCCAATCAGTTGGCAAACGGTCATTTTGTGGTAACGGCCGAAATCGCGCCGCCCAAAGGAACCAACCTGGCTCCGGCATTGGCTGATGTCAAAAAGTTCGAGGGCATCACTGCTGTTAATGTCACCGATAATCAGGGCGCCAACATGCGCTTGTCGTCGTTGGCTTTAGCGGCAAAGTTGCAGCAGACAGGCACGGAAACAATTCTGCAACTGACCTGTCGTGATCGTAACCGCATGGCTTTGCAGTCTGATCTGCTCGGCGCGGCCGCTTTCGGTATTGAAAATCTGCTGCTGCTCTCAGGTGATCACAGTAAATTCGGTGACCACCCTGATGCACGGCCGGTCTTTGATCTTGATTCGGTACAGTTGCTCGAGATGACGGCCGGTTTGATGGCGGGGTTTGATATGGTGGGTAAGCCTCTTAATGGCGTGCCGAGTTTTTTCCCCGGTGCAGCGGTCAACCCGGCGGCCGAGCCTTTTGAGTTGATATTTCAGAAAGTGGCGAAAAAGGTCGATAGTGGAGCACGTTTTTTTCAGACCCAGTCGATTTTTGATCGGGACTCCCTGGAGCGTTTCATGTCGGCCATGGCACCATTAAATGTACCGGTCATAGCTGGCGTGCTGTTGATTCGCAGTGCCAAAATGGCCAGATTTCTTAATGACAATATTCCTGGTGTACAGGTTCCGGAATCTTTGCTTGAACGGTTTGATCGTGCAGAAAATCCAATGGCTGAAGGCATCGCAATCGCCCGCGAAACAGTCAGTTGGGCGAGGGATCTTTGTCAGGGTGTACATTTGATGACACTTGGGCACGAGGATAAAATTCCCGCAATTCTTGCGTGAATTAATTTTGAATTGCTTATAAGGAGGTCTTTGTGAAAAAAACCCCTTTGAACCAGGCCCACCGTGATCTTGGTGCGCGGATGGTCGATTTCGGCGGTTGGGATATGCCGGTCCAGTATTCAGGTGTTATCGACGAACATCTGGCTGTGCGACAGGCTGCCGGCCTCTTCGATGTCTCTCACATGGGTGAAGTTGAGGTCAGTGGTACGAACGCCCTGGCTTTCATTCAGTACCTGACTATCAATGATGCTTCCAAGTTGATCGACGGTCAGGTTCAGTACTCGGCCATGTGCTACCCCGAGGGTGGTGTCGTTGATGATGTGACCCTTTACCGTTTCAGTGAGACCCGTTTTCTCTTCTGTGTCAATGCCTCCAATACCGATAAGGACTTTGTCTGGATGCAGAAGGTCCTGGCTGAATCGGCGATCACGGATGTCACCTTGAATAACCGCAGCGATGAATTCGCCCAGATTGCTCTGCAGGGACCGAAGGCCGAAAAAATCCTCTCTGGTCTTACTGCTGTTGCGCTTGCGGATCTCGTTTACTACCATTTTTGCGAAGGTGAAGTTGCCGGTGTGAAGATGATCATCTCGCGTACTGGTTACACCGGTGAAGACGGGTTCGAACTCTACCTGCCATCTTCAACTGCGGTTGAAATCTGGCAGCAACTGATGACGGCTGGAGCTCCACACGGTCTGAAACCGATTGGCCTGGGCGCGCGCGATACTCTGCGCCTGGAAAAGGGCTACGCCCTGTATGGTCATGAGCTCTCTCAAGAGATATCTCCGTTGGCGGCCGGGTTGGCCTGGATCACCAAACTTGACAAGGATGATTTTGTCGGCAAAGCTGCTCTGGTGGCGCAAAAGGCAGAGGGTTTGCCGCGTCGGCGTGTCGGCTTCATTATGCAGGAGCGTGGCATCCCACGCGATGGCTATCCGGTTTTTGTCGGTGACCGTGAAGTTGGCGTTGTTACCAGCGGTACCATGTCGCCGACCCTCAAGGTCGGCATTGCCCTGGCGTTGGTGGTTCCTGACGTGGCCGGGGTCGATAATGAGCTGGAGGTTGCCATTCGCAACCGTCGCATGCGAGCCAAGGTGGCACGTCCACCCTTTGTGAAATAATCGTACAGAGAGAAATAATAGATAGAATTTTTTCGCCCCTGTCTGATCAGGGGTATACAGACAGTTAAGGAGGTCATCATGGAATTCCCGGAAGAATTCAAGTACACAGAAGAGCACGAATGGGTCATGGTCGAGAAAGATCTGGCCGTGATTGGTATTACTGATTTTGCTCAGGATGCACTGGGTGATGTGGTTTTTGTCGAACTTCCCGAGGTCGGTACGGTCCTCGAAGCAGGTAAAGCTTTCGGTGTTGTGGAATCAGTGAAAGCAGTCTCCGATATCTATGCACCGATTTCCGGTACGGTTGAAGAGATCAATGATGATCTTGTTGATGCTCCCGAGATTCTCAACACCTCTCCTTACGAAGATGGCTGGATGATCAAAATCCGTATGACTGATGCCACTGATGCCGATGCCTTGATGGATGTTGCCGCCTACCAGGCCCTGATCGCAGAGGAGAGCTGAACGATGCGTTATATCCCGCATACTGCCGGAGACGTGACCCAGATGCTGGAACGGGTTGGCGTTGCAACCCTGGAGGACCTCTTTGTCGAGGTGCCGGAATCTGTACGACTCAAACGTCCTCTTGATCTGCAGGAACCGGCCAGTGAGACCGAACTGCTTCGAGAATTCAAGGCTCTTGCTGCAGAGAATGCGACCCCGGAAACTCACAAAAGCTTCCTCGGTGGCGGCGCTTATCATCACTTCATCCCTGCGGTGATTGATCAGCTGATTTCGCGAAGTGAATTCTACACAGCCTACACGCCTTACCAGCCGGAAATCAGCCAGGGGACTTTGCAGGCGGTCTTCGAGTTTCAGTCATTGATCTGCCAGTTGACCGGCATGGATGCGGCCAATGCGTCGATGTATGATGGTGCCTCGGCTTGTGCTGAAGCGGTACTGATGGCGACCCGTCTGACCCGCCGCAAGCGGGTGCTGTTGTCACGGGCACTCAACCCGCGCTATCGGGCTGTTGTGGCGACCTACTGCCGCTATCTCAACCTGGAATTAGTCGATGTTGCTGTCGCTGATGACGGTCGGACCGATCTTGACGACTTGAAAGCCAAACTGGATGACTCTACCGCTGCCGTGGTGGCCGGTTACCCGAATTATTTCGGTGTGATCGAGGATGTTACCGCTCTGGCTGATCAGGCGCATGAGGTCGGAGCTCGACTTGTGACTGCTGTTGCCGAACCGATCGCTCTCGGACTGCTCAAGTCGCCGGGTGAACTTGGTGCTGATATTGTTGCCGGTGATGGCCAGAGCTTCGGTCTCCCCCTTGCTTTTGGCGGCCCTTATGTTGGTTTTTTTGCCGTGAAACAGAAAGATGTGCGCGGCATGCCGGGACGTCTGGTTGGTGAAACGACCGACCTGGAAGGTCGGCGTGGCTTTGTATTGACCCTGGCGACTCGTGAACAGCATATCCGTCGAGAAAAAGCGACTTCGAATATCTGTTCCAACCAGGGCCTGTGCGCCTTGATGGCAACTATCTTCATGAGTCTCCTTGGTAAGCAGGGCTTGCGCGAGATGGCCGAACAGAACCTGGCTAAGGCGGCTTATGCCCGCAAGCAGCTGGTCACCATCAAGGGCTTCAGTCTGGTGTTCGACGGACCCGCCTTCAACGAGTTTGTCGTACGTTCCGAAGCACCGGTCGCAGAGGTTCTCACCCGCCTCGAAGAGGCCGGCATCCTGGCAGGGATTCCTCTTGGCGAAGACTACCCGGAGCTGGTGGATTGTTTCCTGGTTTGCGTAACAGAGCAGAATCAGCGCGAAGAAATTGATGCGTTGATTACAGCACTGCAGGGAGGTGCGGCATGACGATCGTTGGTACCAGTGGACTTGTCCTCAACGAAAAACTGCTCTTTGAGCATTCCGATCCGGGTCGCAAAGGATACAGCCTGCCGAAGCTTGATGTGCCGCCGGCAGAACTTCCGGCCGAACTCTGCCGGGAAGAAATCAGCGGTTTTCCTGAACTCTCCGAAGTCGATGTCGTGCGTCATTTTACCCGGCTGTCAACCTGGAACTACGGTGTCGATTCCGGATTTTACCCTCTGGGCAGCTGTACCATGAAGTACAACCCCAAGGTCAACGAAGTGGCTGCCCGTATTCCGGGCCTGGCCGGTATCCATCCGGCGACCCCGCCGCATCTTTCTCAGGGTATCCTTGAGCTGATGTATCGCTTGCAGGTTGCGTTGGCAGAAATCTCCGGATTTGCCAGGGTGACTTTGCAACCGGCTGCCGGAGCCCAGGGTGAATTGGCGGGTATGCTGGTGATTCGTGCCTGGCACGAAGCCCGTGGCAGTAAGCGCACCAAGGTATTGATTCCTGATACGGCGCATGGCACCAACCCGGCGACAGCATCGTTGACCGGCTATGACGTGGTGCCGATCTCTTCTGATGGGGTGCTGACCCTGGAAGAGGTTGAGGCACACATGAATGACGATGTTGCCGCGCTGATGGTCACCAATCCGAACACCCTCGGTCTGTTCGAGACCAACATCGAAGCAATCTGTAAGCTGGTTCACGAACGTGGCGGGAGGGTCTATTGCGACGGTGCCAATCTCAACGCCCTGATGGGGATTGCCCGCCCCGGAGACATGGGCATCGACGTGATGCATTTTAATCTGCACAAGACCTTCTCCACGCCCCATGGTGGCGGCGGACCGGGCTCCGGGCCGGTGGGTGTCACTGAAGAGTTGATTCCCTATCTGCCTGGTCCGGGCGTAGAGCGTGATGATGAGAGTTATCGCTTTGAATCAGTCAATGCAGATTCAATCGGTCGCATGATGGCCTTCCATGGCAACGTCGGTATTATGGTGCGAGCCTATGCCTATATCCGCAGCATGGGTCCTGAAGGCTTGAAGTACGCCAGCGAAATGGCTGTTCTTAACGCCAACTACGTGCGGGCAAGGCTGGAGGGTGTTTACGACCTGCCCTATAAAAGCCGCTCACTGCACGAAGTAATTTTTTCCGATAAGGATCTGGAAGGTGGCTGCCATACCCTGGATGTGGCCAAGCGTCTGATCGACTACGGCTATCATCCGCCGACTATCTACTTTCCCCTGGTGGTCAAAGGGGCGATCATGATTGAGCCGACCGAGACAGAAAGCCAGGAAATTCTCGACGAATTCTGTGATGCCATGATCGCCATCGCCGGCGAGGCTCGTGATAATCCGGAACTTCTACACCAGGCTCCGATTCGTTCCAAAGTCAGAAGGCTTGATGAGACCACTGCAGCGCGTAAGCCGAAGCTTAAATGGGAGGAGAGTCCGTAGCGCGTGGTGCGCGGCGTGAAGCGATAAAACAACAAAAACGGGGATGATCTATCAATAGATCATCCCCGTTTTTGTGCCTCCTGGCTAAGGCTTGATGGCTGCTGTTTTCGGTACGAGCCGATATAGATGGCCGAGAGAATCAACAGGATGCCGAAGACTTCCGTCCCTCCAGTTGACCTGTCGAAGAAAAGAACGTCCCAGACCAGGGCGAGGGTCGGCTGCAGCAGCAGAATCAGCCCGGCGACTGTTGCCTGGATATCCTTGATTGCCGAAGAGATCAATGACCAGCCGATGGTGGTGCAGATGACCCCGACGCCGATCAGGGCAAAGAGCGAACCGCTATCGGGGATGACAAACGTCGCCCCGTTGAGCGGAGTAGCCACTGCCAGCAGCAGGGTACTGGGGATCGAGACGACCAGCATGGCCGGGACGCCGCTCACTGAACTGTCGTTCATCGATGTTTTGATCAACAGGATATAACCGGAGTAGAAGACGGCTGTCAGCAGCCCCAGAAGAATTCCCAATTGATAGCCTTGCTCAAGGCTCTTCCAGTCTACTCCGGTGATAAAGAGCAAGCCACACAGTGACATGACCACCGCCAGCATGAACAGCCTGGAGATTTTTTGTTTAAACAACAGCCAGGAGAACAGTGCAGTAAAAAACACCTGGAAGTTAGCCAGTAGGGTGGAAAGGCCCGGTCCGATCAGATCGATACTGCGATGCCAGAACATGAAGTCGACGGCCAGAAAAACGCCAGCTAGACAGAGCAGAAAACGCGGTCGTCGAGGCATCCTCAGATGCTCTCTCCGCAACAACATCACTATCAGCAGCGACATCCCCGCAAACAGCATCCGGTAGAATCCGGCGCTGTCGGGCGAGACGTCAGCCAGTTTGATAAAGATGGGGGAGAAACTGATGCAGGTCGAACCAATCAGGAGTTTAAACAGCGCGAGTTGTGTCCTCTTGGTGCTTGTCATTAATAAATCGCTCCGGGACGCCGGCGGGACGACCGCGAGCTGCTGCCATCGAGCCGATACTGGAAGAAGGCCATGATCTTCAGCTCTTTATTGGGATAGGCCCGCGGCAGCGGTCCGTAGGTGGCCCCTTTGCGAATGGCTCGTATGGTTTCTTCATCAAGAGAGCGGTGCCCGGAGCTTTCCAGGAGCTCGACATCGGCAATATTGCCCTGACGATCAACGGTTATACGTACCAGGCAGGTTCCCTGGTGGCCTCGCTGCGCTGACGCGCTCGGGTAGTTCCAGACGTTGTAAATGTTGTCGCGGAAACGTTTCATGAAGGAGATCAGCAAGTCTTGTTGGGCGTCCATCCAGACCGTGTCGCTTTTGGCAACGTCCTCACGATATTTGCGCCGCCATTCACTTTCGATGTTCGCCAGTGTCTGGGGTGAGAGCTGGGTGAGGGTCTGTAGGTCGGGTAGCTCGCGTGCCGGCTTCTTTTCCGGTTTGAGCTTCCATCCTTCCAGAGTCTCTCGTAAATCCGGGGTTGGCTCGGTTTTCTGCGGTGTCGTTTCTGTGTGGGGCTTTGGCTGTGGCTTTGTCGGCGGTGGGGTCTTGGGGACCGGTTTGGGAGCGCGTACCATCTTTTGCCTGTCTTCAGTGTCTTTTCCTTCGGGCGCCATTTCTTTTTCAACAACCTGGTCCCGTTCCGCCAGTCGCTTGGCCGGTTTCTTGCGGGGTTTTTCCAATTCCTTTCGGATTGGCAAGTCGAGTTCGCGTGGCTGAACCGGGCGTACCTCCACATAAACCGGCTCCGGAACATTGTCTGCCGGAAACAACTTATACTTCGGCAACAATAGCAGCAGCAGGTGCAGCAGCAGCGACAGCAGGATGAAGCCTGCTATTATGCGGTTTTGGCGTTGTTCAGCAGTCATGTGGGTTCATTTCTCAAAACATTTAATTATATTACAATTTGTATCTCTACTGCCAGTATGGAATAAATGTATTCCGTGATTTTGCTGGGGGAATTACACCGGGGTAAACACACGGGGGAAATCAGTTGACGATTCCAGGGCCTTCCGGTATATTTTCCGTCCTTAATCTAGGAACCTGTCGGACTATCCATGAGCCAGCTGCAAATCCGGCTGTTTGGTCCATATTTCAGCTCCTTTTCGACCAATAGCTACGGCTATTATTCTCAAACGAGCCAAAATCTGGTCTCAAACTTCCGAATTTTCGCTTCGGCCCGTGTAGTCCCACAGCCTCCTAACCCTATTTGAAGAAGGAGTTAGCAATGCATCTCGTTGACCAGATTAAGTCCAAAGCACGCACCAGCACCCAGACTGTGGTGCTCCCTGAGAGTTACGATGACCGCATGATCCAGGCTGCAGAGCTGATCACCAAGGACGGCCTGGCCAAAGTTGTCCTGCTGGGTGAAGCGACTGCCCTTGAGGCCAAGGCCGGTGAATTGGGTGTCTCTTTGGCTGGCGTGGAACTTGTTGATCCGAAAAGTGCGGCACAACTTGATGATTATACCGCTGAGCTGGTAAAGCTCCGTGAAAAGAAGGGCATGACGCCCGAGCAGGCCCGCGAAACCCTGACCGGCGATGATAACCTCTTCTTCGGTGCCATGATGGTGCGCAAGGGTGATGCCGGGGGGATGGTCGCCGGGGCCTTCAATACGACCGGCAACGTGTTGCGTGCTGCTTTTCAGGTGGTCGGAACTGCACCGGGAATGAATACCGTTTCATCGGTGTTCCTGATGGTCACCAAGAACCCTGACTTTGGTGAAAACGGAGTGCTTTGCTTTGCTGACTGTGCTGTAAACCCGAACCCGAACGCACAGGCCTTAGCCGAGATTGCTGTGTCGACTGCCAGTAGCTGCAAGAGCTTCCTGGGCGTTGATGCACGTGTGGCCATGCTCTCTTTTTCAACCAAGGGGAGCGCCAAGCATGAGGATTGCAACAAGGTCCTGGAGGCTCTCAAAATAGCCAAGGGGCTTGCCCCTGACCTGCAAATTGACGGCGAGTTGCAGCTCGATGCCGCACTGCTATCAAAGGTTGGTGACAAAAAAGCTCCTGGTTCCGCGGTCGCCGGCAAGGCTAACACCCTGATCTTTCCTGACCTTGATGCCGGCAATATCGGCTACAAGCTGGTCGAGCGTGTGGCAGGAGCCGAAGCGGTCGGTCCGATCGTGCAGGGTCTCGCCAAGCCGGTGAATGACCTGTCGCGCGGCTGTTCCGTCGACGATATCATCTCCGTGTCGGCCATTACCGCAGTGCAGGCACAGGGGTAATTGAAGTCCGGCATTCTACAGTAGATAGATTGTTGCTTTTGACATGTTTCAAGGGTTGATGGCTTGCCATCAACCCTTTTTTTCTGTAGTTTTGTTTCCAGGAGACTGTCGAACTATCCGGGGGGAACAAATGCTTACATATGAAACTGAAGGCTGGCTCGAAGTTGCGGCGGCAGACATACAACAGCTCTGTCGCTCAACTGCTGCTGTTTCTTTTGGTGCTGCCGGTAGTGAAGCACACGAAATTCAGGTAGCCCTTTGCGATTATCTGGGCAGCTCTGAACCCTGCTGTCGTATCGCATTTTATGCCAAGACCCTGAAGCGGTCTTTGGTCTTTGCCGTCAACAGCCCTGAGAAACAATCCCCCTGGCAACATGGTCAGGAGATCCTCGCCCGGCTTGGTTTTCAACTTGAGGATATCAATCTGAAACTCAGTTCGGCCATGCAGGAAGTTGTCCTGCGTGATGTCCCCGGCCTTATCTCTCCTGCCGAAGCTCGTAAACAACGTAAAGAAAAAGAGCTCCTTCTTGCCGAACTTCAAGATACTTACGATAAGGATCCTGACAGTGCTCAAGGAAAAAGGGCTGCTCTCAAGCTGAGAGTCGTAAAACGCATGAACGAGCATTCAGAAGAACTGCGTCTGTTCCTTGAGTTATTGTTATCCCGTGATGAATCTGCCCAAGCCGGTCGTGAGGCATTCGCCAGCCAATTGGTGGATCTGACTTCAAGACTTAATGCTGCCGAAGCCTGTGTTGAAGCTGAACGCAATCAGCGGGCAATGAGTGAGTCAATTACCGCTGCTGCAGAGAAACGCATTCAGGAACTTGAGGGAATTCTTGTCGATGTCGAAACAAAGTATTCAGAAGCTTTAAAACAGAAGCGAAAAGCTGCTCAACTCCGGGAGCGTATTAAAAAACTTGGTGCAGAGTTGGCCTCTGCTGAAATCGAAACAAAAAAGGAACGTGTGAAGCAGGAACAATTCATGGGAGATGCAAAGGCTGCTCATGAGCGGATCACTCTTTTGGAAGATGGTCTGGCTGAGGCAGAGAGGACCCTTGTAAACACTCAAGCGCAGTGGCAGGAGGAACAAGTTGAAAGAACCCGTCTGGAAGGGTGCCTCAAGGAGTCCGAACTTCGCATCAAAGCTCTCAATAATGAATTTAAGAGTGCTGAGAAAAAAGCGGCTCGATCTGATGAAGCTGTAAAGACCTCTGGAGTTTTTCAAGATCAACTTAGAGAGCAGGCGACCACCTTGACAGAGCAGGTGACCACTCTGACTGGGCAGAAGGAACAATTCACCAGAGAACTTGAGGTGCTCCGTGGTGACTATGATCAGGAATGTAGCCTTCGCAAACGCCTGGAAGAGGCTGCTGCTGAAGATGACAGGCGTGTCAACAAACTCGAAGACGCTCTTGCCGAGAGGAATGAACACGCATCAACGTCTGCAGAGGACGAAAAGGTCTCTGCAGAGGTCGTTAAAGAGATCAAGTCACTTAAGATCGAACTGCAGAAGCAGAGGCAACAGCTCAAGGACGAGCAAACATTGAGAAAAGAGTTAGAGTCTGAAGCTAACGAAGCACATAAGCTCATCGATTCTTTTGAAAAGACGATTCGGAAAACCGAAAAGAGTGATGCAGAAAGGCTTTGTCGCGAGACGTCTAAAGAAAGTGAAAGCCAAAAGGTGCAGGAGCTTGAAGCGACGCTGAAGTCTGTTAAAAATCAGCTTGAACAGAAACGAGTTGAACAGAAAAGACTTGCCAAAGCTGTCGCTGTTGCAGAAAAGAAACTTGTTGATCAGGAAAAGAGGGCCGCTGAGCAAGAGAAGCAGCTGGTACAGGCGCAGGCAGAGCGCAATAACAGAAAGATCCTGGAAGCTGCCGTCGAGGAAGAGCCGGTTATAAAGAAACGAGTAAAATCTTCAAAGATTTTGCCTCATGAGTTGCGGGCCGCACCCCCAAAAGGAGCCTTCTTCCGTCCTGATTGGGACCTGGAAGGGTTGCCCTGCCAATCTTCCGAACAGATTTTCAAGGCTTGGGAGACCGTGTTCAACGTGCAGCTCTCTCTGGAAGGTTATCCCTCGCAATATTGCATGGCTTTTATAGTTGTGCTGCGTCTTGAGAAACAGAAGAATCTTTATATGCTCTATCGTCTCAAGAAAGATAAACACACACTTGTCTGTGTACCGGCCGAAACGATTAAAGACGAAGCTTCTTTGAAAAAAGCCATCAAGGAGGGATTGAAGTTTCTTAAGATGAGTGGTTTTGAGATGGAGGAGATGGCAGCTGAAAATATTGACAGCACCTTGAGTGGCTACTTCCAGGGAACATGATTCTCCTGAAAGACAAAGCACTCATGGTAGTTCGCTTAACCCCACAACAAAAGGCAAGGGGAAAACCCTGGCCTTTTGTTGTTTCTCCATGGGGTGGAAACTATTTGCGTTGAAACTCCGCTGAAGCAAAGCTGTATTTGAAGTTCATGTGGTCAGTGTAAGTCCCTTCCAGAATGGCGACAACATCCTCAGTGAAGACCAGCTCTTCGTCGGTCGGGATGACAAGCACCTTGACCGGGGAGTCCGGGGTGGTGATCACCGTCTCTGCTTTGCGGGTCATGGTGTTGCGGTTCTTTTCCTTGTCGAGGAGAATGCCCATGAACTCCAGGCCCTCTAACGCTTTCTCGCGAATCAGCCAACCCATCTCGCCAACGCCGGCTGTGAAAACAACGGCATCAATACCTCCACTGGCAGCGGCATAGGAGCCAATATATTTTTTCAGGCGGTAAGCCTCGATATCAAGCGCCAGTTGGCAGCGCGGGCAGTTATCCTCCTCGGCGCCTTCAATGACGTCACGGCGGTCGGTATATTTGCCGGTGATGCCCAGAATCCCAGATTTTTTGTTCAACAGATTATCGATCTCTTGCGGAGAGAGACCTTCCTGCTCCATGATGAAAGCCGGGATGGCAGGGTCGATATCGCCGCAACGGGTGCCCATGACGGCTCCTTCGAGAGGGGTCAGTCCCATGGACGTGTCCACCGAGATGCCGTTCTTTATGGCCGTGTGTGAGACGCCGTTGCCAATGTGCATGGTGACCATGTTGCAATCCTTGGGCTCCTTGCCGAGCATAACTGCCGCACGCTTGGATACATAGAGATGACTGGTGCCGTGGAATCCGTAGCGGCGCACACCGTACTTTTCGTACCACTCGTGGGGTAGAGGATAAGTATAAGCATGCTCCGGCATGGTCTGGTGGAAGGCCGTGTCGAAAATCGCAATGTGAGGAACATCAGGAAGAACCGATTGGGCCGCCTCGATGCCCGAGATATTCGGTGGGTTGTGGAGTGGAGCCAGGTGCTGGACTTCCTTGATGGCATCCAGGACCGCATCATCGATCGTTATCGAGCAGGTGAATTTCTCGCCGCCATGAACGACACGGTGACCGACCGCCGAGATCTGGGTTATTTCGTTGACGACGCCGTATTCCTTGTCAGTCAGGATTTTGATGATCAGGTGAATGGCGACCTTATGGTCAGGGCATTCATATTCTTCCCGGTAGGTATCCCGCCCGGGGACTTCGTGGATGATGAAAGAATCACCAATCGTGACTCGTTCGACCATGCCCCTGGCGATGACTTCTTTTTTCTGCCAGTCGTAGAGCTGATATTTAACCGATGAACTGCCGCAGTTGAGTGCCAGAATATCCATAAGTTCTTCCTCCAGAGGTGAGATTTTCCTGATTACTTTTTTAAGAAAAAAACAGAATATTGTTTTAAATTGGATTTATTTGTCGAGCTTAAAATTATTATTAAATCATATTTTATAAGAGGTTACATGCGTAAAACATGTTGTGGAAGGGTAATGTAAGGGGTCGTAAATTGCAAGTTCTTTCAGGAAAAATCTGTGACTGTTTGCTCTGGACAGAACTCGTTTGTTGCGATAAACTCCCCCCGAAAAAGTTTTCGTGAAACACAACAAATCTAACGAGGAGGTAGTCCCATGGCTTACACAATTACTGACGAATGCATCAACTGCGCCGCGTGCGTAGATTCTTGCCCAGTTGACGCTATTAGCGAGCAGGGTGAAAAGCATGTGATCGATGCTGCAACTTGCACGGACTGTGCTGCATGTGTTGACACTTGTCCTGTTGACGCAATTGAAGCCCCCTAAGGCGCTTATCAATTCTAAGCACCTTTAAGGTAATAAGTTGACAAAAAAAGGCCGTACCTGAAGCAGGTACGGCCTTTTTGGGTCTCGTTTCCATCTGGGTACTGAAGATGAATACTGTTTTGAAACCAAGGAACCAGTCGGACTATCCATGAGCCAGCTGCAAATCCGGCTGTTTGGTCCATATTTCGGCTCCTTTTCGATCAATAGCTATGGCTATTACTCCTCAAATGAGCCAAAACCTGCCCTCAAACTTCCGAACTTTCGCTTTGGCCCGTATAGTCCGACTGGCTCCTAGCCCGCACCAGGTTTTGAATCGACCACCTCGACATTGATATTGGCAACTCCCTCAGGCAGGGTGCGAAAGACGATGGTGAAGGGAATAGATGCCCCCGTAGCGACATTCATGTTTGAAAGGCCCTCACCAAACTGGTTATTCATTGCCTCTTCAATGGCAGCAAATGGCATGCTCTGTAATGCAGAAGCGTCAAGTTGATTACCACAGAAGACAGTTTGCTGCAGAAGAGAGTTTCCTTTGGCATCAAGCAAAACACCTTTTACCGTGATTGCCGAACGGGTTGTCTGGTGATTGTTGACAGCGGCGCCCTGAATAACCAGCATTTGCCCTGCTTGACCATTCACGTAAGAACTTCCGGCGATATTGATGCCGATACGGTCGCCTGGCGCACCGGCCGGGGTCTCACCGATATAATCCTGCAGGAAGGGCAGATACTTGACAACAATATTCAGGTTAAGAGAACCTTCCTGCATAAAAAGGTAACCTGCTGCTCCACCCAGGATGACCAGCAACAAAACCAGCAGACGCAGGATCCGTGACAGAGAACTTTTCTTTGGCGGTAGTGGTGCCGGGAGCGGTTCTTCGTCATCGTAATCATGTGATGGAGAGGGCGCGCCTGACCGGCTTGGCCGGAACTGTTCCGGTTCCTCTTGCAACTCCATAGTCGCCTGAGAAAAATCGTCATCGGTTTGAAAGCCAGGGCCTCCGCTTGCATCACCATCTCCGGTAAGGTCGATTTCTCCGAACTGTAGTCCGTCCTCTTCCGGGTTGGAAGTGGAACTCGCTGCCGGTGAGTCATCATCCTCAAACCTGGGCTCTTCAAAGTCGAAGGAGGTGGCGTCGCCGGGAGAATCGTCATCCCAGTCAGAGGCTGCCTCTTCACCAGATGGACTTTCGTCATCAAAAGAGAACTCTCCCGGCTCATCCTGTGTCTGTGGTTCCTCCACGTCAAAAGAGAAGTCAGAGGGTTCTTCCGGGTCCCCTGCCGTAAAGGCTGTCTCATTGCTTTCAAAGGCCTCCGAACCAGGCCCGGCATCCTCATTGAAATCAAACTCGACCGGCCCGTCATGTTCCTCTGTTTCTTCTAACGAAGAGCTAAAATCAGCTTCTTCTTTGACGGTTTGCTCTTCTTGCGGCTTTTCATCTATAGAGAAGCCGGTGTCAGGCGATATTGTACCCTCTTCGGCAATGTCGTTTTCCGCCTCGAATTTTGCTGGCTGACTGGTGTCGGCGAAAGAAAAATCCTCAGCAAGCTCTTTCTCTGCTCCGGCATCACTGCCCATTTCTGTTTCGAGGGCGCTGAAATCAAGTTCGATACTTTCTTGCGATTCAGTTGGTTCAGTTGGTTCAGTTGGTTCAGTTGGTTCAGTTGATTCAGTTGATTCAGGTACACTGTCATATTCCGCTGCAGTTCCCGGTTGTGCTTCGGGTTCAGAAGCGTCGGCATGGGAGCTTTCAGGTGCAGGCGCTGCTTCGCCAGGAGCATCTTCGGTGACCTTCTCCATGTTGGAGGAGTTGAAATCGACAGCTTCATCAATGGGCTTCGGTTCCGGCGGAGTCACGGTAAAGACTTCTTTGCACTTGGAACAGCGGACTTTGATCCCGCCAGGCTTAACCTTTTCATCGGCTAAACGAAAACGGGTTTGACAGGCTTCACACTGAACGATCATTCAGTTTCTCCCTCTCTATTAGTTCTTTTTCTCCCGGAAACGTACTTTTCAAATATTTTTAACAACTCAGATGTTCTCAACAACACGGATATCGGGCAAGTCGCGATACCTCTCGTCAAGGTCCAGTCCATAGCCGACGATAAATCCATCGTCCATGGAGAACCCTATGTAATCGACCGGTACATTGGTGACCCGCTGAGCCTGCTTGTCGATCAAAGTACATATCC
>PVMK01179740.1_pt1 | contig 63092 bp, 67 predicted proteins | sample 1853481 | NCBI WGS metagenome assembly PVMK01 (sample SAMN08533507, study PRJNA380276) | Marine sediment metagenome, whole genome shotgun sequencing project.
GGGAATGATGTGATCCATTGTCAGCTCATCCGGCGAGAAGCGCTGACCGCAATAATAGCAGGTCCCGCGGGCCAGCTTCTGTTTCCACCACCGCGTTTTTCGTAGAGACCTCGCCTTCTCCCGCTCTCGTCTGATCTCAGCTTCACTGACATCTACTATAAATGGTTCCGACATCTTTTCCAGCCCAACTTTGGGTGAGTGTCCAGACTGCAAAAACTGGGCCGCTCACCCCCTACAAATCGCCCTCAGTCGCATTCTATACGGGGCAAGACCGGTTATCATCTTAACGGTGCTCAAACCTTTTAAATCCGGCCGGAGTCACCATGCCAAACCTGAAAGGTGGCCCAATCTGCGGATTTGTCTCCGCCTGTTTCTGAAGAAACTCCTTGGCGAACTCGAACAGGTCCATAAGTTGACTATCTGCCTGACACATGCGAAATAGCCTTGTCTCTCCAGCCAGGGTCCGCGGCACCGCCACACTATCACCAATTTGTATCTTTTCCAGGGGGAGTTTGCCTGCGTCACTTCCCCAGAGAGCCAATTGATAGGATTGTTCTTGGGACTTGAAGGAATAGCCGCCCCACCAGAAAATAGATCCTGTCCAGTTGGTCTTGCCTGATTTTCGCTTGGTCAATTTTCCCCAGGGCCTCTCGGTACTGATCAGATAGATATGCTCCAGCCGCCCCAATCATGGCCTCCACTCCCACCAGCCGCCTCTCTTCAGCATACTGCTTGAATCTCTCGCTCAGCTCCACACTGATGCCCATCCCACCACTGACGATGAGGCGTGGCTGCCCACTGAGAACAGCTTGTCAACAGGGAAATGAGTGTCTCCTTCCCGTCCTCTTCGAATCTGGTAGCCATACTATCAGTGGCCACCATGATTCCTTCTGCGAGCATATCCGCTGAGTATTTGGGTCATATCAAATCCTAGTATTGGTAAGCGGTAAGCAGTGAGCAGTACGCGGTAAATCGTTGAAACCGTTTAACCAGTTTGGTCAGTTTAGCCGGTTTTGCCTGTCTCAAATCCGCAATCCGAAATCCGAAATCCGCAATCCACTGAAACGACTGTCCAGGTGTAGATCGGCAGTATGAATAAATGAGAAGCTTTTCATGCGTGAGTAACGTGATGCTGGTGCAAGCCTCGCTCGACAAGACGGCGGCGACACTCTTCCTCACCGAACTGACGACAAGCTATGGGCTTGATGTTATGGATGGCACAGAAGAATCTCTGTTCACCAAAGTACTGGAACAGAAAAGGACATAACTGCTGGTTATTTACTGCACTTCCAGCCAGATACGTATTCCAGTAGTCTGGATACCGGACACCTGCTGGCGGTAGAGGTGGAACACCGCCAATCTGACAGCACACCCCGCACAGTGTGCACCATTGACCTGTGGGAAGCTGGTGTCTCTTACCATCCAGGGGAATACAAGTGATTGTCTCGGGATCAAACAGCTTCTGAATGTCGAGTCGGATCCGGAGAAAAGCCTCCGACCATTTCCTTAATTCCTCGGTGAGTCCAGGCTCCAGATCGAGCCTCCGTTTATTAATATAAAAGCGCATGCCGTCAACGTCTGCAAAAACCGTTTGTTCCAACATGCCCAGGGGGAAGTAGGGATCGAGTAAAGCTCGTCTCAATACTGAAGAGCCCGTCTGGAACGACCAGTGGGCAAGCAAGCGGTCAAACCTGCCGTTAACGCCTTGCCACATTTCAAACTGGCAGTCCCTCAACAGCTCTTGCTGTACTTTTGCGAAGTTTTTGAAGAGATCGGTGATATGAAGATTCTTCGTGTCCATGCAAAGTGGCATTACACCTTTAGATAGAGTACGGTCCCTGGATTGTATACCACATTTACCTGACAGAATCATTCCATTCTCACCTCTCATTTGCTCTTGACATTTGGCTGGAAAAACCGGATATAGATACGACAAATAAAGCCTTGGGCCCTCAGCGGCTCATCGAGGTTTTGTTATCGAGTTATGCTCTAGGTGAAAGCCATCCAGACTCGTGCTGGATGGCTTTTTAAGTTTAAGGGATCAAGAAAGTTTTCTCAGATTCGTAGGTCGGATCGTTCCCGCGTTAGCGGGGTTGATCCGACATGAGAAATGGTCTGCCCATCGTCGGGTGAACTCCGCCGAGGCGGAAACCACCCGACCTACACTCTGGTTTAGGAGGTGAAGTCATGGGAAAACGAGTCTTTTTTGTCTGGATTGCTGGAATTCTTTTTCTCGGTATCTTTATCTTTTTTGCAGATTCGCAGGCCCAAACCCCAGATGTTATCAGAGTTGGAGTGACTGTCTCCGTTTCTGGCAAGTTTTCCACCGAGGTTGGTCCTTTTCAACGGCTCTGTAAGGCGTGGGTTGATGAGGTAAATCGCCAAGGCGGAATTTACCTGAAAAAGTACGGTCGAAAACTACCCTTGAAACTGATTACCTATGATGACCGCAGTGATGCAGCCACAGCCCGGCGCTACTATGAACGGCTAGCAACCGTGGATCGGGTACATTTGCTCTTCGGTCCCTACAGTAGTCCCCTCACCTTTGCTGCTAGCACAGCATCCGAACAGCACCAGGTGCCATTCATAGCAATCTGTGCCAATTCCCCAAAGGTCTACAACCGTGGTTTCAAGTGGATCGTCTGTGTAATCGATACCGCATCCAGATACACCTATCGCTATTGGGAAATGGTCAAGGCTGAAAAAAAGGCCCGCTCGGTTGGATTCGTAGTAGAAGATACTCTCCATCCCGTCGGCGTCTATAAAGGTTCGCGACAACTGGCTGAACAGGCAGGACTCAAGGTGCTGGCTGGCGAAGTCCTCCCTCCGGATGTCGGCGACTTTACACCGGTCATCCTGAAACTCAAAAAGCTCAACCCTGATATCGTCTACGTCTCCTCCAACATCCCTTTTGCAGTGGCTTTCATGAAACAGGCCAAGGAGCTAAATTTAACTCCCCGGGAATTTCATTGCATACATCACAGCGGCGTGTTTCGGCAGCCCCTTGGAGATGCGGCCGACTACGTGGTGGGCCAGTCATACTGGGAGCCTGGCATGAAATATAGCAAGCCCCAGCGATTCCTGGCCCTGCTCAGGGAAGCAAAAATCGATGTGGACGACTATCCCTGGTCTCCGGCTTACATGATGGCCTTTGAAATCGCGGAGGCGGCTCTCGGTCAGGCAGGCACTTTGGAGCCTGCACCCCTCATGAAGACATTGAAAGATTTGAGGATTACAACCATAGGTGGACCCATATGGTTCGCAGAGAACGGCGTTGGCGCAATTAACACATACCCATCTCAAATCCAAAGCGGTACCTACCAGATCATCTGGCCATCTGAGGTGGCAACAGGGAAGCATATATACCCCACACCGGCTTGGGACGAACGATAAAAAGGCGCAAGGCGTGTGCCAGCAGGCAGAATCAAAGGCACGATGTGGGATATGAGTGTTTTAGTAAACCTTTGATTGCAATCGAATGGACCTAGTAACGTTCACCCAGCTGTTCCTTAGCGGCCTGCTCCTTGGTGGCATCTACGCCATGGTTGCTGTGGGCTTGGCCCTTTGTTTTGGGGTGCTCGGTCTGCTGAACCTGGCCCACGGAGGATTTCTTGTCCTGGCCGGCTTCACCTTTCAGGCTATTCATGAGTTCTGGCCCGCCGGCATCCTCCCAGGCTTTATCTTGGTGCCACTTATATTTGCCGGTCTAGGCTGGCTAACATTTCGCTGCCTCCTTCAGTCCTCCCTCAAACGTTCCTCTGATGCCTTATTGATCCCGGCATTGCTCATAACTCTTGGCCTGGCCTTTATACTGGAAGAAGGGACCTTAACTTTATGGGACCGCTCCATGGCTGGCTTGATGAGCCCATTCGGTACTATCAAACTGGGGCAGATTTATCTGCCCGGCAGTAGATTAGTTGTGCTTATCCTCATGCTGGCTATCTCAGTAGCTTTACAATTATGGCTCAGTCGCACCGACAGTGGTCGGCGTCTCCGGGCTCTTTCCCAGGAACCCACTGGGGCCACCTTGGTAGGGATCTCTCTAACTCGAGTCACTGGCGTAGCCTTCGCCATGGCTACCGCTCTTGCTGCCATGGCAGGCCTTTTTTACGTCACCCTGTTTACAGTCAGTCCTCATCTCGGCCTGCCATTAACACTGAAAGCGCTTTTTATTGTTGTCATAAGTGGAAGCGGATCCCTCACTCGACCACTCGCTGGTGGGCTGGCACTCGGCACTCTGGAAACCATGCTCGCTACACCTTTTGGGGCCCATTGGGCCAATTTCCTCTCTGTTGCCTTGCTACTCGCCTTCCTTTGCTGGCGACCTCAAGGATTGTTTATTGCCAGAGCAAATACTAGAAATAAATAACTATAACATACGAATATAAAAGCAATAAACTTATATTAGTTAAAGTACTCTATAAATTATAATCAGGCCACCATACCTGGATGAGATGTTGCTGAAATCGAAAGATAAGCTTACAAGATTGAAACGGCTGGGCCTGGTCTTCATTGCCGTTTCTGGTCTGACCATACTCTTGCTTCTCGTCCCCAGCCTCTGGGGTGATTACGCCAGAATTCTTCTTTTTACCATCCTGCTGTATGTAACAATGGCGCTGAGCTACGACGTGGTGGGCGGCCTGTTGGGTTATCTCTATTTGGGACATGGACTGTTCTTCGGCCTTGGCGCTTACACCACAGCACTGGCTCTAAATCAGAGCCAGCCGCTTCTTCTCGCCCTCCTGCTGGCGGCATGTCTGGCCCTACCGGCTGCTGCCCTCCTGAGCCTGCCACTCTTTCGCTTACATGGAGCCGTGTTTGCCTTGGCCACGCTGGGCCTCCTATTGCTGGGCGGCCAGTTGACAAATAACCTATCATGGTGGACCGGGGGGGCTGCCGGTCTTTCTCTGCCGCCAAACCATGACCCAATGTTGACCTATTCTCTTTCCTTAATCTTGAGTTTGATAGTAGTTGGGGTGCACTGGCTTCTCTGTGGATCGAGATTGGGGCTGAAGCTCAGCTCAATACGGGAAAGCGAAGAAATGGCCGAATCAGTGGGGATAAACTGCGGGCAAGTAAAACGGCTGGCATTAATCTTCAGCGCAGTTCCGGCAGCCCTGGCAGGAGGACTGCATGCACGAGAGATATCTTTTGTGATCCCGGCAGAGGCTTTCGGCCTGGAAAATTCTCTTGCTCCGCTGCTTATGTGTTTGCTCCTCAAGCCAGGAACCACCTGGGGTCCTCTACTGGGAGCTCTCATCCTCTCCGCAGCCCAGGAATTTATCTGGACCACAGTGCCCAGCTTTCGCTTGAGCCTCTACGGCATTCTTCTTATTTTCATTGGAATACAGAGAGCAAGGCAGTCGTAATGGAAAGCTAGCAGGCGGCAGCGGACAGCAGGCAGGTTGGTTAATTAGAGAATTAGAGAATTAGGGAATTGGGGAATTAGAGAATTAGTCAAAGAGTTAAGTCATTCACAGAATGCCGTTTACTAATAACCTAATTAACGACTTTTACGATTTCTACGACTTTTACGATTTCTACGACTTCTACGGTTTCTACGGTTTCAACGATTTACCGTTCACCGTTTACCGCTTACCGTTTACGATTTGACGAATTGACCAGTTGACTATTTGACGCTTTCTTTTCCTCATTCCAGCAGATATTCCCCTTCATTATAATGCTGGGAGAATGTTGAGGCGGCACCTTTGAAAATATTCAACTGGGTTAAGACAAAATCGGCTACTTCCTGCCGCTTTCTTACGCTCAGTTCATTAAAGAGCTCTCTCATTTCTTCTAGGGACGAGCACTCTTCCAGAGCTTGCCAAATCTCCTCAGCGTTATGGAAGTCCGATACCGCTTTTTCACCTTTGACCTGGGCCTGGTATTGTTGAAAAGTCTCTCTTGCCCTCTCCAGGGCACTGTCCATCCTCTTCTTGAGTTCGGCCACCGCCTGCTCGAACCCTTCCATTGTGTTACATTCAGGGGTCAGCGAAGCATACCCCTTTTCGTCTGAGGGGTAGGCCCTAACCACCAGTCGCATACGAGGCGGTGCCCCTTCTCCTTCCTCTGTCTCAATTAAGTCCAGTAATAACACCTCCCTAGTCATTTCCTTCCCCTTTCCAGATTATGGAGGATTTCCTCTAGCCCATATATTTTAACGATAAGATGGACCGGTCGCTTAGTCAAATCGTAAACGGTAAGCAGTGAGCCCTTCGACAGGCTCAGGACGCTTCGCGCAGTAAACGGTAAACGGTAAACAATTAATGTGTTTGACTAATTTTCTAATTCTCTAATTCCCTAATAAACTTCTTCTGCCTGCTGCCTCATCCTAATTGAGTATCTAGTATCTAGCATCCAGTATCCAGCATCTAGCCGGTTAGCTTGACATGAATGCTCACCTGAAGTAGCCTATTATATTGGGACGGTCCAATAATCCTCTCTCTCCAAGGTGCCTAGATAAAAGGATAAATTGCAAACATGGCGAGAAAGGCAAAAAAGAAAAAAGAAGAAGCTAAAACTTTAGGGCAAGCTGCAGACTTCGCCTTCGAAGAAAGCGAAATGGCACCGCTGAAGAGCTACTCTTCTGACTCTCTCGTTCCCTATGACCCGCTCAAGCACTACCTCATGGAAATCAAACGGTATCCCCTTCTGAGCCGCGAGGAGGAAAAGCGGCTGGCCATTCGCTATAGAGAAAAGGGCGATATGGAAGCTGCTTATCGGCTCATTACCTCAAACCTGAGATTGGTTGTTAAGATTGCCCTGAGCTTTCAGCGCCACTGGATGCGGAATCTAATGGATCTGATTCAGGAAGGTAATATTGGCTTGATGCAGGCAGTGAAAAAATTCGACCCATACCGCGGTTTTAAACTCTCCTACTATGCCTCATTCTGGATCAAGGCTTACATCATCAAATTCATTATGGACAATTGGAAACTTGTCAAGATCGGCACCACCCAAGCCCAGCGCAAGCTTTTTTTCAATCTTCGTAAAGAAAAAGATCGCTTGCTGGCCATGGGATTTGAGCCGAGACCTAAGTTGCTGGCTGAGCGGTTGGATGTAAAAGAATCTGAAGTTATCGAAATGGATCAACGGCTGGGTAGCTGGGAGGTGTCTCTGGATGCTCCTATCAAGGAAGACTCAGACAGCGACCATCAATCCTTCATCCCGTCCGACGAGGTCGCGGCAGACGAACAGCTCGCAGATTTCGAAAGGAGAGAACTCCTCAAGGAAAAACTGGCCTCTTTCAGGACCACATTGCCGGAGAAGGAGCGATATATTTTCGACCACAGACTAATGGCCGAAGACCCAATGACCTTGCAGGAGATCGGGGACGTTTACGGGATCAGCCGTGAGCGCGTACGGCAGATACAAGTTAGAATTACCAAGAAAATCAAAACATATTTGCAGACAGAAATCGAAGGTATTGAAGATCTATATTCAGAGTTGTTGTAGCCCCAAAAAAAAAGCCCCCAGCGATGCTTTTACCAAACACCGTTAGGGGCAACACGGTACGAACCGCGCAGACCTTCCTCTACTATACACAAATTGCGCTTAACCGCAATACGAAAAATTCGTATTTTATCATTTTTTTTCCGGCCTTTTTTCTTTTAACGAGGTATTCCCTTAATATATTTGTAAAAATCGCTATCTGTCGTCAAGATCATTCGAGTTTTTTGTTGGTCCTGTTCCCGGTAGATTTCCAGGGTCTTAGAAAAGGAATAGAACTCTGGGTCCCGACTATAGGCATCGCCGTATATTTTCGTCGCCCTGGCGTCAGCTTTCCCTCGAGTTTCTTCCGCTGTGCGAAAGGCTTCCGAGGAGATTCGTTTCAGTTCCTTTTGCATCTCACCGTTGATTCTCGCCTTCTCGCCTTCACCCTCTGAGCGATACTGGGCAGCGATTCGGTTACGCTCGGAGATCATTCTTTCAAAAACCTTCTTGAGCACGCTATCCACGTAATTAATCCGCTTGATCCGCACATCCACCAGTTCGATGCCGAATTCGGGAGTGAGTTTCGAAGCAGACAGCAGCATTGCCCTGGTGATCTTCTCTCGTCCCACTTTCAGAGGACGACTCACTTCCTCCACTTCCTTCTGAGTGTAGCCAGCATCGGCTATCTGCGCACCCACCATACCAGCCCAACCCTCGCTGCGCACCAGTTCCACCAAATCGTTCTCTGATACAGCGTCCCGGACCACAGAGTCGATAATACCATCCAGCCTTGAAAGTGCGGTGGTCTTAGTGGTCACCCGGGTCAGATAAAGGAGCGGATCACTAATGCGCCAGCGCGCAGTAGTGTCCACCCAGATGAGCTTCTTGTCCTTGGTAGGGATCTGGTTGGGACTACCATCCCAGTTAAGAAGTCGCTTCTCAAACCGATTCACCGCCTGAATAAAAGGTATCTTGAAGTTAAGACCGGCATCCTTGACAGCCTCACCCACGGGCTTACCGAACTGGGTGATTACCACCTGCTCGCCTTCGCGCACCACATAAAATGCGCCCGTGGAAACCATAGCGGCGCCTACAATCAGGGCGAGTAGCACCTGCATTGCTCTACTTTTCATTTTACTTTCCTCGCGCTTTCTGGAGATCAAGTAGGGGAACTAGTCCCTTCTGGTCTGCGTCAATCACGTAGATTTCACCTACCTTGCTGAGCAGGTTGTTCATGCTCTCCAGGTAAAGGCGTCTTTTGGTGACATCCTTCGCCTGGCGGTATTCCTTGAGCACGTCGAGAAACCGTTTAGTCTCGCCCTTGGCCAGGTTCACCCGTTCCAGGGCGTAGCCTTCAGCCTTTGATATGGTCTGCAAGGCACTGCCTTTGGCCTTAGGGATCTCCTGATTATAGGCGGCCTGCGCCTGGTTGATTTTTGACTCTCTTTCCTGTTCAGCCTCGTTCACTTCATTGAAGGCAGCCTCGACCGGCCCAGGCGGAGTCACATTCTGCATTTTGACATTGACCACCTGGATACCGGTGCGATAGGAGTCCAGAACCTTTTGCATTTCCACTTTTACTCTGTCGGCGATCTCGACACGTCCTACTGTAAGGACAAAGTCGAAAAGCCGGTTCCCAACCACCCGGCGCATGACCGATTCGGACATATCCCGGATGGCACTATCCACATCCTTCACCTGAAAGAGAAAATCCTTTGGATCCCCGATCTTGTACTGCACGGTCCACTGAAGATCGACCACGTTGAGGTCACCACTCAGCATGAGTGACTCGTCTTTGAAGCCACGTTCCGTAAAGCGCGAGCGCACACCCGCTTCTACCGTCCTGTAGCCGAACTCCATCTGGAAATTGCGACCTGTCTTGACTTTGCTCACCGTCTCAATACCGAAAGGCAGCTTGAAATGCAGGCCCGGACCGCTTACCCGCACATAGCGACCGAAACGCTGAATCACTCCAGCCTCTTCTGGGGCTACAGTATAGACACTGGCATAGCCGACGACAGCAATAAGCACCGCCAACAGGAGAAGCCACAAGGAGCCCTGAAAACGGAACTTACCGCGAAATTGTTCTCGGATTTTTCTCAATATCTCCTCGAAATCTTTTATGCCGCCAGGACCTCGACCCGATGATCCCTTCCAGTCCATTGGACTCATTGCATCACCTCATCCTTCATTTTAGGTATTTCCATTCAACGCAACCGCTCCTCACGTTGTCTTTTTTCCCTCAAATGCGCCAGCAGATATGAAAGTCCTACAAAAAACACTGCAAAACCGGCCACACTCACAATGCCACCACCAAAGTGAAAAATCTTCACGACCATAAAGGCAAAGAGAATGCCCAACCCCATGCGCATCAAAAAAACTGAGCCAGCTTCCATGCCTGTCCAGAGACCTTATCAATCATCTAATTGTAAGCTTGCACCGCTAGTAAAGGCCGTAATTCTATCACTTTTCCTGGGGTAGAGCAAGATATTAGTAAGAACAGGTAATGTATTAGTTCTTGTGTCAGACAAAGGAAAGGGGTACCTCATAGGGGAATTTTGCCGAAACCCCAATAAAGGAGGTACCCCAATGCCGCAAGCAAGTGCGACGATTACCAATGTAGCGCAAGCCTTCGAAGTTATCAAGGAGATGAACCTTTACGGATTCGAATGGAGTTTGGACTATCGCTCTCACGGCAGAACGGCTTTGAAGATGATTCTTGAAGGCCAGATGAGAGGCCACATTGACGACTATCTTGAAGAGCTGGACATTCGTGCAGGGGTGGATCGGCGCAATGGCTCCTACAGCCGCCATTTGCTCACCGAGCTGGGAGACATTGAGCTTCAGGTGCCACGCACCCGTCACTACAGTGGGCTCAAAGTGGTTCGAGCCTATGCCAGACGAGCTCCACACATCGATAGGATGATTCTGGCCTGTTTTGTCTTGGGAGTTTCCACCCGCAAGGTGGCCGAAGCACTGTTGCCTGTCCTGGGTGAGCGGATAAGCGCTTCCACGGTCAGCCGAGTGGGCAAACAGCTCGATGAGGTGGTTGAGGCTTTTCATCGACGTCCTTTGGCCAATCGATATCGAGTGCTAGTTTTCGATGGCGTGGTCATGGCACGTAAGACCGGTGCGGGAGCCATTCGGCGTCCGGTGTTGGTGGCCTTGGGGATCCGGCCGGACGGCAAAAAAGAGATCATTGACTTCCGTCTAGCCCCAGGAGAAAGCACCATTGCCTGGGAAGCCTTTCTTAACGATCTGTACCGTCGTGGTCTCACCGGCAAGGATGTCAAGTTGATTGTAGTAGACGGGGGAGGCGGACTCCTGGCCGCTTTGCCCCTGGTCTATCCTCAAATACCCTTGCAGCGCTGCTGGGCGCATAAGATTAGAAATGTCCTGAACAAGGCCAAAAAAACAGATCAGAAACCGATGAAACTCGACCTGCATCGCATCATGTATGCTTCAAACAGAACTCGGGCTCGAAAGGCCGCCCGCAGATTCGCTGACAGGTGGCATGAGATCTATCCCAAGGCCGTAAAGTGCCTCAGAGACGACCTTGATGATTTACTTGCGTTCTTAAAATTTAAAAAACATAGCTGGAGAAAGGCTACCAGCACCACAAATGCCATCGAGAGAAGATTCCGGGAGGTGCGAAGGAGAACCCGTCCCATGGGTGTCTTCTCTGACAGAACCAGCGTGGATAGAATCTTGTTTGCAGTGTTCACCTATGAGAACAAACAGCAGGGAATCGCTACCCCTTTCCTGCTGACACAAAACTCTTGACGTTACCGTAAGAACATAAAGGAGCCAGGAGTAAATGGTGAACGGTAAACGGTAAATCGTAAAAGTCGTTAATTAGTTGATTAGAGAATTGGAGAATTAGTTGATTCGTTTCCCACAGCAGAATCTTTGTCTTCTGTCCTCCGTCCTGCTTGGCGCGCCGCAGCCATCAGGCGAAGGCGGCTGATCCCTGACCCCCGACCCCTGATTTCTTACTCTATGCTCTATGCTCTATGCTCCATGCTAGCGCCTGGCGCAAAGCGGTTGGTGCTCTGCGCTTCATTGCATTTTCTTGGGCTATCGGGATATGGTAAGCGCGCAGATTGGGCCGCTGGACTGCGGGCCCAAATCTGCGCACCTCAACCCCCCAGCCTCTTTGTGATAAAATCCAACCATGACCCATTATCGCATTCTACTTCCCTATTTCCGGCGCAACCTGGGCATCCTTGCCATCGGCGTCAGCTCGCTGCTGATAGTCGATCTGTTGCAGCTTTTCATTCCACGCGTCATCAAGCTGGCTGTGGATGATCTCACCCGCTACCAGGCCACCAGCGCCAGATTGTTATCTTATGCCGGGATGGTTCTGGCCTTGGCCCTGGGCATCGTCGTGTTCCGCTTTGTCTGGAGACGGTGCCTGTTTGGCCATTCGCGCCAAGTTGAGGAGGCTTTGCGAAATCGTCTATTCGCCCACTTGCAGACTCTCTCTTTTTCCTACTTCGACCGGGCTAACACCGGTGACCTTATGGCTCACGCCACCAACGACGTTCAGGCGGTACAACTGGCCGCTGGCATGGGGTTGGTGGCCCTCACCGATACCGTAGTCCTGGGGACCGCTGCCATTGGCTTCATGCTCTATATCAATCCTAGCCTGACTCTGATTGCCCTTTTGCCCATGCCTTTCATTGCTCTCTTTGCCCGAACCATCAGTAAGACTTTCTATGAGCGCTTTCAAAAGGTGCAGGCCTCGTTCTCTCAACTAACAGAGCGGGCCAGGGAGAATCTTGCCGGCATTCGCACCATCAAAGCCTATACCCAGGAAACCGCAGAAACCAACCGCTTTGATCAAACTGGCCGGAATTATATTGCTGCAAATCTCCGCATGGTAAAAATCAGTGCCTCGTTCTCCCCCATGAGTCTCATATTCACCAACCTCAGCATGGCCCTGGTCCTCGTCATCGGTGGTAAGCTTACCATCCTTAACACCATATCCGTTGGAGATTTTGTTGCCTTCAACAGCTATCTGCTCCTCCTCACCTGGCCCATGATGGCCCTTGGTTGGATGATAAATCTGTTCCAGCGGGGCTCGGCTTCTCTGGGGCGAATTCAAGCAATTTTGAACACCACTCCTGAAGCTGCTGAGATATCGGAGATACCTGAAAAATCCCTTACCCAGGGCGCCATTGAAAGCCGGAGTCTTACTTTTACGTATCCCGGCTCCAATCTCCCGGCCCTGGAGGATATTCATCTAAGCATCAAACCTGGACAATTGGTGGGAATCGTTGGCCGTACAGGTGCAGGTAAAAGCACCCTGTGCCAGCTATTGCCTCGCCTCTACGACACCCCCCCGGGACAGCTTTATTTGGCGGGTGAGGATATTCATCGCTGGCCTTTAGATGAACTCCGCCGAGCCATCGCCGTGGTGCCTCAGGATCCATTCATCTTTGCTGATACCGTCCGCGCCAACATCTGTTTCGGAAATCCTGATGCAAGTACTGACGAGATGATCAAGGCCGTTGAAGCCGCACATTTGCTGGACGAGATCCTCGCCCTGCCCCACCAGTTCGACACCATTCTGGGAGAACGCGGCGTCACCCTTTCAGGCGGCCAAAAACAGCGGCTGACCCTTGCCAGGGCGTTACTGCTGTCCACACCGCTGCTCATTCTCGACGACTGCTTCTCTTCAGTGGATCTTGAGACAGAGCTTGCCATTCTGGCTAATCTCAGACGTTACCTGAAAGCCAGGACTACCCTCATAGCCTCACACCGCTTGGAGGCCATGAGGGCTGCAGATGTAATTTTTGTCCTCGACTGGGGTCGCCTGCGAGAGCAGGGAAGCCACGATCAACTTCTTGCACAAAAGGGAATCTACGCCGCCCTATATCACCGTCAGAAACTGGAGGATGAACTGTATGAGGGGGCAGAGAAGGGATGACGACGTTGAAGATCCTGATCGGAGGGCAATGCCCAACCTTTCCTGGCTCTTTGCGCAAAAATACGAAATCCGAAGCACGAAATCCGAAACAAATCCAAATGACCAAAATTCAAATGACCGAAACGTGGAGGCCCGGTATTGATTTCGCAGTCTTTGTTTTGAACATTGAGAAATTCGGATTTTGAATTTGTTTCGATATTCCATATTCGATATTCGGATTTGACACGGTGTTTTAAAAATAGTCCTCGCATCCAACCTACTGGGGGGCTGCGACTGGAGGTTCAGATAACCTACGATGCACGCTAATTACGGCTATTTTGAGGAAGACAAGCTGGGCAAGCCATACGACTGGCCCCTCTGGCGTCGTCTGGCCGGCTACGCTCGGCCATATCTAAAGGTAATCGGCTTCAGTGCCATGCTTATACTGCTGGTTACTGTCTTCGACCTCACCCTACCCTATCTGCTCAAAGTGGGCATAGATAGATATATCGTCCGCTCCGCCCGCCAGATTCAAATACCGGAGGCTCCGCCGCCTGCACTCGAACGTTTTCTTGACAAAGTCACTGGCCAACTACGCCAGGGCCCGGAAAAAGGACAATTTTTCATCGCAAATGAAGTCCTACGCAAGATGGACCCTCGGCTGCTGCACCAACTTCAAGCACAGGGCTCTATTCCGCCTCACCGTTTTTATTTCACCCCAATCGGGGCCGATGTCAAAAGACGAGTGGTGCTGGCCCACCCTACCCTTTTTCATATTGCGGATGGAATTGCATATATTGACTACCGAAATTTGGCCAACTTATCCGCTGAGGATATCTTGGTCTTACGTAAGCACGACATTTCAGGACTGTACCGCTTGGGCCTGGTCTTTGTGGCACTGCTCCTGCTGAGCGGAATCTGCACCTTTGGCCAAAACCTGCTCATGGTGTACGCTGGACAACACATGATGCACGACCTGCGCATGCAGCTCTTTGGCCACCTCCAAAAGATGTGCCTGTCATTTTTCAACCGGAATCCTGTTGGTAGGCTGGTTACCCGTCTAACCAATGACATCCAGAACCTGGATGAGATGTTCGGTTCGGTGGTAATGACCCTTCTCAAAGACGTGGTCCTGCTGTGCGGTATTCTCGTCATTCTTTTTCACCTGCGGTGGGATCTCGCTCTGGTTACCCTGTCTGTTATCCCGCTCATTGTTGTGCTCTTTCGTGTTTTTGGAGTGCAGGTTCGCTTCGCCTTCCGCGACATTAGAGCCAAACTGGCCAAGATCAATGTAATTCTCAACGAATACCTTTCCGGTATCAGGGTAATCAAGATTTTCCGCCAAGAAAAAACTACATTGCGCCGTTTTGAAAACCTAAACCACGATTACTACCGCGCCACTTTAAGACAGATAATGCTCCAGGCGATTTTCTTCCCTTGTATCGAATTGCTGGCCACCACCGCAATCGCACTTCTCCTCTGGTATGGAGGCAGGCAGGTTTTGGCAGACACGCTGAGCCTTGGAGCTCTCGTGGTCTTCATCTCCTACCTCCGCATGTTTTTTGGACCCATCCGAGACGTGTCGCAAAAATACAGCATCATGCAATCTGCCATGGCTTCAGCAGAGCGAATTTTCCTCCTCCTAGACGACAAGGAGCAGGAAAGATATGATTCCACGGAAGCTAACCCTCCTGCTGTAAAGGGGGAAATTGAGTTTGAGCAGGTGACTTTCGGCTATCGCCAGGAGGAGCCGGTGCTTAAAAACATCTCCTTTCAAGTCAGGGCTGGGGAAACTTTGGCGATTGTAGGTGTCACCGGTGCAGGAAAAACCACCCTGATGCATCTTTTGGAAAGATTCCATGAACCCCAGAAGGGAACGATTCGCCTGGACGGTAGAGACATTGGTGAGATGGATCTGTCCTGGTTAAGGTCGCAGGTGGGGCTCATCATGCAGGATGTATTTCTTTTTGCCGGGAGACTCAGGGAAAATATCGCACTGGATCGCAACTTATCTTCAGAAGAGCTAATGCGGATTACAAGGTTGGCGCACCTGGAAGATCTGGTTTCCCGGCTCCCGGGCCAACTGGACGCGGAGGTGTACGAGGGCGGTGTTACCTTGTCCACGGGGCAGCGCCAACTCCTTGCCATCGCCCGCGCCATGTCCTATGACCCGAAAGTATTAATCCTCGATGAGGCCACGGCCAATATAGACAGCGAGACGGAACACCTGATTCAGCAGGCCCTGGAACGGCTATTTCGAGGAAGAACCACCCTGGTTATTGCCCATCGGCTCTCCACCATACGTCAGGCTGACCGCATATTGGTTTTAAGTAACGGCCGAATTGTAGAGCATGGCACTCAAGAGGATCTTCTGTCCCGCCGTGACTTCTATTACAGGCTGCATCAGTTACAGTTTGCCTCGCCAAGCTAGTCGTTAATTAGTTGATTAGAGAATTAGTTGATTCGTTGAAGGCATTAAAGGCTATGAAATTACAGAGGGGGTTGTCCGTATTCTATTAACTAATCTCAATGTCTGCTGGCAGTCATTAGGTCCGCATGATGCGATGCAACCATTTGAACATCACATTCTATACGCTTCTCGTTACTGCTGTGTTTATTATTCTCGGGCCAGCTTTCATGGGGATTGGTCAGGGTCAAACAGATGATATGGACGTGCTTTTCTTGCAGGCCCAAATGGATTCAAAGCTGCGAACTTACTTCGTGAGATCCTACGTACAGCAGGAGGGGCTACCAGAACATGTATTGCAGGTTCTGTACTCTGAGGAAGTGAAAATGCTCGCTGTTTCCAACCCGCTGGTGAGAACCAAGAACGGAAACCATCGACCCACAAGTCACGCTCTTGCCATGGGACGGGGTTACCCTTCCCGAATGACCTTTGGACCGAAGATGTTCCACCCCGCTTACAATTACGCTGACTTTCAAAGTGTCGTTCAGCACGAGGCCGCCCACGCGAAATTCTGGGCTACAGGCGCACTAAATTACCTCGATGATATAGACACCAGCGAGAACAGCAAGGTCAGACTCCGGGGATTATTTCCCATTCTCTTTGAGTTGGACGCCATAAAAACACAGACGGAGCATTCCTGCTGGCAGCAGACATCAGAATTATTTAGAAGGGGGCAGATGGCTTATCGGCAAAAGTGGCTGGACAAACTGGCAAAATTAGGGCAACAATCCTTTATGTACGATATGAAACCACTGTTGAAGCGAATCCGTCGGACCTACGAGTAAACGATCCCCCCCGACACCGGGGTGGGTTTTGAAACTACTAACTGATCGTATGAAGCGAAACCCTGACGAAGCTTCTATAAGAACGCCCAGTTTGACTTCAAAGAGTTCTGTAGCCGCTGGTGCCACAAAAGGCTATCTTTGTGTAATAGCCGCAGCCATCTTGTGGGCTGCATCGGGGACAATTGGTAAGGGGCTTTTTGCTGGTGGAATTACTCCTTTGGACGTAGTCCAGGTTCGGGCGACCTTTGGCTCACTGTTGCTCGCCGTCTTCTTTGGGATCCGTTCCAGACATCTTTTTCGAATTCAACCCAAAGACTTAGGGTTTTTCATATTCCTGGGCTGCGTCGTCATGGCCCTGGTTCAACTAACGTACTTCACTGCCATCAGCAAAATCCAAGTAGCGGCGGCCATACTCCTGCAATATCTAGCCCCAATCATGGTAGCTTGCTATTCCATCTGTTTCTGGAGGGAGCGGGTTACCGTGTCTAAGTTACTCTCCCTGCTCCTATCAATTGCCGGCTGTTACTTGGTGGTGGGAGCATACAACCTCCAGCTGTTGCAACTGAACCGGGCGGGCATACTGTGGGGACTGGCATCGGCAGTTTGCTATGCGGGATACGCTTTACTTGGAGAACGGGCCATGCACCGCTATTCCCCCTGGACCGTACTATTCTATGCCCTCCTGTTCTCCGCAATCCCGTGGTATATCTTCTATCCTCCTTTCCACTACCTGTGGGCTGGATTCACCTTGCCGCAATGGCTTGGGCTCCTATACATAGCATTCATGGGTACCGCCATCCCTTTTGGCCTCTATTTCGTTGGCATTAATTACATCCGCTCAACCCGTGCCTCAATAACGGCCACCCTGGAGCCGATATCGGCAGGGTTCATCGCCTATCTCTTTCTAGGTGAGGTCCTCGAGCCCCTGCAAATTCTCGGCGGGGTACTGGTAATCGTTGCCATCGTGCTTCTGCAGTTACAAAGCGAACAGGACGAATTGACCCCCGAACTGATACGCGCCCGGACGGTTCAGAGCAGCCCTCCCGAATAGGTTTATTAGAGAATTACAAAACTAGAGAATTAGAAAATTGGGGAATTAGAGAATTAGTAAAATAGCTGAATTATTCACTGTTTACAGTTTACCATTGACCATTTACCGTTTACGAATTTCCAGTTGCCTAATTGCCTAATCAACTAATTCTCGACTTAACGATTTAACGATTTGACCAATCAACTAATTTTCTAATTCTCTAATTTCCTAATTAACGAATTTCCTAATCGACAAATGACTCCTGACTGCTGGATTTGAGATGTGATACGTGGGATGTGTTATATTGTGCCTATGATCCGGATAACTGATCAACTCTCGATTCCCAAAGATGAACTGAAATTTACCGCTTCCCGTAGTAGGGGCCCCGGGGGTCAGCACGTTAACAAGGCCAGCACTCGGGTGACACTCGGATTTGACGTTATCAATTCTCCAAGTCTTACTTCAGAACAGAAACAACTTGTTCTTGACGGGATAGCAACCCGTATCAGCAAAAAGGGAATTCTCCGGGTCATCTCCCAAAAGACTCGCAGCCAGGCAGCCAACAAAGAGGTGGCTCTGGAACGCTTCATTGAATTGTTGCAGCAAGCTCTAAAACAAAAGTCCAAACGGAGACCAACGAGAATATCGCTGGCAGCAAGACAAAAGCGCGTTGACGAAAAAAAGCACCGGGGCAAGCTGAAGCGAGGAAGATCCTGGAAGGTTACACCGGACGATTGAACACGGGTTAGTCAAAATCCCTTCTGCTCTTTTCTACATCTAGTCCCAGGACCTGGATAGCCCTTACAAATCCAAGGTCTTACAGGGTAAATCTTACAAATAGCTTTTTCCATATCCCATTTAAGGAACGGGCAGGGTGTGACGCCAAATTCTGCAGGTTCAATTTCGCCAGAGTATTCATTAACGATAAAACCATAGGAATCAAGAAAGTCATGGAGGTCCATATTTAGATAATCGGAAACAAGACGAGGATCCAATTCTGCCCAGGGAATCCCTATCTCTTTACAGCATCTACCACATCTTTGACAGCTGAAATCCATAACGAACAATCTCTTCAATCAGCGGGATAATGGGGCGCCGCAGGGCCCAAATAAGCTAAAAAAAAAGCCACCCTCAATCTTCTGTGGATGGCTCTTGGCAACTCTGAAGTTCACAGGTGGAATGGACGCGTCCCACTCCTATCTCATTCTACCCTCCATCCAGATGACGCTTTTCCTTCATACGGAACCAGCCCTCAGGATCCTTGAAATACTCCAGGGTATCCTCCAGCGAGAGGCGGTGCTCCCTCTCCATGGACGCAAGTACGCCATAGAACTCTTTTTCTACAGGGTTGTCAACGCTGTCGCGTAGATCACGGTAAAACTGCTCCCCCCTGGTTTCAAAATCAATGGCTATCTGTACCGCCTCCATGTCATCGGTGTCAGCTTGAGCAGAAGTATCCACTGATTCCACCACTTTTTTCAGAATGGATTTCATGTCGGTGCCTTTGACCTTAATGGGTATGGTCTCCGGCCATTTTCCTTCTTCTTCTAGTTTTTGGTGAAGTTCTAGTATTCGTTGGTAATGCTCATTTTCATCATTGGCAATGGATTGGAACATCATTTTCCCAAAAGAGTTATTCGTTCTCTCGGCGTGCTTCAGGTAGAAATCCCTCTCCCTCGACTCGTTGTTGAGAGCTACCTCCAACGCCTTGATCCGCTCCTCGGTCTTGCTACTCATCCTGTCTCCTTTCAAACTCAGTCAGTTGTCTTTTGGAAATTTAAAGGTAACCGTCTCCCCGTGCTCGTCGCGTTTAACGCTGACACCGATTTCGAGACTATCATTGCGAACGCCAAGGGCCAAAGGACCCTTCCCTTCGTCACCCTCAAAATGGGTAATCTGACGTACCGCTTCAATTACGTTGCGGCCTATGTCCCCACCAGGCGATGGTAAATCCGCCTTACGATACTTGGCATGCACAGTTGTAGTACCGTCTGCTGTAGTCCTGAGGGAAATCTTTTTGGCGTTGAAATTAATGCCATGCAATACCGTCAGGGCCATCCACTTCAAGGCAGCCTGGTCTTTGTCCGTATCTCTGTTAATTTCGGACATTTCCTTAAGCGGATCTGTGTTTGCAAAACAGTCAATATGTTCCTGCACCTCAAGGTGGAAATTACGTTTATCTTTCATATCTAACTCCTTCCTTCCACTTAAATGGAGCTCCATGCATTGTTTATTTCAGCAATTTCCATTTAAGATAAGCACAATTTGGCCTCAAGCAAGTAAGGCAGGTTGAGAACTAATGGGACAGAATATTATTACTCCCCGCTGCTAGTATTTACCTGGCGCTGATTTTTCCACGCCCTCCAGATAAGTCGACTAGAGAACAAAAGGCCAATACCCACGGCTCCATAGATCAGTCCGAGGATCGGTTTTGGCAGGCCAATTATCCTGAGTATTCGGCCCAGAATCATCATTCCTATTACTAAGATCCAGACTCTCGGCGAGAGAAAGCCTCCAAAGCATCGATCTTCTCCACGCGATTTGACCCGGGCGATGTTGCGGAGTGTTGTCCGGTCCAGAACCAACAAGGCTTTTCCAAACCCCAAACCTGTGGCAATAACCAGTAGAATAAAACCTCTTGCTTCTCCATTCTTAAGCAACCAGTAGATGCCGACAGCAAACAGTCCAGCACCAACACAACTCCACATGACACCGGCCAGCCAAAGCTGCATTCGGCTCGATGCCACTGGTTTGTAGGTTTCTAACCAAGAAGTCATCATATTTTCTTCGTGCGGGTATTTATCCATTTACAATACCCATCTCACATTCAGTAGTAAGCCCTTCTACCCATTCGACAGGCTCCCCGGGACTATGCCCGGGACAGGCAGGGCAGGCAGGCTCAGGGCGCTTCACGCAGTAAACGGTAAATCGTAGAAATCGTTCAAATCACAAAAGTAGTAAAAGTAGTAAAAGTAGTAGAAACCTCTAAAATCGAATATCTCAAATCCCAAGCACCAAATCTCAGGGTTTCAGGTGTTCCGCCGGAGGCGGATCAGGTGTCAGGTGTCAGGTGTCAGGTGTCAGGGCAGAGAAACATAAAAGTAGAGCGTATCACTTGCACATCCTCGGATCGCAAGCAAAAGCTTGCTCCTACTTAAATCTACAATCCGAAATCCGCAATCTATTTTGTCGTCTGTCTTCTGCCCGCTGCCTCCTGCCCGCTGCAATCTGCCTCCTGCCTGCTGCTAGCTGCCAGCTGTATTTCCCTATGCCCTATGCCCTATGCCCTATGCTCCATGCCCTCTGCATTCCTCAACCCGCAATCTACAACCGTCATTCGTCAATCCTCAATCCTGAATCCTCAATCTGCAATCGTCATTCGTCAATCGCCAATCCTCAATCCCCATCAGCTCAGGCATGATTTCTGAGCTTGAGCTCTATCGGATGAGGGTTTAGATAAACTTGCTGTCTCAGGTAGGGCTGGTCGTATTTGCCCACATAGTGTTTGATCAGAGTGAGGGGCACGATAAGGGGGATATAGCCTTCCCGGTATTGATTGAATGTCTCCAGCAGTTCGTGCTTTTCACCAGCGGAGAGCTGCTTTTTGAAATAGCCCATCATGTGCTGGAGCACGTTAATATTTTTTTTGACGGTGGTTTTTAGCTTCAAGGCCTCCATAAATAAAGCCTGATATTGCGAGTATAGCTGTTTAGGAGAGATGCTCTTGGCTGCCGCCACCAGTTTTCCCAGGATGCGGGAATGCTTCTGGCCGTGAGATAGAATGAGCGACTTATGCTGCGTGTGGAAGGCGACCAGCCTCCCCCTGCTCCTTTTTTCATCCAAGAGGTCCCTCCAGCGCTTCAGTGCAAAGATACGCTCGATGAAGTTCTCCCGCAGTTTAATGTCGTGCAGTCGCCCATCCTCTTCAACTGGAAGCAAAGGGAAATGCTCCATGAAAATCCGGGCGAACATGCCCACGCCCTTTTTTCCCGGGATTCCCTTTTCGTTGTAAACCCGGACCCTCTCCATGCCTGAACTGGGGGAACGGCTCTTGAAGATAAAGCCACCCAGATCCTCCTTCTCCAGTTCCTTCACCCTTTTTCGGGCCCAGGTGATCATCCGCTTGGTGTGATCAATCTTGCTCCGGCTTGTGACCAGGCGGGGTGAGTCCGACTCCCCTTCCAGATGCATTGATTCCCGGGGCACTCCCAGCCCACATTCCACCTCCGGGCAAACTGGTACAAATTCCAGAAATTGACCGAGGGTATCGGTAACGAACCGATCCCTCTTGTGCCCGCCGTCGTAGCGAACACTCTCACCTAAGAGGCATGTACTTATTCCTATGCGGATCTTTTCTTCCATGAACTAGCCAAAAGACACTACGTCCATAGCATCAAGCAGTTGATTAGGGAATTAGGTAATTAGTTGATTAGTAAACGGCAAACGGTAATCTGTGAATGACTAGCCTCTTTGACTAATTCTCTAATTCTCTAATTGACTAATCTCCTTGCTGCCCGCTGTATTTCCCTATGCTCTATGCCTGCTGGCACGTCCCTATTTGCTGCTCGCTTCTAGTTCTTGCTTGACAACATTGAGGGTGCCACCAGCCAGCAGTGCCTGGCGCTGGCGCTGAGAGACATCCAGCAGGGTAATTATCGTCTGGCCGTTGACTTCCACAGGGATTTCCGTGTCCCCTCGCTGAATCCTGTTTCTTATATCCCTGAAGACCACCTGAGTCCCTGTGCTCAACTTCTGGTAGTCTTGGGGATCCTTAAATGTGAGCGGCAGTATGCCGAAATTACATAAATTGGCCTTGTGTATTCGAGCAAAGCTCTTGGTGACTTTGGCTCTGACCCCAAGGTATCGTGGCGCTAAAGCGGCATGCTCCCGGCTGGATCCCTGGCCATAGTTCTCGCCGCCAATAATCGCCACCTCACCCTTCTCCTTTGCCTCGCTATGAAAGTTTGGAGAGATCTGATAGTAGACGAATTCGCTTATGGCCTCAATATTGGACCGCAGCGGTAGAACCTTATTGCCTGCCGGCATGATGATGTCGGTGGAAATATTGTCATCAACCTTGAGAACTATTTCTACTGTCAGCATTTCAGGAAGAGGAGCCAGTTGCGGGAAAGGCTTGATGTTGGGGCCTCGAACAACTTCGGTCTTATAACCTTCATCGGAGGGGAAGACGATGGAAGACTCGTCAATAACATATCTCTCTGGATGCTTAATCCTAGGATAGTCCATCTCTTCACCCAGATCCCGGGGATCCGTGATAATTCCTTTTAGAGCTGCTGCCGCTGCGGTTTCCGGGGAACAGAGATACACTTGGTCATCCTTGGTTCCCGAACGACCTGGGAAGTTCCTCGGAAAAGTGCGGAGGCTTACTTGCCCAGTGCCAGGTGCCTGTCCCATGCCGATACATCCCAGACAACCCGACTGATGAATGCGGGCTCCGGCAGTCAGAAGGTTCATAACCCCACCATCAGCCGCCACATTCTCCAGTACCTGTCGGCTCCCGGGATTTATATGAAAAGAGGTGTCGGCATGGGCAATTCTTCCCTCGACGATCTTTGCAACCACCATAAGATCCCGAAAAGAAGAGTTGACACTGCTTCCCACGATTGTTTGATGTACTTTTATCCCGGCTACCTCGCGGACAGCGACCACGTTGCCCGGAGATGAGGGGCAAGCGATCAACGGTTCCAGGCTGGAGAGGTCAATTTCCGCATACTCATCATATTCAGCCCCTTCATCAGCAGCCAATTCAACCCAAGAGTCACCCCGCCCCTCGGCTTCCAGGTAAGCCCGGGTGTTCTCATCTGACGGAAAAATTGTAGTGGTAGCGCCCAACTCCGTTCCCATATTGCCGATGGTTTCCCGGTCGGTAGCAGAGAGGCTTTTGACTCCTGGCCCATAGTATTCGATGATCTTCCCCACACATCCCTTGACGTCATAGCGCCGCAGCATCTCAAGGATGACGTCCTTGGCGCTGACCCAGTCTGGAAGTTCCCCAGTAAGTTTGACCCCCAGGATTTGCGGGCAAGGGAAGTGGTAAGGTCGGCCCGCCATTGCCAAGGACACGTCCAGCCCTCCTGCACCCATTGCCAGCATGGAAACACCTGCAGCGCCGGGGGTGTGACTGTCTGCGCCCAGCATGGTCTTTCCCGGAACTCCGAAACGTTCCATGTGAACCTGATGGGAAATGCCATTGCCGGGACGACTGAAGTGAAGCCCGTACCGGGCACAGGCGGTCTGCAAGTAGACATGATCGTCGGCATTTTTATTGTCAGTCTGAAGTAGATTATGATCCACATACTGGGCTGAGAGCTCAGCCCTGATCCGGTCAAGACCCAGTGCCTCAAACTCCAACATGGCCATAGTTCCCGTGGCATCCTGCAGCAGGGTATGGTCGATTGTAACGCCGATTTCCTCCCCAGGAATAAGACTACCATCCACTAAGTGAGCTTCTAAAATTTTGTGTGCGAGGTTTTTCGCCATCTCTGCCACCCCTTTCTTTAGACGTTAACGAAGCATGACTCTAAAATATATCAAAAAAAATACCGGTGGACCAACATGTTCGCAAAGCGCAGAGCGCAGAGCACAGAGCACAGAGCGCATAACAATACTCCTAACCTAGAAATCTATAATACACAGAAGACAGGATGGCCCAAGCCAAAACCGCCACCGTCAATACAACACACACGCCAGCGAGGCTCTTATGGAAAACATTCTCCCTGGTTCTTTCGTGATAACCCAAAAAGTAACCCAGAATGATACCACCAACGACCCCACCACCGTGGCCCCAATTGTTAATTCCCGGCACCAGAAAGCCGAAGATGAAGAGCACCAACACCCATCCGCTAATCTGCTTATAGATGGCTTGTCCATATGCGCCTCCCCTACTTTTCCCGTAGTAAAGACTGGCGCCAATCAGACTGCAGACAGCGGCTGAAGCCCCAAGGGTGAAACGCACTCCAGCAAAGTATGAAACCAAGAAGCCAAAGATACCGCCGAGAGTATAAAGGCCAATCAAGCGATTTGCTCCGTATTCACGAAGTACGAGAGGGCCTATTTGGTACAAAGCAATCATGTTGAACACAATGTGCAAGATTCCACCATGAAGATAATTGGCGGAGACAAGGGTCCACCAGCGGTGCCCCTGATCTATGGGTATTGTTCCCGTCGATCCCAGCAGCAAGAGTGCCCCGTTTGATGGGGAAAGAAACATAAACGGATTGGCTGACAAGCCCATCCTTGTCGGATTCATAAGGAGAGAGATCAGGTACATCCCCACATTGGCATAAATAATGGTCTTAATGAGTTGGTCGCTTTGCAAAAGGCCACGAGTTATAGGAATATTTTTCCACCGGGCGCCAGGTCTCGACATCCCACAATGAGGACACCTGCGCTCAGCAACACTGATCAGCTTGCTGCAATGGGGGCAGAGAATTGATTTTCTTCGTTCATTTGGCATGTTTCAACCTGATAATAAGATTAGTGTGATCATTGAGGAGAGGTGCGAATCAATCTCGGGCGGGGATAAACGGCTCGACTGAGCGACTCGACCTGAGCTCGTCGAAGTCCCCACCCCTACAGCAATCTATTACCCTCACGACCTTTTACTACGAAGATCATTAAGTAGTTTGCATTCTAATTATGTACGGGTCATGAAATCTTTTCTTTGGTTCCGAGGCTCCGGCCTGGTCACTTCTAGCGCAGCTGCGTTGCGGGGGAAGGCACCCCCTCCCTGTTCCCGCCTCCGCTGCGCTTCTGCGGGCCAGGGGCTCTCCCCCGCCCACAGCTTCGGAAGTGAACACAGGCCTCCCGCCAGTCACCTTTGAAAAGACATCATGACCCTCCATCGACATAACTACCATTGTATTTTGCAAACTGTTTAGTGCTCTCCGTAGTAACCATGTAGTCATTTGAATAGCTAAATACAAATGGCAACGGACCACGGACAACGGACGACTGACACTATTTAGTCGAAAAATGTGGCACAAAACCGTATCTCTCATAGATACCCTGAGCCACTGGGGATCTTATAAACTCCAAGAATTTTGCACCGTTTTCTGGATTGCCTGAGCCTTTCAGTTTGCAGATGTAGTAGTTTATCTCCTCTCTCTGGTCAAGCCCTTCACCTGGGTCCACCATGTCTACAGCCAGCTTGGTCTGCCGAGCATGCTGTATCTCTGTGGCCCACACCGGACCCACATCAACCGTCCCCCTTTTTATCCTGAGCGGAGTTTCCCTGTGATGAACCACTGTGAGGATGGTAGTCCCCTCTGCCCTCTTTTCCTCCATGACACGGTGAACCAGAGCCTCACCTCCAGCTTGGCGGTACATGTCCAAGATGTGAAAAGCGATATCTTCATACTCTGGATTAGGCTGGGATATCCGCACCTCTGACCTCGCAAGGTCCTGGACTGAGTTGATCTGCGCAGGATTGGTTTCAGCCACCATCAGGACGATCCGGTTGTGTAGATAGAGAAAGTAGTCCTCACCAGAGATGAGGTCATTCTCTTCCAGCTGCTTCATGGCCGCTTCGGACACAGAACCGTAAACATCGGGTCGAACATCGATGAGATTGTCCCGAAAAAGCGCACCCCCTGCCAGGATCTGCTTCAGTTCCAAACCTGGAGGTAGCGTTTCATAGAAAATTTTCTTGATACCGGGGTATTGATTCTGAAAAACAGTCAACAACTCTTCCATGACCATGAATTGATTGCCTGCCACAAAAAGTACCAGATCAGCAGAGTCGGCACATTCCAGGTTGTGCAGGTCATCTCCACGGTCAGAAGGGATTACTGGGTAAGCACGGTCTTTTTCTTTTGCTGTCAAATGAAATTCTACCCCACCATGAGTTCCAACTGAGCCGGCGTCAGGTACCAGCGAAGCTTCCCCTCGTGAGTAGGCAGCGCCGTCACATCGATCCTGCCAATTCCCCCTCTTTCGAACTGAATTGTAGTCTTGGAACCTGAGGTCAGCAGGGATGAGGCAACCCCAGCTAGAGACGGGAGATGTCCCGCTATGAGAACTGACTGTTTGTCTCCAAACTGCTCAAGATAATGAATGGTTTCCTCGGCTGGAGTCATGGCCTTTACCTTCTCCGTCTCCACAATACCATCCACAGGGAAGCCAATGGCCTCGGCAACAATTGCAGCAGTTTGCTGTGAGCGCTTCTTGGTACTTGCTATAACCACGTCAAAGGTGAGCCCCATTTTGTTGATGGCCTGCGCTGCCTTTGAAACCTGGGCCTCCCCTTCTGGACTCAACGACTCCTCGGGATCCTCATCTTTGGAGAGATTTGGCCCGTGCTGCATCAGGTAAATTTCCATGGCTTTACCTCCTTGTCATTCGCAAAGCGCAACGCGCTTAGCGCAGAGCGTTTAACAGCTATCTAGCTCTGCAAAAAAGTCAGCATCCACTTCGGGCGGCAGCTTGGCCAACAAGACGCTGGATTCTGTTTTTGCCAGGACCTGAAGTGGTAAACTCCCTCGCACCCTGTGGTGCACATCGTGCCGCAGGCTCCCTCCCATTACTATCACAGACTCATCGCCTGCTTCCTCAAGTATCAACTCCTCGGGCCGCTCTCCTTCACGCAAGAGCAAATCACCCTCCTTGCCGCAACTGTCCAACCAGGCACGTGCTCGCTGCACGCATTCGTTGCCCGCTTCTGTTTCCTCTTCGGTTGCATCTGGTTCTCGCACCCAAATAAGATCCACCGGTCCACGAACCGCAGGGAGGAGCTGTTTGAGAAGTGGGAAGAGGCGGCGAGCTGAGGGTGAGCCGTCAGCGCAGACCAGAAAACGACTATCCAAATCACCGCCTCGTACCAGGAAGACTGAAGCATGCAGGTCACGGGCTAAGTGGTTCGCTCTGTCACCCGAAACGAACCGTCCTAGACCCTGTCTTCTGGGAGCACCAACAACCACCAAGTCTTGCTGGTGTTCATCCACCTCGTAATTCAACACCTCTATCAAATGGCCGTACCGTTCGTAGAAAGGCACACGACGACCTGAGGGTGTTGCACCCAAGAATAAATAGCCATTTCGCACAGCTCGAATGTTGATGCTATCTTGTGGTGAAAGGAATCCTGTTTTGGTGAGAAGTTCCATTGCCTGGGTGAGAAGTTGAATTCCCGGTTGAAGTTTACCTCTCTGCTCCCAGGGGATGTCCACACCCACTAGCGGCGGCTCCTCAGTTGCAGGTGTGCCACTCCGGGCGGTTAGAAAGCAGATTTCAGCATCTAGGCTCTGCGACATTTCAGCTCCAATGCGCAGCACTTTCTCAACAGCAGTCTTCTCATGCTTGTAAGTAAGGATCTTCACATTCTTCCTCTTGTTTATGTAGTATGTTTTTCCTGCCGCTGACTTTCGCACTTGCGCGGCCTCACCCCTTCCCCCAAAACCTCCCAATTCCCCTGCTTCAACTCAGAACATTCAACAAATACCACATACTCGCAGATAGCACATATCGCCGGGCAGAACGACTCGCGCATCGCCTGCCGAATGGCGGAACCGGTGCTAGTGCGAAAATTGGTTTCTCCGACCTCGCGCAGTAATCCTGAATTCTTGAATACTTGAAAGACCTTGGGTTTTACACCGGCGAAATAAAGACCACCGTCCCTTTCGCGGATCTCGTCCAGAAGAACCTCCAGGGCGTGTATCCCACTGGCGTCCAGAATGTTGGCCTGATGTAATCGAATAAGAAGGTTAGCCATGCGAGGGTGGTTTCTTAATCGTCGCTCAAGGTCCTCCAACACGAAGGTTACTGAACCAAAGAATACGGCACCTTCGACCGTCACAATATCCATCTGGCAACAAGTTCTACCGCGGGCCGTGCCAACCATCCTTCCGGTCTTCAGGTCCGGCACACTGGAATAAATACGTGGATGAGCCGTCTCTGCCAGGTGCAGACCGATGGACAGCAAAACTCCCACGTAAACAGCAAACTCCAGGTGTAAAAAGAGAGTCGAGAGAAAAGTCACCATCAAAACCGCAGCATCGGACCTGGTTGCTCGTATGGCCCTTTTTATATCTTCTGTTTGTATCATTTGATAGGCCACCACCATGAGCACTCCAGCCAGGGCTGCCACCGGAAGTTTAGCCGCAAGGGGAGCGGCCAGTAGAACCAGCACGGCCACTGTGATGCCCGAGAAAACTCCGCTCATGGGGGTCTTGCCTCCTGAGCTGAAGTTTACTGCCGAGCGGGTGAAAGACCCGCTTCCCGCATAACCGCTAAACAATGAAGCCGCCATATTGGACAGACCCTGACCGATAAACTCCTGGTTGACGTTTAGCCGCTGGTGGGTCTGGCCGGCAATGGACTTGGCAATGGATACCGCCTCCATGAGTCCAAGTATAGCTATGGCGAGAGCTCCCGGCGCAAGATCTGCAATATCCACCTCAATCTCCAGGCCGTGGATGTTAGGAAAATGAAAAGGTGGCAGGCTTTGCGGAATGGCTCCAATCACAGCTACCCCTTGAGCATCCAATTTGAAGAGCGCTACTACCCCACCAATCACCACCAACGCAATCAACGTCCCCGGCCATGACGGGCGCAGCTTCCTTAAGGATATGATAACCGCTACAGTTCCAAGCCCCAGCGCCAAAGTAATAAGATGGGTTTCGTGTACATGGTTGGCAATTTGCACCAGGGATTCAACAAATACGCTGGTCTTCTCTAACTTTAGGCCGAGCAGGTTGGGAATCTGTTTGAAACCGATCAGAACGGCTGCGCCCGCGGTAAATCCGAGGATTACTGAATGGGAAACAAAATTCAACAGGGAGCCCAATCGGGCCACTCCCATAGCAATCTGAATGACTCCCACCATCAAGGCGAGGAAAAAGGCGAGTTCTATGTAATGCTCACTACCGGGTGGGGCCAATCTGACCAGGCTACTTAGCACCACCAGTGAGATTGCGGTGGTAGGGCCGGTGATCAGTTGAGCCGAGCTTCCCCACAGGGAGCCAATAATGGCCGGCACAATGGCAGCGTAAAGCCCGTACTGCACTGGAAGACCGGCGATGAGAGCATAGGCCATGCATTGAGGCACCGCCACCACCGCCACCGTCAGCCCGGCCACCAGATCGGCTTTGACGTGGTGTCGCCTGTAAGTCCGAATCCAGGAAAGAAAGGGAATAAAGTCCGACATCTGAACTTGCATTGGATTCCCCACTTAAACAGGAAGGTGACCCGCTTTCCCTAACGAATGAACGAAATCCCCCCAACCCCCCTTTACGAAAGGGGGGCATCAAATGGGACTATCTTACATGCAACAAGTCATCTTCCCCCTCTTGCGGCAGTCAGCTGGAATGATGGAGTGGTGGAGCATTGTAAAATATCAAATTCCAAGCACCAAATCTCAGGTTTCAGTGTTCAGGTTTCAGTGTTCAGTGTTCAGTGTTCAGGTTTCACTTTCTGTGTTTTTTTCCTGACACCTGACACCCGACACCTGAAACCTCCATAAAAGCTCGCCACCGGTAACGGCAGAGCCATTGAACTCTGACCTGGCCATAAGAACCAGGTTTTCGAAGTTGAATAAACCGTTCTCAATAGTATCTGCTTTTTCAGCTTAAGGCACCTCCTAGCAGAGAAACTAACTCTTCCTCATCAACATCTGACCAGCGCTCATAGGCGTCTGCCACCGCAAAATGGTAGCCACCCCTAATATTGGCGCAATAGAGGGTGTCTACTTCACCGGCGATACTTTCTACCGAACGTTGGTGACCAGTTGGCACTGCCACAGTGATGCTTTTCGTACCTGCCTTCTGCAGGGCTTCAACTGCCACATGCATGGTAAACCCCGAGGCAAGGCCATCATCTACCAGTATGATTTGAGATGTAGAGAGATCTGGCAAGGCTTGCTCACCGCGGAGATTCTTCACGCGGTGTGCAACCTTGGCCGAGGTTTTACTGATTCCTTGCTGAATCTCTTCATCGGTAAGCCCAAGCCGCGCCACAAGATCGTTGTTGAGTCGCACGGTTCCATCGAAGGCCACGGCTCCGTAACCAACCTCCGTATTCCACGGCAGGGTGATTTTGCTTACTACCGCAATGTCCAAGGGAAGATTGAGCTGCTCTGCAAGCACCTTTGCGACTGGTACTCCACCCGCCGGCACGGCCATAACTATGGCTTCATTATCGGAGTAAACTTCAAGCATGCCGGCAAGAATCTCTCCCGCGTGTTCGCGGTTTCGGAAAATACCTACCTGACCTCGGAGGTCGGGCAAATCTTTAACATTGTCTGGTAATGAGATGCTCATGGTGGTTAGACTAGTCTTTTGACAGCGCTTAAGCAAGGGTTGGCTGACTGATTATCTTGCGCAAATGTGCCCCATGGGGTACAAGAAATAGCATCATAGTCGCGTCGAGATCCCACAAAGAAAGGCACACCATGGACAAAGACAAAACCCCCATCCCCATTCTCGAAGGTCATGACTGTTTCGCCTGTGGCACCAATAATCCCATTGGCCTCAAATTGGACTTTTACCGCCAGGGCAATTCCATCTGCTCAGATGTTGTTCTGAACAAAAACCATGTTGGCTGGCAAAATATGGCCCATGGTGGAATCATATCCACCCTTCTGGATGAAGTTATGTCCTGGACCGTTATCTACTTCAAGAAAGCCTTTTCAGTGACCAGACAAATCCAGGTGCGATATCTGAGACCAGTGCCTGTGGAAGTACCAGTCACTGTGAAAGGAACAATCACCTCAGACGGCACCTCGCGGTCGTGCCAGGCTGAAGCTATATTGCTCGACTCCAGAGGAAACATCCTGGCGAAAGGGAAAGGTGAATTTGTCATACTGAGCGAAGACAAACTTACAGCTCTGCCGGACGAATTCAAGAAGCAAATGATGGACCTTTTTAAAAAGTACGAGTAGGAATTGAAACTATGGACGAAGAACTAATTTTCTTTAAGGCGGGCACCATTAAGATCGAGGGGCTGCTCCAGACTCTGCCGGGAGACAAGGGGGTGGTTATTAGCCATCCACATCCACTTTACGGCGGCAGCATGTACAATAATGTAGTTGAGTCGCTTGTCAGAGTATATCAGCAGGCGGGATATTCCACATTACGCTTCAATTTTCGCGGGGTCGGCAGTAGCCAAGGAGAATATGGCGACGGCACGGGAGAGCAAGAGGATGTCAGAGCTGCCCTTAATTGCCTTTGGGAGCGAGGTAAACAGGTGATAGATTTGGCCGGCTACTCCTTTGGCGCCTGGGTGAACGCCCTCACCAGGCCGGATGGAGATATCATTCGCCAGATGGTTATGGTTTCACCCCCGGTGGCATTTCTCGACTTTGGTTCAGCACAACCACTCCCCCAACTACGGCTGGTCATTGCCGGGAGCCGAGACGAGATTGCTCCACCAGAACTCATCCAGACCACGCTGCCCAATTGGAACCCCGGGGCGCGGTTGGAAATAATCGAGGGAGCCGACCATTTCTATGGCGGACACACAGCAAAGCTCGAGTCTATATTAGCTGACTATTTTGCTTCTGAAGTATCTTAGGAGAATTTTGCCCGGCACATCTACTATTCTGCCTCTGAAAAACTGATGGCCCCATAGGGACAGGCAGGAATGCAGATGCCGTCCAGGTCGCACTTGGACTCATCGATGCTAGCCACACCGTCCACAACGGAGATTGCATCCTCAGGACAAGCTGTCACACAATCACCCGTAGCCCGACATTTTTCCGGATCAACCACAATTTTCATTTTACCAGCACCTATTTTAGCCCGGATATTTCACAGCCAATCGAGGAATCCTAACCCCAAAGCACTCTTAGGGTCAAGAGCGTCCATTGCGGTTCTTTCACTTGACAAAGTGAAAAACAGTTGTTCTATTGTCTGCAGTTGACAACCAGCACTGACGTATCCTAGAGTTAGCCACAAGTAAACAGCTTACTCTTTCGAAAAAAGCCAAGGGAGGAAGACTTCATGTTGCCAAAGCTCAAGAAAATACTGCTGTCATGTGTGTGTATTTTCGCTTTTTTGTTAGTCGCTACTCATCCAGCCCTAAGCGCCAGCAAGCCCCCAGCTACAGGTGAGACTCTGCCTTCGTTCAAACTTGCCGTGCCTGAGAATAATCAGGCCAGGAGCTATCTGGGGCTTTCCGGGAGCGACCAATTTACGGTTGCAGAAATCGAGACGCAGGTTGTAATCATTGAAATTTTCAACATGTACTGACCGTTTTGTCAAAAAGAAGCGTTCCGGGTGAACGAACTATATCGTAGCATGCAGGCCAGAAAAGACCTCAAAAACAAGATAAAATTAATCGGCATTGGTGCCGGGAACAGTGACTTTGAAGTGAACTTTTTCCGGAAGAAGTACGAGATTCCTTTTCCCCTCTTTTCCGACGAGGAATACTCAATCCACAAGACATTGGGTGAAGTGAGAACCCCATATTTCATTGGTGTCAGGCTAAAAAGTGATGGAAGCAGCGAGGTCTTCTATTCCAAACTGGGTGGATTCAAAGATGCCGATAAATTTCTCAAATTGATGGTCAAGTTGTCCGGGCTCTAGGTGGGAGGAATAACCATGACGAGGAAACACCATATATGGATAGTGGGCTTGTTGGTCATATTTGTCTGGATTGCAGCAGCCTATGCCCAGTCCCCCGGCTTCAAAGAGAACATCTATCCGGTGGGAAAACTGAAACCTACAGATAGTGTCCTCAAAGTAAAGGTGGGCGACCTGGCACCTGATTTTACTCTGCCGGCGGTTCGAGGCGGAAAGACTACTTTGAGTCAGTATCGCGGCAAAAAAAACGTGGTCATATCCTTTGTCCCCGCTGCCTGGACACCAGTGTGCTCAGACCAATGGCCTGGTTACAACATTGCCAAAGAATACTTTGACCAGAGCGATGCCATCCTTTTGGGTGTCACTGTGGACAACATTCCAACTCTCTATGCCTGGACTAAGCAGATGTGCATGGGTAGTGGAAATCTGTGGTTCCCCGTGCTCTCCGACTTCTATCCCCACGGAGCTGTGGCGAGTAAATATGGCGTTTTACGCTCGGATGGTATCAGCGAACGATCTCTCTTTGTTATTGATAAGAAGGGAATTATTCGCTACATAGACGTCCACGATATCAACAAGAGACCAAGGTTGGAGGTTCTTGTAGGCGAATTACAAAAGCTAGAGAAGTAATGACGATTTTAGATTGCAGAATGTAGATTGTAGATTCTGGAGTCTTATACCTGCAATGTAGATCAATCTGAAATCTCAAATCTAAAATCTGCAATGGCCAAAGCTTCAGCGATGGTCTCAGATTCCCAATAGCCTGGGGGCCTTGCGTTGGTACCCTTCCTCTTCGGCTAGCAGATCAAGATGTCCGCTGGCGACGTCGTCCACAGCCAGGGTCCTGGCATCTCCACCCTCGCGGGTATCCATCACTTTGAGATAGCCTCGGCACTGTTCGCAAACGTACACCCGATACAGATCATCTCCCTCCCCGTGGAAATAGCGCAGATCCTCCTGTTTATCTGTACTGCAAAAGGGACACCTCAGCCGGGGCAACTGCCAGAAGTGACCGCAGAATGAACAGAGGGCCTTCCTCTTACCTTCCTCACCCACCAAAGCAGCCATAGCCGGCAATCCCCCGCAGACGGGACAGTAGCCGTATTGCCAGTCATCTATAGCAGCCCGCTGAGCAACAGCTTGCACCGACGCCCACAGCGAAGGCTGTAGACTTAGCTTGGTCAGGGCCTGAACAACGGGGATGGTAACATCCAGATCGTTTGCTACAGCCTCCATCACCTCTGTATCGTTCTGCAGGACTGCTGCGCTCAGCTTAACAAGATCGAGCTTACCGGAATCCATTGCTTCCAGTAAAGTTTTTCCAGCTGCTGCCAGAACTGGATTCTCTTCCATCGAAAGGTGACAGATTCTCCGAAAAAGCTCCCTGGAGGAATCTCTGTCCACCTGAAAATCTCCGCGATCGATGAGGGGAAATCCTTCCTCGACCTTCAACCTTAACCGCTCTTCCGGGAGGTCTATTTCTGGTATGGCGGTTTGTTGCTGAGTTTGTTGCTGCGCTGCGAGCACCTTGGCGTAGAAAGCAAGAATCTCCTCGAGCTCGGTTCTTTCCTGCCTCAGTAGGGTCAGTCGATCCGTCATGAGTTGATATAGATCATCGAGATCTGCAGTCATAAGCCTGTGCCTTTCTTTCTAAAGGTAGGAGTCATGGCCCTTTGGATCGCAACCGGCCTCCGGCCCATAGGGGCCTACGACCCGGAGGGGAGGTTGCTCCTACAAAACTTGGCCAAATGATTAGATTTTGACGTACTAAGCAAACACAAAAAAAGGGAGGGACTATGTCCCTCCCCAGGGTTAACGCGACGTTATTTCGATCGCGAGGTGTCCATCACGCATTACAGTTTTGCCACACCCGTAATGAGCCCAGTAGCGGGCCGGAAGAGTTTGCGCAGCGCCAGCTTGCGACTGATGCCAACATCGTTTTGGGCCACCGAAAATTTGTGGTAGATCGACGGATCGTCCACCACCAGGAAGATGGCACGAATAGAATCAGCATCAAGAAGCTGGGCCTTTTTGTAACCCTTCTTCTGGAGCGCAGCCACTCTCTTGTTCGCCATACCCAGCATGTCATCCCGAGCACCGAAGTTCATGGTCCCAGTGGGGCAGGCCTTGACACATGCAGGAAGAAGGCCATTCCCCACCCGGTCGAAACACATGGTGCATTTGGATACCAGGCCAGTGCCTGGATCCTGCCGGGGTATATTGTATGGACATGACTCCCGGACCTCCTCAAAGGCCGAGGAGCTCAACATCCGGGTTTTGCCCGTAAAAATGACGGCACCCGTGGACTCATCCTGGATGACGGCCCCGTCAACGTAACCTTCCGCGGTGTCCTTACACGGGGGTTCGAGACAGTGCCGGCACTGGTCCGGGAAGAAGTACCACCTGAGTTTGCCCCCGGAAACCACCTCTCGGAACCGTACCAACTTGAAGGTACTGAAGGAGAGATCTGCTGGGTTCTGGTAGCTCCCCCAATTGTAGGTCTTGGTGGCCGGCAGCTTGTTCCACTGTTTGCAGGCCACCTGGCAGCCTCGGCAAGCCGTACATTTGGTGGTGTCTATGAAAAACGATTTGTCAGCCATACAGGTCTCACCTCCTTTCATGCCTTTCTAACGTTCACCATGAACGCCTTGGTTTCCGGGATCTTGGTGTTGGGATCACCGATGGAAGGAGTGAGCAGGTTGGAACTGTCACCGCCATCCTTGGGAGTGACCCAGCCGAAACACCAGGGCAAGCCCACCTGATGTATAGTGGTACCGGCAATTTTGAAAGGTTTGAAACGTTTGGTCACTACGGCCACCGCTTCCACCTTTCCACGCGCCGACTCCACAGACACCTTCTCACCGTTCTTGACCCCTTTGAGCTTTGCCAGCTCTTCGCTCATCTCGCAGAACGACTGGGGCTGCGTCTCAAGCAACCACGGTTGCCAGCGGGTCATAACACCGGTCTGCCAGTGCTCGGTGACCCGGTAGGTGGTGCAAACTATTGGGTAGCGCGGATCGCAGGTAGCCCGGGTGTCTGCGGCAGTTTCGAACTCCTTGATGGTGGGGTTGATGAACTGTCCACTCATCAAGTTCTTCGGAATGGGACACTCCAGCGGCTCGTAGTGCTCCGGGAAGGGTCCATCAGCACGGCCCGGCCCGAACATGTGGGCATGACCATCGGGCTTCATGATGAAGGGGTACTTGGTGTCTTTGCGCAGAGTACCATCAGGATTCATCATCGGATACCAACCACCGTCAGGCACATCGCCTACCCACTTCTTGCTCACGTACTTGCCGTTTTCAACTTTACCGGCAAAGCGGACAACCGGATGTTCCTTGTCCCAAGGCTGGCCTTTCCGATCCACCGAGGCCCTATTGTAGATGATCCGACGGTTTACCGGCCAGCACCAGGCCCAATCGGAGTAGAGGCCGATACCGGATTTATCCTTGGTGCCGCGGCGCGCCGCCATGTTGCCCTTCTCGGTGTAGCTCTGGCAGTAGAGCCAGTTGCCCGAGGAGGTGGTGCCGTCAGCCTGCAAAGAGCCAAAACTGGGCACCAGCGTACCCGCCTTGTAGAGCTTCCCTTTGAGGGTTACATCCGCCAGGAAGTAGCCGTTGATCTCCTTTGCCACCTTGTGAGAGTCGAACTTGCCGTTGGTGGTGTAGTCCCACTTGAGGTTCAAGATGGGCTCAGGAAAAGCTCCTCCCTCTACTCGGTAGAGCTTCCGGATCTTGTCCATGAGCTCAACCATGATGTCACCATCGGGTAGGGCATCTCCGGGAGGATCAGCCGCCTTGTAGCGCCACTGGCTCCAACGGCCACTATTGGTAATGGAGCCTTCCTTTTCCACAGAAGCAGCGCAAGGCAGGAAAAAGACCTCGGTCTTGATCTTTTTGGGATCCATACCCGGACCCCTCCAGAAAGAGCCGGTCTCGTTTTCAAACAGGTTGACGTTTACCATCCAGTCCAGTTTGGCGAATGCCTCGCGGTTCTTGTTGGCATTGGCTCCGGAACAGGCCGGGTTCTGACCCCAGGCAAAAAAGCCGGTGAACTCATCCCTATACATGGCATCAAACAGATCCAGCCAGGAATAGTGTTTGCCATCATCGGCCTTGGGCATCCAATCGTAGCCAAAACCGTTGAACGGAGTTGCATTTTCACCAAACATGGATTTGAGGAAACTCACCGAGTATTTGGGGTAGTTGCCCCACCAGTTGGCGCTGAGTGGATCGTTGGTCTTCGGAGTCCACCTCTTGTTGTAGGCCTCCAATGAAGTGTTGGATGCTCTGGGCGTTTTCAGATAGCCGGGCCAAATGTGCCATAGCAGGCAGTGGTCCGTAGAGCCCTGGACGTTGGACTCGCCGCGCAGGGCATTGACACCGCCGCCGGCAATTCCCATGTTGCCCAGAAGCAACTGGATCATGGCCATGGTTCGAATATTCTGGACGCCTACGGTGTGCTGGGTCCAGCCCATAGCGTACATGATGGTACCGGCCTCGCCCTTCTTGCCGGTAGCCGCATAGATCTTGTAGACCTTTTCCAGGTCTGCCCTGGGTGTACCCGTGATTGCCGAGACCTTCTTGATATTATAGCGGGAAAAGTGTTTCTTCAGCTGTTGGAACACGCAGCGCGAATTCTTGAGGCTGTGGTCTCTTTCGGGAATACCCTTTTTGTCCTTGTCAAAGGCCCACTTAGACTTATCGTAAGACCTGGTCTTCTTGTTGTAACCAGAAAAAAGCCCATCCTTGAAGCCGTACTTCTTGCCCAGGATGAAGCTGGCGTTGGTGTAATACGCCATATACTCCTTGTTATACAGGTTGTTGCTGATGATGTAGTTGATCATCCCACCCAGAAAGGCGATGTCGGTCCCTGAACGCAGGGCGGTGTAGAAGTCCGCCTTGGCTGAGGTCCTGGTAAAACGGGGATCAACGCTGAGAAGGGTGGCTCCATCCTCCATGGCTTTGCCTACCCATTTCATGGAGATGGGGTGATTTTCGGCTGCATTGCTTCCCATAATCAGGATGCAATCGCTGTTGCCGATGTCAATCCAGTGGTTGGTCATTGCGCCGCGTCCGAACGACTCTGCCAGAGCCGCAACAGTGGCGCTGTGTCAGATACGGGCCTGGTGTTCAATGTAGACCAGACCCAGGGCCCTCATCATCGCCTGCAGCGGCCAGCACTCCTCATTGTCTAGTGCGGCGCTGCCCACGTGGGCAATGCCATCGGTTCTGTTGACCACCTGACCCTTGGCGTTCGTAGTCGTAAAGCTGGAGTCACGACTTTGCTTTACTCGCCTGGCAATCTCACTCAAGGCCTGTCCCCAGGACATTTCCACCCATTTGTTACTGTAAGGGGCACGATAGAGAGGCCGCTTGATTCGACTCTCTGTGGTGACCAACTGGTACAGAGCTGCGCCTTTGGCACAGAGCGAGCCCTGGTTGATGGGGTGATCTGGATCGCCTTCGGTGTTGATGATCTTGCCCGATCCGTCTCTGGAGGTGTGGACAATTAGGCCACAACCAACTGCGCAGTAGGGGCAGATGGTGGTGGTTTCCTTGGCCCAGCGAATTTTGAGCATCTGGGCCTGCGCCTCTACCGGTGCAAGGTTAAAACCCAATCCACCGAGAGCTAGGCCACCTACCGCAGCACCAGAGATTTTCATGAAATCTCTTCTTGTAATCTGCATGGGTTTAATTTTCCCTCCTTTCATGAAACATCGGTACACTTCGATCATGTTTTAGACTGGCTCTTAACACCCCCTTTCACGCCTTAGAGGTCCATACACCTCTAATTGTCTGGTTCAATTTTCTCCTTATCCATTAGCCGTTGACTTGAAAGTCATAGCTCGGAATATTTTTCCCGAGCTTCTCGAACAGTCCGCTGTTGCTTGACCCGCTCGATACAGATCTTAGACGTAAGTTTACTTGGCAATACTAGAGGTCTAGCGTTTGCTACTAAAACTCAACCAAATAGTTATTATTAATAGAGGTAATGCAGCCTGAGATTCTGTCTGCTGACAGTGGGCGCCTCATGAGCGTAGTGATACTGAAATGAGATGGATAAAAAGTTAAAGGCTGAAAAGCTTAAACATATTGGGTCAAGATAGCACATCCGAGGGGACTGTCAAGAATAAACGGTTATGTCAAATATGACATAATCGCTCGAAAACTTTACTTTAAATGTAACAACAATCTCACTGTTAAAAGCAGATATTATGTCAATTACGACATAATAAACCAGGATCACATGCTGAAACTGACAAACTATCTGGCAAGCTGATGGGAAAATCAGAAGATAGCAATGACGGGCTTGGGCTCGACAAGCGCAAATGCGGTCTTACTATATAGGAAAGTATCCGATAGCAACCTGGAGGCACTGATGAAAACCATCCATGGATTCGAGCGTATTGGTGAAAAACACATTCCTGAATTGGAGACCAACGCCGAGCTTTATCGCCACGTAAAGACAGGAGCAGAGCTATTGTCCCTAGTCAACAATGACGAAAATAAGGTCTTCGGAATCATCTTCCGTACCCCACCCTCCGATTCAACTGGTGTGGCTCATATCTTAGAACATTCTGTACTCTGCGGTTCGCGCAAGTATCCTTTGAAGGAACCCTTCGTAGAGCTCATGAAAGGTTCTTTGCAAACCTTTCTCAATGCTTTCACCTATCCCGACAAGACTTGCTACCCTGTGGCCAGTCAAAACCTGCAGGACTTTTACAATCTTATAGATGTCTACTTGGATGCCGTGCTCTATCCGCGTCTAACCCCATTCACCTTGCAGCAGGAAGGACACCACTTTGAACTGGAAGAACTGGATAAACCACTTATCTATAAAGGGGTAGTCTACAACGAGATGAAAGGTGCCTACTCGTCTCCAGACAGGGTTCTGGCTGAGCACAGCCAGCAGTCACTCTTCCCGGACCATACCTATGGTTACGATTCAGGTGGAGAACCCAAACATATCCCCAGCCTCACCTTCGAGCAGTTCAAGTCATTTCACCAGAAATACTACCATCCATCCAATGCCCGTATCTTTTTTCACGGCAATGATGACCCGGAGCAACGGCTTCGCTTGGTGAATGATTACCTCAAAGAATTTGAGCGCCAGGAAATTGACTCAGCCATACGTGTACAACCACCGTTCGAAGGACCGAAACGTATTATTCGGTCTTTCGGTGCCGGCTCAGATGATAGCGGCGAGCTGAAAGGGATGCTCACCATAAACTGGCTGCTCACCGAGACTGCCGATGCGGATACAAATCTGGCCCTCAGAATACTCAACTATATACTTCTCGGCATGCCCGCCTCACCTCTCCGTAAGGCGCTGATTGACTCAGGTTTCGGCGAGGATCTGGCCGGTGTTGGTCTCGAGGATGAACTGCGGCAGATGTATTTTTCAACCGGGCTTAAGGGCATTAACATAGACAATGGAGATCGTGTTGAGGACCTCATTTTACAGACCCTGAACAGTCTGGCCAGAGAAGGGATTGACCCCCTCACAGTGGAGGCAGCACTCAATACAGTAGAATTCCGTCTGCGGGAAAACAACTCAAGAAATTATCCTCAGGGGCTGTTATTTATGTTGCGTGCACTTACTACCTGGCTTTACGACGCTGACCCCATGGCCTTGCTCACCTTTGAGGCTCCCCTTGCAAAGATAAAATCCCAGCTGGCTGCAAATTCCTTGTTTTTTGAGGGCATGATCGAAAGGTTCTTTTTGAACAATCCACACCGCACCACTCTCATACTTCAGCCTGACCCCACCCTTCTCGAGAAAGAAGAGGCTGAAGAACGAGAGCGCCTCGCCGCAGCCCGCTCGGCAATGAGCAAAGAGAAACTCCAAACCGTCATTGACCAGACCAACGAACTCAAGCGCATCCAGCAAGCCCCCGATCCGCCCGAGGCCTTGGCGACCATTCCTATTTTGAAGCTTGGCGACTTGGACAAAAGAAATAAGACCATTCCTCTAACCATCATCGAACAGAGGAACACGAAGATTCTTTTTCATGACCTGGCCACCAGCTCTATTGTTTACCTGGACGTGGGTTTCAACCTCCACGCAATGGAGCAACACTACCTGCCTTTTGTCCCTCTCTTTGGTCGGGCTCTTCTCGAGATGGGCACTGAGAAGGAAGATTTCGTCACACTCACGCAGCGTATTGGCCGCAAAACTGGAGGAATCCACCCTCAATCTTTCACCTCTGCTGTCGGTGGCGAAGAGCGGGGGGCGTCCTGGCTCTTTCTGCGCGGCAAGTCCATGTTGGCGCAGAGCCGTGACCTCATGGCCATTCTACGGGATGTGCTTCTCACGGTGCAGTTTGACAACCAGGAGCGCTTTCGGCAAATGGTCATGCAGGAGAAGGCCCGGCATGAACAGAGGTTGGTGCCCGAAGGACACCAGGTGGTCAACTTGAGGCTGCGGGCCCATTTTAACGAGGCTGACTGGGTTGCCGAACAGATGAACGGCGTTAGTTATTTATTTTTCTTGCGAGACCTCACCCGTAAAGTCGATGAGGACTGGCCCGGTGTACTGGCCAGCCTGGAACATATGCGTCAAACTTTGCTGAGCCGGCAGAACATAATCATCAACGTCACCTGCGACGAGCAGGATTGGTCGGCGTTCAATTCTCACCTTGATGGTTTTCTAAAACAACTGCCGGCAGATGATGTCCAGGAATTTAAGTGGTCACCTGACAAACCTGCCGGTTTCGAAGGAATGATCATCCCGACACAGGTTAACTACGTGGGCAAGGGGGCGAATCTTTATCAACTGGGCTACCGTTTACACGGCTCAGCGCATGTAATCTCACGCTACCTGCGGACGGCTTGGTTGTGGGACCGTGTTCGCGTCCAGGGCGGAGCTTACGGTGCCTTCTGCCTATTCAATCATCTATCCGGCACCCTAACCTTTGTCTCTTACAGGGATCCCAATCTCATCAAGACAATAGAAACATTTGATGAAACAGCAAAATTCTTACGGTCCACTGACCTCACGGATGACGAACTTACCAAAAGTATCATCGGAACAATTGGAGAGATCGATAGACATCTTCTCCCTGACGCCAAGGGATATACTTCTTTGGTGCGCTATCTCACCAAAGAAACTGACGAGAAACGCCAACTGTTACGCGAAAATGTGCTCAACACCTCGATCAAGGATTTCAGAGACTTTGCAGATGTTTTAGATGGGGTGAAACGGAGCGGGTTGGTGAAAGTGGTGGGCTCAGCCAGCGCTCTTGAGACCGTTGCTGCAGAGCAGGAAGGCTGGCTGGAGGTATTTAAGCTTTTATAAATGGAGTGTTGGATTCAAGTGGGAATTTCAGGTGTCGGGTGTCAGGTTTCAGGTGTAATTCAGTTACCAGGTGTCAGGTTTCAGGTGTCAGGAAAAAGAAGTAGAGCGCATCACCTGCACATCATCGGATCGCAAGCAAAGCTTGCTCCTACTTAAATCCGCAATCCGTAATCCGAAATCGTTTTCTCCTCACAGAATATGCCCTGAGCCTTTTTTGATCAGGATATTGTAAGCCTTCAGACGGTCCTCGGGTGGGAGATTGCGAAGGTCATCCAGCACCAGGAGAATTCCCCCGTCCCGCAACAACTCCTCATTGTTGAGCATCTTTAATGAGTAATCCCGGATCATACCGTGATAAGGCTCTTTGAGGTCAGAGAATTGGATACCCGCCACATGGACATCTTCATCCTGGCCTTGCTCTTCTTCATGAACACGAGAATACATTACTTCTCCAGCCAGCTCGATTGAATTGAGAGTGCCCGGCAAAAGGAACTCCATGGTTAAGGTATCTCCAGGGCTGAGTGGATCGGCTGACTTAATGAAAATTCCCTCCGTGCCCAAGGTTAACGATCTTGGCCCTAATACTGGAGCCGTCAGTCAGGTCGCAACGTACATCCAGATTGACTGGTACCCGTAGACTCTTTCTCTGGCCTCTACCTTCTTTCACGGTTTCTTGCTCCAGTCTTCAATCTCTGCAGCCTCGTATTCCTCCTGCTTGAGGGCAAGGTCCAGCTCCAATAAGAGACCCGAATGTTTTTGAGTCTCACTTTCCCCTTGGAATTTAGTGTGTTCCTCACGAGCTCCTCGCACATCTTCGAACCCCTTCTTGAGAGCCGTGCCAATGGAAGCACTCAGATCTATCTTACCAACTTCAAAGCGCGGCGCGATACCGTTCTCAGCGACCTCCTCGGCAAGATGGGCAAGCTGTTTCATCTTGGTCATGGCAAAATCCATGAGCTGCCAGCCAACAATGGATTCTTGCTGGAATACCCAGGAGGAGCGAATGTGCTGCAACATCTCGGTGTATTTGCTTGCCACCAGCCCCTGGAGTCGCTCAACAAATTCCTCTGGGAGCTCGTTTTCTTCGTCTGGCAACCCCTCTGCCTGCTCAGGTGTCATCTTGTCCAAAATCCGCTGAAACTTCCTGGCATGATATTCAGATTCCCAGGCCTCCCTCTGTAGAACCCGCTTGATGTGAGGGTCATCAACTTTGTCCGCCTCACCATTGTAGTGAGGTATCAGTTTCAGCTCGTAATCAACATATGATTTGAATATGGTCGCACGGTTGGTGGGGTCATACGGATAAGGGGCCGGGGCCAGGTTGGGTTCTCCCCCTAGCCTGCCGATAATCATCCCAAGCCAGTGCATGTGCCACATCTCTTCCCTGGCGCGAGACAATAAGCTGGCACCGAGTGGAGTGTCCTCCCCTTCCAGGTAACTATGAATCAGATAGCGTAGAATGGCCGCATGCTCGTCTGCCAGATCCCTGTTCAACATCGTTATCAATTCCTGCTTTTCCATTCCAAACCTCCCGCATTTACATAACGCCAAGTGTCAGTCTTTCTCGATAATAGTTTTTCCTTGCCAATTTCGTCAAGATTTATCACCCTGCCCCAAAGAAAAAGCCAGTCCCACATGGAGACCGGCTCTTTCATATTCCGCCCCATCGCCACTTGCCTGGCAACAGGATAAGTACCCGTCACTCAGATACCCACATCCGTTTCAACTCAAGTCCAGTTTGTTACGAAACCAGTCTTTGAAAGCTTCGCTGATCCCGTAGGTACCTCTCCTGCCGCCCCACGACTCCAGTTCCCTTTTCATCAGATCAGCGGGAATCTCCACCTCACCAACGATTTCTGTTTCCGCCATGCTCTGCCGCACAAGAAGGAGCTGCGCTGGGGTCTTCCAGGCATCAATGGTGAAGTAGCAACTCACATCGCTGCTAGACCGGACAAAGTCCCGACCATGGGCCCAGGACGATCCCCACTCCAGATAGAGCGCCACCGCCTTTTCAGGAGTCATCTCCAGATTCAGGCAGTCCATGATTTCCTGGTTTTCCTTGATATCTTCTATGCTCAGCATCTGATCACTCCCTGTCGCAACTCTTGGCGGCGAAAATCCGCATGGAGCTGTCAGCACTCAGTCCCGCCCAGGCGGGATCAGCTTAACCTTATGTTTTTAAATATATTTTGCTGAGACGCTGAAAGCTCGATCCGCTGATGGCGCTCATGCGGGAAAACCGGGGTTTTCGCATGAGCACTAGTTAGTCTACCTTGAAAAAGGCACTTGCCTTGGCACCGCATACCGGGCAGCTATCCGGGGCCTCATTCTCAACGGTCATACCGCACACACTGCAGACGTAGTAGTCCGCCTCTTCCAAACCGTCCAGGTTGTCCAAAGCATTCTGATAGAGCTCTCGCGTGGACCTTCTCCACCTCGTTGGCAAAGACGAAGCTTCGCTCCGCCGTCTTGTTGCCCTCCTCTTTGGCGTCCGCGATCATCCCAGGATACATCTGCTTGAACTCGTGGGTCTCACCTGCCACTGCCACCTTGAGATTATCCGCAGTATTTGCCAATTTCTCCCAGAGCGCGCAGGTGAGCGTGGGCATGAACAGTTTCAGCCGCCCCCGCAGCGCGAAAAAGCTTAGCAACCTGTGGATAACCCTCTTTATCAGCCTTCTCAGCGAAGGCGAGATATTTACGGTTGGCCTGGGACTCCCCAGCAAACGCATCCCTCAAATGTTGTTCTGACTTAGACATTAAGTTCCTCCTTTTAGATAGATGTTAATTTATCGGCCAGTTTCTCGGCCACAAAAGTTAGACCTTCAAGATCCAGATAATCAAAGGCAGTCCCCCAGTGCCTGCCCAAATCCCACCAGGTCTCTCCGTCGCCACTATTCCTTCTTTTCAAAGGTCTTCTTGCCGTCACACTCAGGGCACTTCTGAGGCTTGCATCTTCCCTCTTTCTCATGACCGCAACTAGTACACTTAAAAGTAGCCATAGCTTCATCTCCTCCTAATTACTCTCCCCACCAGCCTTTCTTGTTATGAGCTTCCCGCTCAGCCTCGGCTAGCTTTCTTATCTTATAAGCCGAATCACGCAGAACAGCGTAAAGTATGCCACACCCCACATCTTCGCGCACAGCATCGCCCTCGTCTGCGAGTTCGAGCATGGTTTCAACCATACCAAGCGTTTTCTTAATGGATTCGTTACAAGGTTTCAAAATCATTCACTTTCTTATAAAGATATTAACAAAAAATATTAAGAACCCTCTTCAGCAACTGAACCTGGACCTGCAAGCGGTCTGAACATCTTTTTTCCGGCACCACAGACCGGACACTTCCAATCTTCCGATATATCATCGAACTGGGTTCCTTTGGGGATCTTGCCTCTTCTGTCCCCTCGGTCCGGGTCATAAAAGCAACCGCAGTTTACAGTCTGACACTGGTACATGTCCTCCGGCTTCGCCATGGTATCTCCTTTCCAAACCCGACTGTCTTCTATTAGAGGTGACAGTCATCGGCGTAATCAGGACAGACTGACCTGATATTGGCCCGGTGCACCTCCATGCACTCGGGACAATTGACTTCCAGGTTGTCACCGTCAATGGTTTTGGCCTTGATCTCTTCCATACTCATGTCAGAGACCGAACCACAGGCACAGTTGGGGCATACAGCCTTAACCTGATATCTTTTCTTGCTCATTTCCTCCTCCTCATCCACATTATTCTGTAGAATCGCTTATCTTGCACGCCCTCCGGCAGGGCACCACAGTTGATGGGAACAAATGGTCCCCCGCCCCGTCGGCTCTCATTGTGGATGGCGGCCGCTACCAATTCTTTGCCAGTGCCGGTTTCCCCCTTGAGATAAACGGGGTAGTCATTGGTGGCCAATTCCCTGATCTGCTCAAAAACCTGGAGCATCTTGTGATCCTTGCCAATGATACCGGCAAAGCTGGTAATCTGGCCTAACCTGATTTGCAGTCCAATCAGATCGGTTACATCTCGAAAGGCAGCAAGCACACCAGTGAAACAGCCGCTTTCATCAGTCATGCCGGCAACCGACATCTCAATCCGCCGTGAATCGCCGTCTTTTGTAGCGATGTTGACAGGGTAGTCAATATTGGTCCAGGAATTGGGCGGCTCTCCACAAAAAGAGCACCGGCCGCCACAAAACGGTGATCCGAAGGCGTCGTGGCAGTCCCTGCCCAATATCTCCGCCCGGTCGTATCCGGTTATCTTTTCAGCGGCCCGGTTGAAGAAAAGGATTCGCCTTTCCTTGTCGTGGGCGATGATGCCTTCCATGAGGCTGTCGAGAATCCGTTCCAGATTCTTCTTGTCGGCCAGAAGATCTTCCAATCTCGAGTCCATCAGACGAATTCATTCCTCCCAGGAGATGATACGAATAGAAAGGGCCACCGCTGCTGCACTTTAGGCCCTGGTCCACTACTTATGAGAGTGGCCGAAATAGAGCGTTTCAAACTCCTTTAATAGTGACCTTAAAGTGCTAACGTTGTCAACAGAGGAATGGCCCCAACCTTTTTATCCACCCTTCCCTTCTCCACCTACTCTAATCATTCTCAGGTTGACTTTCATCTTATCTTTTTGCCTAATATTTAGAGCGCTGCAATTCGAGGCAAACACAGACGAGGGAAATCGCGTGCCAGTCAATAATATTCTCGTTACCGGGCCACCTCGCTCGGGTAAATCAACTTTGATCGAAAAGGTGGTCCAGGGGATCAACAGACCGGCAACCGGGTTTTTTACACGAGAACTCAGGGAGAGAGGACGTAGGGTGGGTTTTTCCATAACCACCCTTGCCGGAAAGACCGGGGTGTTGGCGCATCAGGACATAAAGAATAGATTCAGGGTGGGTAAATACAGAGTGAATCTTGAGGATCTAGACCAGATTGCAGTACCTTCCATGCTTCCTTCTACGCTCGATCAGATCGTGGTGGTTGATGAGATTGGAAAAATGGAATGCTTTTCTCGACTTTTCAAAGAGACTCTCATCAAGGTACTCTCTTCAGCTAACCTGGTCATTGGTTCAGTTGCCATAAAAGGTGACCGCTTCATACAATCCATCAAAAAAAGAGATGATGTTTCACTGGTTTCCATATCGGAGGACACCCGAGACTTGGCCCTGAAACTTTTCCTGCAAGCAATACAAGGATAAAATGGAGTACTGGAATGATGGAAATTACAAATCACAAATAACAAACAAACCACAATGACCGAAATTGTCCGCGCTTCGCTTGGACTCCCCACCCTGCGGGCGGGTCCCCAGTTTCAAAATTTCAAATCTGTTTTGGTCATTGAGTATTGGAATTTGAGATTTGTTTGTAATTTGGTGCTTGGAGCTTGGGATTTTATAGACTCCAGCACTCCAACACTCCATTACTCCAAAAACATATCTATTTAGATTGTTTTTCTGAGACAGGCTAATGACCAGCATTGGCAAAGGAATATTTCCATATCGCCTGGGCTCCTGCCGACAATGCGGCAAAAGCGGTCCAACGATCTCCACTGTAATAGGCTTCTGTGCAGATTGTATCCGGGCCCATTTTGAGGCAGTGTGGCCGGAAATCAAAAAGGTTCACCACCGCACCCGGAAACCGTATGGTCTTCCTGAAGAACCTCCCCGGGCAGAGACCGGCATCACCTGCCAGCTTTGTGTGCACCAATGCAGAATCCCTGAAGGCGGTGTGGGCTTCTGCGGACTTCGTCGCGTGGAAAGCGGCACCATAAAAGGCGGCCGTCCGCACGAGGGCAATCTTTCTTATTACTACGACCCGCTTCCCACCAACTGCGTGGGAGATTTTATTTGTCCCGGCGGCACAGGCTGTGGCTACCCCAAATATGCTGTCTCCAAAGGCCCCGAGCATGGCCATAACAACCTGGCCGTCTTTTACCATGCCTGTTCCTTCAACTGCCTGTATTGTCAGAATTACCAGTTCAAAGATCGAACTCGCTCAACTCAGCGTATATCCGCCAGGCAGTTGGCCGGGGCAGTGCAAGATAAGACAACCTGCATTTGTTATTTTGGCGGAGACCCCACACCGCAAATCCTCCACGCCTTAAAGACCTCCAAGCTCGCCCTGCAAAACGCATCCGGGAGAATCCTCAGGGTGTGTTGGGAGACCAACGGCGGTGTGCAGGAGCCCTTTCTCAGCATGATGGGCAGTCTGTCACTGGAGTCGGGAGGATGCATCAAGTTCGATCTCAAGGCCTGGAATGAAAGTGTTCACTATGCCTTGTGCGGGGTCACCAACAAAAAGACCCTGGAGAACTTCAAAGTCCTGAGCGAGCTGATTTCGCAGCGGCCAGAGCCGCCAATGCTCATTGCCAGCACCCTGCTGGTTCCCGGCTATGTGGATGAGAAGGAAGTCGCCGGAATAGCAGGCTACCTTGCTGAGTTGAACCCGGAGATTCCTTACAGTCTGCTGGCATTCTATCCTCACTTCCACCTGCTAGATCTTCCTACTACCTCCCGCACGCATGCCCTTCGCTGCAAAGAGGTTGCCGAAGGCGCCGGCCTCAAGCGCGTCCACATCGGCAATTCACATCTTTTGGGGAAAGATTATTAGAAGATTGCGGATTGCGGATTGCGGATTTAAAAAAAGCAGAAAACAGAGATTCTCCTGTGGGAGCGGCTTTCCCAGACCTGAGCCTGTCGAAGGTTAGCCGCGATCTGGATTGCGGTTTCTACGATTTCTACGACTTCTACGCCTTTTACGGTTTCTACGGTTTACCGTTCACTGTTTACTGTTTACCGTTCACCGTTTACCGTTTACGACTTCAACGATTTGAACGACTTGAACGACTTGAACGGTTTCAACGATTTACCTCTTACCGCTCACTGTTTACTGCTCACCGTTTACTATTTTACTATTCAACCAATTGACCAATTCCTTAATTCCTTAATCCCTAAATTCCGCAATCCGAAATCCGAAATCCGCAATCCGAAATCCCACATCTCAGTTCTATTGACATCTCAAGGGAAAACCTCTAGATTCTGCTTTGAGCTGTCTTTCTTAGCCCGGATATTTCATGAATTGCTGTCGCGAGACCACGAAACTGGGAACCCGCTTGCGGGACTGAGCGGAGCGCAGCGAACGCGAAGAAGATGGGCGTGCCACCGGGCAACCGTCCCGCGGTACCGCGGGATTGGTCCGAGGCGTACCTGAATGGTACGTCGCAGGGGCCGACACCCGAGGACGCCAGGAAGAACGGCCATATCCGTGGTCGCAGTCACGCCAAGGCGTGAATTCATGAAATATCCGGGCTAGTGCCTGGGTGATGGAACTGGTAGACATAAGGGACTTAAAATCCCTTGAGGCCATGCCTCGTGGGGGTTCGACTCCCCCCCCAGGCACCAATCATATCACCAGCCTGGCCCCAGCCGGCTGGAAAAGATAAAGCCTCCAGTAAGCTTTTCTTGCTGGTTCAAAATCCAAACCTTCCATATGAGACCGGGTACCTCCAGGACGGGATTGACAAATCCATCTGCGGTCGCAGCAGGCCATTCATGAAATATCCGGGCTTAGTTTCAAATGAAGGAGCATTGAAAAATTATGGCCAAGTTTTTGCATGATCACATACGCTATCAGGTGTCGAAATAGGCGCCGCTGAGAGGTGGAAAGAGATGTGAAAGGAGATTGCAGCGTGGAGACATTCGAGGTTGGCGAGCAGAACCGCTTGTCATTCAGGATAAAAGTTGACTGGCCTGTCACGCTAGAAACGAAAAGGGGATTGGTGGAGGGAATAACAAAAGACATAAGTGCTGGAGGTGCCCATATACGTTGCACCCAGTATTTACAGCTAAATGAACCAGTCTATATGACCATCAAGGCCCCCGATATAGAGCCCATGAAAGTGATCGCAATCGTGATATGGTCAGATAGCAAAGACAAGTCCAACCGGCCACGTGTTATCGGGGTTAAATTCACTGAAATATCGCTGGCAGACAGAAAGTATCTGGAGAAGGTTGCCCTGGAGGAATTTAAAGCCAAACTGCCCCGGTCATGAACCGGTGTGGGTATGCAACGTTAGGGTTTAGTCACCTGCTACGCACTCCTCGTAATGTAAGAGAAAACAGCGAAGGATGTCGGTTTCCGTCACCAGGCCCACCAGACGATCACCCTCAACCACCGGCAGGCAGCCGATCTTTTTCTCCAACATAATCCTCCCTGCCCCCTGGATATCCGTATCGGGCCCCACGGTGATTACTTCCTTTACCATGGCATCCCTTATGGCAACGGACTTGAGATGCTCGCGCGTTTCAGCATAATCATGGCCCATCACTGAAGCCAGAGAGGCCTTGAACAGGTCGCGTTGGCTGATGATTCCCACCAGACGCTCTCCCTCCACAATAGGCAGATGCCGAATGCGTGCGAGGTTCATAATGTCACTGGCCAAAGACAACTCTTCGTCAACGTGCAAAGTTACCAATTCAGTTACCATAATTTTTCGAACATTCATCTGCGTCCCCTCGCAGGCTTGATAGTTAAATGCTGATAGAATTTTCCTGGAAGTCTCGAAAAGACCCCTACTTTTTATCATAACTACTGCAATAGCCGCTCCACTGTCAATTGGGATTTCATTAACGACTCTCGACTTTCGCCTTTCCTTTGAGCTGTGAGCTGTCAGCCATGAGCTTCTAATATCTTCTGCCCGCTGCAATCTAACCTCTGATCTCTGACCTCTAATTTCTGCCTCATGCTCCATGCCCCATGCCCTATGCCTTCTTGTTTACTTCAACCAACGGAGACGATATAGTAGGTACAATGAAGGAGAACGGTAGCTATGGAAAACGGCAAATATCGACATACGCTCAGAGAGCTCTACGATTTTATCCGATCACGACTTTACTTTAACCGTCCTGATCTCCAGGTAAGGGGAGAGCAATTCAATTCCACCCTTCTCTTCACCCTTCTCACCGCCTTAACCGGGGGTAAAGCCCTTATCATCGGTGAGCCAGGTCTGGGGAAAACCACCGCTGCTGAATATGTTGGCTCCCTAATTTACCAACTGCCCGTAGGCACCGTCTGGGCCAGTGAGGTTGGCGGGCACCCCGAACAGACAGAGGAAAAAATCATCGGTAGACCTGACCTCGGCAAACTAAACCAGGGGCAGGAAGAAGTGATCTGGTCTCATTTCGTCCAGCTTCCCGTAAAAATCGTGGACGAGATCAACCGGCTGCCGGAGACCAAACAGAGCATGATCCTGGATGGGGTGGATCGGGGCAATTGGGATTATCTCAACGAGATGATTTTCAACAGCGAATACTGCCTATTTGCCACGGCCAATTATCAGGACCAAGGGACCAATACCATCATTGCACCTTTGCTGGACCGTTTTGATGTCATGGTCGAATCTCGACATCCGGGCCCCAGTTATGGTTTCATGATCAGCCAGCGACAGGAAAAGGAAGAATTGCTGCGTCATCCGGATCTGGAAAGGGAACTTCAAGATGCCCTAAAAAAACGTTCCACACCTGAGGAAAAAGACTCCCAAATCGCCGCCATTGCCGAGGCATTCGGGGCCCACCTCGAGGAATCATTGCAGCTCCCCACCCTTGACCATACCAGCCGAACAAAGGTTCGAGAGCAAATCGCTTCCATAGACCTAGACCAGGACGCAAATGCCTATACGAGAATGCTGCTAGCTGAACTCTCCTTTTGCGACCGCCACGGGCAGAAACGATCCAACGAAGTGTGCGAAGAGGGCTGTCACTACACCGGTTATCTCTGCCACCGGCTGCGCAATTGCGCCTCCAACCGTTTACCCGTGTCTTTGTCAAACTACGCTAAAGCGCTGGCCTGGTTTACTGAAGCGTCTACAGTTGGAATCGAAGAGATGCGTGCGGTTGGCCCCTATTGTCTGGCCCACAGGGCACAGTGGACAGATACGCACCTTTCCCTGCTGCAAAAAGACCGGCGCAATGACCCTCTGCAAATCCACCTGGCCCGGGAAGCCATGAACGAAGTTTTTCAGCGATACAGCGAGCAGGCTGAACACGTGAAGGAGGCGCTGGCCACCGCGTATCGCATCTTTCAAGGGGAAGCCCTTGAGCCTGTGGCTGGCGACCATCCGATCTATGCTGAGATTCAAAAGGATTTGAACCTGGAGGAGTAAGTGTTTAATCCATTTGAGGACTTTAAAGAGTTTCTCTCCAAGGTCAGGACTCTACCCCTGGACCGGCTGTCAGCTGCCCATGATCAGGTCATGGCTGAGTTGACATCGGGCTATGGCAAATTAGTAGAACAGGAACTGAAGAGCCTGGTTTGGTTCGTGGAACATAACCGGGTGATCGAGGCGTATAATACAGCCACTGAAGTAATAAAGGACCTGAGCTATGATGCCCACAGCATCGAGGATTTCTGTTATGCGTTGGACAACGGCGTTGACATCCCCTATCTCATTTCCGGGCCGGCGGGAATATACGTCGCTGCCCTGTGTAATCACGTTGCCGAAGAAAAAATAGTGCTCCGCCTCGGCGAGATGGAGCGAAGGTTACACTTTCTCGGCTATCGCCTCCCTTATGGCAAATCCCTCCGCATCGAAGGCGACACAGGCAACTTCACCGGCTCTGCTCTTCAGGGTGGCGATATTACCGTGACCGGCGCTACAGGTGATTGGACCGGCGCCGGGATGACAGAAGGCAAGATTTCCATCCATAAGAATTGCGGCCGCAATACCGGCGAATGGATGCAGGGTGGAGAGATTTGGGTTGGCAGCCGCATCCGAGGGCTCGGCCGCATAACTTCAGGCCAGATTTATCAGGCTGGAGAGGCAATCACCAGCGACGCACTACTTTAAGTGCTCAGCGCTCAAAGTCATTAGGTCATTACGCTACGCTGTCATTAATAGTCATTTATCGTCAGTTTTAACGACCTAATGACCTGATGACAGCGGAGCGAAGTGATGGCGAAGCCAAACGGCGCGGAGCGTAGTGACAGCGAAGCTGAATGACCGATTTGAATAATGGCCACCACGAAGGAACATAAACAAAGTTCAGAACAATTGGAAGAATTGCTACAGCGAATCTGGCCCGAGGTTCGTCGTCGGCATCTCTACCCTGAAATTCCTCTGCCCCGGTTTGATGACAGCCCCTCGCCGGTGGCCATGGAAATCCGCAATAAGCAAATCATTCTAAATCTTGACTATATCAGAGCCATGACCCGTTCGCTTCCAGCGGAAACAGTTCTGGAGGCACTGCTGGATCACGGTGTCAGCCATTATACCTGCTGTCCCTGGGACCTTTCCACCCATCTACGCCTTTATGCCCGAGCCAAGGAAATCCTTGGTGATAGGGACCTTGCCCGCAAAGCCACAGACCTTTTCATGGACGTAGTGGCCGACACCCATGCGGTGAAAGAAAGGCAAAGTTCTTTGCCGGAGCTCTACAGAAGTGGTGCCCAAACCCCAATGGAAGAGGTGATCTTCGCGCTCTACGAGAGAATCTGGGGACTGGACTTGGGCAGTAAGGGAGATCAGGAGACAGCAAATCGGCTTGTCACCATTCCCTATCTAGACAAGCGGAGATGGATGATGAGTCTCGCCCGCTTCATCCGCGGCATCCGTCCTCTGCTCGAGGACGACAATGGCAGTATTCCGGACGAACAAACACGCATGGGCAAACATGGATTCCAGCAGTACGCTCCCGAGGAGATCGAACGAGCCTTGCGGGAGTTTGCCAGAGAGGCCGGCTCACCCGAACAATTTGCGGAAGTTTTTGAGGATCTCCAGAGCGAGCTTGAGATCCCCGTGCAAAATACTTCCGAGGGCATGGGGTACGGTGCGGGAAATCCGGTTGATGCAAACCGACTCTATTACATGAAGTTGGCTGAAAACTACGCTTTGCCCCTTCTGAAGATACCGATGAAGGGCTCAGGATACCTCCATCCCCACTCCCATCGACCATGGGAGGTCTGCCAGCCCTTCAAAGACTTGGATCCATGGAGCAGCTTCGGAAAGTTTCTTCCCGGGATCACTCAAATCTGGGAAAGGCGAGAGGGGCAAATTTACGGCAGGAAGGAGAAAACACCTGATTGCTTAGTGATCATTGATTCTTCCGGCAGCATGGTGGATCCTCGCTCGCACCTGTCGTACGCGGTGTTGGGTGGAGGCTGTGCCGCGGACGGTTACCTGCGTCATGATGCCAGGGTGGCAGTTTACAACTTCAGTGACGCCCCTGCCGGCGGCAAGGAATATCTGCCCTTTACCCGCAGTCGCTCGCTCATCTACCAGGTCTTGTGTCGGTATTTCGGTGGGGGTACGGCTCTTGACCTCGAAGAGGTCACCAGTGTTGCCCAGGAGAGCGAAGCGGACATCTTCCTGATCACCGACATGCAGATCACCAACTTGGATCAAACTGTATCCCGGTTTGCTCGATTGAAAAACCGTGTGACTGCAGTCCATGTTGGCAAGAAGAGCGGTGCCCTGAGGTTCATAAAGGCCTCGGTGAAGAACCAAAACATCTCAGTTTTTGGGGTGAACGAAACCAACGATATCCCGCGAATCGTGCTCGGCAGCGTCCGATCGTATCTTACCTTCGAGCAGGCATGAGAAACTGCGCGGGCGGGGACCCGCCCGTTAAACTGATGCGCTCATGAAAATCGCATTCATTTCCGACATACATTCAAACCTCGAGGCTTTCAGGGCCGTACTCGTCGAAATCGACAAAGAAAACGTCTCGCTGATCGTCAATCTCGGCGATTTGGTTGGCTACAACGCCAGCCCGAGAGAATGCGTGGATTTGGTAAAACAGAGGCAAATAATCAGCATTTTGGGCAATCATGACCGGGCTGCCATCGAACCAAAATTCGCCGAGGGATTTAATATTTTGGCCTATCAGGCGTTGGTCTGGTCCTCGAAGAGCTTGGCGCCCGAACACAAGTGGTTCTTGGAGGACCTGGAACACACCAAGACGCTCTGGGACCGCTACCTCCTCTTTCATGGCGCCCCCGGCAATCCGGACGCCTATCTTTCTTTCCTCTTCCAGACCAAAAGGGCCTTTAACTATATGCGTAAAAAAACACCTGGGGTGAGGATCGGTTTTTTTGGACATACCCACCATCGTGCCGTGTGGCAGAGGGATGTGAGGGGGAAGGTCTCGCTCCTGGAAATGTCCCATGATGATCTGCTATTGGACCCGGAACAGATGTATCTCATCAATCCAGGTAGTGTGGGCCAGCCTCGCCAGCGGCAGTGGAAGGCATCATATCTTATTTTTTCTAACGAGCCGGAAACCATCCGGTTTAGATCTGCTGCTTACGATCTGCACTCAGCCCAGACCAAGATCCGTGCAGCTCAACTGCCGGAATATTTGGCAGAGCGGTTAGCAGAGGGCATTTGACCATAAACGGGGGGGGAAATCATGGGGAAGAATTACCAGAAGGAATGCAAGCTCAAAGACGGCTCTGTTGTTCTACTTCGCCCATTGGTGGCTGAAGATCGTGAGGGACTTACCACTTTTTTCCAGTCACTCCCGGAGGAACTACGGCTCTACCTACGTCACGATGTCACCGACGCAAACATTATCAAATCCTGGACCGACGATATCGACTATGATCGGATTCTGCCGATCCTCGCCTTCGCCGATGAACGGATCGTGGGCGATGTTTCCCTGCACCGTATTCCCTACGGCTGGAAACACCATATCGGCACCGTACGTGTGGTGGTAGACCCGGAATATCATGACAAGGGCTTAGGAACGCTGTTGATACATGAGGTTGTAGAATTGGCTTCCGAGTTCGGATTGGAGAAACTCTGGGCAGAACTTCCCCTTGACATGCCGGCGGCCATCGCCGTTTTCCGCAAGGCAGGGTTTTCCAGCAAGGCAGTGGTGGAGGGCTTGGTAAAAGACCTCCGCGGCCGCAATACGGATGTGGTCATAATGGTGTGCGACATCGGCACCCAATATGACTTCTGATAAATGTGGTTTCAGATGTCGGGTGTCAGGTGTCAGGAAAAAATATAGAAGCTGAAACGTGTTGGAGCGAAGCGGAAATTCCGTCTGAAGCGAAGCGGCAGCGGGAAACACTGAAACCTCAGTCATTATCGATGATGTCTGCCCTTGCGCGGGGCCCGTATTGTTAGTTGGAAGATCCCCACAAAACAGATAGCAATGATGCCCATCAAACCCATCTGACGAACTCCCTCCAGGCTACTGGTACCGGTTAAATATCGGATCAGCACGTACCTGGGATCTAGTTCGACGGATTTGTTGAAATCAGCGTCAGACTCCTCCTCGTACCCAAGCTCTAGGAGGGCTTTGGCTCTGGTTTTATAAGCTATGGCAGTTGTCCGTTCGTCCCCCCGTAAACCGATAGCCTCTGTGGAGTCGTGGACAGCCTTAGTTGCCATTCCTGCCAGACGGTATGCCTCTGCTCTGTTGCCGAAGGCTCTTGCCACTTTTGGGTCCAGCTCAATTGCCCGGGTGAGATTTTTGATGGCAGGCTCCAGTTCTTCCTTTTTCAAATGAGTCGAACCCAGCATCAGATAAGCCTCCGGTCCCTCAGGCTTTAGCTCTATGACTTTAGTATAGTCATGGATGGCATTGTCGAAGCGTTGTTGGAAATAATAGTGTATCGCCCGCTTTTCATATGCCTCCACCAGGTTGGGATTCAACTCCAGAGCCTTGGTGAAATAGTGGATCTTCCTGTTAGCCAGGGAGCTATCTATTCCAAGTTTGTAAAAATGCATAGCGTCCTGCGCCCAGACCGCAGAAGTGGTAACCATCATATATGTGAGTATCGCAAATAGTATCTTTTTCATGATCCCGGACTCCTTCCAGCACCGCAATGGAGTAATTCTTTTTATCCCTCACCCCGTGACCTCGTCAGATAATGTCGCTGGGTGCCAATGTCAATAGTAGCAATTTCCCTGCCAGATTTTTTTCAACCACTCCGTTTTGTTTATTTGGCGAATCATAGGCTGAGAATAGGTAAGACCTAAATTGAGCGATTCTTAGGGATGTTACCAGTCTTGAGAATATCCTTCGGAGTTGGCGCTTTGAAGTCCCCCTTTGTAAAGGGGGATTTAGGGGGATTTTCAAGCGCTTACGAAATCCCCCCAGGCCCCCCTTTAAAAAAGGGGGGTAGAGGAACAGGTACAGTGCGATTTCCCCCTCAACCCATCGGGTTTTATGGAATGCAATCCAGAAGTCCATCTGATAGGTGGTTACGCACCTTCTGGATGAAAATCGCTCAATTTAGGTCAAGTGTTTTTGCCGAATTGGGGAAAAGTTTCCCGTATGGTTGCTTTGAGGATGTCTGCATCAGCAAACCGTTCTTTCGGGTCTTTCTTGAGGCACGTCAGGATAATCCGCTCGAGTTCCACTGGGATATCAGGCTCGATCTCTCGAGGCGGCCTTGGTTCTATGGTAAGGATTAAATCCATCAGTATTTTTTCATTGTCGTGGTAAAAAGGCAGGTATCCTGTGTAGATTGCATACATGACTATCCCCAGTGCCCAGACGTCACTGGCAATCTGGCTCTCACCCGAAATCTGTTCAGGAGCCATGAACGGCCTGGACCCCACCATGGTGCTGCTAATGTCTTTCTCTTTCAATTCCTTGGCCACCCCGTAGTCGAGGAGTTTGACAACGGAGTCTCGCCGAACCACAATATTCTCTGGTTTGATATCTCGATGCATAATCCGGTGTTTGTGTGCATAGGCCACAATGTCCACTAACTGGAACAGGATTTTTTCCTTTTTATTCTTTTCGAGCGAACCTTCCAGAAGTTCCCGCAGGCTGGGCCCATCAACAAATTCCTGTATCAAAACCACCCGGCCTCGTTCCTCCACAACATCGATAATCTTGATACTGTTGGGATGACCTTCCAACCGTCGACAGATATCTGCTTCCTTACGAAACCGGCTGTTGAGATTCTTGCTTGTGGGGATCTTGGCCACGTAATAAGGGGCACGGCCTTCCCTTTCAGTATCGCGCACTTTCCAAACTTCTCCAAAACTACCTAACCCTAAGCGCTCAACCTTCTCGTAGCGCTCACCGATCAACTCGGTCATCTTCATCAGAGAGAAAAAATCAGCGCCGTAGGGTAGAACTCGTGGAACCAAATGTTTAAGGAATCTGTTCAGAAATCGACGCTCCTCCGGATGTTCCTCCAACGGTTTCTTCGCAGCTTCAGGTTGTTCGGTTGCTTCTACATTGTAGCCCTCATAGCCTGCTATGTCGCCTTTTTCATCGCGTACCACCCGGCCGCTGAGCAACATGGTGATTTTCTCACCATCTTTACGCTTGAAGTTGACCTTAAAATTGTCGATATACCCTTGGCTCTCAATAATTTCCCGAAAATGCTGGCGATCCTGGGGATTGCAGTAAAGATCATTCTTGATGTCTATCTCCAGGAGTTCCTCCCTGTCGCCATACCCCAGCAGTTTGACCAGATTCTGATTCACGTCCAGAAATCGTCCTTCTCGACTGCTCAGAAACAGTCCGTGCTGTTCACCATCAAAGAGTCCTTTATATCTAGAAATGACATCCCGTCTTTGTCGGTCCTGCTGGCGAATTTGGGCTAACACCCCTACCCTGCGCAGCAACAAGTCCTTGCCGGCAGCCTTCAACAGATAGTCTGCCGCTCCCATCTGCAAGCCCTGGGCTGCGTACTCCTCATCGAATTTCTTCAGAAGAATGAGAACAGGCAGATCTTTTGTTGTACCTCGCTTTTTCAGATCCCGGAGGATCTGTAACCCATTGAGACCTGGGCTCTGGATCGCCAAGAGCACTACTTCGGGAAAAAGATCTTGGGATAGCCTCAAGCCATCGTCGCTGTTGAAAGCCACAGCCACCTGATAGCCTCCATCTTCCAGAACCTCTTTCAAATTCTGGAGGTCTTGCTCTTGGGAGTCGATGATTAAGACCCGGCGCTTTGCCATACGGTTCGTTCCACCTAGAATTGACCTGTGATTTATGTCTACGATTGACACTAGAGACATTTTAGCATAAATTCCCAAGAAATAGCGCAGAAACAGGGTTCTGTCCGGCTCATACGCCCATTCTGCTATTCGCAGCAACTCTGTCGTTCTTTCATCCAACAATAGCTTCAACAGATAGGAAGAGGGGAGAAAAATTGAAAGTAATACTGGATTTCAAGAGAAAAGGCGACAAGCTGATAGTCAACCACACTCAGTTGCATGAATACCTTGAACAGAAGTTCCACGATTTGACCAATTTCTTGAGCAATGTCATCACCGCGCTCATCATTGTGAGCGTCATGGTGATTGTCCAGACCTTCAAGGCCTCTGACGTTTACCTGTACGGTCTCATCCTCATACCCTTGATAGCCCGTGGTTTCCTCTACAACCGAATATCAGGCAACCTACACAAGAAATTTGCAGAACTCCTCGAACTCTGAGAAAGGACTGACAGAAATATGAAACCCGGAGTATCTTCCTTGTACTTGATGAGCTTAACCTCCGAAGAGATTATATATGCTTCTCTGGCAATTATGTTAATCGTAACCATCGGTTGCGGCTTTACCCGCTTCTTCGCCTTGAGCTTCGCTCATCCGCCCCCCGAGGAAGGTGTTGATTTTGATTACATGGCTTTCAACCCCATTACCAATCTTGACATCGTTGGCATCATTGTCTTCTTCGCAGGCGGATTCGGCTGGGGCAGGCAGGTGAACGATCAAGAGATCAGATTCAAAAAACAGAAACTGGGGTGGTTCATCATCACTCTTATCGCCCCCTTCGCCAGTATTGTCGTTGCTCTAACAGTAGCCTTTGTCCAGCAGACGTTCTGGACAGACCGTGTCGTTGAAATTTTGGTGGACGTGAGCGTAACTGTGACCGCCTACCACCTTCTGCCCATCCCTCCCCTGGCCAGTTCAAGATTACTATATCTGCTGGTACCCCTGGCCTACGAGCGTGTCTGGAGGCTATTCTCCAAGGCTGGGCCGTTCATAATTTTGGCAATGGTGCTTTTCGACCGCTTCTCTGGAATACCATTTCTGAGGGAGACGATGGCACCCGTGGTTGACGCCATTGGTAGGTTTGCGGCGTATCATTGAGCGAGGCGTAAGGCATAAGGCTCAAGGCGCAAGGAAGAAACTAGGAGTCAGGAGTCGATTCGTTAAGTCGTAAACGGTAAGCAGTGAGCAGTAAGCGGTAAGCGGTAAACAATTCATCTGTTTGACTAATTCCCTAATTTCCTAATTTTCTAATCTAATTCTCTAATAAACCTATCTGTTCCCTGCCTGCTGCCCGCTTGCTCTGAGCTTGTCGAAGGGCTGCTAGCTGTATTTCCCTATGCACAAAAAGAAAAGCGGAAAGGGATAAACCCTTTCCGCTCTTTCAGTTAATGGTTAATGTTGACTTGGATCAGACCTCTGACGGGGCCTGAGGCCTCTTAGTCACCAAGGCGATGACAATCGCCAGGATGAGGAGACCACCAGCAACGTAGAAGGCACCGTCGTAGTGACCAGTCACGTCCCTAACCCAGCCGCCCAGCTTCGGCATGAACGCTCCCATACCCCAGCCGATGAACACCAGGCCGTAGTTGAAGCCCAGGTTCTTGGGGCCAAAGAAATCGAGGGTGTAGGAGGGCATCAAGGCGAGACCGCCTCCGTATACCCAGTAGGCTATCATGCAGAACAGGAACGCCAGGAAAAGATTCTTGGACGCGATCACCGTGGGCAGCGCGAACATGCACAGAGCAGCCGCTGCGGCATTGATTATGTAGGCCCTGTCCCTGCCGATGGCATCCGAGTACTTGCCGGTGCCTACACGGCCTAGGGCGTTCACAGCACCACCGGCTGACACCAGGATGAAGCCCGAGGCCAGCATGGGCTTGATGAACTTGGCGGCGTGGCCGATGATGAGCAGACCCGCCTGGGTGTTCAAGCAGAACATCAGGACCAGCGCGTAGAACTGCCAGGTCTTGACCATATCTCCCGCGTTCCAGTCAACCGTAGTCGTCGTTCCCTTCGCCGCCATCGCCGCAGCCCAAGCTTCAGGCGGTTTGGGTGGCTCGTAGCCCGGCTCAGGCCACTTCAACAGTAGTCCCATCAGGAAGATGACGATCAGGTAGGCGACACCCAGTACCACGAAGGAGCTCGACAGAGATTGGTTTATGATCATCCACTTGATCAGCGGAGACACGTAGAATGCCGCGCCTCCGTAACCGGCGACCGTAAGACCCAAACAGAACCCCCTTTGGTGCGGGCCGACCCATTTGCCCGTGGCGGGCACGGGAGCGGCATAGGCAACGCCCATGGCGATACCGCCGCCTACTCCGAATCCCCACAGAATGCCTGCGTATGATTTCGCCGTTCCCGCAATGATCATACCCAGCCCCATGAAGATGGCGCCGATGGTGGCAGAGGCAGTCGGTCCGTACTTATCCTGGATCTTACCACCGGGGACCATGAGCAGCGCGAAGATCAATATACAGAGGGATTTGGGGTTGGAGGCCTGCTCAGCGGTGAGCGCTCCGGCCCAGCCGTGAGCCAACATGTAGCTCTCGTCGGTGAGGTATTTCAGCCATACCGACCAGGCGTACAAAACACCCAGACAGAGGTTGATGGTGGTACCAGCGGCAATAGTGAGCCACGCTCGTCCGGGAAGCTTGTCTACCGGATGATTATGTCCTATAGCATACTTTCCAATTCCAATGGTCATAGTGCTTCCTCCTAATATTCTTAGTCCAGTTTTTGTCTGATACAATCCCTCTGACCATCCTGAGGGCAACTCGTCTCGCGTTCTCTCTGGTATTACTTCCTGGAGCCTCTTGGCTAAACCTAAGTTGAAGCCAGGAATTAAACTGTTCTACGGTAAGGAGGAACAGGCGCATGGAAAAAAAGGTTATATTGCACTTAGCGCCGGATGCTGAGGATTTTGTCTCACGAACCGATCGGGTTCGGTGCATCCGCGTGCCATCTCCCATGGCCCAGGCGAACCATTGTCTAGACTGAATCCGCCGCTAACTATATTTCATGATTAATTTGATCAGACAGTTCAAGATGCGAGATCGAATTTACCATCACTATAAGGAGATAAAAAAGTCACCAAGTCAAAGAGATGGTACCAATCGACCGGCAGCCCAAGAAAGAGCTGCCCGCTCTCGACGGACTTTCTTATCACCCCCCTTCACTTTCTTTTATTACATCAGCGCCTTTTCAGCGCCTGCGCCCTGGTAGGTTTGACTTTATCCCTACCGAACGGGTATGTCATTTGTCTCAACCTCGCCGAGCAGGTATGAAAATCGGTACAGATAGTAGTTTGATGCGGAAGTGGAACTGAAACCCTTGAAAAGTCTATTCTACCTAGAGCGCGTATTGATTCTGTATTTCACAAAGACTCCGCAAAGTCAAGGAGAAAATCCTTTGTTTTCAGCTTGTTAACTTTTTAACAAGCTCCGTTTTCTTCAAATTTTCCTTCACTTTAGCTGTGGAGGACAATATCAGGTGTCCAATTTATGTGTCCAATGTAATAGTCGAGTGTCGCGCCGCTTTCTTACACTCAGGGAAGATTAAGAGGGTAGCTTTTCATAACACATGGAGGAGGTCCCTCGCTGAGCAAGAAGCGAGAGCCACCCCTTGGAGTGATGGAGCATTGAAAAATATCAAATTCCAAGTACCAAATCTCAGATTTCAGTGTTCAGG
>PVMK01119495.1_pt1 | contig 63087 bp, 64 predicted proteins | sample 1853481 | NCBI WGS metagenome assembly PVMK01 (sample SAMN08533507, study PRJNA380276) | Marine sediment metagenome, whole genome shotgun sequencing project.
CAATTGATGCAGTCGCCGCCGGAAAACATGACATGGTTTTTATCCTCAATCCGACAAAAATTAAGCAGGTGCGCGATATTGCCGAAGCAGGCCTGATTATGCCTCGGAAAGCGACCTATTTTTTCCCCAAAGTCATTGCCGGTCAGGTGATGAACAGGCTCGATGGGTAAGATTACCTGTATTCGTTCAAGGTTCAGGGTTGATGAAAGATTACATAATAGATTTAACCCTGAACCTCTGCGAAGTTACTTTTGTGCGAACCCTAAGGCATAAACATTTTTTCAACCTCATCTGTATATGAGCCGTTTTTTCGGTAAATGATCAGCGGCGGGCCGATCTTGATTCCTGCATTCCCTCCCCTTTTTCCCCTCCACCAGAACCAGCTTTGCCGCTTTTTCTATTCCTGAATGTATCGTGCGTATTGACTTCGGCTCTATTCCGGCAGTCCGCATTTGTGTTAGAATGTCGGCCATGCGTTCCGCCGAGTAAACCATTACAAATCGTCCTCCGGTTCGTAACATACGACGGCCGGTTTCAATCACATCGTATAGTGTGGCCTTGATTTCATGTCGGGCAACAGCCCGTTGCCGATTCGGATTTATCCTGCCGGAATTCGCTTTCCTGAAAGGAGGATTACTCACAACCAGATCCACGGGTCCGGAAGTCATTTCGAGTATCAGTGTTTTCATATCCATACACAGAATGGAAATTTGATCGTCCATACGATTTTCCGTGATATTGAGGGCGGCAATATCGGCAAGATCCGTTTGCACTTCAATTCCGTATAATTTAATTTCAGGATTGAGATAGGCCAGTATCATTGGAATAATACCACAGCCTGTTCCTAAATCGAGGACCGTATCCTCCGGACCCGGTCTGGCATTCGAGGCCAACAGAACAGCATCTATGGAAAAACGGTATCCGAACCGGTGCTGCTTAACTTGGATACGGCCGTTAAAGAAGGAATCAGCGGTCAGAGATTTCATTTTTTATACTGGTCCGATCTTGAATTTTATTTCTTGAACCAGTTCTTTTCCCAGTGCGGCATTGATCTTATTTATCATATCCTTTTTTAAAAATTGGAGTTGATGCATCCACGCTGAACTGTTGACATGGACTAGTAACAGCTTTCCCTTAAAGGCTTCCGGTCTCGTATTTTTTGCGATGGCATCTCCCACCGCGGTGTCCCACAGGCTCCAAACCTGAGCCAGATCGCCGTCACCATCATGGCGGCAGGTTTTCAAAACATGGTTGATAATATCTCCGATGTGTCCAACTCCCGGAGTATTTTTTCTTTTTCCCATAATAAAAGAAGTACAAAGTGATTCATTGGGTTGTCAAGAACCAATTGAGGCGGTTTCATAAAAAGTCGGTTTTACTCACGCCACGGCTCTTTATGGTTTATTAAATCAATGTTGCTTTGATAAAAGAAATCAAGGTGTTATTAAATATGATAGTGAGATATTTAGCATACAAATTTTGCTTTTTCCTTGACTTGGAAGCAATGGTTACTTACATTAGAAGATCGGCTGAAAACATAGGCATTATGAAAACCAAATAGACAGGGATTATATCTATGAACTGGGATTGGGAAAAACTCAAAAAGAAGCAAGAAAATAAAGAAGGAGGCATGGTTCCTCCTAAAGTGGTGATGAGCTGGTCGAAAAATTTAAAAAGTTAAAACTACCGGGTGGTCCCCCTTTTAATTCTTATTTTCATTTTTTTATTTTTTGGCTCTTCGACATTCTATACGGTTGCCGTGGATGAGGTCGGCGTGGTCCAGCGATTCGGAAAATATACCCGAACCAGTCAACCCGGCCTTAATTTCAAGTTGCCGTCCGGAATTGAAAAGGTGACAAAAGTCAAGGTCCGACGGGTCTATAAAGAAGAGTTCGGTTTCCGTTCTACCCGGGGAGATTCCCGGGCACGTTCCTATTCCAGCGGTGAGAGTACTGCTGTTGCCCTCATGCTGACCGGAGATTTAAATGTGGCCGTGGTTCCGTGGATTGTACAGTACCGGATAAAAGACCCTTACAATTTTCTGTTTAAAGTCCGTGATAATCGAAGGCTGCTCATTGATATGTCTGAGGCGGCCATGCGGCTGGTCGTGGGCGATAGAAGCATCAATGAGGTGATCAGCAAGCGGGAAGAGATTGCCGTCGAAGCAAGAAATGTTTTGCAGGCGGAGTTGGATAACGCTGAATCCGGAATCAATATCGTAACCATCGAAATGAAGAAGACCAATGTTCCCGATCCGGTTCAACCATCATTCAACGAAGTGAATCAGGCCATTCAGGAAAAAGAAAAAATGATCTATCAGGCCAAAGAGGATTATAACAAAGCAATTCCTGAAGCCAGGGGGGAAGCTGAAAGAACCATTAAAGAGGCCGAAGGGTATTCACTGGAAAGGGTCAATCGGGCCAAGGGTGATGCTTCCAGATTTAAGGCACTTTATGTTGAGTATGCAAAGGCCAAAGATGTGACAAAAAGACGGCTCTATCTTGAAGCTCTGAAAGACCTTCTACCTAAACTTGGAGATAAATATATCATTGATGCGGATCAGAACAATGTTCTCCCCTTACTTAATCTTGGGAAGCAAAAGGGTGAAAAATAATGAAATCTAAATTTGTTTTACTCGGTGTTGCGGTTGTTGCAATTCTTTTTGTGTTTACCGCCGCATATGTGGTGGATGAAACGGAGCAGGTAGTTGTCACTCAATTCGGAAAAGTAGTCGGAAAGCCTAAGGTGGAATCCGGCCTCTATTTTAAAATTCCCTTTATTCAGAATACCACTTATTTTCCTAAAAATCTTATGGATTGGGATGGTGATCCCGGCCAGATTCCAACGCTGGATAAAACGTATATCTGGGTGGACACTTTTGCCAGATGGCGAATCACTGATTCAGTCAAATTTTTCCAGACGGTCAACAACACCACAAGCGCCCAGGGAAGGCTGGACGATATCATTGATCCGGCCGTGCGAAATCTTATTACTGAAAACAGGCTTATCGAAACGGTTCGAAGAACCAACCGGGAGCTGGATACATATGAAATCGGGCTTGAAGATATAAAAGAAAGATCGGCCTTTAAGATTGAAACCGGCAGGGAAAACATTACCAAGATGATACTGAAACAGGCCCAGCCAAAATTGGCCAAGTTCGGCATTGAACTGGTGGATGTTAAAATCAAACGGATTAATTATGTGGAACAGGTTAGAAATTCCGTATACGGCCGTATGATTGCAGAGCGGAGGCAGATTGCGGAAAAATTCAGATCAGAGGGTAAAGGTGAAGCCAAGAAAATTCTGGGTGAAAAGGAAAGAGATTTGAAGAGAATCACTTCCGTAGCTTACAGAGAAGCGCAGATAATAAAGGGAAAGGCCGATGCCGAATCAACCCTGTTATATGCCAAAGCCTACGGTGTCGACCCGGAATTCTACTCGTTTATCAAGACACTTGAAATATACGGAACGTCCCTTGGTAAGGACAGTTCTGTTGTGTTTTCAACGGATTCGGAGTTCTTCAAGTATTTAAAAGGTTATTCCGGAAACCAATAACATCAAAAGAAAAAAGCACCGAATCGTTGAGAACAACTGAGTCTGTCAACGGGTGCTTTTTTTCATATCCATAAAAGGCCTGTGGGTAAAGGTTTATTTGCCCTTTCTTCTTTGATGGCGTGTGCGCGCCAAGAGCTTTCGATGTTTATGTTTTCTCATTTTCTTTCTTCGTTTTTTTACAACGCTACCCAACAGATCACCTCCAATCCTCATTTTTTTTAATGTGAAGAAGTGATAAATACATCATAAATAACACGATGTCCACATTTTTTTTAATTTAAAGCGGACTTCATGGAGAAACTGAAAAAATTTAATACCGAGCAGATCAAAATCATAAACAATTGTGTGGCAATGGCAGAAGAGCTTGTAAGCAATTTCTATAAAATGTCTGCCAGTCAATGGGTCGCCGCTTGTGCATACGATGTCAAAACGCTGGTCGAACTTTGTCCCGAAGAGGTCGTTCATGGCCCTTTTGCCCAGATTATTCGTTATAAAGGTAAGCGGAAAGATTCGTTGCTGGATTCTTCAGCGTATGATTTTTATAAAATATGTATTCAGGATCAGGCCATTCTTTCGGCACTGAAAGAATGGCCTGACCTCAAACTTTTCCCGTTTGTTCTCTACATCGTGTCCCACGAATTGATTCATATCCTCAGGTTCACTAAATTCCAACAATATTTTGAGGCCTCACCTGAAGAAATGATGGCCGAAGAGGCTCATGTCCATGAAATAACCCATGGGATACTCTTTGAGATTAATGTTCCCGGTATGGAAAATGTGCTGATATTTTACGAAAAATGGCGCATGCCGATTGATGATTTTAGAAAAATATAACAAAATAAATTGCCGAGCACACCTTGACAATACAGAAAAATTGCATATATTAGTTCAGTTTTTATGAATTTGCAAAAAAGAAAAAAAATTCTGCTTTTTGCAAAATAATCCATATTTAGTCTTTCAGCAGGAGGTTTTTAAATATGCCCATCTATGAATATGAATGTTCCAAGTGCGGCAAAATAGATGAGGTTTTACAGAAGTTTTCTGATAAACCGATGACCCGATGTAAATACTGTTCGGGAAAACTCCATAAGCTTGTTTCTCACAGCAGTTTCCATCTTAAAGGAACAGGATGGTATATAACAGACTACGCTAACAAATCCCAAAGCTCTGCTAAACCTTCACATAAGGTGAAGAGCGAAGCAAAAAAAATCTCAGATAATTCAAGCAAAAAAACTAAAAAGTTAAGCAAACCCGCCGAGTAAACACTTTAATATAATTTCTGCTAAAGTTTCATTGGGAGAGATTATATTATACATTTTAAGAATAAAACAGAAAAAGGAGAATTTGAAAAATGAAACTCAGACCGTTAAATGATCGAATTTTGGTGAAGCGTGTTGAGGAAGAGACAAAGACAAAGGGAGGAATTATTATTCCGGATTCTGCCAAGGAAAAACCGGCGGAAGGAAAAGTTGTCGCAGTTGGAAAGGGTGCGCTGAATAACGACGGAAAACGTGTCCCTCTTGAAGTCAAAATAGGTGACCGGATTTTGTTCGGGAAATATGGTGGACAAGAGATAAAGATTGAAGGTGAAGAATACCTGATCATGAGCGAACAAGACGTGCTCTGCGTAATCGGATAATTTAAAAAAACGGAGGATAGACCAAGATGGCAAAAGAAATAAAATACGGCATGAAAGCCCGTGAAGCGATGCTTAACGGCGTAAGAATTCTTGCGGATTCAGTAGTGGTGACCCTCGGTCCCAAAGGAAGGAATGTTGTTCTTGAAAAATCCTGGGGATCTCCCACGATTACAAAAGACGGCGTAACCGTAGCCAAGGAAATCGAACTCGAAGACAAGTTTGAAAATATGGGCGCTCAAATGGTCAAAGAGGTCGCCAGTAAGACCAGTGATATGGCCGGGGACGGCACAACAACGGCTACATTACTTGCAAAGTCTATATACGAAGAAGGTCAGAAACTTGTTTCAGCCGGCAACAATCCCATGGCCATAAAGAGAGGTGTTGACAAGGCTATAGAGGTTGCCGTCAAAGAACTGCACAGAATCAGCAAACCGACCAAAGATCCGCGTGAAATCGCCCAGGTCGGCACCATCTCGGCAAACAACGATGAAACCATTGGAAACATCATTGCCGAAGCCATGAACAAAGTGGGTAAAGAAGGCGTAATTACCGTTGAAGAAGCAAAAGCCATGGAGACTTCCCTTGAGGTCGTGGAAGGTATGCAGTTTGACCGCGGCTACCTTTCACCATACTTTGTGACGGATCCGGATAAAATGATTGCTTCACTAGAAGATCCGTATATTCTCATTCACGAGAAAAAAATCAGCACCATGAAAGATCTGCTTCCGATTCTTGAGCAGGTTGCCAAGATGAGCAAGCCCCTTATGATCCTTTCGGAAGACGTGGAAGGCGAGGCACTTGCCACACTTGTCGTGAACAAACTGAGAGGGACCCTCCAGGTCGCAGCTGTCAAAGCCCCGGGTTTTGGAGACAGACGAAAATCCATGCTGGAGGATATAGCAATTCTGACCGGCGGTCAGGTGGTATCAGAGGATCTGGGGATTAAGCTCGAAAACCTATCCATTACAGACCTTGGCCAGGCCAAGCGCATCAACATCGACAAGGACAACACCACTATCGTAGACGGTGCTGGTTCGCGTTCTGCATTGGAAGGCCGTGTAAAGCAGATCCGCGCTCAAATTGATGAGACCACATCGGATTACGACCGGGAAAAACTCCAGGAACGACTGGCCAAACTGATCGGTGGTGTGGCTGTTATTAATGTGGGCGCTGCCACTGAAACAGAGATGAAGGAGAAAAAGGCACGGGTTGAAGATGCATTAAACGCTACCCGGGCTGCGGTGGAAGAAGGTATCGTGGCTGGCGGCGGTGTTGCCCTTGTTCGCTGTCTTGATGTTCTGGATAAGATTAAAATCAAGGCCGACCAGAAGTTGGGGGTAAAGGTTGTAATGCGTGCCATTGAAGAGCCGTTGCGACAGATTGCCAATAACGCTGGTGCTGAAGGTTCTGTTGTGATCGACAAAGTTAAAAATGGCGAAGGCGCTTACGGCTATAATGCTGAGGCCAACAAATATGAAGATTTGATTAAAGCCGGTGTCATCGACCCGACCAAAGTGGTTCGTTATGCCCTTCAAAACGCAGGAAGCGTTGCTTCTTTGATGCTCACTACCGAAGCAATGGTTGCTGAGAAGCCCGAAGAAAAATCAGACCCCATGCCTGGCGGCGGAATGGGCGGCGGAATGGGCGGCGGAATGGGCGGCGGAATGGGCGGCGGAATGGGCGGAATGATGTAACCCATCCCATTTAGTCATTGATTTATGAGCCCTCATGCTTTATCCGCATGGGGGCTTTTTTTTTGCAATACCTTTCAAACAGCCAGTCGGTTTCCAAGAAAAACACGCCGTCGCTTCGCTGTACCGGAATCAAATGCGTTCACCCTGAAAGCCAACTCGATACAGCTTGACAAATTACCGACAGCCGGGTTATGAAATTATCCAAGATCTCTCATGAAAATCACCCATTTGCTTCAATATCAGAAATTTGCGTTAACACACTACAGCTTCATTCCTGACGTAGAGCAAATGAACGATTCAGACCCGTGAGAAATTCGGACACGCTGAAAAAATGGTTGGTTAAACAACGATGAAAGGATCGGAGCGTCTAATGTATTATAACGGCAAATTCAAGATAATGACGTGTTTATGTATTTTGGCTGCACTGATCATTTTTCCGGTTCATCTTTTTGCACAGAAAAGCATGGAAACTGTGGAACATGAAGCAGGTTTTTACTATACTGTTCAAAAGGGAGATACGCTGTGGGATCTTTCTACCCGATTTTCAGATTCACCATGGCTATGGCCCGAATTGTGGAGCGAGAACCGTCAGATCTTTAATCCACATTTGATTTATCCGGGTGAGCGTATTCGAATCTATCACGGGAAAGGCATCGATACTTTCGTATCCAAAAACGTGGGGACTGATCGGCCCATAAAAAATGAAACGGTAAGGAAGCCCCATTATTATTATTCCCCCATTAACAGCATTGGATTCATCCGAAAACAACCGGTCACTCCCCAGGGTATCATTTTCAAGGTGAAGGATGATAAAGAATTGATCAGTGCCGGGGATCTGGTTTACATTCGGCAAAAGAGTAATGATCCTCTTATAGCGGGCCGTAAATATACAGTGTATAGAACCTTAAAGCCGGTTGTCGACGAAAAAACAAAAACGTCCATTGGAGCCCAGCACTACCTGACAGGGGTTGTTGAAATCATAAAAAAAGAACCCGGGTTTGTTTTGGGCAAGGTTGTTCAATCCTACCGATGCATCGCCATCGACGATCTTTTGATGCCGTATAAAAAACGTTCGCCAAGGATCGCCCTGACTGGGAGTATAAAAGGGCTCGACGGTAAAATTATTTTAGCTGAAGAGCATGTTAATAACATCGGCGATGAAACCATAGCATTCATCGACAAGGGAAGCGAGGACGGTGTGACGCCCGGGCAGTCGTACAGCATCTATTATCAGGAAAGGGACAAAAAACACAGGCTGGGGACAAAAGGGGATATCCTCCTGTCGCCGGTCGTTTACGGTTCGCTACTTGTCCTTACCACCGAACAGACCACATCCACAGTTCTCATAATTCGCACAGAACAAGGTATTCAACCGGGAGCGACAATTTGTAGCCCAATGGAATAGATTTTTATTTTTACATCCTGCCCGACTTAAAATCTTAAGTAACTTTGTACGTGTTCCGGAACATCTTTTTCCGAAATCATCAATCTTAATTTATATCAAAAGCGTCATATGGCCGATGGTTCAAGCGTTCCAAACAGACAGAATACTCCGTGGGTATGAAGTTGGTGTCTATGGCTCGTATTAAAAAAATTTCGTTGGTGTTAGCCGTCGGTCTGTGTTCTATCATAGTTTTTTTCTCGGGTGTGGGGTTTTATCTCTATTATCATCCTGAGCTTATAAAACCCATCATCGAGCGGTCGCTATCTGCATCCACAGGGGCATCGTGCACCATAGAAAATCTCTCCTACTCCTTTCAACCTATGGCCTTTGAGGTAAAGGGGATTCATCTTAAACCGCTGAACCCACAGCAAACCTTTTCAATGGATGTCCGTTTTGCCAGGGCGGATATGGCTGTTACGGGTCCATTGGGTCACCGATCCCTCATAATAAAAAATATGCAGTTGAACGGTGTTTATCTTGACCTTTCTTTGGAACGATTTGAATTACCTCCCATTACACCCGGGAAAGAGGGCCTTTCTTTTCCGGCCAGGATGATTCGGGGACTTGTCGGCTTTTTTATTTTCAGAGACGTCAAATTTCAATCAGGGGAAATACTCGACGGACGTATTTCGGCAGCTATGGGGGATCAGTCTCTTCTGGCCCATGGAATTCATGTCAAAGTCGGTGCCGACCAACCCCTTTCCCTGTCTTTTGCTTTGGAGATCAAAAGGCCTTCTCGTAATATTCATTTTAGGGCGCCGAGGGTAAACATCCGTACCGATAGAATGTTCGATATTTTCGATCCCAAGTTAAATGGTGTGATTCAGTCCCATGGCATGACCCTCCAAGGTTCCGAATTGGGGATACGGAGGATGGACGTGGTGTCAAGATTTACTTATACCCATGCCACAAGAAAGCTCAATATCGAGAATCTTCAAGTCGATTGTAATGGTATCGCTTTAAGGCCTGTTTTGGAAAAAATGGGATCATTGCCCGTTTTCGTAACCGCCGCTGAATCCATATGGATGGAAACAGGACTCACCTATGATATGAACCAAAGAGAAATCGCCTTTGGTCCTCTGGAACTCCATATCGGCGGTGTATCCCTTATGGAAAAAACGAATAAGCCCCTGCCGCCAATGGACATCAACCTCAAGGCAGAGGGTATCTTTCATTTGTCCACATACCAATTGAACATTGTTCAGATTCATCTGGCCGTTGCCGATATCCTAAAAATGGAAGGGGCTCTCCAGGCAGGACTCGGTGAAAAAGGTGCGGTGCGTCTTCAGGTGAGAGAGGCTTCGTTTTGGTATGAAAGGAGCCATTCGTTTCTCCCATTGGAAGTCAGGCAGGCTTTAAAGTCCGTTAGAATCGAAGGCCTTGTCCGTCTTAAAGGCCACTTTGCAGGGGTCAAGGTGCATGAGCAATGGCTTTGGGACTGTGACTTTGAATCCCGATTAACGAAAAACCCCTATGCCTACGTTGACAAAGAGACACAGTTAAAGGGCGTGGTTTCTGCCGTAATAAAAGTCAAGGGACGCTTGCCCGGTGTCGCCATCTCAGCCGAGATGGACTGGGATCAAAACATCCTTTCAGCCAAAGCGCTGGCCCTGGAACAGTTTAAGGCCCATTTTTCTCTCTCAGCCCGGTATCCCCTGGTGGATATCAAAAATATGGCTGTCCAAATTCCCCGGGTCAAGATCAACACCGGAACTCGATATCTTCTGATCAAAGATATTCGTGTCCAAATACCGGAATGTAGAATCGATAAAGAAAAAAGATCTGTTGTACTTCCGGAGGTCCGATTCGACTCTGCCGATTTAAAAAATATTTTCTTGGCGGCCGATTTGCAAGAAGGCCGGATTAACCTGACGATTCAAGGTGAAGAAACCGCTCTTTTTCGTGCCGCTGCCGCCCACCGCCTGGTTCCGGACGATTGGAACCTTACGGCAAGGGATTCCATCCGGATCAAGGTCACGGGAGAGGAGGCCGGGCCGTGGCGGGTGAAGGCAAAGCTGTCCCTTGAGGATCTGGTTTTTCAAAGTAAAGATGGTCGCCTAATGGGAGAAAATATTTCGCTTATTACAGGTGTCGAAGGTGATATCGATTTAAAGCACTCCAAGATGAACTTTACCGCAGCTTTAGAAGCCAAAGGGGGTGAGGCCCTTTATGATCGTTATTATCTGGACCTGAAAGAAAACCCCGTTGTCACGTCATGCAATGGGTCCTACAATATTCAAAAAGGATTGCTGAAGTTTTCCAAATTCCGGTTTGACTTAAAGGGCATCCTTCCCATTGAAATTTATGGATACCTCAACCAAGGTCCATCCAAGAGGGACGCCGATTTTACCGTAACCATTCCCCAAGTGCCCTTGAAACCGATTTTTCATCACCTTTTGCAGGAGCCCTTCAAGACGGAGAAACCTTTTCTGGAAAACCTTGAGACAGGAGGAACCGTTTCAGCTGAATTCAATGTGAAAGGATATCGGAATGCGTGGGAAGTCAGAGGCCGTCTCGGGTGGCATGGGGGAACCCTTTCACTGCAAGAGAGAGACATTTCGCTAAAGGGTATTGATTTTGATATTCCTGTCTGGTACCGATCCCGATTTGTCAAAACCCCTGTTGAAACCCTCGAAGGAAAGCTCGATGTCCAATCTGTTATGCTTCCCCTGCTACCTGAACAGCCGTTCAGTATCCTTCTGAATACGGGTCCAAACCGGATATCTGTGGAATCTCCCACCGTGATTCGAGTGCCCGGCGGAAATCTTCGCCTGGGACCTGTTGAGGTTAATCATCCCTTTGGCCCGGATCTTTCCGTCCATACCTTTCTGGTATTCGACCGTATAAAACTGGAACCTCTCCTATCCAGAATCTGGACACGTCCTTTGGAGGGAACCTTAACCGGCATGCTCGACCCCCTCCGATACGAAAAGCACGCTGTTACCAGCAAGGGAGAGATCAGGGCCGAAGCATTCGGTGGCAAGATTCTTATATCCGACCTTGATATTCCAGGGATTTTTACATCTGCACCGGTTTTAAAGCTCAATGTACAATGGGATGGTCTTCTCCTGTCAGAAATGACCACCGACACTTCATTTGGAAAGATTGAGGGGATCTTGAATGGCCACATCCGTGAATTTGAGATCGCCTATGGTCAACCCCAAAGATTTGATCTTTTACTGGAAACCCTCAAAAAAAAGGGGGTTCCACAAAAGATCAGCGTTAAAGCCGTAGAAAACATCGCGCAGATTGGGGGAGGGCAGAGCCCTTTTATGGGATTGGCGGGTGTCTTCGCGTCCTTTTTTAAAAAATTTCCCTATGAAAAGATCGGAATTCGGGCCAATCTTGAAAATGATGTGTTCACCATCAACGGCACCATCAGAGAAGGCGACACGGAGTATCTCATAAAAAGGGGTAGATTTTCAGGGGTAAATGTTGTAAATCAAAATCCAGATAATCGGGTAAGTTTTAAGGACATGGTTAAAAGGATAAAACGGATCACCCACAAAGGGGGGCCTGTTGTCAGGTGACAAGAGGAGGTTTATATGAAAAAAATTCAAAAGTTATTGTGGACCACAGCGGTGGTCATGGCGGCAATGCTTGGTGCCTGCGTAACCATAAACATTTATTTTCCGGCCGAAAAAGTTGAATCTGTTGCCGGGGATATTGTGAATGATATCAGGGGCCAAGAGCCATCTCAAAAGGATGATCAATCCAAAAACCATAAAGGGTTATCTATACAAATCAGGTTCGCCTTAGGTGCTGCCAGCGCATGGGCGGGGGACGTAACCACCGTTTCCAATCCGACCATTCGCGCTTTAAAGGAAAAAATGAAAGGCCGTTTCCAGGGGTTAAAGGCGTACTACCAGAAAGGCGCCCTGAATGAAGGGGGCAACGGCTATCTTTCCGTAGCAGATACCAGCCGATTGAACCTCAAGGAAAAAAGAGACCTGAACGGCCTTGTAGATGCTGAAAACAGAGACCGTAAAACGCTATATACAGAGGTGGCCAGGGCTCTGAAGATAGACTCCGGTCAGATCAACCGAATCGCAGAGATTTTTGCCAAAGAGTGGCAGAAGCCGGTGCGTTAGTATCCAAAAAGAGGCATTCGGACAGGCTTGAGGCGGCAATGCAGCAGATTTGGTAAACTCGGCAATCCCAAAGGGTTTCTAAATGGCGACAATTTGAATGGAGAGACAGAACCGCTGAACGACTCTGATGCAGACCTGGTTGCAACATTAATTAAAGAGAATACCAAGGCTGTGAATCAAGGGGAATACAGTGAGGCTGAACTTGAGATGTTATGTGCCTTCGCTACTCCCGAAACGATTAAGGACCAGGCTGATAAGGGGTTTCTCGTTTTGCTGTTTTCTGATCATTCATACATTTACCCCGTTAACGAAAAATGTTATACGTATATTATAATTTGTTATAGATTTTCTCGATTTTATTTCCACCCATTTAGGGCATAAGTGTTTTTGGATATCACAAATATCGGAATATTAATTTATATGTTATTTAACAGAGTGATAAAATGTTTAGCGCAATTTTAATGGCAGGATATAACAACAAGCGAGAAGTAAAAAAGTACGGCAGAATCGTTGCGGAAAATTATGGCGAAAAATTCATAGAGTCGGGCTATAAACCCCTGAGGGAATTTAAAACCCTTAAGGATGGCCAAGAGAAACGCAAACCTTTGATACAATATACACTTGAGAACCTTTTTGTCTGTGATTTAATCGATGAGATCATTATTGTCGGCCATCAGATGCTTCTTGAGCAGCGGCTGGGCAATTTAATAAATAAATTTGAAAAGCCGTGCTGTATTATAAACCAGAACTCAAAGATTCCTTCCAGCGCCGTTGAGCGTTTCAATATAATACATTCGAAAGTCAAACAAAGTTCAATTGCAGGAAATTTAATTAAGGGATATGCAGCCAGCGCCGCTTTCAGGGACCGAAAACATGCGTTATTTGTTGCCTCGGATTCACCCTTGACGACAAAAATATTTATTGCTAATTTCCTGAATATTATACAAAAACACCAGGAACCGGCGGCGATCCTGTTCCCGGCAGTATTTATTGATGATGATAGAGACAAACTTGGCAGATATCCGCTTAAGCTTGTGAATGATACGGAGTACCAGCTTTCCGATAAGAAAGACGGTTACGGAAGGCAAGGGTTCAGGCTTTCCTCCTTGATGTATGCGAATCCGCATTTTTTTAATATTAATACGGTTAACGCTGCATATGGTCTTCGCAAATGTCTTAATCCAAACGTACAATTAAAGTTGTTCAGAATTACACGCAGTTTGGGATATCCAAATGTCTATTCAAAATATTTTTTAAGGAAAAATTTAAGTATTAAGGAGGTTGAAAATATTATTTCTGAATTTTTCGGCGGAAGGGTTAAATTAATTCCAATGACCGGGGAAGAAGCAACGTATGATTATGATGGTACCGATTCTGAATATCTCATGATAACAGATATGCTGAGCCAATAGAGGTTTTCCTTAACAGCTATTTAGCTTTTTAAATTCAGAAATATTTATCCATGACAACTGACCGGGTAATTTGCAATCCCAGAACAACCATCCATCGATGGGGGTCCGAGTTATGGTTAAAGCTGCCTCGCATGGCGATATAAATTCTTTTTCGCCAAGCATCAAAATTCCATTTCTTGACTTGCCATAATAGAAATAACCTTTATATTTGCCACGAAAATCTGTTCCATCCGGAAAGGCTACGCTTTCGACGACCCATGATACACAGCCGTCTGAATTTTTGGCATTTTGTTGTTTAACACCGCCAAGCCTTTCAGATGATTCGAATATTCCATTTTGATATGCGTTTTTAGAGGATTGTTGAAGAATAGGTTCAATAGGCAGATCGGAATTCGTCTCAATGTTTTTCATGGAGACCTCCTAAAAGTGTAAGAAGTCGACAATTAAATGGAGACAAAAGTTGAAGGAATACGGTTGCTGGACATAAAATTTTTAGCACAGATTAATTTATATTGCAACACATAAGTTGTACTTATGCAATGGTGGGTCAAACAGGCCATAGCCGCCCAAAAAAGCTAAGACGTGTGCCTTTGGGAGAATATAACCATGGAGAATTTCGAGGTTTCGGTAAGAAATGAAAATTATTTCAATGGCTTGTGATGCAAACATGTTTGGTTTCTATATGATATGGGATTTATAGTTTGACTAAGCCCCATTTTTTTTGATAATCACCTTGCAATATTCCATGTCATCAATAATATACAGATATTTAAGTGTAATAATGCTATTGTACTCCCGTTGGATCATTTTAGAATTTAGTCGTTTTTCTAATTTATCCGGGTTAACTTGTAACAGTATTTGATAAAAAGAAGTGAATTCTACAAAATGTATTGTGATCGTCGTTATTTTCTAAAAATGGGAGCACAAGCGGCTGTGAGCGCTCTATTTCCCCTGTCTGCAATGGCATCGATTAATCGGATGTTTATTCCGGAACGTAGGCTGTCGTTCTATAATACCCACACCGATGAAAGGCTTGATGTCTGTTATTATTTCCAAGGCCGGTATCATCCCAGGGCCTTAAAAAAAATCGATTATATTCTTCGTGACCATTATTCAGATAAAATTAAACCCATCCATAAAGAACTCCTTGATCTCCTCCATGCCGTTTCTGTAACCATCGGCGATGGTCCTCAATTCCATATCATTTCCGGATATCGTACGTCTGAAACAAACGGCATGCTCCGGAGAAAATCCAAAACCGTTGCAAAAAATAGTCTGCATATGCAAGGAAAAGCCGTCGACATCCGGATTCCCGACTGTGATACGAAAAGGTTAAATAATATCTGTAAAAGGATGCACGTCGGTGGCGTGGGGTATTATCCCCGGTCCGATTTTGTACACGTGGATACCGGAGATGTAAGGTTCTGGTGAGATTTGAAATAACGAAGCCGCCCCGCCAATATCGTTACACGGGGAAGCAAACTCCGTGAACAGTATGAGGATAAGAAGGGATTATACTCCCGGCATCCGTTCTTTCAAGGCGTGATCAAGCCGTCTGTCCCGGTCATAAATATCATTGCGAAAATTTAACCTGCCGTTTTCATCTACCCATGCCGTCCAGTATTGCAAGTGGACGGTGATGGGACTCCGGGGTTCAATGACCTTTGATTTTCCGGTTTCGATGGCTGCCAGTAATTTTTTCCGGGACCATTGATGATCGTCTTCCAGAAGATAGAGGGCCAGGTCCACCGGCTTTTCCATTCTAATACACCCGGAGCTGAAATTACGATTTGTTTCTTTGAAGCGTGAACGTTCGGGCGTATCGTGAAGATATACAGCGAACTTATTGGGGAAAATAAATTTTATTCGTCCGAGAGCATTGCGTGGTCCTGGATCCTGGCGGAGTTTGTAAGTAAAGTCCTGGCCCTTAATTTTTTTCCAGTCGACAGTTTCCGGATCTATTTCCGGCGAGTTTTTGCTCCAATTTTTGAAAACTTTAATTCCTTGTTGAGCCAAATAGCCGTCGTCTTTTTTTATTTTTGGAAGCAGATCTCTAAAAACTATACTCGTTGGAATGTTCCAGTATGGATTAATCACCATGTAGGTCATTTTTGCACTGAAAACCGGTGTTCGGCGATAAGGTCTTCCCACAATAATCCGCATTTCCAGCACGGGGTGAAGGTATTCAATCACCTGTAATTTAAAATCGGCAATATTCACAAGAATGTAGCGATTCCCAAGATCACGGGGGCTCCAGCGCCAGCGTTCCATGTTGAGTTCTATCTGACGAACCCGCTGTTGAATCGGGATATTCAGCATTTCCAGTGTTCGCGGGCCGACAATACCGTCCGATTTCAGTCCATGCCTTTTTTGGAACCCTATAACGGCCTGGTCGGTGGCGTCATCGAAAAAATCCACCGGGTTTTTCTGGGCATTTTCGAGATCACCAAGAATAACGAGCCGTTCACGAAGTCGTTGGATAGAAATGCCTTTATCTCCTTTGCGTAAATTGGTCCCGGGCGACAAGGGAGGGGGGGTATCTTTTTTTGCGATATTTCGATATTGCGCTAAAGATTGTTTGAGCCCAAAATACCCGGCATGAAGTGGTTGTAAATCTCTCAAGGCTTTTGTTATTTGGTTCGAATTGAGTGCGGACCGGAGAACATCTGTTAAGTCAACGGTTGGACTTACTACCACCCAATCGCTATGGATGGTTTCCGGATTTACACGACCGGCAAGCAGATGTGAACTATAAAGCATAAAAGCGTCGGTAAGGAGTATATCGAGATCTACCCATATTTTGGTATCGACCGTTTCTCCTACAGCTTGTTTTTTATCGATCTTTTTTACGAGGGATACGATATTGGCCCGATGATAGTCGTCGGGTCTTAAGCCTTCGTGATCAGCGCGATTAATCTCTGCAACAAGGGATCTTGCTTGGGGAAGAATTCCTTCTTTTCCAGTCCATGCAGGAGAAAAACCTCGCTGTTGGTAAAATTGCGGAATGAGTGAAACCCCACAAATCAATTCTCCCCGGCAGCTAAATTTTTTTTGGTTTTTTTCTAATTCGATTCTCTTTTTAAGATGGTCGCTGATAATGTGTGAAACCGTAGCATCTGCCAAGCCTTCATTCTGAAAAAGTATTGGGAAAAACGATCAGCAAAATAATTGTTAAAAGGCGGTTCAGAGAAATATTATTTTTTGGTTCCGACATATTTTACCATTTGTTTTTTTGTGACTTTTTTCGAGATCATCAAAATTGACTTGCCAGCATAATCGGTTTTAAATAACATAATGAGATGTCAAGGTCAAAATCTATCGATCCGTTTATACCGTTTATTCTACAGGAGCGCATGTTATGGCCGGTGACGACAATGGTTTAGCACTCGTTCTAAGTGGCGGCGGAGCGAGAGCCGCCTATCAAGTCGGCTTTTTGAGATGCCTTGCCCGAAATTTTCCTGATCTTAGTGTTCCCATTATCACCGGAGTTTCCGCCGGGGCGATTAACGCAGCCTTTCTGGCAAATCACACGGGCACCTTTGCTGAGGCTGTGGAAGAATTGTCAGAACTATGGCTTAAGCTTTCCGTTGATCAGGTTTTGTGTGTGGACACCTGGGAACTTATTCGAAATGTTTTCGGGTGGGGGGTTCGTCTGATTTCCGGTGGGATTTCCAAGGAATCATCCGGGAGAAGCCTGTTTGATTCCACACCCCTTCGAGAACTGCTGCAAAGGGAACTTTTACCTCAAGGGAATGTGATTGCCGGCATTCGCAAGAATTTACAACATGGGAAACTTAAAGCTTTTGCCATCACCGGAACCAACTATGCCACCGGCCAGGCCGTGACATGGGTTATGGGCAAGGAAATTAGAATGTGGAAACGACCCTGGCGGCGAAGTGAAGCCGCAGATATTACCATCGATCACATTATGTCTTCAGCTTCCCTGCCGCTACTTTTTCCGGCGGTTAGAGTTGGGGATGCATGGTACGGTGATGGAGGTATCCGGCAATCAGCGCCGCTTTCGCCGGCGATATATCTCGGTGCAAAACGGATTCTTGCAATTTCGACACGTCACCTAAGATCCATAGAGGATACGGACACACCCGTATTTATCGGATATCCGCCACCTGTCCAAATAGCGGGCACTTTAATGAATTCTATTTTCTTAGACGCTCTAGATCAAGATGTTCGAACCCTCAAACGTACCAATCAGTTGCTTGAACAGATCCCGGAAGAACAGCATGATGACCGACATGTGGTTTATCTTTTTGCAATGCGTCCCTCAGAGGATCTGGGGGAATTAGCGGGTGGATTTGAGCCGGAATTGCCCTACATGTTTCGGTATCTATTCCGGGGGCTCGGCATCCATGATACATCAAGTCCGGATTGGCTGAGTATGGTCATGTTTGATTCGAAATACTTGACCCACCTTGTTAAGCTGGGTGAAAATGATGCTGATAAGCATACCGGGGAAATAATGGAACTGATGAATCTTGAAACTTTTACGCCCCAATAATGATGAATTGTTCAAAAAACACTCGCCGGAAGGTTTTGGAATGGCTTCTATGCAGCGCAATGGTTAATTTTAAAAATGTCAGAGTTCCCAAAGAAAACGTTCTTGCTCCGCCCGGAGAAGGCTTTATGCTTGCCATGAAAACCTTTTCCCGGACACGTCCGGTTGTGGGAGCCTTCGGCGTCGGAGGTGCTCGGAGTGCTATGGAGTATGCCATCGATTACGCCAAAAAACGCAGGGCGTTTGGGTCCAAGATCGGGAATTTTCAGTCCATTCAGTTTAAAATTGCCGAAATGTACCAGAAAATTGAAACTGCACGTTTATTGGTCTGGAAGGCGGCATGGGAGGCGGACAAGGGGCTGGATCCGACAATAAACGCATCCATCGCAAAATTTTACGCAACCGAAACGGCTTTGGAAGTTGTCAATGAAGCCCTACAGATACTCGGGGCTTACGGCTATACCAAATTGTTTCCTCTGGAGAAATTACTTCGAGACATTCGCCTTTTAAGAATATATGAAGGGACCGGTGAAATTCAGCGGATGATTGTTTCCGGTCATGCCATGTACACTTATCAACCGGTTATGCCGTCCCTCGAAGATTTGCCGATATTTAGAGATAGAGATCCTCTGGAACCAGACACCAAAGGAAAAATCAAACCTGGGTGGCGCTGCCGTATGTGCGGCTACTTACACCATGGACAAGATCCGCCCGAGGAATGTATCTATTGCTTTTTCCCTCGAACCACTTTTAAGAGAATATGGCCCGTTTAGGTGTAATAACGAATGCGTTTTCCCCGGTGGATATAGGCTGAGGACTTTGAGTGTGCTTTCCGACAATCGTTCAATTTAGGAAGGAATAAGGTTTGAATTATACAATTTTCGATACGCCTGTGTGTAGGACGCTTTTGCGCTGGTTTTCCATATTCTTTTTAAGAATTACCGGATGGCGTACGGAAGGTCGGCTGCCTGCTATTCCCAAATTCGTTCTGGTGGGAGCTCCACATACATCAAACTGGGATCTTCCATACATGTTATTCATTGTATTTGTTTTCAGGGCCAAAATATACTGGATGGGAAAAGAGACCATATTTCGCAAACCATTTAAAAGGTTTTCTAAATGGCTGGGGGGAATACCGGTCGATCGATCCAAATCATACAATGTTGTTGCCCAGTCGATTCAACAATTCAATGAAAACGAAAAACTGATACTTACCATTGCGCCGTCTGGAACCCGTAAAAGGGTCAAGATATGGAAGACAGGATTTTATCATATCGCCAATGGCGCGAATGTTCCGATTCTGCTGGGATTCCTGGACTATCGACGAAAGGTTGGAGGATTTGGTCCCATCGTTTATCCCACGGGTGATATTGAATCTGATATGAAGACCATCGGAAAATTTTATGACGGCGTTACCGGAAAATATCCCGAGAAATCGATGTCTAAAATCTAACACGGGCTTGACCCGCCCATTATCCAAGGATTCAGGGTTGATGGCGTCGTAAAAAGTCCCATCTACTGCGTTGTAGTATTTTTTCAGACACTCGGCATACTACATGTATGGCCTCGTTCCTGAAAAAATACTCCGCCTTTTTATCCCGCCGAGGTTTGGCGGGGGGATATGAACTTTTTACTTAGCCATCTATAGTTGAATCCATGGTTTTTTCCGAGATCATCAAAATGACCAGACACGAAGACACCGGAGTAAAGCGGGGGAGCGCACCCCCTGAATACGTACATGTTTTCGATGTGTCCGTGAAATATTCGGGCTATGGTAATTTTGCCTTGATCTCTTTGTATTCCCTTACGGTTTTTTCCATGATCTCCTGAATGGATAAAACCTTGTCAATGAGGCCAACGCCTTGGCCTGCGGAATAGATGGTTTTATAAGAAACCTTGGAATCCAGATCCCCAAACAGGGAACGTGCAGCTCGGCTAAGTGAAATAAATCGTTTGATTCGCTTGTTTTTGGTAAGTATTTCTTCAAATAATCCTTTTTCCAGTCCAACGGCCTCCAGTTCTTTGGTTCGTATAAAATTGCCTGGGAATCCGTCGACTCTGTCCGTATTGACGATATCTTCACTCACTGCGCGCGTAATTGCATTTTTATATTTTTCTGTAACTTCTGCTTCTTTTGATGCAATAAAACGTGTTCCCATATAGACTGCAGAAGCACCAAGAGCAAATGCTGCCGCCATTCCAGCCCCATCTACAATACTGCCGGCGGCAATGATCGGCAGATTGACCATCCTTACTAAATTGGGAATAAGGACAAAAGGCGAAATGTCTCCGGCATGGCCTCCAGCACCAAATCCCACAGCGATAAGCCCGTCAGCCCCCAGATCAGCGACTTTTTTTGCATGCTCGAGTCCGACCACATCACAATACACCCTGGTTCCAACTTCATGGGACAACCGAATTGTATCCTTTGGATTCCCCAAAGACGTTATGATCAGGGGGACCTTCTCTTCAAGCGCATGTTCAATCTGTTTATACTGATATTTGTTGGATTTTTGGACGATAATGTTGATACCGAAAGGTTTTGCAGTCAGACTTTTGATCTCTTTAATGGTTTGACGATATCGTTCAATGGGACGGTAATTTAGTGCCGGAAAGGTTCCCAGCCCCCCAGCCTCCCCTGCGCTGACCACCATTTTTACCGAGCTTACCAGAAACATGGGGGCGCAGATGATCGGGTATCTTACATCGAACTGTTGTGTAAATTCTGTTTTTATGCTCATTGAGTGGATGACTTTCTCTTAAGGGACAAAACAAAAGTAAACTTGGCTATCGGATCTTCTCCAAACTTGTCGGGAACTTTTGCAGTCACATGAACTGGATATTCGACTCGCTCTGCTGACTGAACGGCAGCAGTAACCAATTTTGAAATTTCCGGGACTTGATCGCAGGTAAAATATACATCGCCCTCTGCGCGTTTGAGAAACTCTGCATCCAGACTCTTAAAAATTAAGGATATATTTTGGGAACTTTTCCATATTAGTCTCATGGCGGCCAGCCCTGCCGCACAATCGGCTCCCATGGCCAGAGCCCCAAAGTACATGGAACGCAGATGATTTCTCGTCCTCCGGCGAAGGGGGATCCTCACAACAACCCTTTGGTCAGACATCTCAATGACCGTAGGTTTAACAAAAAACAACAATGGAATTTTGAAAAAACCGAAATAGCGGAGCAGCAGGGTTGCTTGTATCTTCTCCGGGAGCATGCTAAACAGACGTTTCATCTTAGGAATTCCTTTTTAAACACTGGGTTTAATCTACCGTAAAATACCGAAACTTCAATGTCAAATTCAAAAGGTTTACATTGTAAATATATAATGATAATTAGAAGCGTTTTCTCTGTTTTAAAATATTGCGGATAACACCTTTGAACACCATCTGTTTTAAAGGATTAAACTGTTGCGATATCTATATGATGATGGGTATTGATTCACGCGCAGAAGTCAAGTACCATCAATTAAAAAAAAATAATAAAATCCATACTGAGGAGGAATCATTTATGAATAAGTTGCGATGGGATAGTCCCCCCGAGATGCAAATTGATACTAGCAAAGTCTATATGGCGGAAATTGAGACCAACAAGGGCATTATCGAATTAGAACTCTATTCCGAACATGCACCCAAAACGGTCAACAACTTCGTATTTTTGGCCAGAGAGGGATTTTACGATGGCATATCGTTCCACCGGGTAATCAACAATTTCATGATTCAGGGGGGAGATCCGACCGGAACAGGTAGCGGTGGTCCCGGCTATAGTTTTGAAGATGAGGTCGAGGAGAATCCTCTGAAACACGAAAAGGGCGTAATTTCTATGGCGAACGCCGGGCCAAACACGAACGGGAGTCAATTCTTCATTACACACTCACCCCAGCCTCACTTGAACGGGAAGCACACCGTCTTTGGAAAGGTGGTGAGCAGCCAGGATATCGTAGATTCAATTCGACAGGGAGATACAATAGAGCGGATCAAGATCAGCGAAGTTTAGCCTGGATTTGTATTCGCTTCGGACCCGGCTATATTTATGGAAGCAAATTCCCAAAAAGCAACAGCGTCCCAGATTATGGTAGCCATTGCAGCCTTTGTAGTTGTGATTGCCGGGATGCGTGCCGCCACCACCATTGTTGTTCCTTTTCTGTTGGCTGCATTTATCGCTATCATCAGCGCCCCACCCATGTTCTGGCTTCATCGCAAAGGTTTGCCGGTTTGGTTTTCTCTGTTGATGGTAATCGTTGGGGTTGTGTTGGTCGGATTGCTAATCTCCAGCCTGGTCGGCTCATCGGTAAAGGTCTTTACCAAAGAGCTTCCGGTATACGAAGCAAAGCTTAGGCAATACATTTCGGTAATACTTTCCTGGATAGAAAAATTCGGCATTGACACTTCAGGTGTTGACTGGACGGAATTGCTTAATCCCGGGTCAGCCATGAAACTCATTGCCACCGGGTTAAACAGCCTTGGGAAAGTACTTACCAACGGTATTTTAATTCTGATGACCGTAATTTTCATGCTCATTGAAGCCTCGAGCTTACCCGTAAAACTGCGCTTCATATTGGGTGATGCCGAGGATGCCCTGACAAACTTCGACACGTTCATCAATAACGTCAAACATTATATGGCGATTAAGACCGTGGTAAGCCTCGCCACCGGCATCGTCATTGCCATATGGCTGGCCGTAATCGGGGTGGACTTCCCTGTGCTCTGGGGTTTGCTGGCATTTTTCCTTAACTATGTTCCCAACATCGGCTCCATCATTGCGGCGATCCCGGCAGTATTATTGGCAACCCTCCAACTGGGGATTGTACAAGCCTTGACCGCTGCAGCAGGATATGTTGTTGTCAATATGGTGGTGGGCAGCGTGATCGAACCCCGTTTTATGGGGCGGGGCCTTGGACTTTCAACACTGGTGGTGTTTCTATCGCTTATCTTCTGGGGATGGGTATTGGGTCCGGTGGGAATGCTGCTGTCCGTACCCTTGACAATGACGGCCAAGATTGCACTGGATGCCAGAGAAGAGACGCGTTGGCTGTCCATCCTGCTGGGGCCGGAAATGGTTCCCCAACAGGGAGTTGAAACTGCAGAGGAATGAAGCGCATTGGAAGTCCCTTTTTTCGGGGATTCAGGGATCTTCGATGTTTAAAAAATACTTTATCCATAGGATATCGGGGATAAATCAATACCGAGCGGCTTTTAATCCCATTCGTAAAAAACCGCGTTGCAAAGAACTAACCTGTTACCGACAAAGAAAAATATTGTTAAATTATATAAAGGAGATGTAGATGAAATGGTTTGGGTGGTTTTTTATTCTGTTGTCCGCTGTGAGTCTGGTATGCATTGCAACGCCTGTATTTCCAGCAGAAAAGAAGATTCCGGACGGGGCGGTGGCGACGGTTACCGGGGTCGCGATCACACAGGATGATTTTGATAAAGAGATGGCCCGGGTCAGCAGTCAGTTCTCCCGAGGTGGTAGGGAATTGAAAGAATCCCAGATGCCGGATATCAAAAATAGAGTTCTTGAAACTCTGATCAACCGGGAATTGCTTTATCAGGAAAGTCAAAACAAGGGTATCAAGGTTGAAGATGCAGACGTTATTCAGCAGGTTGATATTCTGAAGAAAAGATTTCCCAATGAAGACGGATTCAAAGCTGCATTAATAGAGATGAAAATCTCTGAGGCTGAACTAAAATCACAAATACGAAAGGGGATCGCCATTCAACAATTCGTAGACAAGAATTTGGTTCAAGATGTAAAGGTTTCCCAAAAGGAAGTTAAGGATTTCTATCAAAACAACCCGGGTATGTTCAAGCAGCCCGAACAGATAAAAGCCGGTCATATTTTAATCAAAGTCGATACCCAGGCTGATAAATCAGCGAAAGATAAAGCAAGTAAAAAGATCAAAGAGATTCAAAGGAAACTCGAAGACGGCGAAGATTTTGCTGCCCTGGCCAAAGAGTATTCAGAGGGCCCGAGCAATGTTAAGGGCGGAGATCTCGGTTATTTTGAACGTGGGCGGATGGTGAAGCCCTTTGAAGATGTGGCGTTTAAGTTAAAACCTGGTGAAGTCAGTGGTATGGTAGAGACACCCTTTGGATACCATCTGATTAAAGTAGTGGATAAGAAACCGGAATCCGTTGTCAGTTACGAAAACGCAAAAAAGAGAATTACGCAATATTTAGAGCAAGAAAAAAAAGGGGAAGTACTCAAACGGAAAATTGAAGATATGCGGCAAAAGGCGGATATAGAGACATTATGAACCCTACTTAATATTTAAAGGAAAGAACCGTGAACGACTGGATCCCTTTTGAAAATGCTACATATCTGGCAGAGAAGGTCTTTTTAGTCGCCAATGACAATACGGCTGTTTTACTTGAGAGAACGTCCATCGAAGTTTACACCGGAAAAGGCGGAAAAAAGCGATTAAAAGGCAGCGGTCTTATACAAAATGCATTGATGGTAGCGCTTTTAGAAGAAAGCGATGACTTGGATTTGATTTTGGATTTAGGGGGAGAATTCAAATACCTGATGAAAACACCCAAAATTACAGCCGGGAAATTCTTTTTGCCGAATGTAAAATCTCATCTTGGGTTTAATCCCATTGCTCCCTGGAAACAGATTTCGGCAACCGAGTTTGCAAAACGGGTGGATGCGCTGAAATTATTATAGCAACCGTCAAAAATAAATAATGACCGGGTCCGAAAACCCCTTCATCTACCGGCCCCAAAGCCGGGTCTGATCCCCCCTGAACACGTATCCATTTAAATCAGCTCTGTGAGATTTTTCGGTATAACGGCGATATGTCCCGTAAGGTCTTCACTACATTTCGGAGCGATTTTAAAAAACGGTGGATATGGTCTTCAGTATTTTCCTGGCCCAGTGTAATTACCAGCGTTCCCTGGGCGTCCGCATGTGAAAGCCCGATGGAAATCAAAACATGAGATGCTCTAAGGGAGCCGGTAGCACAAGCTGATCGCGTTGATACCGCAATGTCATCGTCGTCGAGCATTAGCATCACACTTTCGCCTTCGATATATTTAATGGATACGGACAACAAGTTCGGCAAGCTGTTTTCAGGCGGAGTATTGATGATGTACTCATCGATATGCCTGGGCAACTCGCTCATCATCTTGGATTTTAGCATTTCCAAATATGCCGTCCTTTCAGGAAGGTCACGTTTGGCAATTTCGGCAGCCTTTGCCATCCCGATGATGCCGATAAGATTCTCAGCTCCGGCGCGCTTGTTATTTTCCTGAACGCCGCCGTCGAGCAACGGCCAAACCATGATGCCGCGACGAACATAAAGTCCACCGATACCGGTGGGGCCATAAAAGGTGTTTGACGCGAAACTCAAAAGATCGACACCCATTTTCTGGACATCAATGGGGACGATACCTACGGAATCGACAGCGTCGGTATGAAAGATGACCTTTTTCTGTCGAGTGATTTTAGCTATTTCTTCAATAGGTTGAATCGTTCCGGTTTCGTTGTTGCTGTGCATGATGGTGACCAGTATGGTCTCATCGGTGATGGCTTCGGCCACATCCGCCGGATTTACGCGCCCGTATTTATCCACATCAATTGATGTGACGGAATATCCGAGCCCATTCAATCGTCGGATGCTGCGGATTGCGGCGTTGTGCTCGACATTTGAAGTGACGATATGCTTACCTTTTTTGGCGTTGGCCAGGGCCACCCCTTTGATGGCATGATTGACGGATTCCGTTCCGCTCGAGGTAAACACTATTTCTTTGGAATTTGATGCGTTGATGAGGTCAGCAACGGTTTTACGGGCTTTTCCCAACACTTCAGCGGCTGCTTCACCCCGCTTGTGCTGACTCGAAGGATTATGGTAATCCGCCTGAATAGCTGCGATCATTGCTTCCTTTACCTCTGGGAGAAGCGGATTGGAAGATATGTGATCCAAATTGATGATGTTCATGGTCAGGATCCTTTCTCAGATATGAATTAGTGTTCTTCGGTGAGACTGTGTTGACACGCTTCACAGAATTCAGTTCCTTTATTGAGTTTCACATCGCAGTACGGGCAGTAACACTGATCGCCATGGACATGTTCATGTTCTTCTTTGCGTTTGAGTTCTACCCGGGGTTTTCCTGCTTTTTGGTTTTCATAATCTTTAATGGCCAACTGCAGCGCATCAGCGCCAAGATTGGAACAATGCAGCTTATTTTTCGGCAAGCCCTCCAGGGCATTGGCGACATCTTTGTTGGTTATCTTTTTGGCCTCGTCAATGGGTCTTCCCTTGGTGATTTCCGTCAGCATACTGGAAACCGCAATCGCCGATCCACATCCAAAAGTTTGAAATTTTATATCCTCTATCCGGTCATCCCTTACTTTCAAATAGATGGTCATCATATCCCCGCACAACGGATTTCCAACCTCACCGACCCCGTCGGCATCTTCGATAACCCCAACATTTCGAGGATTCCTGAAATGATCCATTACAACTTCGTTATACATAATTTTTCCCTCCCCATAATTGGTTGATGACGGATATTAATTTTAGAGTAATATTAATCATTATTTGTGGAAAGTAAATGTCACTTTTTTTCTGTGGGTTCGCAGTCACAGGACGGGCTTGATTTGATGGAACGATTTTTCCGGCCGGAGGCTTCATCTGAATTTGTTTCTCCGGGTGTGGCGTCCGGGAGTGCATGTGTTTTTGTTCTACGGGTGGTGATAATGCCGGCAATGCAAATGAGGGCGGCACCGACCCATGTCATGGCATCAAGGGATTCCCCCCAGAATATCCAACCCAAGAGGGTGGCAAATACCACGTTTCCGTAAGTGAATGGACCCACCTGCGCCGCGGGTGCGAGGCTGTATCCTTTGGTGAGCAGGATTTGTCCGACTGCGGCCAACAGGCCGATAAGGACGAGGAGCCACCATATCCTCAACTGGGGTGACTGCCAGGACCAGATAAGGGGCACCGCTGAAATAACAGTGCTCAGTACTGTGAAATAAAAGACGATTCGGATTGCAGGCTCGGAGGTTGACATTCGCCGGATGCTGACCATGGCCAGGGCGGCCAAAACTCCTGCCGCCAAACCCACAATTGTAACCGGCTGAAATACTTCGAGTCCGGGTTTGAGAATCAAGACGATTCCAATAAAACCGATAATGATCGCTCCTCGAACTTTCCGGGCAACGGGCTCACGGATCCATACGTATGCAATCACCGGAATAAACAGCGGTGTTGTCGCAATCAGGAGACAGGCTTCGGAGAGCTGCAATTGATCGATTGCATAGAAAAAACAATACATTGCCCCAAGCCCTGCCAAGCTGCGAATCAGGTGGAGCTGAAAGAGCGCTGTTTTGACGCCGCCATGGGGACGGCTGTACCATATCCATGGTAGAATGAAGACAAGGGCACAGAGGTTGCGAAAAAAGACAACCATATCATTTGTAAGCGACGTAGAGACAACTTTTATCAGGGCGCCCATGACCGCAAACATGAAAGATGCACTCAGTACGAATAGCGCACCTGCCAAAGGCTGATTGCGATAGATTTCTGCTTGAGAAGTAGGATTCATTTGGCCTGCAACCGCATAGATAAAAAATATTCAATATCAGACCCGTGTCGGACATACAACCGAAAAAATATCCCCAGGCAGCATGTCCACGGCCCTGTTTTTCAATGGTACTCTCCCCGACATATTCCATCACAGATATCCCATGTTTGGCCGATCCTTGACTTCTCCTTTTAAATATGAAAAATTGAAACTTCAGAATATGTCGAGGTGTTATAAAATTTGCTGCAATTACAATAAATTGAAAATGTTACATCAATCTTTGGTATTGTTTGTTTTATGCATTATTTGTTGCTTATTTTAGCAGTTTTATTTTGGTCTGGAAATTTTATTGTCGGCAGAGGAATTCACAACGAAATACCTCCCATTGCACTGGCATTTTGGCGCTGGGTGATTGCTTTGTTGATTATATTACCATTTTCGCTGGGGCCAATCCTGCGTCAAAAGGATCTAATTCGGCGGAGTTGGAAAATTCTTGTTTTGCTGGCTATTCTTTCAGTAACAAATTTCAGCATGTTTATATATATGGCGCTAAAATTCTCAACAGTAACAAATGCGGTGTTAATAAACTCGATGGTCCCCATATTTATCGTAGTTATTTCCTGGATAGGTTTTAAGGAGCGGATTACATTAAGGCAAGGGATTGGCATCGCCATTTCGTTGACCGGCCTGATGTTTATCATTACTAAAGGAAACCTGTCGACCCTCGTTGCAGTTCGCTTCAGCAAGGGAGACATATGGACGATTTCTGCCGGATTAAGCTGGGCGTCATACTCGGTATTGCTAAGAAAATGTCCGGTTGAATTCGATTCTTTGAGCTTTCTTGGAGCGACGATAATAATCGGAATATTTTTTATTTCCCCATTTTATATCTGGGAAATAAGCACTGGGAGAACGATGGATTTTACATACGCCTCAATAGGAAGTATTAGTTATGTCGCGCTTTTTGCATCGGTTTTAGCATACATGTTTTGGAATAAGGCCATACAAGTTATCGGTGCAAACAAGACAGGGATTTTTATTCATCTTATGCCGGTGTTCAGTATTATTTTGGCGATGATCTTTCTTGATGAAAAGTTTGGAGGATATCATATAAAAGGAACCATTTTGATATTTTTAGGAATATTTTTAACTACAACCCATATAATTAAGTTCCGGAAAATTCGTGCCCCAAAGCATTAAATTCCGATTAAATATGGTCAAAGGAGCTTTGTGATTTGAAAGTATTAATCATTGGAGCGGGAGAGGTTGGGTTTCACATCGCCAGTCATCTGGCCCGTGAGAATAAAGACGTGGTGGTCGTGGACAAGGATCCCGGGGCCATTCGACATGTGTCTGACAATATCGATGTTCAGGTGATCAACGGTTCCGGAAACAGCCCTGTGATTTTACAGGAAGCCGGGCTCAAAGAGGCAGAGATTCTCCTTGCCGTTACGGACAGCGATGAAACCAACCTCGGGGCGTGCCTGATGGCAGACCTGATTTCTCCGTCCACCAAGAAGCTCGCCCGGATTCGTGATGCCGATTATGATGAATATCATGATATTTTCCGTGAGCACGCGCCCCACATCGATACCATCATCAACCCGGACATCGAAGTTGTAAAGACCATTCAAAATCTGATAAACGTGCCAGGCGCAGTGGAGGTGGGGGAATTTGCCGATGGACGCCTGGTTTTTGTGGGGATCTATCTGGATGATTCGGCCCGTCTGTCGGGAGTCCGTCTTTCGGACATTTATTCCCAAACCGGGAAAAAAAGCCCGCTGATCTCCGCCGTGGTTCGGGAAGAAGAACTGATTATTCCCCGGGGGAAACACCGGCTCAAGGCCGGTGATTTGATCTATTTTATCAGCGAAAAAGAGAGTCTCATGGAATCGCTGTCAATTTTTGACAAGTATCAGAAGCCGCTGAATCGGGTTATGATTGTGGGGGGAGGGAACATCGGGTTCCGGCTGGCCAGCCTGTTTGAGGAGGATTCCGTTCATACCAAAATCATCGAAAAGAACCCGGATCGTTGCAGCGTGCTTGCCGAAAATCTGAACAAGGCGGTGGTGCTTCATGGCGACGGTTCCGATCAGGAGCTGCTCAGAGAAGAGAATATTCAGGATATGGATGTTGTGGTGACCCTCACCGACGATGAGGAGACCAATATACTGACCTCCCTTCTGGCCAAGCGGATGGGTGCGTCCAAAATCATAACCAAGATCAGCAAGTTCAGCTACTTTCCCCTGATGTCGATGATCGGCTTAGAGCAGGTGGTGAGCCCGAGACTCTCTGCCATCAACACCATTTTGCAGCACATCCGGACGGGGAAGGTGCTTGCGGCCAAATCCATCAAAGACGAGCAGGCTGAAGTGATGGAGGCCGTGGCCCTGGAGACATCTGACATCGTGGGTAAACCCCTAAAGGAGATTGCCATTCCCAAAGGCGCCCTGGTCACCGGCATCCTGCGTGACAACAGGATTATTATCCCCACGGGGGAGAGCGTCATTGCGCCCAATGATCGGATCATCATCTTCGCCAAAAAGCAAGCCATTCCCCAGGTGGAAAAAATCCTCGCCGTGAAACTGGAGTATTTTTAAATGCGCTGGCCTTTTATTCTGAACATCATCGGGATGCTGATCTCATCTTTGGGGATCTGCATGATATTTCCCCTTTTATTCGGCCTTTACTACGCGGATCAGAGCGTCATACCCCTGGCGCAGTCCATGGGAATTACCCTGGCGTCGGGTTTGTCGATCATGGCTGTCTACCGTCGGGAAAAGGTGAAGCATATCAGCCACCGTGAAGGGATGGCCATCGTGGCCGTTGGATGGACGGCCATCGGGTTTTTCGGAGCATTCCCGTTTTACCTGGGACCTGAATTCAGCACTTTCGTGGATGCGTTTTTTGAATCTGTTTCGGGATTTACCACTACCGGGTCGTCGATTTTAACGAACATAGAGGCCGTGTCCAAAGGACTTCTATTCTGGCGCAGCTTTATCCAGTGGCTGGGGGGGATGGGTATCATCGTCCTGTCGGTTGCCATCCTTCCTTTTTTGGGCGTGGGTGGGATGGAGCTGTACAAGGCCGAAGTTCCGAGTCCGGTTCCGGACAAGCTCAAGCCCCGGATCAGAGACACCGCCAAGACCTTGTGGAAAGTCTATGGGCTCATCTCTCTGATCCAGGTCATTTTTCTGTTGCTGGGAGGTATGAATTTTTACGATGCCCTGTGTCACGCCTTCACCACCATGCCCACCGGCGGATTTTCAACCAAAAATGCGTCCATCGGCCATTTTGACAGTGTCTATTTCGATACGGTGGTGATTGTCTTCATGCTCCTGGCCGGGATTAATTTTTCGCTTCATTACCAGTTTCTCAGGGGAAAACCCCTGGCCTTCTGGCGGGATTCGGAATGCCGTTTTTTCCTGGGCACGGTTTTGTTGCTGATTGTCGTCGTGACCTTTGATGTATATGGGACGGTGTACGAGACCGTGGGCCGTGCCTTCCGGTACGGCGCATTCCAGGTGGTTTCCATTATGACCACCACCGGTTATGTCACTGCCGACTACGAACAATGGCCGGCCATGTCCCAGTTTATCCTGCTTTTGTGCATGTTTTTGGGGGCGTCGGCAGGTTCCACCGGCGGGGGTATGAAATGCCTGCGGGTCATGCTGTATCTCAAGTACTGCTATAAAGAACTCTTTTCCCTGGTTCATCCCCGTGCGGTGAAGCGGATAAAAATCGGGGGTAGAGCGGTTCCCGAAGACGTGGTCCGGAGCGTTCTGGGATTTATGGGACTTTATGTGGGGCTGTTCGTTTTTTCCACAGTGCTCATCACCGGCATGGGGGTGGATCTCGTGACGTCCATTGCTTCGGTTGCGGCCACCATCGGGAATATCGGGCCCGGCCTGGGGATGGTGGGTCCCGCGGACAATTTTTCCCAGATACCCTACCTGGGCAAATGGGTGCTCATCTGGTGCATGCTTCTGGGGCGCCTCGAGATTTATACAGTGATCATCCTCCTCGTACCCGAATTCTGGCGAAAATAACGTCGTTTTGGAAAAAATGGGCGTGGTCAAGGCCCAGAAAGCGATGAAAAACGTTCCGATTTGTACGATCGACGAGCTTGCGTCCGCCGATGCCATTGTTTTCGGTACGCCTACCCGCTTCGGAAATATGTGTGGTCATCAGCACTCAATTTGGCGAAGGCGTCATTTTGGATGCTCTGCTTAAGGCTCTTGGTTATTTGTCTTTTGGGGGTCGGATATATCTGGCAAAATCGGCTCGATTATCTTCACCGGTGCCTTGAGTGTTCTCTCAAGTATACCCATGGCCCGGGAACCAAAAGCAGAGGGGGAAAGGGCTCTGACCTTGGGATTCGAAATATCCCCTTTGACATTAACCGGGATGGCAATCAGTGTGCCTTTAAGAATTTGGTTTACAATGGGTATGTATTTGACGATAGTGTCCACCGTTTTAAGAGGGGATACTAATAACGTGAGATCCAGTGTCTGATCAAGCAGATTAAACTCACCTTCTGTCACTATGATATTCAGGGATTCGGCATCGATATATCCATCGGTTAAAATGAACTTGCCATCCTGAAGATAAGATTTGGAGGAAAGCGATTTAAAGCGGAAGTCATGGCTCTTCAAATCCGGGACATCGCCTTCTACAAGTCTGTTGATTTTGAGAAATGAAAAAATATTTGTGAATATTCCAACTCTCCCCGTGTTATAAATACGTCCGTCCCGAATGGAAAACTCGAAGTTGCCTTTCAGATTGCGGAGTAGTTCATCTGCGGTTTTCCCTTCCGTGTTTAGGGCGCCGGCTGTCTGAAACTGGCCTTCCATCATTTCTGATGTCGATTTTCCTGTAAGGCAGCCGGCGGCGTGTTGTATCTCCTTCGGCTCGGAACTCAGAATAATCTCCATCCATATGCCGTGTGACGAAAATTTGACGGTGCCCTGGGTTTCGATGCCGCAGAGTATGGCTTCATCAATCCGCATGGTTAAACTGTTCTTTTCGAGCACCAGCGTGGCGCGGTATGGCGACCAGGTATAAAAACCATGTTTTACGCGTTGGGCATCAATGTGGAGGGTTCCTTGAAAAATGCTTGGAGACGGGGTTTCATCCGAGCTTGATTTTTTTCCGTTGTTTTTAAATAAGGTTTGAAATCGGCCGACATCGATCTCTTCTCCTGTGGCGTTCATTTCCAGAAAGATACTCCCGGGCTTGAAAGTCATATGACCGTTAAGTTCAAATCGATTGCCCAACCAGTCTATATCGGCTTTATGAATTGTCACTTTCTTTTCCGAGGCGCTCAAAACGGTGTGCTCGATACGAAACGAACCGGCCGTTTTAAGTGGCAGAAAAACCTGGTGTGCTTCCAGATTGCCATTGACCACGGAATTCAACGGGTGGTTTGAATCGATTTTGGCCTGAAGGTTTCCTTTGACGGTTCCCTCAAGGAATCGATTTGTTTTCCAAAATTGATCCAGGGTGACTTTAGCCAGATTTCCTTTAAAGGAGAGATCGGTCATCTTTGCCTTGGGTTTGTGCTTCAGGGTAAATTCAGCGTTCGAAGCATTGTCGTGAATGGTTAGTTGGCGGATGTCTATTTCATCAGGCGCAAACCGAATGTCGGCTGTAACCGTTGGACCGTTTGAGGTGGTCATGCTGCCGGCGACGGCAATTTTGCCGGACCGGTTCCAGTCAACATCCAGGCGTTTAAAGGATATGGGCGGTTTGAGCTGGTATTGCGCCGGTATCTTGATTTCGCTGGCCACCCATTGGGTAATGTTCGGCCCCATTTTACCGGTGCCGCTAAAATGAAGTTGACTGACACCTTTCATATAGTCGTCGATTTTGGCGGAGAAGTCGGTTTCCAAATCGAGGATCCGGGCGTGGCTTTTTGAAAGTGTCAGCGATTCCGGCGCAAGCTTGAAATGTCCCCGGCGCAAAACCAGTTTTTGGGGAAGCCGGCGGGTCTTCACGGCCAGGTCTTGTATGTCGCCGGAGATGTTAAAACGCCAGGCTGAAGGACTGGAAAAGGGGCCTTTCAGATCCAGTGCGGATACGGCGATGGATCCGTTCAATGCTTCGATGTTCTTCAGGGACTCCGCCAAATTCCCATGTTCTTTCAGCCAGGGATAAATTTCAGACAGGACAATAGCGCCGGCGCCGGTCTGAACTTCGAATTCAGCGGTATGGCCCCAGTTCACCCGGGCGGATATTTTGGAGAAATGCGTGTTTTTTATTCGCGCACTCAGGTTGCCAATACGGATTTCATCGTTTTTGAACTGAAAGCTGCCGCCTTTGACAGACAGCGGGTGGGGGAAGCGATTGTAGCGGGCCTTGAGGTCGAATTCGGACACATCGATTTGGACGCTGATATCATCCAGATTTTCCCCCAAGATCAGTTTTCCGGTTCCCATGCCGCTTAAATGCTCAATTCGGGACAGTTCGGACTTGAATTGTTTGTCATCAATGACGTGATCTAAAATCAACGGCAGGGAGGCCAGATCCGCATTTATGTCCATGTCCAAATGAAAGGGTTTGACATCACCTGCCAGTCCGATTTTGAGGGAACCCTGCCTTCCCTGTGTCTTTCCGTTGTTGGCCCGGATATTTTCGGCGGTTAAGATGCCGTTTTCTATGATAGCATGCCCAAAGACGTCTGTAAGATCCAGGTGCACCCCAGGGATAAAGATGACGCCGTCTGTCATATCGGCTTCAATTCGCCAGTGTTCGAACTCCGATAAATCCGCCCAATCTTTGCCCTGGACGTCAACCGTGACGGTGGGAATTCGACCGCCTTTGACGATGTCAAACACTTCCCGGACATCGGGAATATGTCCCCCCAACGACAGCGCTGTGGTCCGAACATCATTGGCGTCAACGTTCTTGCCGGTTATCTGCAATTGAACACCAACCGCTTCGGAAGGATTTATCGAAAGTATGCCGGTCAGGGACAGCTTTGGGTTGTCAAGATCCAGGCGGTCAATATGAAGCGACATTTGTGGGGCGGAGAAGTGAAAGCGCCCTTTTAAAGCGGCAGGGCCGATGTCGGCCCGGTGGGTATTGTTTTGTACCTTGAGTGATAAGATGCGGCTTTCAAAGTCGGTTTGCCAGTTACGCCAGCCTTGGGATTGAAACTGCAGCGTAAGATCAATACTGCCGTCCGTTATTCTCAAATCCGTGTCAGGCTGCCAGTGGGCCATGAGTGGCCGGAGTGCAAGCCCCTGCAGCGTTGCCTTCCCTTTTAAATTCAAGGTGTCGGGGTTCACTTCACTTTTTAAAGTGATTTTATGGAAAAAAGAAGAACTGCAGGTGAACTCCACGGTTATCCGCTTATCTGACACGGAAAGAGCAGCGGTGATATCCTGCCACACCAAAGGATTCTTGTTTTCCTCCAATACGCTCAGACTGCCGTCATCAATTGTCACTTCCATATTTTTTAGCACGGCAGCCAGGGCTCCGAGTCCCTCCTCGACCTGTTGGCGAAGGTCTTCACTCCCTTGGAAGGAATCACGCTTTTCCGATTTATGCCGGGACGATGCAGGTAGCCTCAGTTCAAAATCGGGCTGTTTCACCTTCAGATCGACAACCTCTATACGGGCGAGTAAAAGGGCGCTTAACCTTGGAAATACGGACATTTCCATCCATTTACCCTGAACGGAGTCCTGGACAACCATTCGGCCTTGGGAGATGATCACATGGGGTCGAGGCAAAAAAACAAATCGAATCCGTTCAAAGTCGACTTGGCCTTCTATGGCCTGGGAAGCGGCGGCTTCAATTTTGGCTCTTATTGCATCCGTATTTATTAGGGTGGGCAATAAAATCAACAGGCCGACGATGACCGCTACAGCCCCGAATATAATTCCAATGATGATTTTTTTGGGTTTGCTCATACGTATAGTCGGTCCTTTGGTGCCTGAGGGGTTATCAGGCGATGGTCTGGTTTTTTTGGATGGCGCCAACTTTCAAAGGTTCTTCCAGGTTGAACACATATATTTTTCGCCTGGCGATCTGTTCAAGAGCCACAGGACCATATGAATAATAGAGATATCCGTAAAATCGGCCATCGGATCCTAAAATTTTGTTGAGCCAGGGCTCACGCTGGGTGTGTGCAAAAATCCATTGTGTGATTTCTACCAAGTCCTTTTGATCTGTGACCTTTTTCCACTCATCGCCCACCAGAATTGTATCATTGTTTTTCGGATCGAACATAACGCCCAGGGGTGACCGAACGCCCAATCCGGCATAATAAATATGGTAATCTTCCCATTGGTCGATTAAATTCTGAAGGTTCACTTCCTGTGGATTTTTAGGCAACCTTTTGAGCTCACCCCAGTTATTTTTGGTTGAAACACAACCGGAGAAAATCAGAACAAATAAAAGAACATTTAGATATCTGTATTTATTCATTTTTATGGATTATCCTAAAAAGATTGGCTGCCTGAAGCGAAAGAAATGAAGATTTATGAACTTGTGTCAAGCCAGCTTCCAGTGGGTTTTTCCAAAAAAAATAGGAAGCTCAGCAGCGCATATCGGTCCGACGGTCACCGGTCGACCACTTTGCTCAGCCAGTTGATCATGTATCGAAGCTGCAAAGCCCGGCAGAAAAAGGGTCGATTCCGGAGCGAGTCGATCCACTTTTTCCTGAAACAGTCCCTGCACAATCCGTTCAGCGGTCAGCGCTTCGTAAACCATTGCCATGTCCACAGTATGTCCGTCCGTGTTCACAACCAGGTACCAGAACGGACTCAAGGTCGTGGAAAGGACCGCCGTGAGAACCTCACCGGTCAGCTTTGAATTGCCCGATACCAGGATGGGAGAATTTTCTTCCGGCTGGTTGATTGGAAAGAGTCCGGTGGGGACAGGATTCGGGAGTTGCAAAACTTCCACTTCGGGGAGAATCTCATTGGGTCTTGCCGCCCAGAGTAAGGGAAGAAAGCGCATCCTTGCCATCTTGCAATGGGAGGGTTTGAGCTGTCCGGCGCGAAGCTTGTCTATAAACTCTGTCCGACTGTGAAACCCGCAGGCCCTGCAGTCGGTGTAAGAGACATAAGTCTCTATGTTGATGTCTTTATCGTAAAGGTCTGCACGGAGCATCATTTATTCCTGCTTTGGTTACTCTATGGTTCAAATTCTTCAGACGTTCAATTTCGGCCGTTAAGGGTTTTATAACCCTGCCGCATTCGCATCAGGGGGGAATTCGCGTTATAGTGTGAACGTCATATCGCTGGCCACAGCGAAACATTCAAGTTTATGATCTTTATCGGCGATGGTTTGTCTGCAGGTCTCGACAATTTCATCCACCTGGCGATCCGTCCGTTCCTGGTTTAAATGAAACAAGCCAAACTGTTTGACTCCGGCTTCAAGGGCAAGGTCGAGGGTTTCGGTAAATACCGAGTGCCCCCATTCTATGGTGGATGGATACTCTTCGGGGATGTATTCGGCATCATGAATGAAAAGGTCGGCACCGGCAGAAAATTCCAGATAGTCTTTATATTTCAGACCGCCGGGATGTACAAAACCCAGTTCATTGTCGGTCAGGAAGACGAAAGATTTGCCATCTTCGGTAAATTTGTATCCGCTGCCTTTATTGGGATGACTGATTGGGATCGGTGTTATCGTTACAGAGCCGATTTGAAACTCCTCAACAAATGCCTCGACATATTCCATTTTTGCGCTTATTTCAGAATATCTGACAGGAAAGCTCGGGGGGGTCATGATCCTGGAAAGGATGGTTTCCACGAATTCACTGTGAAATGGGCACCTGTACATTCTGAATTCAGCAGCTTCGCTATAGAGCGGCTTGAAAAAGGGGAACCCCATTAAATGATCCCAGTGGGCATGGGTAAAAATGATATTGTACTTGTAGCGGTTTTCCTGGATTAAACTGTTGCCAAGCCGTCGGATACCGGTTCCGGCATCGACGATGATGATGTCGTCACTTTTTGTTCGGATTTCCAGGCAGGTGGTATCTCCACCGTATTTTATGAAATCTTCCCCCGAAACTGGGATGGAGCCTCTTGACCCCCAGCATTTGATATGCATCACGTCAACCTTTCTTTGCTAAAAAAGTATGCCAGATGCCGTCACGATTCCATTCTTTAATGATATTTATCGGGAGGCACGACAATTTAAAGCGCAAATCCCTTGCCTGGCTTCGCAAAAGGCCGGACAGAATAAACCATTTTTTTTTCAAAAAGCCTTGAGATGTTATTAACTGCTTCATAACATCATAGTGGATATTTGCTATCATAAGATCTGAAGGTGAGTCAATAAAATCCTCGGCCCGACCTTGAGCGACCAGAATCGTGTTTTCCAAGTCGTTTAAGCGTACGTTTCTTGAAGCCGTAATTGCAGCTAAAAAATTAAAGTCGATGGCAAGTGTACTTTTGCCGCCCAGCAGAGATACAGCAAGGGACAACAGGCCCGTTCCTGTTCCGAGGTCGAGGGCGGACGCTATGTTGTCACGGAGGAATACCATTTCAAGGGCTTCGAGACAATCTTGCGTTGTGGTATGCAACCCATTGCCGAATATCACACCTGGATCGAGAAGAAGGGTGAGTTTTTTGGAGGATGCTGCCGTTCTGTTCGGCTGTTCTTCCCAAGGTGGTATGATATGAAAACGACCGATCTTAAGGAGAGCGATCTTGTCTCCTTGCCATTGGTCGTATGTCATATGAAATTCTTCAAGAAGGGCCGATCCGGGGTTTGAGCACAGTATTTTTTCCACTTCTATCGGGGAGGGTCTGGAAAAGAAAAGAAAAGAGGATTCATCTTCCTGCCAGTTGCCGATAAAATGATCGTGGAATATTTTGTTGTTCGATTTCACCCGGCCATCAAGATAGTAGATGTAAAGATCTTTGTAAGGATTATCTGTAAATTTCCGGCGATCTTTACCTCTTTGTTTTCCTTCGGTCATTTTTGGGTCAGTCACTCACATGCCAATCCATTGGGTCGAGCAATGTATATCCCATGTTTTTAAGCTTTTTTTTCAACGGACCGATATTTTGAGTTAAAAGATATGGGAAAACAGCCCGCTTTCCCTCTTCCCAGTATCTGGCAACCAGGACACTACCAAATGAAATATGTTCCTCGGTAATGGCATCGACAATTTTTTTCATTTGTCCGATTTTATTCTCAACGATAATGCATAACAGCGTTCCGGGTTCTTCCAACCCCAAGACGTTGATGAATTCTCTTAACAGGTCGCTAACAGAGATAATGCCCTTAAGAATACCCGCTTCATCGACAACCGGAAATGCTCCGACACGTTTTTTTTGCAACAGAAGAAGGGCGTCTTGAAGGGTATATAAAGGAGAAATGGCGACCGGCGCTTTTGTCATGACATCTTTAATTTTAATTTCTGAAAAATGGTTCCATTCTGCCTTGCCGGGGCCATCTTCCATATAAGAAGACGGCAAGGCACTTCTTATATCACGATCCGTGATGATTCCAATAAGAGAATTATGCGCGTCGACCACTGGAAGCTGGTGGAACTGATGTTTGGACATTAGCTCTTGAGCCTGTGAGATATCAGCGTTCCGGTCAACGGTGACGGGATCTCCGGTCATTATTTTGCTGATAAACATTTTTTAGCCTCCAATGGTTGTAAAGCTTAGTCCCTCAATCTTTTATGTTTTGGCCAAAACCTTCTAAACGACATATTCTTTGTTGAAAACAATTGAACATTTTCGATCCTTTTTGGTTTTTTGCTCCAGAAGGATCCGGGTTAAATGTTCAACCTAGGTTCAATAAAATTTTGACATGGTTCTCGGCCAGTTCCGGTAAGCGTTTTATGCAGTATCCTCCCTCAAGGACGGAAACCAATCTTCCGTTTGAGCAAAGTTCTGCCAGCGCGACGATCCTTTGCATGATCCTTGAATATCCTTCTGTTGAAAGTTGTATGTCTGACATGTCGTCGTCGACATGGGCATCAAAACCTGCTGATACCAGGATTACTTCAGGGCTGAATGCTTCCATAACCGGCATAAGATCTCTTTCCACAAGACCCTGGTATTCCTTGTCCCCATGACCCGGCAGAACCGGATAATTCCGGGTCGATCCGACCCCCTCACCGTTGCCGGTTTCAAAAGCACGACCGGTTCCCGGAAAAGCGAATGTGGGATGCTGATGAATGGAGTAATAAAATACCCTTGGATCTTCTTCAAAAATGTGCTGGGTGCCGTTTCCATGATGCACGTCGAAATCCACGATTCCAACCCGTTGAATACCCCATTCTGCTTGAAGATATCTGGCGGCGATTGCAACATTGTTGAAATAGCAGAATCCCATGGCAGATTCGCGGTCAGCATGATGACCCGGAGGGCGGACAGCACAAAAAGCATTATCTATTTGACCGGTCATGACCCGTTGAACGGCATCGAGTACACCGCCTACGGCCAGAAGCGCAATGTCAAAAGTATCGGCGCATATTTGGTTGTCCGGATAGTCAAAGGTGGGAGTGGTCGAGTGGCATGCAGCTTCAAAGCGTTTTATATAATTTTTTGAATGGACAGTTTCAATCCACTCTAAATCTGCCCGTGTCGCCTGGATTAAGGTCAAATTTGGGAGGAGATCGGCTTGTTTTATCCCTTGATAAATAGCCCTTAGTCTATCAGGCGACTCAGGATGGTTAGGACCTGTATCGTGAAGCAGATATCTTTCATCATACAGAAAGCCTGTTTTTTTCATGTCGTCATAAAAGGAGCTACTCGATTATTTTATCAAACATTTCATATGCAGCCATAACCGCCGTATTGTCTTCCGGCAGTTCGATGGTCGGACGACCGTTCAGATCATATTCATATACGGTAGGATCTTCCGGTATGGTCCCGATAAGCTCCATCCCTTTTTCTTTAATGATGTTCAGAACAGTATCGGACGGCGCCTCTTTCGTCTGATTGATTATTAAATAGCTTTTGGAGACTCCGATGTTTAAATTTTTTGCCAGATCGTTAATTCGAATGGCCGCCTGAAGCCCCCGACGGGATGTGTCTGAAATCGTGAGGAGGACGTCGACATTACTGGTGGTTAGCCGGCTGATGTGCTCCATTCCAGCTTCATTATCCATGACGATGTAAGGATAATTGCCCGTCAATTTCTCCAAAAAACTTGTGAGAAGGGTATTTGCAGCACAATAACATCCCTGGCCTTCAGGCTGCCCCATAACAATGAGATCGAATCCGTCGTCTTCCACAACCGCCTGCTGTAGTTTCATTTCGATAAAAATGTCCTTCGTCATTCCGCTGGGTACAATTCCCTTTCTCATCTCTTCACGAGCGTTGCCAAGGGTATCGGTGACTTCAAGGCCACAGACTTCATTTAAGTTTGCGTTGCTGTCTGCATCCACTGCAAGGACAGGCGTTTTACCCGTCTTTACCAGATATTTGATGAGCAGACCTGCCACAGTTGTTTTCCCGGTGCCCCCTTTTCCCGCAAGCGCAATTGAAAACGGCATAAGGTTTAATTTCCTTTCCAATTTATTTGTTAATGTCGATGGTTTCCAAAAAAATCTAAAATATATGATTATTCCAGTCGAACGGATCAGTCAAGCACCTTTTACGAATGTTTAAAAAGTGGCATGGTTCCCAATGGCTGCGGTACTCCAAACTCCTTGCAATAGCTTAGGGCATATGCTAAATTTCAAAAAACGATAAAGCTCCAAATTGAGTGTAAAACCTTTAAATGGGGAATAAAGATGGATTTTGAACTGACAAAATCACAAAAAGAGATTCAAAAAGCAGCCAGGGACTTTGCCAAGGGTGAATTTGACAAAGCGCTTGCACTCGAGCTCGACAGAAAACATGAATTTCCAGACAAGATCTGGAGAAAAGCCGCTGATCTGGGATTTATCGGCATTCATTTTCCGGAAAAATATTCCGGTCAGGGGCTTGGCGTTTTGGAAAATATCCTTGTTGCCGAGGAGTTCTGCCGCCGGGATTCTACCATCGGCAGTGCTTTGATCCTCGCCGGATTTGGCTCTGAATGCATTTTGCGTTTTGGCAGCGATGCGCTCAAAGAAAAATATTTGCCGCCCGTTGCAGAGGGGGAAATACTTTCTGCAGGTGCTTTTACGGAACCTGATCACGGTTCTGACATTACATTCATGAACACTACGTCAGAAAAAGATGGGGATGAATGGGTCATAAACGGATCGAAAATATTTATTACCAATGGTGAATCCGCAGGTTTTTTCTGTGTTCTCTGCCAGACCGATCCGGAAAGCAAACCGACGTATCGCGGCATAAGCTTAATTCTGGTGGAGGCAGATCGAAAAGGTGTGTCCGCCACAGATGTTGGTGAAAAAATGGGCATCCACATGATGTCTACGGCAGAGGTTAACTTCAAAGATGTCCGTGTTCCGGCTTCAAATCTTATCGGAAAAGAAGGGAAGGGCTTCTACTATGTGCTGGAGTTTTTTGACGAAAGCAGGATTCTGATTGCCGCCCAGGCACTCGGAATTGCTCAGGGCGCTTTTGATCGTGGGTTGGCCTATGTAAAACAGAGAGAACAGTTCGGGAAAAAGATTGCCCAGTTCCAGGTCACCCAGCACAAGCTGGCCGACATGGCCACAAAAATAGAGCTTTCCAGGCTTATCACCTACAAAGCTGCCTGGAACTTTGATCAGGGCCGTATCGATCCAAAACTGACATCCATGGCCAAAATGTATGCCGCACGTACTGCTGTTGAAGTTGCGGATGAAGCCATCCAACTGCTTGGAGGATACGGATACATGGCAGAGTACGAAGTTGAGCGCTTTTACCGTGATGCCAAAATCACCGAGATTTATGAAGGCACCAAGGAGATCCAGAAAAACACAATTGCCAGTGCTGTGATTGGAAAAATGAAGTAGAAACCCAAAGGAGGCTCTGATGCTTAATATAATAAAAAAATCCATGTTGACCGGTATTGGCCTTGCCCTCATCGCCAAGGATGAGGTTGAAGATCTGGCCAGAGAGCTTGTTAACAAGGGTAAAATGTCTGAAAATGAAGGAACGAAATTTTTAGAGGATCTTCAGAAAAGGTACGACGAAACCCAGATCAAGCTGGAAGAAAAGGTGCAAAAGGCTGTTAAAGATTTTATGAAAAAGGCTGATGTTGTAACGGGTGATGAATTGAAGGGGCTGAAAAAAGAGATACGGGAACTGAAAAAAGCGATTAGCGAGGGGCCGGGCACACCCAAGTAAGACACCTTTTTCCAATGATGGCGACATTCTATCTAAATGCTAAGTATACGAAAGATCGGCGTTGTAGGCCGAACCTACCGCAATCTTAACCGATATCGTCAGATACTGGCTATTCTATTCAAGTATGGCTTTGGAGATCTGATTGAACTGCTGAAGGTCGAGCAGTACATAGAAGTCGGCCTCCAGCTGATTTCGAAAAATCGGCGCAGCCGTATTGAAAAACTTTCACGGGCGGAAAGGGTGAGGATGGCCTTTGAAGAACTAGGCCCCTCCTATGTAAAATTGGGACAGATCCTTTCCACCCGCCCTGATCTGATCCCGGTTGATTTCACAAACGAGCTCTCCAAACTTCAGGATAGCGTTCCTCCCTTTGCTTTCGTCGGGGCCAAAAGGATCATTGAAACGGAGTTCGGCTCGCCACTGGAAGAACTTTTCGATTTTTTTGATGAAGTTCCTTTTGCCTCGGCATCCATCGGACAGGTGCACAAGGCCGGATTGAAGAACGGTGAAGTGGTGGCCGTCAAAGTTCAGCGGCCCGGCATCAAAAAAATCATAGAAGTCGATCTCGAGATCATGCTTCACTTGGCAATGCTGGTGGAACGCAACATACAAGAGATCGCCCTGTACCGACCGGTTAAAATAATTGAAGAATTTGCCAGAACCCTCGAAAAAGAAATAGACTACACCCTTGAAGCGACCAGCATGGAGAGATTTGCCAGGCACTTCTTAAACGATCCCACAATCTACATCCCTAAAGTTTTCCGAGACAGGACGACCGAACACGTTCTTACCATGGAATTGGTGGACGGTATAAAGATATCTGAAGTCGACAGGCTGGATGAGGCCGGGTTGGACAGGAAGACGATTACTGTTCGGGGCGCTAACTTTTACTTAAAGCAGGTATTCGATTTCGGTTTCTTTCATGCCGACCCTCATCCCGGAAATATTTTTATACTTCCCGACAATGTGATCTGTCTGCTTGATTTTGGCATGACCGGCTCTGTGGATCGTCAGACCAGAGAAAATTTTGTTGATTTTATCGACAGCGTGGTCCATCGGCATGAAACAAAAGCAGCCCAGGTACTACTGAAGCTGACATCTTGGGATGATGAGCCGGATATCCGCCAGCTGGAAAGGGATGTTGCAGACTTCATGGGTCAGCATCTTTACAAACCTTTGAAAAATATCGAAGTCGGCAAGCTGCTGAACCATATACTTGAGTTGATATCCCGCCATCGTCTCATGATTGCGCCGGATATCTTTCTGATGATGAAGGCGATGGCGACCATAGAGGGGGTTGCACTGATTCTCGATCCGGAGTTTGACATGATCGTGCAAACCGAACCGTTTATCAGACGGATAAAAATTTCACGGTTCCACCCTGAAAGAATTGCGGATGATTTGATTCGGCTGGTATCTGAAATGCTGCAATTCGTTGAGAAGTTCCCCAAAGACGTGCTCGAAATTGCCCGGCTGATCCGGCAGCAGAAACTGTCCTTAAAAGTGGAACACAATGGGCTTGATGCCATGCTGGCGACCCATGACAGGATCAGCAACAGAATATCATTTTCCATCATTATTGCCGCTTTGATTGTCGGTTCGGCCCTTATCGTGATTTCTGAAATCCCGCCCCTGTTCTACGGAATATCTCTGATCGGGATCGTTTTGTTCTCGACTGCTGCAATCATGGGGATATGGCTTCTTGTCGCTATTTTAAGAAAAGGAAGATTATAGCACCGTATATCCCGGTCCTTCTCCCCCTTCCGGACATGTCCATGATATATTTCGGTATGGATCCTTAATGTCACAGGTTTTGCAGTGCAGACAATTGGACGGATTTAATTTGAGTCGCCGCGCGGATGTCTTTGGATCGGTTTCGATTTCGTATACGTCCCCCGGGCAAAATCTTGTGCATGGAGACCTGTAGATTTTAAAACATTCATTGACGCAAAGATCTGGATCGTGAACGATGATGTGGCTGGGTTGATCCTCCCTGTGCATGGTTTTGGACAGATAAACTCCGGTAAGTTTGTCGACATACAAAACGCCGTCCATGGTCTTTTTTTCAGGTGACGGATGAACGTCATGGTTGTTCGCTTTTACCGGTTTTAGTGTTTTGTAATCCGGTTCGATGGGCATTTTATCGATAAAGCCCCGCCCTTTGCTCAAATACTGAGCGCCAAGATGGATAAGCTTGACCAGTCCCTTTTTTGAAAGGGCTTGGGCAAAATTTCTCCCTTCATAAATTTCCTTTTTCGCCCAGCTTTCTTCAAACAATTCATTGTAGAACCCGAGTGTCTCCCGTGTAAACGTTTGCTTTTCAAATGCATTTATGATCGCTTCCGCTGCCAGCATTCCTGACTTCATGGACAGATGAACACCCTTTAAACCCGGTGTGTTCTGCATGGCCGCACTGCCGCCCACCAATACGCCGCCGTCAACGGCCAGCCTGGGGATGGTAAAATAGCCGCCGGTGGACACCGTTCTAGCTCCCTGTTCCAGGACTTTTCCCCCTTGGATTATGCTTGCGACAAACGGATGTTGTTTGAATTTAATAAATTCGTCGTACAGATCCAGCATGGGATCCTGATAGGAGAGCGCTGTCAGGAACCCGATGGCCACCATATTGTCTTTAATCTCGTAAATAAAACCGCCGCCGGGTGTGTCCAAACCCAGGGGATATCCAAAGATGTGGATGTCGTTGCCTCTGGCGGAGGTGAAATAATTATTTTCAGGAAGTTGGATTACTTCTTTGATGCCCGATTCGTACACCTGGGGCATTTTGTCCGCAGAAAGGTTCAGTTTTTTCAATATTTCCCGGGCCAGGCTCCCCCTTGGGCCTTCGCCGAATACCGTTACCTTGGCCATTAAATCAATGCCCGGTTCAAAGTTGCTCTTGGGCCGTCCGTCCTTATCCAATCCCTTGTCGTCGGTACGGATGCCGATGATTGTCTTTTGATCTTCTGCATAAAGGACTTCCTTACCTGCAAAACCGGGAAAGATGTTAATCCCGAGATTTTCGGCAATCCTGCCAAGCCATCGGGTAAACCTGGCAAGGCTGATAATGAAAAAACCCTTATTGTGCATGTATTTGGGAATTATCGGAAGTCGATAGTGTTTTTTTCGGGTTAGAAAGTATAATTCGTCTCCTCTAACCGTCGATTCTATGGGGCATTCTTTTTCCAAAAAATTCGGTATTAGCTCCTTTAAGGCTTCCGGATTCATGACGGCGCCGCTCAATGCATGAGATCCGATTTCAGCGCCCTTTTCCACCAGCGCAACCTCGAGGTCCATATTTTTTTTCCGGGCGAGCTGCATCAATCGAATTGCTCCAGCAAGATTTGCGGGTCCACCGCCGACAAAAAGCACATCAAAATCGATCTTTTCACGTTCGATATCCATTTCTGCAATCCTCTATTCTTATGTTTTTTTAAGAGAAAATGAAATTTGAAATTTCCACCTATCACGATAAATGCTTTTTGTAAACTATATCCACATGGACCGTGGCTGCCGGCACAGATATCCGGCAGATGAAAAATATGGCCTATTGAACTGCAACAGCGATCCCATTTTCAGCAAATTTGTTGAAGCAAGGTTTACCCCGTGAAACCTATGGGCCTTTTCCGTTTAACCGGGGCGTAAATTCCGCCTTGGGGGGCTTGCAGGGAGCTTCAAAAAAGACATTGCTATTTTATGGAAAAATTCGCCTGATATGACGGTGAGGGGCTAAAAATTGACGTGTTTTGGAAAATAGTGGGGCTGTAACTGGGATCGCATTCCCCGTAGATTGCTGCGGGGAATGCGAGGGGGAACTAAAATGGATCAAAAATTCTCAGTCGAAGGTTCACTGCAGTAAGTCTGATCACAGTGGGAAATCCGTTTCAACGAAGCTTCAAGGAGTTTAAAAAAACTGATGGGAGTCCCTTATGGCATTTTTGAAAAATCGGATTGACAGTCAAGGGGTATCGCCCGGTTGAGATTAGATCGCATCTTTGAGTTTCTTACCAGCTTTAAATGTTACCGCATTTCTTGCCTTAATTTTAATGGGTTCACCGGTTTGAGGATTTCGACCCTTTCGAGCTTTGCGACGGACTTTTGTAAAAGTGCCAAAACCTACCAATGTAACCTTTCCGTTCTTTTTCTTTAAAGCTTTTGTAACATTTGTCATAAAAGACTCCAAAGCGGCTCCAGCTACTGCTTTGGAAATGTTGACATCCTTTGCCATTGTTTCGACCAATTCAGCCTTTGTCATTTTTAACCTCCTTTGTTCGTGTTCATTCAGACTAACATCCTCTAATATATTTGATGGTTACAACAGCAAAATTGATAAGTCAACAGCTAAAAGCGCATCATTCAAGGATTTAGGAAAATATGTCATAGAAAACATTTGTCAACAGGCAGGTGGACAGGAAAATTTGGACGGTTAAATCTGACGGCTTCGTAAAAAGTCCAACTTTTGCGTTGCGCTGCATTCCTCGTCATTGCGATGTGCGATAAGTACGTCTCATTCCTTGGAATTTGCGCGCCTTGAATTTGAAGCTTTTTACGAGTTTCTCAAGGCTGAATCCCTAATGAGATATTTTATCGTTTCAGCAATATCATGGCTCAAAGCTCCTATCATACGGCTCTGGGCAGCTACAAGTGCAGAATAACCTGTTCCGCCGGCAGATTCGGTGTACTGTGATTTTTTTGAAAAAAGGATGGATTTCGATGAATCTAAAATCGACCATTGGGCGATCAAAAAAGCCTTGCCGGCGATGTCTCCATCGAGTCGAAGCAACTCGATATCAATTTGAAGATCGATCTGTGGAGATGCTTTCCAAGGGAAGACGGCGACAGGTTCGGTACTCAGCAGCCTCGATATATTCTCAACAAGAACCCGGGTAAAATTGACCTGTAACGGTTCCGCCCAAATATCAAGCTCTGCAAGTTTAAGTTCATTGGGATTGATGCGCGTTACGATTTCAGGTCGATCCAGATACTCAGGAATATGGACAGGTCCAACACCTATGGTTATTATTTCATCTGCCTCATTGTGCATTTCAATCGCCGGACCTGCCAGTGGGCTTAAGATATACAATTTTGTCGGTGCGCTTGGTTTTGATAAACATCCTCCAAGAATCGACAGGGAAAACATGATAATGACGGCTGTTTGAATCCAATAAAATTTCTTCATCTATTGTATCCCCCTTTGCCACGGATTAGGGCTTCAGGATGTCTGTTAAGATAATCAGACAGATTTCGAATGGATTTTGCCGCAGATGAGAACTCCCTGAGCGTTTTCGTCAGCTCTATGGTGACCATAGACTTGTCTCCCACAACATTCTCAACTGCCCTGAGAGTCTTCTCCGCTTGCTTTGATGCGTCTTTCAGTGCTTTTACCGTTTCATCGACTTGGAAAATCAAGGGATCAACCTTTTGGTCCAGATTTCGAGCGAGTTTGCCATATGCTTCCAAGGTTTCGTCTATTTTGTCCGTCATCGGTTGAACTTGTTTGCCCACTTCATGAAGAACCTGTCTTGCATCTTCGACGGCAAGTTTAAGAGACTTTAAAAACTCCGTGGTCCCAGGCGAATTCAACAGCAAATCGATTCGCGTTAACGAAGATGATAGCTTGTCAAAAATTTCTTTGACAGGAAGATTCTCCAATATCATTGTCAGTTTTTTGAAGGTGGACGGAATGGTCGGAATTTCTTGATACTTCTTGTTCGCTCCCATCAGGACTGCCGGTTCTTCAGGAAAGAAATCGAGTTCTATCTGCAAGTGGCCGGTGACCACGCTTTGTAATCCCAACCGGGCTCTTAGACCCTGTTCTATGAGTTTGTCGCAGTATTCATATAATTCCTGAGCATTTTCAAACTCCTTGGCTTTGAACCTTTTGATTTTACCTGCCAGCAATTCAATACGGACTTGAATTAAAAAAGATGACTCCGAGGGATTTGCTATTACGTTAATATCTTTTACTTCACCGATTTTAACCCCCATAAAAATGACCGGGGCCCCCACGGTAAGCCCTTTTACGGAATCTTGAAAAAACAGCATAAAACTGTATCTTTCTTTCAGATAGCTGCCGGTGCCAAAAATCAGAACGCCTATGACGACCAGCACCAATGCACTGACGACAAAACTGCCGATAACTGTTTTACTGGCTTGTTTGCTCAAAGTATATGTCCCTCTGTTTCTCCTCTCATGAGGAAGTTTATGATTTTTGGATCTTGGGAATTTTCGAGCAACATTTTGGGATTCCCAGCGGCAGTCATCGTTCGCGTCTCTGAATCGAGAAATACAGAATTATTTCCAATGGCAAAGATGCTTGCCAATTCATGGGTTACCACCACTACCGTTGCGCCGAGACTATCTCTTAGCTCCAGGATGAGGTCATCCAGTCTCTTCGCACTCACCGGATCCAGTCCCGCCGAGGGCTCATCAAAAAACAGAATATCCGGATCCAATGCAATAGCGCGTGCAATCCCGGCCCGTTTCCGCATGCCCCCGCTGATTTCAGCCGGATAGAAATCTTCATATCCTGCAAGGCCTACCATGGATAGCTTGAAGGACACCAACTCTCGGACCTCATTGGGGCTCAGGTCCGTATATTCCTCGAGTGGAAGCGCAACATTCTCAGCCAGGGTCATGGAACTCCAAAGCGCACCGGACTGATAAAGAATGCCGATGTTCTGCATGATGTGTTTTCTGTCGTCCGGAATTGCTTCCCAGAAGTTCAGGTCACCATAGAAAACCTGTCCTCTGGCCGGTTCCTTAAGCCCCACCATGATCTTCATAAGTGTACTTTTTCCGCAACCGCTTCCTCCCATAATAATAAAGATGTCCCCGCGAGCCACCGTAAAATTAAGATCTCGCATGACCACAAAGTCTCCATATGCCATGGTCAGGTCACGGACAACGATGTATGGATCTGTTTTCATCGTTTGTTGTTGAAGGGTTATCATTTATTTTTTACGAGTAATTGTTATTTTGTTTGCGACCGTCAAGGGTGCAGAGAATTTCGGGTCAGCCCTGTTTTTCATCGGTAATCCGGGTTAGATGCCTATCACATTACACATGACCGTTATGATTGCCGTTGCCACGATGATGCTTACAATTCCTGTCACCACTGCCGAAGTGGCTGCATTTCCAACATCAGAGGCACTGCGTCCACATTGAATCCCTCTGAGGCATCCGGCCAGCGCAACCAACACACCAAAGACAACGCTGTGAAAAAGTCCGATCCATAGATCATTCAGGCTGATGGCCTCTTTGGTCTGGATATAATACTGGGATATATTCAAATCCAACATCCCTATGCCGACAATCCCCCCGCCCAGAATGCCCATTAAGTCCGCATAAATGCAGAGAAGCGGCATCATGAAAACAAGCGCAAGCATCCTCGGCAAAACCAGAAATTCCATGGGTGAAATGCCGAGGGTCTTGAGGGCATCAATCTCTTCGTTTACCTCCATTGTACCGATCTGAGCGGCAAAGGCAGCGCCGGTTCGGCCTGCCATGATGATGCCGGTCATAACAGCTCCCATAACCCGGACCATGGCTATGCCCACAAGATTGGCGACGTAGATCTGCGCACCAAACATTTCTAACTGTATAGCACCGACAAAAGCAAGAATTAAACCGACCAAAAGGCTTATGAGAGATACAATCGGAAGCGCCTTTGCCCCGCATCCCTGAATCGTCATGAACAGGTCGGATCGACGGTAGCGAGCCTTGCCTGACAGAAATTTGGTGAAAGCCAGAAATGCTTCACCGATAAAGGCAATCATCTCTTTTGATGATTTTAGAAAATGAATTGTTTCAGTCCCAACAAGAGAGAGAAAGGTTTTGTTCTCTTCCACGCTTTTTGCATTTTTCTCTATGGGAACGGCTGTGGCAAGTTCAATAAGACGTTTGGCACCCTGAGGAATTCCTTCACTATCTATATAAATCTTTTTGTCGGAACACAGGTTTTCAATCTTAAGGAGAAAAACGGGAAGACTGCTGTCCCATTGGGTGAGTTCCTTTGTATCAAAGGCAATGCGCTGGATGTCGGTTTCCGACTCCAGTTTAATTTTGATTTCATTTGAAGAAGGGAGATCTTCTCCAATTTGCCAATTCCCGGAAAGTCGAATCGTCAGCACGCCGTCTGTCGGTCCATTGAATCTCAGTTTCATGGCGTCGGCCTCTTTATTTAGTCCTGAAAACCGGGTCCATTGTTCCCGGATTCTTTCCGCATGAGTCTGTCTGTTTCTATCCAAAAACTATTTTTATCAGATTGCTGAAGAAAATCAATGGTATTATGTCCTTGGATAACAATAAAAAAACCGCTATTTTGGAGGGGGTATTAAAGACTTGGAAGCGTACGCCAAACCGTCAACCGCTCAGGGCGGGCTTGCCCTGGGAAATGAAAAAGCCCCTGAGAGCCGGCCATTTGCGCTCAGGGGCTGCCATAAGGAGGAGGCAGGAGGTATTCAAAAAGCAGTCAAATAGGTCGTTATCATCAATCCTACGATAGTTGCAAAAATAACCAGATCTGACATAATTTTCTCCTTTTTATAGTACACGCAAAAACCATGCAATATTTTATAAATATGGAAAACGATAGGATTTCAGATGGTTGTCTCAAATGCTTGGATTGTTGAGCAAAAGAAATTGACAATATTTGTCAGATATCGTGGCATTCTTTGGCAGAGTTTTCTTTTATAGACCAATCTTGACCAAAATCGAAATCAAAAGATCTACAGTAATTAATAAAAGAGCCGATAAGTATATCATAGGTTAATAGTTATAAATGAAAGCTTTTTGCCGGAAAAGAAAAGGGAACGACTGTTGAATGAGTTGTCAGCTGCAGCAGAAGAAATATGTTCATTTCCAAATATTTTTACAGAGCGTTTTGGCAAATATGAACCATCTATTGAGAGTGGATATAAAAAACTTGATCTCAATAAGCTATTCCAAATGATTATATTTTTTGCTAAAGATGGCGTGTTAAAATCTAAACTATGTAAGCTTAGCTTTTTTGCAGAATTTAAGTTTTTCAAGGATAATGCTGTATCAATATCTGGGGCTAAGTATGCTCATGCTAGCCATGGACCCGTTCCAGATAATTATGAGCATTATTTCGCGACCCTAATTCATGACGAAGGAGCAATACGCGTTGAAGAAATTCACTATGGAGATAATATTTTTGGCGAAACATATTATTCTGTAGTTGAACCTGATCTATCAGTGTTTTCTGACGATGAATTAGAAGTTTTGCTTGCGGTAAAGAAATTTTTTAAAGATTTCAATGCTACCCAAATTCGAGAATTTTCACATAAGGAGCGGGGGTATATTGAAACAAGAATAGGAGACATAATTAGCTTCGATTACGCAAATGATTTACAAATTTAGTTTTAAAAAGCGTGACGATACTTCATTCATATAATAAGCAACATCTTAAAACCCGGCGATGGCTGGGTTTTTTAGTTTCCGATCGCATCTTGTTTATCGATTCAGCTGTGCCATTCAAGCTTACCCTTGTCGTTTACGCGTACCCTTTAGGTGGCGCAAGACTTTGTTCCATGTCTTGTGTCAAGCTTCCAACCATTGCTACAGAGTCAATTAATAGGCCCATTTCAGCGTTGAGCTCAATCGAGCGAGGGGCAAGATTCAGTGAACCGACAAACAATTGTCTTCAGTCAATGAGGAAAGCCTTGGTATGCAGGGTTAGCGCATCCGGACCATTACACATTGGCCCTATTGCTGGCAAGGACAGGCGTCCGTATCAGCGAAGCATTTGCTCTAAAATGGACCGATATCGATTATTATAGCCGGTATTGAAGTAAATCGATTTTATGTCAGGGGGAGGATATCAACACCCAAGAGCGGAAAATCGAGGCGTGTTGATATGAGCAGACAACTTGCCGCAGCCTTAAAAACTCAGGAGCTTGCAAGTAAGAAAAAAGGGCTATCTTTAGGTTTGGGAGATAAGCCGGAATACATTTTTACAAATTGCGATGGCGGACTTATGGATCAAGGGCATTGGAGAAGCCGAGTATTTAAAAAAGCGCTCTAGAAAGTCGGTTTGCGTGAAATCAGGATACATGATCTGGGACACACCTATGCAACATTGAGGATTTCCAAAGGTGATAATGTCGCAGACGTTTCAAACCAGTTCGGACACCATTCGATAAAATTCACAATAGATGTGTATTATCATTGGTTTCCGGGTAAGAAAAAATCTGAGGTTGATGCTCTTGATGATCTGTCTTTTACGCCATGGTTGGAAAATATAGCTGAAAATTAAATTTATATGGGAAAAGAGAGAATTGGAAAACTTTCTTAACGATCTGTATTTATTGTGGTACGCCCGGCTGGGTTCGAACCAGCGGCTTTCAGCTCCGGAGGCTGAATAATAACTTTTACCCACTTTTACTCTCCGTTACTAAAATCCATTGATATACATAGTTTTAGGAAAATATCTTTTTCCTTGACGTACCTATTTTTACCTTGATATATAAAAAATATGGGGGGAATAGTGGGGGGAATAAATTCATAATAGACCTTTGGATTATAAAAAGGGGCCAAAAAACATGCCGGCATTAAAAAGATACCCAACAAAATATCCTGAAGTTTTTTATATTATGGGCAAACACAGAGTAACGGGCAGGCCTGAACGTATTTATTACATTAGGTACAGGAAAGACGGAAAACGGATTGAAGAAAAGGCTGGCAGGCAATTTCAGGATGATATGACACCGGCAAGGGCTGTTCGGATCCGTTCTGATAAGATTGAAGGAAGACAATTGTCGAACAAAGAAAGAAGAAGGGCTGAGAAAGCCCGGAAAGAGGCTGAAAACAGCAAATGGACTATTGAAAGGCTTTGGAGGGAATATAAAGCCAATAAGCCAAACCTCAAAGGAATGCATACATACAAAAGCGCATATAATCTTCATATAAAGCCGTATTTTGCAGATAAGGAACCAAAAGACATATTACCCTTGGATATCCACCGCGTAAAAAACAAGCTGCTAAAAAAGAGGTCTCCTCAAACTGTTCAGCATGTCCTTGAACTGCTCAGGCGCATTATAAATTTTGGAGTAAACAATAAGTTGTGCCAGGGGATTGATTTTAAAATTGAAATGCCCCAGGTAGATAACCTCGTGACAGAGGATCTAACACCTGAACAATTACAAAATTTGTTAAAGGCAATAGAAAAAGACGACCATCCGCATGCAGGGCCTATGATGAAAATGGCACTCTTTACAGGCGTGCGGCGGGGGGAATTGTTTCGGTTGAAATGGAAGCATATCGACTATGCGAGGGGTTTTATTGATATTGTCGATCCCAAAGGTGGCCCAGATCAGAAGATCCCTTTAAATGACGCTACAGGGGAACTCTTGGAGTCGTTTCAAAAATCAGACAGCCCTTTTGTATTTCCAGGCCGGAATGGGGGACAGAGAACGAATATTAGGCACCAGGTTAATCGAATAAAGGTAAATGCAGGCCTCCCTGAAGGCTTTAGGCCGCTCCATGGATTAAGGCATGTATATGCCTCTATGTTAGCCTCAAGTGGAAAGGTTGATATGTACACATTGCAAAAACTATTAACCCATAAAGATCCGAGCATGACACAGCGTTACGCTCATCTTCGAGATGAGACACTAAAAAGGGCCGCTGGTTTGGCCGGGGATATCATTAAACAGGCTACCAGTGATTCTAATAAAGATAAAGTTGTGAACTTGGATCGTAAAAAATAATCCGATTTTGGGACATAGGGTAGCATCCGAAAAGCCGTTTTCCGCACGGCCTGGCCCCAATCCTATCTATGCGGTGCTGTCGAGCGGAGGATGGCATGGAGAGTACAGATTCAGGAGAAACTCCCAAAGATTTAATTTTTATCCACGGAATACAGATAATGAGATTATGGGGAATGAGCGAACTAAACCTCCAGCATTTTATTCTTAAAGAAGGATTGCCTGCATATAAACTATGTGAAGATGTACCTCTTTTAAAGGATGAATTGCAAAACTATCCCACTGAAAAGATCCCATATCTGACCTTCAACAGACCAGATTTAATTGATCTTCAAGCCGACCCGGACCACAAACTCCCGCAAACACCAATAGATAGTTTGCCAGTTTTTAAAAATATAGATAAAGAAGAATCCGATTTGTATTTAAAGATAAGGGATTTGCACGATAGAAATAAGTTGGATCGCTTTGATCAAACCGTGTCCAAAGAATTAGAAAAAAGAAAATTTGAGTATTACAAGAAATACAAAAAAGATTTCTCTGGCGTCATAGATGATGTTGACTGGTTTAGACAAATAAGACTTGGCTTCCCGCCGCCCTTGGAAATTGAACGTGATAAAGATAAAGAACGTGCTATCTGGAATAAACATATTAAACCGATAGTTAAAGATTATAACCTTAAAAATCGATATGGCGTCCCATTTGATTACAAGTTTTTTAAACACCCAAAAACCATTTCCCAGCGCGATATTGATTCAATGCTGCGTAAGACCATGGCTGAATGTGATGACCTTCCTGTACCCATAAAAGAAAATACATATATTTTTTCCGATATGGTGTTGTTTAATTTGTATAATCCCAAAACAGAAGTTTATGGAACTTCTCTTAAAAATAAGTTCCTCAAATTTCTTGCCAAACTTTTTAAAGAAAAGGAATTGCCTGTTTTCTTGGCTTTTTGCGATTTGGAATATACAGAGAGCGAATATGCAAAGAACGATACTGATAAGGATACAGAAAAAACAAATGACATTCAAAAGGAAGCGCCTAAACAAAAAAATAAGGTTTTTCCTTGTGAGCCAGGCACAAAATGGGAGAATGTCACAATCACATTGACTGGGGATGATACAGTTAGGGTAAAAACACTTCAAGGTGAGGGCGTGTTTTCTTATCATCAATTAGAATTGGCAGACGGAAGAATCCCAAGCGGCAAAGCAACAATGCTTTGGATACTATTAAAATTGTTTTGCATAAATAATGGTTTTATTTCGCCTAATACTGATGATTACGATCCAAAACTACCTGATACCGCAAAAAGATTAAATAAGCATTTACAAAAAGTTTTTGGTATTAAAGAGTCGATATATAAAGACCATTATAAGAAGCTAAAAACATTGTATAAAGATCCAGAAAAATACCCAGCACAAGACGTACAAACCACTACGAAGAGTCAGAGAGTGAAAGGGTATGAAACAGAAATCTTTTTCAGTGACCAAACTAAAGTGGTTTTTTGATCCAATCCTTTCCTAAAAGGAAAAATACCCCCGCAAAAGGAAATTTCCTTTTACCTTCTAAAAAAATCTTCATTTTTTTATCTAAAAAAATCAAACGCATATATAAATATCACAAATTAATTTTCTCCTCATTTAGGAATTTCCCCATTTAAGGGTAAAGGCAAGTAAAACCTAACAAGCAGGCCAAAGAGGAGGAAGAAGAAATGAATCCTGATGTAATTCCCCAAGCAATTAATGAGCACGAAGCTGCTCAAATATTAGGCAAGTCCGTTCAAACATTGCGGAATGAAAGATTTCTAAAGAAAGGGTGCCCTTATGTGAAACTTGGAAGAAGTGTCCGTTATCTCATAGGCGATCTCGATAAGTATTTGATCCAAAACAGAATCGAGCCGGTATCCGGAATTAGAAAGGCGGGAGTCCGTTGAACTGTTGAGGCAACTGCTCTCTCAAATCCCAAGTGAAAGGGTTCGGTGGGAATGAACAAAATCGAAAAGGGTAATATTAACCTTGTATCCATCGTTGAGTTGGCGGGCGTTGAGCTTAGGCAGGCCGGGACCCGTCACGTGGGGCTGTGCCCGCTGCATGATGAGAAAACCCCTTCATTTTACATCTTCCCGGACAACAGATTCAAATGCTTCGGATGCGCTGAACATGGCGACGCTATCGATTTTGTTCAAAAAATGTATGGCCTATCATTCAAGGATGCCCTCAAACACCTGGGGATCGAACAGGACAAAATAACGCCGGAAGTCAGGAGAGATGTTGAAGAGCGCAAACACCGAGCAGAACTTGTTAAGGAATTCAGGGACTGGGAAATTAAGCACTGTATTTATATTTCTGATCTACACTTCAGAACCAAAAAATTGATGCTGCAGGGGATCCCACCGGAAGATTTGGATTTTTATGCATCGCTGTTTCACATGTTGCCGATATGGGAACACCACAGAGAAATATTGATTAACGGAACGGATGAAGCCAAATTTCAACTTTATAAATGCGAGGCTCGGAATGAAACCGAATTTTGATCTGGGAAAGAAACTACAGGAAGACGATGAAAAGAAAAAAAGTGCAAATATCAAAATTATCACTGAACAAACGGCCATCGATAATATCTCAAAGTTATCGTTTCCCCATCAGGTTATAACCGGGGCGGCTGGATACTTCGCGGATGTTTATAAAGATTATTTAGAAACTCCCATCGTCTTCCTCTTCATGTGCTATCTGACATGCCTGGGAGTGGCCGTATCAAAGCGATTGACGATAAAAAGTGAATTAAAAATTCAAGCAAGACTTTACCTTCTTATAGTTGGTGAATCTGCGCGGGATCGGAAATCATCAAGCCTTGATGCTGCAATCAGTCATTTTGAAGAAGTAATGGAAAAATTCTCTGTGTGTCATGGATTGGGATCTGCCGAAGGTTTGGAAAAACTTCTTAAAAAGAAAGGTAATGACAAAACTGGCACAATATTGGCCTGGGATGAGTTCAAAGCGATGGTAGATAAATGTAAGATCGCGAACAGTACCCTACTGGCCTGCCTGAACACCTTGTTTGAATCGAATCGGTTCGAAAATTATACAAAAAAATCTGCCATCAACGTGCAGGATGCGCACTTAGCAATTCTCGGAGCTTCGACTCTACAAACTTATTCAAGATTATATGATAGCGCCTTTATCGACATCGGATTTCCAAATCGGGTATTCTTAGTAGTCGGCACAGCAAGACCACAATTTTCCTTTCCGGAAAAAGTTCCTCAAAAAGAGAAAAATCAAATGGGTTTGAATCTCACCAGAGTTTTAAATCACGTTGGGGAAGGGCTTGAATTGGACATAACCGACAATGCCCGGGAGAGGTACCATTCATGGTACATGAGCCTTCCTGATTCAATCCATAGCCGTCGCCTGGATGGTTATGCCATCCGCTTCATGATGCTTCTGGCTATTAATCAACTCAAAGATAAAATTGACCTGGAAACCGTTAACGATGCAACCGCTCTATGTGATTGGCAGTTTGTAATTCGGAAGCAGTATGATCCGATTGATGCGGACACGTTGAATGCCAGGATGGAAGAGGCCATTCGTCGGGCCTTGAGACACGGGCCGTTAAAGGATTGGGAGCTCAAACGGAAAACCGCTGCTAACCGGGCGGGGTTGTGGGTATATCGGCAATCACTTCTCAACCTTCAACAAAAGGGGGATGAGGAAATTATTTTTAGGAAAGATAAGAAAAAATGGTACCTGATCGTTGAAGAGCACGATAACACCCCATAGGCATATAATAAAATGTTAAAAAAATACATATTTGCAAATTATAATAGTGGTTTAAGCTCTCAACAGACCGTGTTGAGAAAATTTTTCAGAAAGTTTTGGGATGAATTTTTAAGTTGCTGTTTTTATTGCGATTGTTATTTTTCTCAACAGTTTCACAACAACACCTGTTGAGAGGGTAACACACTGTTTTTATTATATATATTAGTATGTATATATAATAAAGAGAGGGGGGGGCATAAATAATTATACCCATAGCTATATATATAGAGTGTTGAGAAGGTATATATTTATTAATTATAACAATGCTTTAAGCTCTCAACAATACCTGTTGCGAAACTTGTTGCGAAAATAATTTGGTGCGCCGACCGAGCCCGGCGGGATTTTTCGAAATGGTGGGGTTTCGAATTTAAAAAAAGGATATTTTACAATGATTGATTTTGACCTGAGCAACGATTTTTCTGATTTTTTAAAAGACACAAACCGATTTTTCAAAGAGTTCAATCGCTGCTATCCGGAATCGGCTGTCGAGGATAAGGACCGTCTTGGCCTCTGCGGCATTTTTCTTTTAAACAGAATTTCGGTTTCATTAGAAGCGATTGAGGCTGCAGTAGTTCGCAAAATTGAAAGTGGTTAATTACGCCTGGCAAAAATAATGATCATACCGGATAACATAATAGAACCTGCAATCAGCCTGAAAGATCAATTTTTCGATCTTCGAGGGTTGAGTGCTTATTCTGCCCTTGGGGTGGGAACATTGCGGATGATGTAATGAGCAGTCTAAAAAGTTCGTAAATAGCATCTTTAGTGTGACTTATTGTGACCACCCTGGGGTATAGGGTGGCTGAAAACAATGCTGCCAGGATGTTAGGGGCAATGTTAGGTTTAGAGCGTCACGCTTGACAAGAAATGACAAGATTAGAAAGGAGAAAACAATGCCAATTGATAAAAAAATTGAAAGGTTTCGGCAGATGCTTCGGCATATAGATGAGACGCTAAGCACCAAAAATCTAAAGCCAGAGCAGCAGAAAGGTTTTTTAGACATGAAAGAGTATTTAAACGAAGAACTCCGTTATAACGTCCAAGAGGCTTTGAGGCGGGATCTTAGAATTAGCGCCTACAAAGAGGCAGAGCGGGATCTTCCACCAATCGTAGGGGAATCATCGCCATACGATTCGTTTCTAATCCCCGGACAATCTGGCGAGGTTAAGACCTATGATCGGAATCTTCCAGCGACAACTATTCGCAAATTTCATCCCAACATAAATGATGATATGGACAGCGAGATGTCGCTACACCCGAACTTAAGAGACCGTCCGGAAAAGTTATGAACCAACAGGATCAAGAATTTAGACGGGGTTTGGACATGGCAAAAAATAGCAAGGTAAAAAAGATAAAGCCAAAAAAAAAGAAAAAACTCAAGCTCTCATTAAAACAGCAAAGGCTTGTCGATAAATATGAGGGAAAAGGGACACTTAGACAAGCTGCAGAGTATGCAGGATTGTCTTTTGGTTATGCTCGTAAAGTGATCGCAAAAAGGCACGTTAAGGTCGCAATCAAAGCGAAACAAAGGAAACTCCAAAAGAAAGTCGAGGTTGATCAAGCATGGTTGCTTATGCGCCATAAAAAGCTCGTCGATTACAAGATCACCGATTTCTTTAACGATGACGGCCATATGAAACCCTTGAGCGAGATACCCGAAGATGCGATTTATGCGATTTGTGGCCTTGATGTCAGCCGGAAAACCGCAAACACTGGCGAGAATTCAGATGTTGAAACAACCTTTATCAATAAATTCAAACTTGCAGACAAAAAGGGATCGTTGGTCGAAATAGCTAAGATACTCGGCCTGAACGTCGAAAAGGGCGGCCTTAATCTTGGAGATGACGTTACAGAAGTCAGAGTCGTCTTTGTTGGAAAAAAAGATAAAGATGCACATTGAGGCCGGATTCCCAAAACGACTATCATTTTTATTCGAACCTCATCGTTATAAGATAGCGTATGGGGGCCGTGGTGGAACTAAATGGGTATTTTTGGTAAGTTTGCAAAAACAATATTTAAAACAGCTACGCTTCCGGTAGATATTACAAAAGATGTAGCTACGCTTGGTGGTGCTATTAAGTTATGAGTCTAAGAATATCAAACCTGAAGGGCCAAGTAATGCAATGTTCAAACTGGCAATATGGAGAGGTTACAGAATACCCTATTACCGATTGCGGCTTGTGGATATACCGTATGGGCAAAAACCCCGATCGGAAAGGGCTTAAAAATCGCCGTGAGTAAAATAAACCCCGTCAGCTAGCGTTTTAATTTTTTTCTATGCGTAGGGTATACCTGAGTATGGGTAAGGGTGTTTTAGAAGGTTCTTTGAAATCTCAATCAGCGGTGCAATAGTTCACAGCCCGAAGTGTGAGCAAATATGGTGTGTTAACCCCAAGGAAGGGTTGCGTGTCGCCATCCTGCTACGGCAGGTAGGAAGCCTAACCGGAAAATGGCATTTCTTAAATTACGTTGACCTCTAATTGTCAGGACGGTTCAAGCAGGAAGATATCACAACTTCTGAACCGGCTTTTGGGATTGCAGATATATAGCAGATACATGCACTCGAAGTTTTAAAAAGTGTGCCTTTAACATATTTAATATTCCTTCTTGGTATGAGTAGGAGTTGAAATTATAAATCGCTAATATATTTCTCATACAACTTTTCTAATCATCTCTTTTTATAAGCATGCCAACTTTTACCAAACCGCGCTTCCATAATGCTATCAATATCTTTTTTTAAATATTTACGCTTTTCAATCTCAATTTTAGATGAAATAAGATGAATTGCCCCAACAACCGCCCATGCGATACCAATTAAAATCAATACTTCATTATTTACAAAACTGGATAAAACTATCCCACATATAAAAATAATCCAACCAAGAGCTCCTGAATAATCTTCAAGTTTCTTATACAGTTTATAATTGATCCTTTCTTCTATTTTTTCGCTCTCAATGTTCCATGCTTCAAATATTTCCTGTTCAAGCTGTTCTTGTTTTTTCCGGGCTGCCTTTTCCCTTTCCCACTTCGCAGCTTCTGCAGCTTCCTGCTGACGCTTTAAATCAAACTGACCAGAAACATTTTCAAGAGCTTCAAGAGCCTTTTTTCGGCCTATTCTGAAAAATTCCCGCGACCTACTTGTTCTGTAATTTGCCAGCTTCTTATGTACAGCCTTTTCAACCTCTTTAGGATTATTGACTTTTACAAAACCATAAAACTTAAACGGGTTAGGAACATTAGTGGCAAACAACTGAGAACTCCTTTTACTGAGATCATCTGTATGTCCGATCTTAACCAAACCAGACATAGCACTATTTGTAGCCACATACACATAAGACCCTGAATAAACTCTTTCTACACCACTATCACTCCTATAAGGTTGAGTCTCTTTCTTTCCGGTTAAATCTGACTGGCAATAACCGCACTGATAGATATCGTCTTCAATTGATAGTCCACAATGCGGGCATTTCTTCATGGCACCATCACTCCACTGTGATTTTAAACTTAACCTCAACCTACATTAATTAATTCTTATTATTACGGTTCATCAATTATCATGATTCCATCTTTTGCTGGCATATTTTCACACGCAAGTTCATACTTTAGTTCATGTCTTCCTGATATTACTTGTCGGTTTCTGCGCTCCATATAGAAAACATCCAACAATGTATCAGGGTGTATAACAAAAGTTGTATTTGCACCGAATCCTTTTTTGCTTTGTGAATGAATTGGGGGTAAGTTCCAATTATGATTTCCATCAACTCCGAAACGATTGACCTCAAACCCAGTTGGCAGATCAACCATTAAATAAGGCGCTAATGCCGATCCTCGGCCATTATTGATTATTGAGATTAGGAGACTATTCGCTGATGTTTTAGAATATACAAGTTCTAATAAAGGTCTTTTTCTTTTTCCAAACATATCTGCAATGTCAAAATGCTCCATTTTGTAAAAACTGTCACCACTTCTTTTGTAATATCTGTTCTCACCAAGTTTGGCCATATGAGGACCTTTATCGCTTTCTGGAACTAGCGTAACAAGGATTCCTTTGGGGGCAGTAGTTGTTATCAGCTTATTTTGAATATCCTCAACAATTGGTACAGTAGCTATACCCGTATATTCATTTAGTTTTGAAAGGGTTTGCCTCGCATTATCGATAGCGACAATTGTTGAGGCACAATCTATTCCATCTAAATTCTCACGACAATTCACACCCCAAACAATCAAACCACCATTGGAATTTGCAAAACCAGAAATTGCTTTTGCTAGGTTTTTTCGGTCTCCGCGGGACATTTCTGTTCTTTCCAGTGTTTTAAAATCTAAACTTAGGTGTTCCTCTTGCTGAGTAGAAATGTATTCCCTTATCTTATTAATATCTATGTTTTCGAATTTTTCTAATAGTGACATTTACATTTTTTCCCCTGCTAACATTAATATTAATTAGTCGGCTTGT